>FTDB01000988.1_pt1 | contig 19614 bp, 14 predicted proteins | sample 1639741 | NCBI WGS metagenome assembly FTDB01 (sample SAMEA3914869, study PRJEB12502) | metagenome | biome: forest; material: soil | place: USA | collected 2012-03-12 | depth 0.1 m | reverse complement strand
TTTCACGATCAACCGCATGTTGACCTTCGACAGTGTCAAGCTGCGGCTCGACCGCGAGCAGCCGCTGACCTTCCTCGAATTCAACTACATGATCCTGCAGGGGTACGACTTCCTGGAATTGTCGCGCCGTTCGGCCTGCCGCCTGCAGATGGGCGGATCGGACCAGTGGGGCAATATCGTCAACGGGGTCGAGCTTTCGCGCCGCGTCGACGGGACCGAAGTGTTCGGGCTGACCACGCCGCTGATCACGACGGCGGATGGGGCGAAGATGGGCAAGACCGCGAACGGCGCGGTGTGGCTCAACGACGAGCAGCTTTCATCCTACGATTATTGGCAATTCTGGCGGAACACGCACGATGCCGACGTCGGCCGTTTCCTGCGCCTGTTCACCGACCTGCCGCTCGAGCGGATCGCCGAGCTGGAGGCACTGCAGGGCGCGGACATCAACCAGGCCAAGATCGTGCTCGCGACCGAAGCGACCAAGCTCTGCCGCGGCGCGGAAGCGGCGGTGCAGGCGCAGGTGACCGCGCAGGAGGTGTTCGAGCAGGGCCGCGCGGGCGAGGGCCTGCCCCGCCTGAAGATCACCGACGGTACGATCGGCATCGTCGCGGCCTTGACCGTGCTCGGCTTCTGCGCCTCCAACGGCGAGGCGCGACGCAAGATCGCCGAGGGCGCGGTGCGACTGAACGACATCCCGATCAAGGATGAGAAATACGAGATCGAGGTCGAAGCGGGCGCCAGCGTGAAGATCAGCCTGGGCAAGAAGCGCCACGGATTGCTTGAGCGGGATTGAGATCCCACTTCGCCATCCAAAGTGGTGACATTTCCCGCGCGGCGACTGCCCACCGCACCTTGCGCTCCGAAAGCCTTTGTCTAGGCTCGGTTTTTTCGGTGTGCGTATGCGTCTCAACGGCAATCGGGGTGGGGCATGCCGAATCCAAACGCAGATCAGCTTAACGAAGTCACGTATATTTCCGGCGTCAACGCCGATGGCACCGCGGCCAGCGATTCCTACGCTGCCTGGGCGCATACAAGCAGTTACCTCGCCTATACTGCCAAATGGGGCACGGGAACCGCCGGAACCGGCGCGAATGTGACCGTGTCCTTCGATCCGGGCTCGCATTGGAGCGCGGCCGAGCAAGCCCAGCTTACCTCGGCGATGCATCTGTGGTCGGCGGTCGCCAACATCAATTTCACCATACTGACCGACGGCAGCGCCGGGCAGGTCACCGTCTCGCGCGGCAGCGATGGCCAAGCGGAGGGCGGCATTACCGACTTCAATGCGGTCCCGTTAGGGTCGGCCACTATCGGCACCGGGCATGCCGGCAGCATCAGTATCGACACTTCAGTGCCCGGCTTCGGACCGATGGATGGCAGCTTCTCCACAGCCGGCGGCTATGTCTGGGAAACCGCGATCCACGAATGGGGCCATGTGTTGGGCCTGGGCCACGCCGGCCCCTATAATGGCGGAGGCCCGCTCCTTTTCGATGAAGGGCGCGCCTATGACAATCGCGCCTGGTCGATCATGTCTTATCTCGACCCGCAGAATAACAGCCCCTTCTTCGCAGAGCCCGACGGAGGCGTGACCTGGGGGTTCGTCGGCGGTACCGCGCTTGAGCCGGCCTACAATCGCGATCCGACCACCTGGATGCCGCTCGACATCCTCGCGGCGCAACGGCTTTACGGGGTTGCGACAGACGGCCCGCTATCGAGCGGCGGGCAGATATTCGGCTTCCACAGCAACATCGCTGGCGACATCCACAATTTCTTCGATTTCACGATCAATCAGACGCCGGTGATCACGATCTGGGATGGCGGTGCGCATAATACGCTCGACGTGTCGGGGTATAGCGCCGACGCCAATATCTCGCTGGAGGCCGGCAGCTTCAGCAGCGTCGACGGCCTTACCAACAATATTGCGATCGCCTATGACACGAAGATCGAAACCGCGATCGGCGGCAGCGGCAACGACACCGTCCATGCCAACGATCTGAGCGACGTGCTGATGGGCGGCGCGGGCCAGGATTCGCTGATCGGCGGCGCCGGCAACGACCATATCTACGGCAATATGGCGACCAGTGTTGCCGGCACGACCGACGGCGCGGATTATATCGATGTCGGCGCGGGCATGAATTACGCCAACGGCAATGCCGGCAACGACACGATCGTGGCGGCCGACGGGCCTGACCGCCTGTTCGGCGGTCAGGGAGACGATCACATCACCACCGGCAATGGCGCGGATTCGATCAACGGGAACCTCGGCAACGACGTCATAACGGTCGGCAACGGCAAGGACACGGTGCATGGCGGCCAGGGCGACGATGTCATCCACGTCGGCAGCGGCAACGACCTGATCCTGGGCGATCTGGGCAATGACACGATTTTCGCCGGCAGCGGCCATGACGTGATCACCGGCGGCGACGGCGCCGACCTTTTTGTATTCACCGCTGGCTCCGCCGCAATCGAGGAAGTCACCGACTTTTCCCGGAGCGCTGGCGACCTCCTCGATATCGGCGTTGCGGTGAGCGCAAGCCATGTTCTGCATGACGCAGGTATGGTCTTCGCAAGCGAGGCGCTTGCCGCCGATGCTGCGTCCACGCTGATCGGCACCCAATCGGGTGTGATCGCGGCGCTTGAAGTCGGGTCCGACACCTATCTGTTCTTCAACAGCGGCGGCGTCGGCGAGGTGATCCATCTCGACGGGATCAGCGCGGCGAGCATCGACAGCAGTGCCTTCACGCTTGTCTGACCCCCCGACACCTACCCGCTGGGGCTATCCGCGGTGAATTCCGAGCAGCAGGGCTTGGTGACGGGCTTGAATTCCATCAGCTCGGCCCGGGTGCCGTCGGGATCGTAGAGGTTGGCCTGCCATTTGCCGTCGAGGCCCATGCTCGGCCCGTCATGGCGCGGGCTGAGGCGGTTGCCGCCGATCAATACGGTGACCGCCGCTTCCATATTCTTCACGCCGAGCGAGAAGTGGTTGAGCACGCCCAGCTCGCGCGCATCGACATGGTCGAGCGGCGTGGTCGAGCCCGGGCCGACCATCATATATTCGAGCCAGTCATGCCCGTCGGGCACCTGTTGCGAGATCCAGTCGGTCGACTGGGCGTTCATCGCGCCATGCCAATAGGGGCGGAAGCCGAGTAGATCGCGATAGAAGGCATCCTCGGCCGCCCGGTTGTGGACCATATAACCGACATGGATGATGCGCCCGCTGATCGCGCCCGGTTCGGGCGTGGCGTCGGCGGTGGCGGGCTGGACGAACTGGACCTGATTGCCTTCGGGATCGGCGGTCGTGAACCAGGCCGCGCCGTCGGGGCCGTGCTGCAGCGCCGATACGCCCGGATATTTGTGCGCGATCAGGTAAGCGCGCAGGCCCGCCGCGTCGGCCGTGTTCCAGCCGACATGCGCCATCCGGCTCAGCCCGGGATTGGGACCGAGCGGCAGCACCTCGATGAACTGCTGCGGGCTGAAATAATAACGCACGCCATGCGGATCCTCGGGATCGGGTGCCTTCTTCGCGCCGAGGATGCGGACATAATAATCCTCCGACGCGGTCGCATCGGCGGTGTAGACCGCGAGATGCGAGATGCCGGTGATCGCCGGCCGTGCGGGCTCTGCCGCCGACAGCGTGGTCCCCGCCAAAGCCGCCGCCAGAACAGCTGCAAATATCCGCATCGCCCCTCTCCTTCTCGTTCGGTCCGCCCTTCTGTGCGCGGATCCGGATAAAGTCAGCCTGACCGAAGGTCTTGGGCTCAATGTGTGTTTTCCAGCGCGCGCTCGGCCCGGCCGCCCGGGGTGACGGTGCCCACGCCAGGATTCAGCCGGATCAGGTTGATGATGTAGGAACGCGGGCGCCTCATCAGCTTCGGCTGGCTGTCGTCGACCTGCATGCCGAGCGCGCGGGCGACGTCGCCGACGAAGAAGACGCAATTGCGGGTCTGCAGATCGTAGGAAGGCTGGGGCAATGTCTCCCATTTGTGCACGATCGCGAGCACCTGATCATATTGCTCGTCGGTCAGCACCAGCGACAAGTGGCTGTCGCTGTGGCGGACATATTGGGGATCGGCCGCCTTGATCTCGCCGGGCACGGGATGGGACAGGAGGCCCGCGCTCAGTTTCAATGGGGTGAAGCCGTAATTGGTGTCGATCTGCGTATCGGGCGCGGCATCGGTCGCGCCGGTGATACGCACGAAACCGTGCGGGAAATAATTGCTGAGCTCGTGCGAATAGAAAGTGAGCGTGACCTTGGCCGGGGCCGCGACCGGCCACAGCAGCAACGCCAGCAAGAACAGGATTTTCCCCCGCAAGATCATCACCCCGACCGTATCAGCCCCACTGCCGCATCGCGTTCGAACAGGTAAAGCGCAATCCGCGCCGCCTGGCCGCGCACGCCCTGCAACCCGCCGTCGCGATCGACCAACAGCCGCGCATCCTGGGTCGCGCTTTCGATCAGTTCGCCGACCTGTTCGGGCGTGGCGACACGGAAGCCCTGCTCGCCCGACTGGCGCGTGCCCAATATCTCGCCCGCACCGCGCAGGCGGAGATCCTCTTCGGCGATGCGGAAACCGTCATTGGTGTCGCGCAGCAAAGCGAGGCGCGCACGGGCGGTTTCGCTCATCGGCCCGGCAGTGCGGAGCAAGAGGCAGATCGACCGCCCTTCCCCGCGCCCGACCCGGCCGCGCAACTGATGGAGCTGGGCAAGGCCGAAGCGATCGGCATGTTCGACCACCATCAAGGTCGCATTGGGCACATCGACGCCGACCTCAATGACCGTGGTCGCGACCAGAAGGCCCAGTTCGCCGCGCTGGAAGGCGGCCATGACCGCATCCTTCTCCGGCCCCTTCATCCGGCCGTGGACAAGCCCGACCTTGTCGCCGAGCCGCATCCGCAGCGCGGCGGCGCGATCCTCGGCAGCGGCAAGGTCGCTGGTCTCGCTCTCCTCGACCAAGGGGCAGACCCAATAAGCCTGCTGGCCGGTGGCGAGATGGCGCTGGAGGCCGTCGACCACCTCGATCAGGCGGTCGTCGGAAATGACGCGGGTTTCGATCGGCTGGCGGCCGGGCGGCATTTCATCGAGGCGGCTCGAATCCATCTCGCCATATTGGGCGAGCGTGAGCGTGCGCGGGATCGGGGTGGCGGTCATCGCCAGCAGGTGCGGCGGCTTTTCGGCCTTCTGGGTCAACAACATGCGCTGGGCGACACCGAAGCGATGCTGTTCATCGACCACGGCGAGGCCAAGCCGTTTGTAGTTCACCGCCTCCTGGAAGATGGCGTGCGTGCCGACCAGGATGTCGATCGAGCCGTCGGCCAGCCCCATCAAGGTCGCTTCGCGCGCGCGGCCTTTATCGCGACCGGTGAGGATCGCGATATTGAGCGGTACGCCGGCGAGCAACCGCGACAGGGTCTCGAAATGCTGGCGGGCGAGGATTTCGGTGGGCGCGAGCAAGGCGCCTTGCGCGCCGGCCTCGACCGCGATCAGCAGCGCCATCAGCGCGACAAGGGTCTTGCCCGCGCCGACGTCGCCCTGGAGCAGGCGCAGCATCGGCGCGGATTGGGCCATGTCGCCCTCGATCTCGCCGACGGTGCGGGTCTGCGCGCCGGTCGGAGTGTAAGGCAATTTGAGCGCATCGCGCAGGCGGCCGTCGCCCTGCAAGGGCGTGCCCTTGCGCCCGCGCGAGGAGGCGCGGACCAGCATCAAGGCAAGCTGGTTGGCGAAGATCTCGTCATACGCGAGCCGCTCGCGCGCCTTGGCGTCGGATGGATCGGCGTGGAGCCGGATCAACGCCTCACGCCAGCTCGGCCAGCCCTGCTTGGCGAGCAGGCTGGGTTCGATCCATTCGGGCAGATCGGGCATGCGCGCGATCGCCTGCGCGACCAAGGCGGCCAGCCTTTTGTTGGTGAGGCCTTCAGACAAGGCATAGACGGCTTCGCGCGCGGGCAGGCCCTTGGCCTCCTCGGGCGTCATCACCTCGGGATGGACGATCTGGAGCCATTGATCGTAGCGGTCGAGCTTGCCCGACACCGCCTTCGCCTCTCCCAGCGGCAATTGCTTTTTCGCCCAGCCCGACGAGCCGCCGAAGAAGACGAGGCTCAGCGCATTGCCCATCGCGTCGAGCGCCGTGACCTTGGCCGGTGCGCGCGCGCTGCCCGACATGCGGTATTCGGTGGGCGTGACGGTGACGGTGACGATCTGACCGACATCGGCCTCGTCCAGCTCGACCACCGCCTTGCGATCGACGAAGCCGGTCGGAAGATGGAAGAGCAGATCGATCGCGCGCGACAGGCCGAGGCGCGCCAAAGGCTTGGCGAGCTGCGGGCCCACCCCTTTCAGCGCCTCCACTTCGGCGAACAGCGGATTGAGAATGTCGGGCCGCATCACTAGATGGGCCCTGCAATAGCCCCCACAACCGGCGCCGCAAAGCGGCAGCCGGCATTTCCTGTTTGGAGCCTTATGGACCGCGACATCCGCCTCAAGCGCCTGCGCTTTCGCGCCTGGCATCGCGGTACCAAGGAAGCCGACCTGTTGATCGGGGGGTTCTTCGACACGTTTTCGGCCGATTGGGACGAGAACCAGATCGCCTGGTTCGAGGATCTGATGAACGAGGAGGATGTCGAAATCATGGGCTGGGCAATCGGCACCATCGCGATCCCCTCGCGTTGGCAAGGGCCGATGATGGACCGGATGCGGGTGCTCGATTATATTCCGATTGAGAAGTAAGTGGCTGATCTTCAAAAGATATTGAGAGCGGGCGAAGCGCTGACACTGGCGGGCGCGCCGGCGGGTTTCCTGCCGTGGCTGCTGGCCGATCTGGCGCGAGCGGCGAAGGGCCGGGCGGTGTTCGTAGCGCCCGACGAAAGCGCAATGCGTGGCGTTGCGGACAATGCGCGTTACTTCGCGCCCGAGCTGGACGTGCTGACCTTCCCGGCGTGGGATTGCCTGCCCTACGACCGCGCATCGCCGTCGCTGCGCGCGACGTCGGAACGGTTGGCGGCTTTGCACGCGCTCCAGAAAAAGGCCGACAAGCCGCAGCTTCTGGTCACCACGGTCAATGCGATCACGCAGCGCACGTTGACGCCGTTCCGGATTCGCCAGCTTTCGGCGACGCTCGCGCCGGGCGAACGGATCGATCGCGATGCGCTCGCCGAACTGCTCCAGGCCAACGGCTATGTCCGCGCCGATACGGTGCACGAAGCGGGCGAATATGCGGTGCGCGGCGGACTGGTCGACCTGTTTCCGGCAGGCGAACCGCTGGCGCTGCGGCTCGATTTCTTCGGCGACGAGATCGAGACGGTCCGTCAATTCTCGCCCGAGGATCAGCGCACCACCGCCAATATCGACGGCTTCACGCTTTTGCCCGCGTCCGAGGCGTTGCTCGACGCCGAGGGGATCAAACGCTTTCGCAGCCGCTATCGCGAGAAGTTCGGCGCGACCGCGACCGGTGATCCGCTCTACCAGGCCCTGTCCGAAGGGCGCCGGCTGGCGGGGATGGAGCATTGGCTGCCCCTGCTCGAAGAGCGGCTGTCGACCCTGTTCGATCACCTCTCCGACGACGACCTGATCCTGCGCGACAGCGGATCGGATGGCGCGGCCGAAGCGCGGTTCGAATCGATCAGCGATTATTACGAGAACCGGCAGCGCGCGAAGACGAGCGATCCGGGCAGCTATCGCCCGCTCGAGCCCGAGACGCTCTATCTGTCGGCCAAGGACTGGCGCGAGGCGATCAAGGATCGGCCGATCCACCTGACCACGCCCTATCATGAGCCCGAGAGCGATCGGGTGATCGATTTCGGCGTCGACGGTCCGCGCGATTTCACGCCGGAACGCGCGCAGAATGCCAACGTCTATGAAGCGGTGGTCGCGCATATCCGCGATCTGGCGCGCGCCAGGAAGAAGATCGTGCTGGCGAGCTATTCGGGCGGCGCGCGCGAGCGACTGAAGGGGCTGCTCAACGACCATGGCCTCGACGGGGCAATGCTGGCCGATGACTGGCAGGACGCGCTGGGTACAGCGTTCAGGCCGGGCACCACCGCCTTGACCGTGCTGCCGCTCGATCATGGTTTCACCACGCCAGAAGTGGCGTTGCTGACCGAGCAGGACATGCTTGGCGACCGACTGATCCGGCGCCAGAAACGGCGGAAATCGGCCGATGCCTTCTTGGCCGAGCTGGCGACTTTGTCACCGGGCGACCTGGTCGTCCATGCCGATCACGGCATCGGCCGCTATGAGGGCCTGACCCAGATCCCGGTGTCCAAGGTGCCGCACGATTGCGTCGCTTTGTCCTATGCCGGCGGCGACAAACTCTACGTTCCCGTCGAGAACCTCGAAGTCCTGAGTCGCTACGGCAGCGAGGAAGGCGCGAGCCTCGACAAATTGGGCGGGGTCGCCTGGCAGACGCGCAAGGCGCGGATGAAGGAGCGGATCCGCGAGATTGCGGGCGAGTTGATCGCAACCGCGGCGCTGCGCGCGCTCCGCGCCGCCGATATCGCGCAGACCGATGCGGCCTATGCCGCCTTCGCCGACCGGTTTCCCTACGAGGAAACCGACGATCAGGATCGCGCGATCGACGATGCCTTGGGCGATCTGGCAGCGGGCAAGCCGATGGACCGACTGATCGTGGGCGATGTCGGCTTCGGCAAGACCGAGGTGGCGCTGCGCGCGGCATTCGTTGCGGCGATGGCGGGAATGCAGGTCGCGATCGTCTGCCCGACCACCCTGCTCGCGCGCCAGCATTACACCAATTTCGTCGAACGGATGCGCGGCTTCCCGATCGAAGTAGGGCGTTTATCCCGTTTGGTTCCAGCGGCTGAGGCAAAACGAACCAAAGAGGGATTGGAAGCGGGTACGGTCGATATCGTCGTCGGCACGCATGCGATCCTGGCCAAGGGCGTGGAATTCAAACGGCTCGGCCTGGTCATCGTCGACGAGGAACAGCGTTTCGGCGTGACCCACAAGGAACGGCTGAAGGGGATGAAGGCGGACGTCCACGTCCTCACCCTCACCGCTACGCCGATCCCGCGCACTTTGCAGATGGCGATGTCGGGCCTGCGCGAATTGTCGGTGATCCAGACTCCGCCGGTCGATCGCCTGGCGGTACGGACCTATGTCGCGCCGTGGGATCCGGTCGTGATCCGCGAAGCCCTGCTGCGCGAACATTATCGCGGCGGGCAGAGCTTCTTCGTGGCGCCGCGGATCAAGGACCTGCCGGACATCGAGGAATTCCTGCGCAAGGAAGTGCCCGAGGTGCGCTATGTCGTCGCGCACGGCCAGATGAGCGCGACCGAGGTCGAGGAGCGGATGTCGGCCTACTACGACAAGAAGTTCGACGTGCTGCTGTCGACCACGATCGTCGAAAGCGGGCTCGACATCCCGAGCGCCAACACGCTGATCGTCCACCGCGCCGACCGCTTCGGCCTCGCCCAGCTGTACCAGTTGCGCGGCCGGGTCGGCCGTTCGAAGACGCGCGCTTACGCCTACCTCACCACCCCGCCCAACCGCATCGTCACTGAGACGGCGGAGAAGCGCCTGCATATCCTGCAGAATCTCGACACGTTGGGCGCGGGCTTCCAGCTTGCGAGCCACGATCTCGACATTCGCGGTGCGGGCAATCTGCTCGGCGACGAGCAATCGGGCCATATCAAGGAAGTCGGGTTCGAACTCTACCAGTCGATGCTGGAGGACGCGATCCTGGAGGCCAAGGCGGGCGGTCTGGCCGAGGCCACGCGCAGCCGCGAATTCTCGCCCCAGATCAGTGTCGATGCGCCGATCATGATCCCCGACGATTATGTCCCCGATCTCGATTTGCGCATGGGCCTCTATCGCCGCATGAACGAGCTGGAGAACAAGCAGGAGATCGAGGCGTTCGCCGCCGAGATGATCGACCGTTTCGGCCCGCTGCCGCAGCCGACCGCGAACCTCTTGTCGATCATCGAGACCAAGCTCAACGCCAAGAAGGCCTGCATCGCCAAGCTCGACGTCGGGCCCAAGGGCGCGCTCGTCACCTTCTTCCAGGATCAGTTCCCGGACCTTCCGGGGCTGCTCGGCTATGTCGACCGTCTGAAGGGCACCGCCAAATTGCGCCCGGACAGCAAATTGGTGATCAGCCGCGCGTGGCCCGATGCCGCCGCCCAGCTGCATGGCGCCTTGCAGCTGTCAAAGGGATTGGCGAAGATACTGGCATGAGGCGGCGGCGATCGGCCCTGGCAATCACGGCGGCGTTTCTGGCGGCGCCGATCGTCGCCGAGCCGATGCACTGGCCCGATCTGCTCAACCGCCCGCAGCCCAAGCCCGACGCCAGCATCTCTTACGGCGCGGACCCGCTGCAGCATGTCGATCTGTGGCTGCCGAAGCGCGCCGGCGCGCATCCGGTGGTGCTGATGGTGCATGGCGGCTGCTGGCAGACCGAGATCGCCAAGGCCGACATCATGAACTGGATCGCGGACGATCTGCGCAAGCGCGGGATCGCGGTCTGGAACGTGGAATATCGCGGGATCGACCGGCCCGGCGGCGGTTATCCCGGCACTTTCCAGGACGTGGCGCGCGCCGCCGACCTACTGGAAGCCGACGCGCGCAAATATCATCTGCGCAGCGACAAGATCGTGGTCATCGGCCATTCGGCGGGCGGGCATCTCGGCCTATGGCTGGCGGCGCGCGACAGCCTGCCGAAGGGCAGCCCGCTCTATGCGGCGCATCCGATCAAGCTCGGCTCGGCGATCAGCCTGGGCGGCCTGCCCGATCTCGAGGCGGATACGCATCCGCCCGCCAACACCTGCGACAACGATCCCGTGCCAGGGCTGGTCGGCAAGCCCTCGCCCGCCCATCCCGACGTCTATGCCGACACTTCGCCCGCGGTCTTGCCCGACCCGGCAATAGAGGTGACGCAGATCAACGGCGCGCTGGATCGCATCGCTCCGCCGGTGGTGGCGTCCAATTATGCGAAGAAACGCAAGGCGCACCGCATCGTCATCCCGGGCGAAGGTCACGTCGAGCTGATCACGCCCGGCACCAAAAGCTGGACCGAAACCGTGCGCGTGATCGAGGAGGCGCTGCGCTAGGCTTTGCCTTGCGAAGCCGCGAGATGCGCCTCGACCTTGGCGAGCGTTTCCGAGCCGGTGTGAAGGCCGATCTTGGTCCGGCGCCAGAGAATATCCTCGGCGGTGCGCGCCCATTCGTGGGTGACGAGATAGTCGATTTCGCGCACCGAAAGTCCGCCACCAATATCCTCAAGCTCGGTTGCGTCGCCGAGCAATAGCGCGATCCGCGTACCGTAAGCGCGCGCCAGCCGCTCGGCATTGTCGGCGCTCAGGAACGGCCAACGATCGCGGACCATCAGCAGGAAGGCTTCGAAATCAGCACCGGGCAGATCGCCGCCGGGCAGCGGCACGTCCCCCGTCCAGCTTTCGCCCATCGTCGGCAGGAAAGGTTCGAGCATTTCCAGCGCATGTTCGGCGAGACGGCGATAGGTCGTGATCTTGCCGCCGAAAGCGGACAAGGTCTGCGGCCCTTCGCTGGTGCCGAGCTTGAGCACATAATCGCGCGTCACCGCTGACGCATCCTCGGCGCCGTCGTCGAACAAGGGGCGCACGCCCGAATAGCTGCGGACGATATCCTCAGGGCCGATCGGCGTGGCGAAGTAGCGGTTGATCGAGGCGCAGAGATAATCGATCTCGTCCTGGTCGATCCTCGGCGCGGAGGGATCGCCCTCGAACGGCTTGTCGGTGGTGCCGACCACGGTGAAATCCCGCTCATAGGGGATCGCGAAGATGATCCTCTTATCCTCGTTCTGGAGGATATAGGCATGCTCGCCTTCATACATGCGCGGCACGATGATGTGGCTGCCCTTGACCAGCCGCGGCGGCAGTTCGGGATGGACGCCGGCGACGTCGCCCAGCACGCGCGATACCCAGGGCCCAGCGGTGTTGACGATCGCGCGGGCGATTACGGTCGATCCGTCGTCGAGCGTCGCGCGCCAGCGGTCGCCCTCGCGCCGCGCGCCCGTGAAACCGACACGCGTGCGGATCGTCGCGCCCTTCTCTGCCGCCGAGATGGCGTTGAGCACGACCAGACGCGCATCATCCACCCACGCGTCCGAATAGACGAAACCGCGCTCGATCGGCTTCAGGCCCGCGCCCCACGGCGTGCCCTCCAGCCGGACCCCTTCGGATTTGGGCAGGCTCGTCGGGCCGCCGATATGGTCGTAGAGGAACAGGCCGGTGCGGATCATCCAGGCGGGCCGCATATCGTCCACCAGCGGCATCACGAAGCGCAGCGGCTTCACCAGGTGGGGCGCGATGCCGAGGATCACTTCGCGCTCGGCCAGCGCTTCGCGCACCAGGCGGAATTCGTAATATTCGAGATAGCGCAGCCCGCCATGGATCAACTTGGTGCTGGCCGAGGATGTGTGCGCCGCCAGATCGTCGCGCTCGACCAGCAGCACCGAAAGCCCGCGCCCGGCCGCGTCGCGCGCGATGCCGCAGCCGTTCACCCCGCCGCCGACGATCAGCAGATCCACTTCGCTCGGCCGGGTCATCAGGCGCGCTCCGGGGCTAGATTTTGGAACGGCTGCGGGCGAGCGCTTCCTGCCAGCCCGCCTGGAGCGCCTTGCGCTGCGCCTTCTTCATGACGGGTTCGAAGACGCGGTCCTCCTTCCAGGCGGCAGCGACATCCTCGAGCTTGTTCCACACGCCGACCGCGAGGCCGGCGAGGAAGGCCGCACCCGCCACCGTCGTCTCGATATTGGCGGGGCGTTCGACCTTGGCGCCCAGCATGTCGGCGAGGAACTGGCAGAACCAGTCGTTCGCCGCCATGCCGCCATCGACGCGGATCGTGCGTGCGTTGCGGGCGCCATCGGCGACCATCGCATCGACCAGATCGGCGGTCTGGTAGGCGACCGATTCCAGCGCCGCGCGCGCGATATGCGCACCGGTCGCGTCGAAGGTGAGGCCGGTGATCGTCCCGCGCGCATCCGGATCCCAATGCGGCGCGCCGAGGCCGACGAAGGCCGGCACCATGTAGACGCCGTGATTGCCGTCGAGCTTGTTGGCGAGATCGTCGGTGTCCGACGCGCGGTGGATCAGGCCAAGCCCGTCGCGCAGCCATTTCACCGCCGCGCCGGCCACGAAGATCGATCCTTCGAGCGCATAGGTGGTCTTGCCGCCGATCGCATATGCGATGGTGGTGAGCAGCCCGTTATGGGAGGTGAGCGCATCCTTGCCGGTGTTGAGCAGCATGAAGCAGCCGGTGCCGTAGGTGGATTTGGCGTCACCGGCATGGAAACAGGCCTGGCCGACGGCCGCCGCCTGCTGATCGCCCGCCATGCCGCCGATCGGCACGGATTTGCCGAGCAGGCCCTTCTCGGTCTCGCCGAAAAGCGTGCTGTTGTCCTTCACCGCGGGCAGCAGGCTCTCGGGGATGTCGAGCATCTTGAGCAGATCGGCATCCCATTGGCCCTTGTGGATATCGTAGAGCAAGGTGCGCGACGCATTGGAGGCGTCGGTCGCGTGGACCTTGCCGCCGGTCAGCCGCCACAGCAGGAAGCTGTCGATCGTCCCGAAGGCGAGCTCGCCCCTGTCGGCGCGCTTGCGCGCGCCCTTCACATTGTCGAGCAGCCATTTGAGCTTGGTGCCGGAGAAATAGGGATCGAGCAGCAGGCCGGTCTTCTTGCGGACCATCTTCTCATAGCCCTGCTTCTTGAGGTCCGCGCAGAGCTTCGCGGTACGGCGGTCCTGCCAGACGATCGCGTTGTGGATCGCTTCGCCGGTCGTGCGGTCCCACACCACCACTGTTTCGCGCTGGTTGGTGATGCCGATCGCCTGGACCGCGCCCTTGTCCTGCTCGACGACCTGGCGGAGCGTCGCCTGGGTATCGCGCCAGATATCCTCAACATCATGCTCGACCCAGCCGGGCTGCGGATAATGTTGCGCAAATTCCTGCCGGGCGACCTTGCGGGGCGCGCCTTCGGTATCGAAGCTCATCGCGCGGGTCGATGTCGTCCCCTGATCGATCGCGAGCAATATCTTCCTGGCCATGCTGGCGATCCTCTCAATTCGGTCCGACGAGCGGTTTAGGACGCGGCAGGAACGGCCGGATCAGCAGATGCTGCAGGCCGCCGCCGATCACGCCGCCGATCAGCGGCCCGGCGATCGGCACCCACCAGTAACCGGGGATGCCGGGAAAGGCAGATGGCCCCCAGCCGAACAGCCAGGCAAAGGTGCGCGGGCCGAGATCGCGCGCGGGGTTGATCGCCCACGCCTCCAGATTGCCGGCAGAGGCGCCGATGATCGCGACCAGGAAGCCGATGATGACCGCACCGAAATTGGCCTGCGGCGCCATCGTGTTATATTCGTCGGTCACCGCGAAAATGCCGAACACCAGGAATGCGGTCAGGATGATCTCGTCGATGAAGGCCTTGAACGGCGTCACGGCGAGGCCGGGCGCGGTGAAGAAGACGCCCGCCGCGCCACCGCCCGCGCGGGTCAGGTGCTGGGTTGCGAGATAATGGTCGATCACGTTCCAGTAGAGCGCATAGGCGATCGCGGCGCCCAGGAACGCGCCGACCAATTGCGCGCCCCAATACGGCAGCACCTTGCGCCACGAAAAGCCGCGGAAGACCGCCAGCGCCAAGGTCACCGCCGGATTGGCATGCGTGCCCGAAATCGCGCCGGTGACGTAAATGGCGATCGTGACCGCCAGACCCCAGGTGATGCAGACACCCCAATAGGCATTCTTGTAGGGGTTGGGATCGTAGAGCACGATCATCGCGGCAACCGAGCAGCCGATGCTCATGATGATCAGGATAGCGACCGCCTCGGCGATCAGCTCGCCGAGAAACGCGCGACGTGCCGACATGATCGTCTATCCTCCCCTTTTGGGTGGTGATTATTCAGTCCATGCGTAACCGCGGTTACAGCCGCTTCGCGCTGCCGTGGATGGCGCGCATGATATAGAACAGAATGATCGCGCCGATCAGCACGCCACCCAGCGCGATCTGCTCGGCCGGCTTGGCGAGGCCGACCAGCCCGACCATCGCGAGGATCGCGAAGGCGGAAATATAAGGCAGACCGGGAATGGTGAGCGGGCTGCCGAGGATGGCGACCTTGTCGCAGCGCAGCTTCACCGCCGCGGCACAGACCGACATGTAGAGCGGTGCGATCGCGAGCGTGGACAGGATCGCGAGCTTCTCGAAGGTGCCGGTGAGCGCGAGCGCCAGCGCCAGCAGGAAGTGGGTCAGGATCGCGACATAGGGCGTGCGCCAGCGGGCATGGACCTTGCCGAACACGGACGGCAACAGGCCATCGCGCCCGAAGGCGAACAAGACGCGCGGCGCGCCAAGCAGGTCGCTGCCGAGCCAGATCAGCATCGATCCGAACGCGCCCGCCAGCAAAGGGGCGCGCCAGCGCGGATCGATCGTGCCGAGCGCATCGGCAAGCGGCGCTTTCGAGCCGACCAGCCCCGCACCGAGCAGATTCTGCGCGACGATCTGGACCGCAATATAGAGGATGCCGATCGAGATCATCGCGAGCAGCAAGGCGCGCGGCACGGTCCGCGCCGGATCGCGCACCTCGCCCGACGCGGCGAGCGGCGTTTCCATCCCGGTCAGCGCGAAGATGCCGAGGATGGCAGCGGCGCCGAACCCCTCGGTCGGAGGATTGGTGATCGGCGCGGCGGTGGAGTGCCCCATCAGCAAGGCCCCTCCCCCCACGATCAGGAACAGGAAAAGCGGCAGCAATTTGATGACCGTCGCCAGCCCCAATATCCTGGCGGCGACATCGACGCCGATGATGTTGACGAAGGTCATCAGCCCCAGCACCGCCGCGACGGAAATCGTGTGCGACACGGGTGCCGCCATCGCCGGGAAGGCCGATCCGATCGTATCCGCCAGCGCGACCGCGATGCCGCCACAGGCGAGCACGCTCGAGAACCAGACCAAAAGCCCCGCGACGAAGCCCGGCATCGGCCCGAACGCGGCCTCGACATAGCCATAGGGGCCGCCGCTGGTGGGCACGCGGCTGCCGGCTTCGGAGAAACACAGCACGATCGCCGCCATCGCGATCAGGCAGGCGAGATAGGCGTAAGGCGCGATCGTGCCTGCCGCGGTCGCCATCACCGCCGGCAGGCGATAGACGCCCGATCCGACCACTTCGTTGGTGATCGCGGCGGCGAAGGTGAACACGCCCATCGCGCGCAACAGGCCGTGATCGCGGCTTTGTTCTTCGCTCGCGACCTGTGCCTTGCCCGCCATGCCGATCCCCTCGCCCGAAAGAAGGAAGCTTGCCCGAGCGATCCGTTAGCCGCAACAAACGTTTGTGATCACGCGGGATCAGGTATTGGCATGGGATGCGGACGATCCGCTGGCGCGGTTCCGCGCGCGCTTCGCCCTGCCCGAGGACATGATCTATCTCGACGGCAATTCGCTCGGAGCCTTGCCCAAGGCGACCGCTGCACGGATCAGGGCGGTGATCGAGCAGGAATGGGGCGAAGGCCTGATCCGCAGCTGGAACGACCGCGACTGGGTCGGCGCCCCCCGCCGCGTCGGCGCCAAGATCGCGCGGTTGATCGGGGCGGAGGAAGATGGGGTGGTCGTCGCCGATTCGACCTCGGTCTGCCTGTTCAAGCTGCTGATGGCGACGGCTGAGACGCACGCTGGTGCGATCCTGGCCGAGAGCGACAATTTCCCGACCGACGCGCATGTCGCGGGCCGGGTCGCGCAATTGCTCGGTCGCGAATATCGCGCCGTGCCGCGCGACCGCGTCGCCGAGGCGCTGACCGGCGACGTCGCCGCCGCCGTCCTGACCCATGTCGACTATCGCACCGCGCGCCGCCACGACATGGCCGCGCTCAACGCGAAAAGCGTGCCGATCGTCTGGGATCTGAGCCATAGCGTCGGCGCAGTCTCGCTCGATCTCGAGCGGGATGGGGCGCAACTGGCGGTCGGCTGCGGCTACAAATTCCTGAACGGCGGCCCGGGCGCGCCGGCCTTCCTGTATGTCGCGCGCGATCTGCAGGCGCGACTCCACTCGCCGATCGCGGGCTGGTGGGGGCATAAGGCGCCGTTCGCCTTCTCCTGCGATTTCGAAGCCGCGCCCGGCATCGACCGCTTCCTGAGCGGCACACCCGCCATGCTCGGCCTGCTCGCGCTGGAAAGCGGGGTCGATCTGATGCTGGAGGCGGACGCCGGGGCACGCTGGGACAAGGCGGTGCGGCTGCACGATCTGTTCGCGGATCGGATCGCCGCGCTCTGCCCCGCGCTGGAACGCGTCACCCCTGACGATCCCGATCGGCGCGGCAGCCATATCGCCTTCCGCCACCCGCATGCGCTGGGCGTGGTGCGCGCGCTGATCGAGCATGGGGTGATCGGCGATTTCCGCACGCCCGATATTGCGCGCTTCGGCCTGACCCCGCTCACGCTGCGCTACGAAGATGTCTGGCGAGCAACCCAGATCATTGCGGACGTGGTGGCAAACGGCGTGTGGAAGGATAACCGTTTCCAATCGGGCGGCGTGGTTACTTGATGCGCTGTTGCATCGCCCTGCCCCGCCGTGGCAGGGAGGCGCGCGACAGGAGAGTGTGCTTTATGGAAACGGTGTACGATTGGGTGACGGTGGCGATCTTCGCCGGGCTCATCGTTCTCTTTCTGCAGCGCTCCTCCGGTACCGGCGAGCCGCAGGATTCGATCTGGCAATATCTGGTCGCCTCGGTCGGCTGCGCGGTGACCAATTATCTCGGCAACCAGGCGGTCAAGCATGAGGGTGGGGTCGATTACCTCAACCACGGCTTGGCGATCGTCGTGCTGATCGGCACGCTGGCTTATATCTGGATCGTGCTGAAGCCGCTTTCGGGCTTCGGGAAGAAGTAGGCGCCTTCCCCTCCGGTTGGTTTCCACCGTTCCGGTTCAAATGTTCCCATTTTGTTCTTGCATCTCCGTAACGATCTGTCAGCCTTGCTGACGGAGAGAGTGCGGAGAATCGGACATGGGCTTTTCACATTCGTGGATCGCGGTACGCGGGCTGACGCCTGAGCGAGCGCTGGAAGCGCTCGGGATGAGGTCAGGGCCGTCATCGAGCCGGATTATTTCCCAAGCGGAATAGCGATGGGCCAGTGGAGCGACGACTGGCTGATCATTTTGACGGATCGCCGCGCGAGCGCATTCGAAGGCGATTTGGTGGGGCTTGCGAAATTCGGCGCTGCCGTCGCCTGCGAGATTAACGAGCACGTGATGTATTCGGAAGCACGCGGCTATGACGATGGCGCCGAAGTCTGGCGCGTGTCTTATGACTGCGAAAGGGATGGCGACCAGCTGAAAGTCACCGGAGACGTGCCGCATCAGTTCGAGGCCATCGTGAACCGGTGCCGGACGCAACAAGACGCCAACGATGATGCTGACTATATGTTTGAGGCACCAGCCCTGCTCGCCAAGTCGATCTGCGGCTTCCTGCTGGGAGACCCCGAACCGGACGGCTTCCGCTATTCCGAACTACGCAAAATTGGAGAACCGGAGCGCCGCCCCGGCTTCCTCGCGCGATTTTTCGGGCGCGGCTGAGCCATCAGGCATCATACAACCGTTCGCCCTGAGCTTGTCGAAGGGCTGCCTTTCTTCATCTCTCAGAGAAGAAGAACGGTGCTTCGACAAGCTCAGCACGAACGGAGTTAGAGGGGCAAGCTCTTACAGCTGGCCGTGGCAGTGCTTGTACTTGCGGCCCGAGCCGCAAGGGCACGGGGCGTTGCGGCTGATGCGGTTTTCCCACTCTGCCGGATCGCCCAGCACCGGCATATCGGGCTGCGCCATCTGCAGCGGCGGCAGGCGGGTGGTCACCAGGCCCAACGAGGCCGCGTCGCGATCGGCGGTATCGTCGCTGCCGGTGAGCGGATCGATATGGGTGGTGGTGAAGATATCCGGCATCTTCGGCATTTCGGGCGGCGGCGCGAAATTGAAGCGGATGTTGGAGAGCGTGCGGGTCACGTCCTCGCGGATGATGCTGAGCATGCGCTCGAACATCGCGAAGGCTTCCTGCTTATATTCGTTGATCGGCGTCTTCTGCGCGTAGGCGCGCAGGTGGATCACCTGGCGCAGCGCATCGAGCGTCGAAAGATGCTCCTTCCAGTGATGGTCGAGCTGCTGGAGCAGGACGCTCTTTTCGATATTGGCCCAGCTTTCCTGGCCGACTTCCTCGACGCGCTTCGCAAGCTCGATCTCGGCCATTTCCTGGATGCGGGTCGCGAGCAGCTCGGGATCGACCATCTCTTCCTGCAGCCAGGCGTCGATCGGCGGCTCGATCCCGAAAATGCTGGCGACGGCTTCCTTCAGGCCGGCAATATTCCATTGTTCGGGATAGGAACCGTGCGGGCAGGCGTCGGCGACGATCGCATTGACCGTCTCGGCGCGCATGTCGATCACGACATCGTCGACCGCGTCGGCATCCATGATGTCCGCGCGCTGCTCGTACACGACCTTGCGCTGGTCGTTCATGACGTCGTCATATTCAACGACCTGCTTGCGGATGTCGTAGTTGCGCGCTTCGACCTTCTTCTGCGCGGTCTCGATCGCCTTGGAGATCCAGGGGCTGATGATCGCCTCGCCGTCCTCCAGATTCTTGTTCATCATCTTGGCGAACATC
>FTDB01000719.1_pt1 | contig 19960 bp, 19 predicted proteins | sample 1639741 | NCBI WGS metagenome assembly FTDB01 (sample SAMEA3914869, study PRJEB12502) | metagenome | biome: forest; material: soil | place: USA | collected 2012-03-12 | depth 0.1 m | reverse complement strand
GGAGCACATGGTGTTCAAGGGCGCCGGCGGCCGCGATGCGCGCGCCCTGGCCGAGGCCATCGAGCACAAGGGCGGCAGCATCAACGCCTCGACCGGTTATGAGCACACGCGGTTCGAGGTGCGTGGCCTCAATTCGCTGATGCCGCTGGCGCTGGAAATCGTCGCCGACCTGATGTTTCGCTCAACGCTTGATCGCAGCGAATTGCAGCGTGAGAAGAAGGTTGTCGAGCAGGAAATCCTCGAAGCCTACGACATGCCGGACGATCATGTCTTCGACCTGCTCCAGGGCGCCATGTTCGCCGGCCAGAGCCTGGGCCGGCCGATCCTCGGCGACAGGCAAAGCCTGAAGCCGGCGGAACCCACCACCTTGCGTGCCTTCGCCGAGACCCTGTACGCGCCGCAGCAGATCGTCATCTGCATGTCCGGCGGTGTGACGGCGGAAGAGGTCCATGCCGTGGCCAGACGGGTAATCGATCCGGTCCCGCCGCACGCCGGCTTCGGCAAGCCGGCGGACATGCGCTTCACGACCGGACACGCCATCCAGCACCGCAAGATCGAGCAGGCTAATATCGCCCTGGCTTATCAAGGTCTTAGCCGTTACGACCCTGATATCATACCGTTGCGTCTGTTCAGCGAAATCCTTGGTGGCGGCATGGCGTCGCGCCTGTTCCAGGAGGCGCGCGAGGCGAGGGGGCTGGCCTATGCGATCGACGCCTGGGCGACACCCTATCGCGATGGCGGTGTCTTCGGCGTGTCGGCCGGCTGCGCGCCCAGGGATGCTGAACCCCTGATCGCCCTGATCCGCCAGGTCATGAATGGCCTCGCCGCCGATCCGACGGCCGGCGAACTCGAGCGCGCCAAGGCCCAGTTCATGACGTCGCTATTCCTTAATCACGAAGGCGCGGCCTCGCGCTGCGCCGCCTTTGCCAGCCAGTTGTCGACCTTTGCGAAGGTGTTCACGCTCGATGAGGTGGCCGCCGAAATCAACCGCGTCACGCGCGACGACCTGGTCCGCATCGGACACATGATCACGTCGCAATCCGCCTGCGCCGCGGCCTTGCTGGGTCCGAAGGCGATGGGGGACGCGGCCCACCTGCTGGCGGCCTGAAGGCCAGGAAAACCAGCCTTCCGCCGCTGCCGTTATCCGGTTGTAAACCCAGCATGGTTAAAACTGCCTGGCGCGGGATTTCGGAAAAGCAAACATCATGTCGGATATCAGTCTCTTCGGCTGGAAAATGGGTGGCGCCGGCGGCAAGTCGGGCCAGGATATCCTCGCTGCCGCCCGCATGGATGTTCATGGCGCCTTCGATGACCCGAACCTGCAGCTCGAAGCGCTGAAAGCCGCCGACAGCGTCTTCTGGTCGTACGACCTGACGCGCAAACGCTTTGAATTCAAAGGCGATCTTGGCGCGCTCGACTTGCCGCCGCTGTGGGGTCGCATCTTTATCGACGAACTGATTCCGCTTTTCGAACGCGGCGAGGTCGATCGCCTAGAAGCCGCGCTCGGCGCGCTCGACGTCCATACGGCCAGCCCCGAAAGCGGCCATATGCATTGCCTGCTGCGTCTCAAGGATCATCGCCTCGTCTACCTGAAGGGACGCAAAACGGGCAAGACCAGCGTGCTGGGCATGATGACCGATCTCAGCCGCGATCTCAGCCTGCAAAAGCGCCGCCCCGAAGCCGGCATCGCCGTCCAGGACGTGCATACCGATGCCCTGACCGGCCTGCACAATCGCCAGGGCTTTCTCGCCGCCGTGCGCCGGATGCTGGCCCAGCCCGGCGACTACGACCTCGTCGTCGGCGACCTCAATCGCTTCCGCCGCCTCAATGAAGCGCTTGGCCATGAACGCGCCGATCTTGTCCTGATCATGCTGGCGCAACGCCTGCGCGATGCCTTTGGCGAAGGGGCCATATTGGCCCGCCTGGGCGAGGACGAGTTCGCGGTCCTGACGCAGCGCGGCTTTCCGCGCATTTCGGAACGCATGCGCACCGCTATCGAACGGCCGATCAGCGTTGCCGGTTTCGATATCCATCCGACCTTTTCCATGGGCGCGGTTTCCATCGAGGGCGGCGACCAGGCGCTGGAATCGGCCGAAATCCTGCGCCGCGCCGAACTGGCCGTCGAGGCCGCCAAGTCCAAGGGCGCCGGCGGTGTCGCCTCCTATCGTCGCGATCTCGAAAGCGACGGACTGAGCCGCCTGGCGCTGGAAGCCGAACTGCGCAAGGCCTTTGTCAGCGGCGAAATCCATGCCTGGTACCAGCCGATCATCAACCTGCATACCGGTGGCATCAGCGGCTTCGAGGCCCTGGCGCGCTGGATCCATCCCAAGCGCGGCGTGATCGCGCCCGATCATTTCCTCGGCGCGACACGCGACCTGGGCCTTATGGTCGATCTCGGCGCCATCATCCTCAACACCAGCGTCAAGCTGGTCGAAAAATGGATGAAAGCCTATAGCCTGCCGGAGGATTTCTTCGTCAGCGTCAACCTGTCGGCGCCGGAAATCGAGCGCCTCAACCTGGTTGAAGACGTGTCGCGCCTGATCCGCGAAGCCGGCCTGCCGCGCAAGTGCCTGAAGCTGGAAGTGACCGAAAGCGACGTCATGCGCGATCCGCAGGCCTCGGCCCGCGTCCTGGAAGCGTTGCGCGACGCCGGCGCCGGTATAGCGCTCGATGATTTCGGCACCGGCTTCTCGTCGTTGAGCTACCTGGCCAAACTGCCGTTCGACACGTTGAAAATCGATCGCTCGTTCGTCAATACGATGAAAAGCGAGATGTCGTCGGAGAAAATCGTCCGGTCAATATTGACTCTCGGCCGCGACCTCGGCCTCGACGTGGTAGCCGAAGGCGTCGAGGACATGGGCCTGGCCGACCGGTTGTCGGCGCTGGGTTGCCAGATGGGGCAGGGCTGGGGTTTCGCCAAGGCGCTGACGCCCGCTGAAGCCGAGGCCTATCTCGTGGCGTCGCTGGAAAACGGCGATATGAGATCGATCAGCGTTTAGGCCGTACCGGCCGTGCCCGACAGGTGCGCCGGATCGATGCCGATGCTGCCCAGGGCGCGCTTCCACATATGCTCCGGATCGCCGCCGAACAGCAGTTCCTGGCTGGCCGGCGCGATCAGCCACGCATTGGCGCCGATCTCGTTTTCCAGTTGCCCTGAACCCCAACCCGCGTAGCCGAGCGCGATCAGGGCATGGGCCGGACCGCTGCCGGCCGACAGGTCGACCAGGATATCGCGCGAAGCCGTCAAGCCGACGCCCTGTTCGGCGCCATCGGGCAGGTTGATGAACGGCCCGCCCAGCGGCAGGGTGGCCTCGTCGAGCTTGTAGTCGAGGCTGTGCAGCACGAAGCCGCGATCGTTCTGCACCGGGCCGCCGCGGAAAATCTTCTGGCCGTCGAGATCGTGATTGCCGTTATTAATGCCCAGTTCCTTCATCATGCGGGCAAAATTCAACCCGTTGATCGGCTGGTTGAGGATCAGCCCCATGGCGTGATCCTCGTCGTGCTGGCAAAGATAGACGACGCTGTGCTCGAACGGCTCGCCGGCCAGGCCGGGCATGGCGATCAGCACATGGCCCTGGTAGGAAACGTGGTCGTCGGCTTGGGTGGCGGTGGGGGAGGTCATCGGGAGCACCACATCCTTTCGGCGAAATTAAGAAACCAGTCTAGCCTATATGGGGCGTGCTGTCGCGATTGCAAAATTTCGCGTGATCGCCACGCGGACCCTATCGACTTTTGATTTGCCGCGCCTTAGGTGAGCGCTCGATATCAAAATGCGCAAAGGATGACCTGCCATGACCCTGCAAGCCGGTGACATGATCCCTGAACTTCCCCTGACCGTGGTCGAGGAGGGCGGCGCCAAGACGGTGCCGTCGCGCGACTTTTTCGCCGGCAAGACGGTCGTGCTGTTCGCCGTGCCGGGCGCCTTCACGCCGACCTGCTCGGCCCGCCACCTGCCGGGCTTCAAGGACCATATGGCCGATTTCCAGGCCAAGGGCGTCGATGTCGTCGCCTGCACCTCGGTCAACGATTATTACGTCATGAAGGCGTGGGCCAAGGACCAGGGCATTGCCGGCGAGGTGGTGATGCTGGCTGACGGCAATGGCGACTTCGCCAGGGCCATGGACCTGGTGCTGGATGGCTCGGGCTTCGGCATGGGGCCGCGCTCGAAGCGCTATGCCGCGATCGTCAGGGACGGCAAGATCGACAAGCTGTTCGTCGAGCAGCCGGGTGAGTTCAAGGTGTCGGCGGCGGAATATGTGCTGGAGCAGGTTTAAGGCGAGGGGCCATGGGCCCCTCGACCCCATGACTCGACAGCGCCTTCCTTGAATACATATGAAAAAGCCGGGCTTTTTTGAGCCCGGCTTTTTCATATGTAAGCGAGGGAAGCACCTTCGCGTTACGAGGTCCAGGAGGCCGCGCCTCCTGGCCTTAAAACAGCTCATCCTCCAGCGCCATGATCGCCTCCGACCCGGCTTTCATCTTGGCCAGGTGGGCGTCGGCATCCGGCAGGATACGCTCCAGGAAGACGCGCCCGATCTTCAGCTTGGTGGCGTAATACGGATCGGTCGAGCCCGCGCCGACCTGGCTTTGCGCTTCCTTCGCCATCATCGCCCACATATAGGCCATGCAGGTCAGGCCGAAGAGGTGCAGGTAGTCGAGCGACCCGGCCGCCGCCATGTCAGGATTGCCCAGGCCGTTCTGCATCAGCCACATCGTGCCGTCCATCAGCTTGGCCTTGGTCGCCTTCAGCGCGGCGATATAGGCCGGCACGGCTGAGGCGGCTTGCTCGGCGGCGACATAGGCATCGATTTCGCCGAGGAAGGTTTGCAGCGCCCGGCCGCCCTTCGACGGCAGCTTGCGCCCGACCAGGTCGAGCGCCTGGACGCCGTTTGTGCCTTCGTAGATCAGGGTGATGCGCACGTCGCGCAGATATTGCGACGCCGGGAAATGCTCGGTGAAGCCCGAACCGCCGTGCACCTGCATGGCGTCGGACGTGATCTTGAAGCCCTTGTCGGTCAGGTAGGCCTTCAGGACGGGCGTCAGCAAGCCCATGTAATCGCCGGCCTTTTCGCGCGCCCTTTCATCTTCCGCCACATGCTGCAGGTCGGCCTGCAACGCGCCCCAGACGAGGAAGGCGCGGCCGCCTTCGATCAGCGCCCGGCTTTCCAGCAGCATGCGCCGCACGTCGGGATGGACCAGGATGCTGTCCGCCGGCTTGTCGGGCGATTTCGGCCCGGTGAGGGCGCGCCCCTGCAACCGGTCCTTGGCGAACTGTTCGGCGGCCACATAGGCGGCATGGCCGATCGCCAGGCCCTGCAGGCCCACGCCGTAACGCGCTGCGTTCATCATGTAGAACATGATCTTGAGGCCTTCATTGGGTTGGCCTAACAGCCAGCCTTTGGCGTCCTCATAGACCATGACGCAGGTCGAGTTGCCGTGGATGCCCATCTTGTGCTCCAGACCGGCGCATTGCAGGCTGTTGCGTTCGCCCGGATTGCCCGAGGCGTCGGGGATGAATTTCGGCACCAGGAACAGCGAAATGCCTTTCACGCCTTCCGGCGCGCCTTCGATGCGCGCCAGGACCAGGTGGCAGATATTGCCGGTGAAATCGTGCTCGCCGGCGCTGATCCAGATTTTCTGGCCGCTGATCTTGTACGTGCCGTCATCCGCCGGCACCGCCTTGGTGCGCAGCAGGCCCAGGTCGGTGCCGCAGTGCGGTTCGGTCAGGTTCATGGTGCCCGACCATTCCCCCGAGATCAGCTTCGGCAGGTACAGGTCCTTCAGGTCCTGGGTTCCGCCGGCGGTCAGCGCCGAAATGGCGCCTTCGGTCAGGCCGGGATACATGCCGAAGGCCGACGACGCCCCCGACAGCATCTCGGAAAAGGCCGTGTTGACGAAATGCGGCAGCCCCTGGCCGCCATAGTGCGGATCGCCCGACAACGCCGTCCAGCCGGCTTCGGTCAAGGCCTTGTAGGCTTCCTTGTAGCCTTTCGGCGCCGTCACCTCGTGGGTTTTCGGATCGAGGGTGCAGCCTTCCTTGTCGCCGGTGATGTTGATCGGCGCCACCACCTCCTCGGCGAATTTGGCGGCTTCTTCCAGGATCATCATCACGGTTTCGGAATCGGCGCCGTCAAAGCCTTTCAAGTTGCCATACTGGTCGGTACGGAAAACGTCCTTGATGAGAAACTGGTAATCGCGGACGGGGGCCTTGTAGGTCATGGCAGCATTTCCCTGAAGATGAGACGTTTCTAATGAACTATTGATCAGCCGGCGGATTCGTCTTCCAGCTTGCGAATCTGCTCTTCCAGCCAGACACAGCCGTCCTGCATGTCCGATATGGCGTGGTCGATATCCTCGCGCTGGCGTTTCAGCGTTTCGATCTGGCCGCTGTATTTGACCAGGGTAGCGCGCATCTGCGACACGCCATGGTCCTTGGGCGTATAAAGGTCGAGGATTTCGTGGATTTCGATCAGCGAAAAACCGAGGCGCTTGCCGCGCAGGATCAGTTGCAGGCGGGCGCGGTCGCGCGGGCTGTACAGGCGTGTCTGGCCCTTGCGTTGCGGCGAAATCAGCCCCTTGTCCTCGTAGAATCGCAAGGCGCGCGCCGTGACATCGAATTCCTTCGACAACTGGCGGATCGAAAAGGAGCGTTGGCCGTCCTTGAGGGAAATATCCTTGGTTTCCATGATGTATCTTGGGCGTTTCTGAATTATGACCGGAAGCTTACATTGACGTAAACGTAAAGGTAGGTCGATTTGGCGGACGGGTCAAGCGCATATTTGCCCTTAAGGCAACCTTGACGGCCTGCCGCCCCCGCCGTAAAGCCAAGGCGCTTGCCATTTCAGGAGTTTCGCAGCCCTTATGACCGTTCTCGCCCCCCTTGCTTACGCCGGCCGCGCATGGCCGTTTGAACAGGCTCGTGCTTTGACCGCGCGCCTGGTCAAATCGCGTCTCAAGGACCATGGCGAGCAGAAAAGGGCGCTGGAACTGATCGAGGCCGGCAAGACCGACGAGGCGTTGAAAGCCTTTGCCGGCCTGGCGGCGCCGGTGATCTTCGAGACCGGCTACGGGCCCTCCGGCCTGCCGCATATCGGCACCTTCGGCGAGGTGGCGCGCACCACCATGGTCCGCCAAGCCTTCGAAGCAATGACCGGCGGGGACTGGCCGACCCGGCTGATCTGCTTTTCCGACGACATGGACGGCCTGCGCAAGGTGCCCGAGGGCATTCCCAATGCGCATATCCTGCAGGAAGACCTGTACAAGCCGCTGACCGTGGTCCGCGATCCGTTCGGCGAATTTCCGTCGTTCGGCCAGCATAACAACAACCGCTTGAAGACCTTCCTCGATGGCTTTGGATTTGCTTATGAATTCCTGTCGTCGACCGACTGCTATAAGGGCGGCGTCTTCGACCAGACCCTGCTGATCGCGCTCGACCGCTTCGACGATATCCAGAAGGTCATGCTGCCGACCCTGGGACCGGACCGGCGTTCGACCTATTCGCCCTTCCTGCCGATTTCACCGAAAACCGGTCATGTGTTGCAGGTGCCGACGCTTGAGCGAAATGTCGGCAAAGGGACCATTGTCTTTGAGGAAAACGGCGAAAAATTCGAGGTCCCCGTCACCGGCGGCCACGTCAAGATGCAGTGGAAACCCGACTGGGCCATGCGCTGGGCGGCGCTCGGCGTCGATTACGAGATGGCCGGCAAGGACCTGATCGATTCGGTCAAGGTGTCGTCCCAGGTGTGCAGGATCCTCGGCGGCATTCCGCCGGAAGGTTTCAACTACGAGCTGTTCCTCGACGAGCACGGCCAGAAGATTTCCAAGTCCAAGGGCAACGGCCTGACCATGGACGACTGGCTGCGCTACGGCGCACCGGAATCCCTGGGCTATTACATGTTCCAGTCGCCGAAATCGGCCAAGAAGCTCTATTTCGACGTCATTCCGCGCGCCACGGACGAATATTTCCAGCAGCTCGACGCCTTTCCGAAACAGGAACCGGACAAGCAGATCGAAAACCCGGTCTGGTTCGTCCTGCGCGGCCAGACCGCGACGAAAAGCCCGCCGGTGACGTTTGGCCTGATGCTCAACCTCGTTTCCGCCGCCAACGCCTCGGACAAGGAAACGCTGTGGGGCTTCCTGCGTGGCTATATCCCGGGCGCCACGCCGGAAAGCGAGCCGATGCTGGATCGCCTGGCCGGCTATGCCCTGAACTACTTCGAGGATTTCGTCCGCCCGGCCAAGACGTTCCGTCAGCCCGACGACCGGGAACGCGCCGCCTTCACCGACCTTGCCGCCCGGTTCAAAGCCTTGCCCGCCGATACGCGTGACGCCGAGGTGCTTCAAAACATCGTCTTCGAGGTCGGCAAGGCGCATGGTTTCGAGCCCCTGCGGGCGTGGTTCCAGGCGCTGTACGAAGTCCTGCTGGGACAAAGCCAGGGGCCGCGCTTCGGCACCTTCGTCGCCATCTTCGGCCTCGACCGCACCATCGCCCTGATCGAGCAGGGGCTGGCGGGCGAGCTAGCGTAAATCTTCCGGCACGCCGTCGAAGTGGAAACTGCGCGACCAGCCGATGTCGCTGCGGATCAGGCGCGCCGGCGCGCCGGCATATAGGCCCTTTGCCTCCAGCCGGCCGCTGACGATGCCCTGCTGGCCGACGACCGAACCGGCGCCGACGTCCGCGCCCTTGTTGACGCGCACGCCGTTGCCCAGCCAGACGTGGCGGTGCAGGACGATGTCGCGGCCGGCATTGATGCGCGCCTGCGTCGCGAGGTCGAAAATGCCGTGGCCGTCATCGGTACGCAGCACGATCTCGTTCGACAGCATGCTGTCATTGCCGATCACGATCAGGCGGCCGTCATTGCACAGGGCCGTGCCGCTTTGCCAGGTCGCCGTGTCGCCGACCGCCATCAGGGCGTCGTTGCCGTTCAGGCCAAAACGGACATTGCGCAGCACGCAATCGGCGCCGATGACCAGCCAGGCATCGCGGCCCCTGAATTCGAAATGGCAGTTGTGCAGGTGGCTGCGTGCGCCGATGAAGACGCCGGCGCCGGTGCCGCGGATCGAAACACTGGTCCGGCCGGTAAAGCTGACGCCCTCGGCCACATGCATCTGGCCGCTTTCCAGCGCCACCGGCGGTTCACCCACCGATGCCAGTGCGTTCAAGCCTTCAAGGCTGGCGCCGAAGTCGGGTATGCGCGGCAGGACGCGGGCGGCAAGGGCGGCGTCGACACGTTCGATCAGATCAGAATCCATGGCCGAACCTTAGCCAAGCGCGACGCGGACGGCAATGGCTTGACGAAGGCCCCCTGGCGTGATGCAATTTGCGCGAACGGAGGCTCCCATGCTGATGCGCGCGCTTTGCCTGGCTTTTCTTTTCGCTCCGGGTTTGGCCTGCGCCCTGCCGGCGCCGGCCGCCATCGATGCCGAGGTGCAGAAGGTGATGACCGCAACCCAGGCCAAGGGCCTGGCCATCGCGGTGATCGACGACGGCAAGGTCGGCTACGTCCAGGCCTACGGTATCCGCGACGCCAGGGGCGAGCCGTTGCAGACCGACACGGTCATGTATGGCGCCTCGCTGACCAAGACGGTTTTCGCCTATACGGTCATGCAACTGATCGACCAGGGCAAGATCAAGCTTGATACCCCGCTGGCCGATGATCTCGACAAGCCGCTGGTCGATTACGATCCCGAGGCGATCTATCCGGACAAGTACGGGCCCTACAAGGACCTGGCCGGCGATCCGCGCTGGAAGCAGATCACGCCGCGCATGGTCCTGACCCATTCGACCGGCTTCGCCAATTTCTGGTGGATCGAGCCGGACCAGAAACTGCATATCCATTTCGACCCCGGCACGCACTACAGCTATTCCGGCGAGGGCATGATCCTTCTGCAGTTCGTCGTCGATAACGGGCGCAAGGCGCAGGGCCTCGGCGTCGATACCGGCGACCTGACCCAGGCCAATTTCGATCGCCTTGGCATGACGCGCACCTCGCTGGTGTGGCGCGACGATTTCGCCGGCAACCTGGCCGATGGTTGGAACGACAAGGGCGAGGTGGGCGAACACGACCAGCGTTCAAAGGTGCGGGCGGCCGGTTCGATGGACACCACGATCAGCGACCTGGCGAAATTCGCCGCCGCCCTGGTGACCTGTGACGGTCTCAGCCAGGCGTCGTGCGCCGAAATGGTCAAGCCGTCCCTGCATATCGGCACCAAGACGCAGTTCCCGCCGTTCCAGGACGACCTGCCGGTGGCGCAGCAACGCAAGGACCTGGCGGCGGGACTGGGCGTCGTCGTTTTCGACGGGCCGCAGGGGCACGGCTTCTTCAAGGGCGGCCATGACGGCCAGACCGCCAATACGATGGTCTGCGTCCAGGCCGGCATGCGCTGCGTGCTGATCCTGTCGAACGATGTCCGCGCGGAGGCCGGATTTGCCGAGCTGGTGAAGTTCGTGCTCGGCGACACTGGCGTTCCGTATGATTGGGAATACGGCGATCAGGCTGGTAAATCCTGATGAAGCATACCGGTTGGTTTGCGCGTCCGGCTGACCAAGGGTTGAAATTGGGAAAGGCCCATACGCCGGCCGCTAGGGCAAGCGATAAGCATGAGCTGTCAATAGTTGACGTCAATTCGCATGCCGGGCGGTATGCTTGGGGTCATCGTCGCCCAAGCCAATCAAGGTCTACTGGCTGGCCCAGACGATCCGTGCGATCCACGCTATTTGCCGACGCTCCAGGACACGGTCGCCGAAATCCGGATTGAGTGAGCGCAGTTCGATCGTTCGTGCCGACGATCGCACCAATTCCTTGGCCATGACTTCGCCGTCCGTCGTCTTGACGACGACGCGATCGCCCTTGCGCAGCGACGGATTATGCGGATCGACCAGGACACGATCGCCGTCACGATAGAGCGGCAGCATCGAATCACCGGATATTTCAAGGGCATACAGGCCGCTATTGACATTGGGGAAGGTAATTTCGTCCCAACCCTGGCCGAGTGGAAAGCCGGAATCGTCGAAGAAGCCGTCATTGCCGGCCTGGGCCAGGCCGATCAGCGGGATGCCATGGCCGCCATCGCCGCCTTCCGCCAGCAGCGCGAATTCGGAAAACTTGACGCCCGTGGCTTCCAGCAGCTTGGCCAGGCTTTCGGTCGATGGCCAGCGCGGACGGGGCGGCGTTTCGGGCGACGAGCGCTTCGACTTGTTGAAACTGGTCGGGTCCAGTCCGGCCAGGCGGGCCAGGCCCGATGGCGTGGTGCTGAGACGGCCGGCGAGGGCGTCGATGGCAGCCCAGATATGTGCGTGCGAAAGGGGCATGGCGGGACTTGACCAGGAAATACATGCGAAACAGACCGCAGGTACGGATGCTGAGTCAAGGAAAATATAATCAAATATAGGAAAATCAGCCTAATTTGGGGATTTTTGTCTCTCGATGCGTCGCGCGCGTACCGCCGCCAGCGTGCCGAGCAGCAGGAAAAACAGGACGGCGTAACCCAGGACCATCTGGACGGTCAGGAAAGTCCAGCGCATCAGCACGTGCCAGTTGAGAAAAGCCGCCACCTCGGTCATGACCGTCAGCAACTGTGCCCCGAAAGCCCATAGCGGCCAGGGGTGTGGCGATTTCCATGACAGGTAGAAAAATCCCAGCAGGCATATCAGGTCGCCGATGATGAAGCGCCAGGTCATATCCTTTGGGTTGGCGAGGGTCAGCAGGTAGGTGAGCGCATAGGCGGCCAGGTAAAGGCCGCCACCCAGGCGTTCGCGCCACGACCCCAGGACCATGGCCGTCAGGCAGACCAGCAGGACGAGGATTTCGCCGATATGGGCGAGCAGGGTGTGCGGCAAGGCGTTGCGTCTCCTGTGGAACCTGTCGTCGCCACAAGACCAGCAAATCGCCCGGCCGGCAAGTCCCCGCTCGCCCGTGGCGATCAGGCCGCGCCGACGGCCATGGCCGAGGTGATGCCGCCGTCATTGGGATCGCCGTGCTTCGGATCGGGCTTGTCATTGGGGGGCACAACCATCACGCCGCCCAGGCCGACCTGGGATTGCACGGTCTTCAGGCCTTCGTGGGCATCGGTCATGTGACGCTGGGCCGTGTTCAGCGCCAGCATCGCCTGCAAGGTGCTCTGGTGGACATCGCCGGAAATCACGGTCGACATGCGAATCGCCCGGCGCGACGTGACATAGGTTTCAATCAGGTGCGCCGCTTCGCTGAGCGCGGTATCGATGGCTTCTTCAGCCGTATGCAATTGAGTCGCCAAGGCCTTGGCGACATTGATTTTTCTTTCTTTGGACATGACTATACAACCTTTTGATGGCTCGGACAACCACCGAGCGATCAAGAGGGTTAATACATCTTTTGGTAATATCAAGCGCAAAAGGTGTGAAAATTAAAAATACAACTTTAAGTAGCTATCCCATCAGGAAATGAGCCTGCAACGTGGCGATCGGATGGTCGCGGTGCTCCTGCCATGCCGCCACTTCGACATTGGCCACCGTCCGGCCGACTCGGTTGAGCACGGCGCGGGCATAGGTTTCGACCGGCTTGCCCGAGCGCAGATATTGGATGTTGACGTTGATCGGCTTGGGCACGTGGTCGAAGTTCTCGCTCAGCGCCAGTTGCGCCATGGCCGTGATTTCCATGAAGGCGCCGATGACGCCGCCATGCAGGGCGGGAATCATCGGATTGCCGATCAGGGAATCGGCGAAAGGCAGGTGGCCGGTCAGTTCATCGCCGGCCAGTTCCAGCCGCACGCCCAGGAAGCGCGCGAACGGCATGGTTTTCAGGATGGCTTCGGGATCGCGGCGATCCAGCGGATGGGAGGTCATGTCATGAACACCGGGTCTTTGCCGTGCTGCGCTTTCAGCGTGGGCGAGGAAATGATGAAGGCCGCCTGCGCCGCCGCCACCGGATCGTCGGGGCTGACCTCGTAGGCGAAGGCGCGCACGAAACCGATGGAGCGCGTCAGCTTGTAGCATCTGGCGGTGACCAGCAGGTCGCGGTCGGGCAGGGCGGGGCGCATGTAATCGATGCGCAGGTCGAGCGTGGCTATGGGCTTGAATTCATTGATGCGGTCCCACACCGCCATGCCGCAGCCGTTGTCGAGCAGGGCCGTGACCACGCCCGAGGCGATGACGCGCGTCTTCGGGTCGCCGATCAGGTCATCGCGGTAGGGCAGGCGCATGGTGACGCCGTCCTTGCCCTTGCCGTCGTAGACGGCGCCGATGGCGCGCATGTAAGGCGTGGCGGCGATAATGGTGGCGAACATGTCGGAAAAGGGGGGCTGGCTCATGACGGCGCTTTCCTTGTGCCGTAACATTCTTGCCCATCATGACGCACACGTCAAAGCGTCGCGCAAAATTTCCTTGCAAAGCCTCGGAAACGCGCCATTTAGATAGTCTCACCATTTGCGAAAGCCTTGCCCGTGTCCGCGTTTCTCGATTCCGTTCCCGCCAGCCGCTCCGCGCTCGTCCTGTTTTCAGGCGGCCAGGATTCCAGCGTCTGCCTGGCGTGGGCGCTGAGCCGGTTCGAACGCGTCGAAACCATCGGCTTCGATTACGGCCAGCGCCACAGCATCGAGATGACGACGCGCAAACGCGTGCTCGAGCGTTTCCGCCAGATTTATCCGCTGGCCGGCGCGCGCCTCGGCGAAGATCACGTCTGCGACCTGAAAGGATTCGGCGCCGTGGCGGAATCGGCCCTGACGCGTGAAAGCGCGATCGTCATGACCGAGCGCGGCCTGCCGTCGTCGTTCGTGCCGGGACGCAACCTGGTGTTTTTCGTGTACGCCGCGGCGGTGGCCGACCGGCGCGGCATCGACCACATGGTCGGCGGCATGTGCGAGACCGACTTTTCCGGTTATCCCGATTGCCGCGATGAAACCCTGCAGGCCATGCAGACCGTGTTGCGCCTGGGCGTCGAGCGGCCGTTCGAAATCCACACGCCGCTGATGTGGATCGACAAGGCCCGGACGTGGGAAATGTCGCAGGATCTCGGCGGCGACGCGCTGGTCGAGCTGATCCTGGAAGATACCCACACCTGCTACCTGGGTGAGCGCGGCGAACGCCATGCCTGGGGCTACGGTTGCGGCACCTGCCCGGCCTGCGCCTTGCGCAAGACGGGGTTCGAGCACTTCATCGAGATGAAGTCGCCGGTTAGCCGCTAGGGCCGATGTACAGCTTCAAGGAAATCTTCCTGACTTTGCAGGGTGAGGGCGGCCAGGCCGGGCGCGTCAGCGTCTTCGCCCGCTTTGCCGGCTGCAACCTGTGGAGCGGCCGCGAAAGCGACCGCGCTGCCGCTGCCTGCGATTTCTGCGACACGGACTTCGTCGGCACCGACGGCGAAAACGGCGGCAAGTTCGTGACGCCGGGCGACGTCGTGGCGGCCCTTGACGCCATCTGGGGCGAGGGCCGGGCCGCGGACAAGGCTGTGGTCTTTACAGGTGGCGAACCGCTTCTCCAGCTGGATGGCGCACTGATCGCCGCGGTCAGGGCGGCGGGTTACTTCATCGCCGTCGAGACCAACGGCACGATCAAGGCGCCGGCGGGCATCGACTGGATCTGCGTTTCGCCCAAGGGGCAGAATCGCTTGCAACAGGCAAGCGGCCAGGAGCTGAAGCTGGTCTGGCCTCAGGCCGATGTCGATCCTGCCGATTTTGTGGAACTGTCGTTCGAGCGCTTTTACCTGCAACCGAAGGACAGCCCGCACCAGGCGGCCCATACGCGCGCTGTCATCGAGTATTGCCTGATGCATCCACAATGGCGGATGAGCGTCCAGACGCACAAGCTGGTCGGGTTGAAATAGCGGTTGGCAGGTGTTGTGGTCCGCACTATGTTCGTTGCTGGAATAGGGGGAGGGGATCAATGATGCGCCTGTTTGCCATTGCGGCCGCCATGGCGGTTTTGGCTGGGCAGGTATCCGCCCAGGATGCCGCGGGTCCGGCCATTGATCTGCCGCTCGACAAGGGTCTGGCCGTCGACAGCCTTACCTATTGGCCCAGCTATATCGAAGCCGCCGGGCCTGCGGCTACCCTGATCACCGGCAAGGTCGCGGCCGGCGCGGCGATCATTACCATTCCCTATCGTTACAAACATCCCTTGCGCCTGAAGACCCCGGTTCGCACGTTTCTCAAGTCCATCGATGCCGGCGCGCCAGGCTTCGACGCCGGCGATTTTTCCGGAGCCATCGGTGTCGAACCGGTCATGTGCTTCTTCCGTCCCAACAGCCCGAATGGCTACGCTTTACCGGAATGCCTGCGCTATGTCGGCATGATGGGGGTTGGCTGGGCGACAGCCCAGGTTGACTCCAACTTACCGGCCATGTTCCAGGCAGGAGATCCGGCGGGAACACCCGATGTCGATCGCGACGTCGCCATCGAGCACGACTTTAAACTCATCCTTTCCGTGAAAGCCTGGAAGAAGAAGGTGGTTCGGCTGACTTGGACATCGGACGGCCGCACGGTCGGCGGTTACAGCCTCCCGGTCAACGCCGACGGCACGGCGACACTCAAGCTCATGACCGGTGTGCTGACCCTGGCGCCCGACCCGGCCAGCAAGGACGGCACGATCGTCGATTTTGCATCGGACGCGCCTGCTCTGCCGTAGCCAAATTGGTCTTATTGTTTGCGTACCAATTTCATGGTAGCGTCAGGCATCTCTTTGCATGATGCCACCAGGACCAAGATGACAGAACAGACCAATCCAGCGCCACGCCGTGTCCTGATCTGTGGCGGCGGCACGGCCGGCTGGATGACGGCGGCCTATCTGGCCAAGGTCCTCGGCGCCAATCCCGCCACCTGCCCGCAGATCACGCTGGTCGAAAGCCCGGACATCGGCACCATCGGCGTGGGCGAAGGCAGCTTCGCCACCATTCGCACCACGCTCCAGACGCTCGGCATCGACGAGGCCGATTTCCTGCGCGGCAGCAACGCCACCTTCAAGCAGGGCATCCGCTTCGCCGACTGGGAGCTGACGCCGGAAAACGGTCGGCACGACCACTATTTCCACCCGTTCGAGCCGCCCTTCTGGGTCGATGGCGCCGGCCTGCTGCCCTACTGGCTGTTGCAGGACGAGAAGGCGCGCGTGCCGTTCGCCCAGGCCGTGACCTTCCAGAAGCGCGTCGCCGAAGCCCGCCTGGCGCCCAAGCGCATCCACCAGGGCGGTTATGGCGGGCCGCTAAACTACGCCTACCATTTCGAAGCCGCGAAGCTGGCCAAGGTGCTGTCCGACCATGCGATAACCTTGGGAGTCAGGCACCTGCAAGGGCGTATTACGGGCGTAAAACTGACGGAAGACGGCAGCATCGCGTCGGTCATGACCGACAGCCAGGGCGAACTGTCCGCCGACCTGTTCATCGATTGCACCGGCTTTGCCGCCGTCCTGATCGGCAAGGCGCTGGGTTCGCCCTACACCTCGGTCAGGCACCAGTTGCTGACCGACCGCGCCATCGCCTGCCAAGTGCCCTACGAAGATCCCGAGGCGCCGATCGAAAGCTATACCGTCTCGACGGGCCACGAAGCCGGCTGGACCTGGGACATCGGCCTGCCCAACCGGCGCGGCGTCGGCTATGTCTACGCCTCGGACCACACCAGCGACGAACGCGCCGAAGAGGTGCTGCGTGCCTATGTCGGCCCGCACGGCATGGACTATTCCACTCGCGTCATCAAGTTCGATACCGGCTATCGTGAGGCGCAGTGGGTCAGGAACTGCGTCGCCATCGGCCTGTCCGGCGGTTTCTTCGAACCGCTGGAAGCCACCGGTATCATGATGATCGAGGTCGCCATCGGCATGCTGACCGAGTTTTTCCCGCATTCGGGGCCGCTCGACGCCAATGCCAAGAGCTTCAACCGCCTGATGACGCTGCGCAACGAAAAGACCGTCAATTTCCTCAAGCTGCACTATTGCGTGACGAAGCGCACGGAATCGTTCTGGCGTGAAAATGCCGACCCGGCGACCATCCCCGAGGAACTCAACGAACTGCTGGCCATGTGGAAGCACCGGCCGCCGTCGCGCTTCGATTTCCTCGACGACATCGATACCTTTGCCTATTTCAACTACCAGTATATTCTCTACGGCATGAATTTCAAAACCGACTATGAGGCGGCGCGCGGCAGCTTCCCCAATGCCGAAGCCGCGCGGGCGATCTTCGACCGGGTTGCCTTCTTCGGTGAAAACGCGGCCCGCGACCTGCCCGGCCACCGCGCCCTGATCGAGCAGATCTACCGGCACGGCTATGCCGAAAAGCCGAAGGAAAGCTTCATGGCTGCCCCCCGCCGCGCGACGCGCTGAGCCTTTTCAGGACCTGGCCGACCACCACGGTTGCAACCGTCCATAGCTGACGCTGCGCAGCAGCCATTCCACCGGTCCGAAGGCGTGGAACCTCAGCCAGATCATGCTGACAATCATCTGTGCCGCGATGATCAGGATGCCCACGCCGGCCAGTTGCGCGAAGCCCAGGTGATGGAACCAGCCCAGGCTGTAGAAAATGACCGCGCCCAGCGCCGACTGCGTCAGGTAATTGGTCAGTGCCATCCGTCCCAAAGCCTCGAAGCCACGGCCGAGCCAGCCCCACAGATTGGCTTTCCACACCAGCAGGATCAGGCCGATATGGCCGAGCGTGACCGTGATGCGGTGCAGTTCGTAGGTCAGGGGATACCAGTCATTGGCCGGCATGAAATTATGGTCGAGCTGCGATTTCAGGACGATGTAGCGGCTGGCCCAGCCGACAGCGTAGCCGACGATCATCAGCAGGGCATAGAAGCCGCGCGAGCGTTCGCCGCTCAATATCCCCCATTTGAACAGGGCCATGCCGAGCAACATGGCGCCCGCCGCCTCGCCGAAGGTGACGAAGGACCTGAAGCCACCCATCTGGAAACTGAGCCAGGTATCCAGGTTCCAGCCCATCAGGCCGGGATAGTCGTGGCGGCTGCGCGCCTGGACCTCGGGCGCCTGCATCGCGGGGGTCGGATTGTTCCATTTCAACGCCTCGGCGTGATGGTCCAGCGCCGCCTGCTGGGCGTCGCTCAGCGGCAGGTGCTGCGCCTGCCGCGCTTCCGCCATCGGCAGATCATGCAGGGAGCGGACCTCGGCGCGTCCGGTCAGGAGGTCGGGCACGGATTGCAGGGCAATGACCGCCAAGGCCAGGGCAAGCAGCCAGCGCGGGCCGAGCTTGCGGAAGGCGAAGACGAACATGCCGGCAATGCCGTAGAAGAACAGGATATCGCCGAACCACAGCAGCAGAACGATATTGACGACGCCCAGCGCCACCAGGCCGAGGCAGCGGCGAAAGAAGACGTCGGCGGTCTGGATCGGCCGGTCGAACACGCCGTTGCGCGAGGTGATCAGCAGCACGCCGGCGCCGAACAAAAGGTTGAACAGGCCGCGCGCCGAGCCTTCGACCGTCATCTGCTCGAACAGGAAGGTCAGCCAGTCGGGACTGTGCCACGACATGGGGAACGGCGGATGATAGGTGGTCGTCGGCCCGCCCATCTCCGGAATGTTCATCAGCATCACGCCCAGCAGCGCCACGCCGCGCAGCAGGTCGAGCGTTTCAAGGCGCTCCCTGATGCGCGGCGCGTCCGCCGGCACATTGTCGGTACTCACCATCGCAACCCCCGTCCGGCCGCCCAAAAGATGGGCAAACCTGCCAGATTTGGTGGGATCGCGCCAGAGGCTTATGCCGCGTCGAGCAGGACGACCTCGGCGTCTTCCAAAGCGGTGATCTCGAGTTTCGGCTCGTCCTTGATCGCCGCGCCGTCGCGGGCATCGAGTTCCACGCCGTTGACCAGGACCTTGCCCTTGGCGACCACCAGGTAAAGATGGCGCTCGCCGCCGGTTTCGACCGGCACATAGGTTTCGGCCTGGTCCTTCAGCAGGGTCGCGCCCAGCAGGCGGGCCGGGGTATGGATTTTCAGCGCCTCGCCGTCGTCGTCGAAGCCCGAGGCCAGCGCCACGAACTTGCCGGCGCGGTCGGATTTCGGGAACGGCTTGGCGCCCCATGACGGCTTGTGGCCGCGCTCACTGGGCATGACCCAGATCTGGAACAGGGTCGTCTTGACCGGCTCGACATTGAATTCGGCGTGGCGGATGCCGGTGCCGGCCGACATCACCTGGACGTCGCCGGCTTCGGTGCGGCCGGAATTGCCGAGGCTGTCCTGATGGGTGATGGCGCCTTCGCGGACATAGGTGATGATTTCCATATTGTCGTGCGGGTGCGGCGGAAAGCCCGACTGCGAGGCGATCTCGTCGTCGTTCCACACGCGGATGGACCCCCAGCCCATCTTCTGCGGGTCGTAATAGTTGGCGAACGAGAAGTGATGGCGGGCATTGAGCCAGCCGTGGTCGGCGTGGCCGAGGCCGGAGAAGGGGCGTTTGTCGATCATGTCGGGTCTCCCAAATCAAACAGATGGGACGCATATAAGTGTAACTGTGTAAATTACAATAGGCCGCGCAAAGGCCTAACCGCCAACGCCATGCGACCCGCCGCCCGTCTGGCCGCGATGGCGCAGATACGCATCTAGCAACACGCACGCCACCATGGCTTCGGCCACCGGCACGGCGCGGATGCCGACGCACGGATCATGGCGGCCCTTGGTCATCAGCTCGACCTCGTGGCCTTCGATATCGATGGAATCGCGTTTCGTCAGGATCGACGAGGTCGGCTTCAGCGCCAGGCGCGCCACCACGGTCTGGCCGGTCGAGATGCCACCCAAGATGCCGCCGGCATGATTGCTGCGGAAGAGGGGACCATCGTTGCCCATGCGCATCTCGTCGGCATTGTCCTCGCCCGACAGTTGGGCCGCGCCGAAGCCGGCGCCGATTTCCACGCCCTTGACGGCGTTGATGCTCATCAAAGCGCCGGCCAGTTCGGCATCGAGCTTGCCGTAGATCGGCGCGCCCCAGCCGGCGGGCACGCCTTCGGCCTGGACCTCGACCACGGCGCCGATGGAGGAGCCGGCCTTGCGGATG
>FTDB01002385.1_pt1 | contig 19978 bp, 16 predicted proteins | sample 1639741 | NCBI WGS metagenome assembly FTDB01 (sample SAMEA3914869, study PRJEB12502) | metagenome | biome: forest; material: soil | place: USA | collected 2012-03-12 | depth 0.1 m | reverse complement strand
CGCCGACATGTATTCGACCTGGGCCGCCTGCCGCGCCTATGTCTATGCCGTGGCCGCCGCCTGCGACCGCGGCGAGACGACGCGCAAGGACGCCGCCGGCTGCATCCTCTATGCCGCCGAAAAGGCGACGTGGATGGCGGGCGAGACCATCCAGGCGCTGGGCGGCAATGGCTATACCAACGAGTTTCCGGCTGGCCGGCTGTGGCGCGACGCCAAGCTGTACGAGATCGGCGCGGGCACGTCGGAGATCCGCCGCATGCTGATCGGCCGCGAATTGTTCGAAGAGACGAAGTAGAAAAGTAAGCAAGAAGCCCCACCACCCCCCTTCGCTACGCTACGGGCGGTCCCCCTCCCCAGCAAAGCTGGGGAGGCATGAGAAAAGGCGCTCGGGATCATACCTCCCCGACTTGCCCGGGGAGGGGGACCGCGAGCCGGCTCGATTGTCGATGCCGCCCTGAATGGCTCGTGGTGGAGGGGATTCTTGCTTTCGAAGGAAAACCCATGACCCGCCCTACCCACGTCACCCTCTACGAAGTCGGACCGCGCGACGGCCTGCAGGCCGAGACGCAGATCGTCTCCGCCGCCGACAAGATCGCGCTGATCGACAAGCTTTCGGCCACCGGCCTGAAAGAGATCGAGGCCGCCAGCTTCGTCTCGGCCAAATGGGTGCCGCAGATGGCGGACGCCACCGAGGTCATGGCCGGCCTCGCGCGCGTGCCCGGCGTCGACTATCCCGTGCTGACGCCCAACCTGAAAGGCTACGAGGACGCCAGGGACGCCGGCGCCCGGACCGTCGCCATTTTCGGCGCGGCGTCGGAGACCTTTTCCAAACGCAACATCAATTGCTCGATCGCCGAAAGCCTGGAGCGATTCACATTCGTCACCGACGCGGCGAAATCGAGCGGTGTCCGCGTGCGCGGCTATGTGTCGTGCGTCATTGCCTGCCCCTACGAAGGTCCAATCCAACCCCAGGCCGTGGCCGATGTCGTCGCGCGCCTGCTCGATCTCGGCTGCTACGAGGTCAGCCTGGGCGACACCATCGGCGTAGGCACGCCGGCGGATATCCAGAAGCTGCTCGACATCGTGCTGAAAACCCTTCCGGTCGAGCGCCTCGCCCTGCACTGCCACGACACCTATGGCCAGGCCCTGGCCAATATATTGACGGCGCTCGACTATGGCGTGGCGACCATCGACGCCAGCGTCGGCGGGTTGGGCGGCTGTCCCTATGCCCCCGGCGCCTCGGGCAATGTCGCCACCGAAGACGTGCTCTACATGTTGGACGGGCTGGGCATCGACACCGGGGTCGATCTCGACCGCGTCATTGAGGCGGCCTGGTTTATCAGCGGCGTCCTCGGCCGTGACCCCAGGTCCAAACTCGCCATGGCTAGACGCCCTTCACCTGCCCCAGCAGGCGCAACACCAGCACCGTGATATTGGCGCTGACCATGGCGGCGAACGTACCCCAGCCCATGTCGATGAAGCTCAAGGCCGGCGGCCAGTCGCGGATCACCGCAAGGCCGGTCAGGTCATAGGTGGCAAACGCCGCCAGACCCAGCACGGCCGCCTTCCACGTCAGTTCGCGGATATTGACCGGCCCGCCCAGTTCGATGGCCGGATTGATCACCAGGACGCTCAGCGCCAGGGCGTATAGGGCGTAGAAACCGACAGCCGGGATCAGGTCGGGCTTGATCCGCTCCAGCGCGCCCATCGCCGGGCGGTACAGGGTTTCGCCGGTCAGGCTCAGCCACACGAAGTCGAGCGCCAGCAGGGCGACCAGGACGATGACGTAACTGAGCAAGCCCTTCATCGTCAGATCCGCGCGAAGGGTTGCAGCACGCGGCCCAGCCAGGTCATCGGCACGATCGGCGCGTCCTGGGCGATCAGGCAGATGCAGTCGCCATCGACCGCAACCGCCGGCGAATGGCAATCCTCGTCCTCGCAGCAGGCGAAATCGCCGACCTCATAGGTGCCGCTGTCGTCGCTGAAGCGTCCCTTCAGCACTACCGTCGTCTCACGGCCGCGATGGCTGTGCACGGGCATGGCCATGCCGGGCGGCACGCGCAGCAGGTAGGTCAGGTTCCGGTCGCCGCCCGGCACGTCGACGCGGGCCAGCCACACGCCCGGCGCCACCCAGGTGCGGCCGCGGATACGCAGGTCCTGCAACGCTTCGGGCAAGGCAATACCGTCAAGGAAAGCCGGCTTTTTCGGGCGCGCCCTGGCGGGCCCGGCCGCCGGCGCCTCGGGGCGCTCGATGCGCGCCAGGGCCAGGTCGAGCGCATTGTCGGCCATGGCCACGCCTTCGATCCCGTCGAGCATGACGCCGCCCACGGCATCGAACAGGGCGATATCGCCACGGCAATGCGGGCACAGTTCCAGATGGCTGCGCACGACCAGGGCCAGGCCCGGTTTCAGCGCGCCCCGATAATAGTCCCAAAGGACATCCTCGGCGGGATGATGGCCGATTTCGGCGCGAAGACCGCTCATTGGGCGTCTCCCGCGACGCGCGCCAGCCCAAAACTGCCGCGCAGCCGCGTCATGGCCAGGCGCAGGCGCGACTTCACCGTCCCCAGCGGGATGGAAAGCGCCTTGGCGATATCGCCGTGCGACAGGTCTTCATAAAAGGACAAACGCAAAATGGTCATCTGGTCTTCCGGCAACGTGGCCAGCATATCTTTCAGGCTAACGGCCGACTGCGCCAGAACAAGCGCGTCATCGGCGGATTTTTCGGGTTCGCCCTGCCACAGGTCTTCCGGCAGGTCCTTGACGCGCTTGGCCTTGCGCGCCGCATCGATGCGCAGGTTGCGGGCGATCGAATAGATCCAGGTCACCGCCGTCGCCTTCGAAGCGTCGAACAGGTGCGCCTTGCGCCACACGTTCAGCATCGCATCCTGGGCCAGATCTTCGGCCTCGGCCGCCGTCATGCCCTGGCCCATGGCGAAGGCCTTCAGCCTGGGCGCGAACCGCGCGAACAGAGACGCATAGGCCTGGCGATCGCGGGCCTCGACGATGCGGGCGATCAGCGCCTCCGGCGCCGCATCCAGGCCGTTATCGCCGGCATTGGGGTCGGTCTGCGTCATGCGTCCAGACAACCTCAAATAGGGGCCGCGGTCAAAGCCCATTTTGGCCGCCGGGTGTCTGCGCGCAAACCGGGGATCGACAAACAGATCGGTCATGAGGTCAGGCCCGGCATGCGGACCACTCCTTGGGAAATCTATGCCCTATCTACGCCGGCCGCGCGCCGCCGGATCAGCGGCGGTCGCCAAAAAAGCATTATCTTTCAGAAGTGATCCGGCCACCATGCCTGGGCGTAGACCTTTCGAACGCCTCTGTGGCGGCTGGATCCCATCCATGTACGACTCTTCGAAGACCCCAGGACGGCGGCAGAAAATCGCGGTGATCGGTACCGGCATTGCCGGCCTGTCGGCGGCCTGGCACCTGCATCCGCACCACGACGTCACCGTCTTCGAGCGTGAAGCCGAGGTCGGCGGCCACAGCCATAGCGTGAATGTCGGCACGCCGGACGCGCCCCTGTGGATCGACATGGGCTTCATCGTCTTCAACGAGCCCTGTTATCCCAACCTGCTGAAACTGTTCGAACATCTGGGTGTCGAACATCAGCTTTCCGACATGTCGTTCGGCGTCTCGGTCGATCGCGGCAAGCTGGAATATGGCAGCCTGGGCCTCAACGGCCTGTTCGCCCAGCGCCTCAACCTGTTCCGCCCGCGCTTCATCTCGTTGCTGCTCGACATCGTGCGCTTCTATCGCGAAGCGCCGAAGGACCTGGCGGCACGCACCCGGCCCGGTTATCGCCTAGGCGACTATCTTAAGGACCGCAACTACGGCCGCGCCTTCATCGACGACCATCTGCTGCCCCAGGCCGCGGCGATCTGGTCGACCTCGGCGCAGCAGATCATGGACTACCCCTTCCGCGCCTTCATCGCCTTCTTCGAAAACCACGGCCTGCTGCAGATCGTCGACCGCATCCTGTGGCGCAGCGTCGTCGGCGGGGCCCAGGCCTATCTGCGGCAACTGATCGAGCCGTTCCGCTCGCGCATCCGCACCGGCTGCGCCATTGTCGAGGTCAGGCGCACGCCGGCGGGCGTCACCCTGATCGACCGCCGGGGCGTCACACACGATTTCGACCAGGTCATCTTCGCCACCCATGCCGACGTCACGCTGAACATCCTGGGCCAGGCGGCCACGGCGGCCGAACGGCGGACGCTGGGCGCCTTCGACTACATCCCGAACGAAGTCGTGCTGCATACCGACGCCTCGTTCATGCCTAAGCGCAAGGCGGCGTGGTCGAGCTGGAACTATCTCGGCGAAAAGAACGCCGCGTCCGAACAGCAGCTGTGCGTCACCTACTGGATGAACCTGTTGCAGGTGCTGAAGACGAAACAGGCTTATTTCGTCACCCTCAATCCGCTGCGGCCCGTCGACGAGGCCCAGGTGTTGAAGCGCATCGTCTTCGAACATCCGCTGTTCAATGCCGCTGCCATAGAGGCCCAGGACGATCTCGCCAGTTTGCAGGGCGTCCATCGCACCTGGTTCTGCGGCGCCTATTTCGGCTCGGGCTTTCACGAGGACGGCCTGCAATCCGGCCTGGCGGTGGCGGAAGCGATTTCCGGCGTGCGCCGGCCGTGGGATTTCGACTGGTCGCAGTCGCGGATCAAGTACAATCCGTGGGTCGACGCGGTCGCCATGGCGGCAGAGTAATGGATGCGGCCCGTATCAGGCCCGGGATCTATGCCGGCGAAGTCGTGCATCAACGCTTCGCGCCAAAGCCGCATCGCCTGAAATACACCATCTTCCAGGTCCTGCTCGATCTCGACCGCCTCGACGGCGACCTGAAGGATTTGCGAAGCTTCTCTCATAATCGCTTCAACCTGTTCGGCTTCTACGACCGCGACCACGGCCCGGACCAGGCCGACACTGGCGCGCCGCTGAAGGCACGCATGGCCGCCATGCTTGGCGCCCGCGGCCTGTACACACCCGGGGATCGTATCTTCCTGATGGCCATGCCGCGTATCCTGGGCTTCGTCTTCAACCCGATCAGCCTGTATTTTGTTCAGAACACGGACGATATGCTTACGGCCGTGGTCTACGAGGTCAACAATACCTTCGGCGACCGGCATTCCTACGTGTTACCGGTCCATGCCGACAGCCGCCATATCCGGCAACATGCGGACAAGCGGTTGCACGTCTCGCCGTTCATGGACACGCGTGACATGGCCTACGCCTTCGACCTGACGGCGCCCGAAGACCGCTTCGTCTTGAATATTCATTTGACGAAGGGGTCCTCACAAAAGATGCTGTTCGCCGGCTTCACCGCCGAACGCCGCGCGCTGTCCGACAAAACCCTATTGTCTCTTTTCGCCGCCATGCCGTTGATGACACTCAAGGTGGTTTGGGGCATCCATTGGGAAGCCCTCAAGATCGGCCTGAAGGGCATCGGACTGAAGCCCAAGCCACCGACGCCGAAATCCAGTGTAAGCACCCCATCGACCATCGAGATATGAGCGGCTTGACGAAACGATCCTTTTTCGCCGCCGGCCTGGCCGGTATGACCTCGATGTTGGCGGCCTGTTCGACGCTGCGCCTGTTCAGCACCTTCACGCCCAAGGACGGCGGCGTGCGCCGGGTGGCGCACGACGTGGCCTATGGCGACGGCCCGCGCCAGACCTACGACGTCTATGCGCCGGATACCGGGCATGACCGGCCGCTGATCGTCTTCTTCTACGGCGGCGGCTGGAACTCGGGTTCGAAGGGCGAATACGGCTGGTTCGCCATAGCCTTGGCCGCCATGGGCTATGTCGTCGCCGTGCCCGACTATCGCGTCGTGCCCGAAGGCGTCTATCCCGTCTTCCTCGAGGACAGCGCGGCGGCCGTCAAACATATCGTGGCGCACGCCGCGGCCTATGGCGCCCATGGCGCGAGACTGGGCCTGGCCGGGCATTCCGCCGGCGCCTACAATGCCGTCATGCTGGCGCTCGATCCGCGCTATCTCGGCGCGGACCTTCCCGTCACCGCCTGCGTCGGCGTCTCCGGCCCCTATGACTTCTACCCGTTCGACGTCAAGGAATCGCGCGACGCGTTCGGGGCGTGGAAGACGCCGGAAGAGACGCAACCGATCCACTACGCGCGCAAAACCGACACGAAATTCCTGCTGCTGCAAAGCCGTTCGGACACCGTGGTCGGCGTGCACAACGCCGTAAACCTCGACCGCAGGCTGCGCGAGGCGGGCACCGATTGCGAACTGAAACTCTATGACGGCCTCAGCCACGCCGACACCGCCGCGGCCTTTTCCGTGCCCTTCCGCGGCAAGGGTACGCTCCATGCCGACACCCGGGCCTTCCTCGCGAAAACCCTGACCTAGGACACCTTGTTCAGCCGGTCGATGAAGGCGGCATGCGTCGGCAGGCCCGGCAGGGTCGCCGCGACGATGTGGCGGAGGTTGGCCATGTATTCGCCCAGCACGCCGTCATCGAGCTGCGCCGCCAGCGCGGCCGGCGCCTGCGGCACGATGCCCTGGCCGATCAGCACCTGCGCCCAGTTGGCGGCGCGGAACAGGTCGGCCTCCTCGATAAGCAGGCGGCCGTGTTCGCGGTAATAGGCGATCTTGGTCTGCAGCGTATCGGGCAGGTCCATCGTCCGGCAATAGCGCCAGAAGGCGCTGTCGTCGCGTTCGGTCGCGTTGTAGTGCAGCACCAGGAAGTCGCGGATCAGTTCGTATTCGTGCCGCGTCCGGCGATTGAATTCGGCCTGTTCCAGCGGCGTGACGGCGCGGTCCGGGAACATCTCGACGAAGCGGGTCATGGCCGACTGCACCAGATGGATGCTGGTCGATTCCAGCGGCTCGAGGAAGCCGCTGGCCAGGCCCAGCGCCAGGCAGTTCCTGACCCACGACGCGCGGCGCCGCCCCGTGGTGAAGCTCAATAGCCGCGGATCGGCCAGGGGGGCACTGTCCAGATTATCGAGCAGGATGCGCCGCGCCTCGTCCTCACTCATGAACCGGCTGGAAAAGACATGGCCATTGCCGATGCGGTGCTGCAACGGGATGCGCCATTGCCAGCCGGCGGCATGCGCAGTGGCGCGCGTATAGGGCGTCAGGCTTTGCGCCCGGTCGGGCCCGTGGTTGCACGGCACGGCCCAGGCCCGGTCGCACGGCAGCCAGTGGCTCCAGTCGTCGAAACCCGATTGAAGCGCGCCTTCGATCAGCAAGGCGCGGAAACCGGTGCAGTCGATGAAGAAATCGGCGGCGATGACCTCGCCCGACTTCAGCGTCAGCGACTCGATAAAGCCGTCCTCGGCGCGCAGGTTGACGCCGGAGATATGGCCTTCACGGCGGACGACGCCTTCGGCCTCACACTTGCCGCGCAGGTAGCGGGCCAGCAGGCCGGCATCGAAGTGCAGGGCATGGGTGATGCCCTCGACGTCGGCGTCGGGGATGCGCTTCATCGGCGCGAACCGGTTGGCGAAGGCGGCCTGTGCCGTCAGGCTGTAATCCCACAAAGATCCGCCGCGCCCAGCCAGATGTTCCTTCAGCCAGTACTGATAGAAGGGCACCAGGCCCAGGTCGCGGCCGGGACTGCCGAAGGCATGAAGATAGCTGTGGCCGGGCCGCAGCCAGTCCCTGAATTCGATGCCGAGTTTATAGGTCCCCTGGACCGCCCGGACGACTTCGTCTTCCGGCAAACCCAGAAAGACGAACAGGTTCATCAGCGGCGGAATGGTCGCCTCGCCCACCCCGACCGTGCCGATTTCCTCGGATTCGACCAGGATGACCTCGACCGCCCGGCCCAGCACGCGGTTGAGCAGCGACGCGGCGATCCATCCGGCGGTCCCCCCGCCGGCAATGACCACGCGCCTGATCGCATTTTCCGACATGATGCTCATACCTGCCATGATCCCCGATAAAAAACACCTGCCGGCTGCGGGCAGCGGCAGGTGTTTTTCATTGGATGATGCGTCGCTTAAAAGAACTTGTAGCTCACGCCCAGCAGGTAGGTCGAACCGTACTTTTCGTAACGGAGGATCTGATCCGGATGGCCCTTGCCCTGATAGGTGTAGAACGGCTCGTTGTTCAGGTTGGAACCCGACAGCGAGATGTTCAGGCCCTTGGCGGGACCGCTCTGGATCTCGTAGCCGATCTGGGCGTCGATGATCGTCTCGTTATGCACCCAGGTATAGGCCAGGCTGTTGGTGTAGTCGGGCACTTCGCCCAGGAAGTCGCCGCGGTAGCGGTCCGACACGCGGAACGACCAGCCATGCTTTTCGTAGTACAGCGTGGTGTTGATCACCGAGCGCGACAGGCCCGGCACGTCGATCTTGCCTAGGCCGCCCGGATTGATCGAGCTCTGGTTCAGCGAGGCCGACCAGATCAGGCCGAAGCCGTCCAGCCACGGCGAGACGATTTCACCCGGCAGCGAGGCGGTCACTTCGACGCCCTGGATATGGCCGCCCGAACCGTTGGCCGGCTTGGTGATGTAGCCGACGCGATACTGGTTGGCCAGGGTGCAGGTCGACGGCGCCGTACACGAGTTCGACGGCAGGACCACGCCCGTGAAGTCGCGCAGGAGGTTCTGGTTGTACACGAACCGGGTCAGGTCCTTGTAGAACAGGGCCATCGACACGTAACCCTTGCGCGCGAAGTACTTCTCCAGCGACAGGTCGTAATTGTTGGCCTTCCACGGCTTCAGGTTCGGGTTGCCGCCGCTGCCCGACCAGTATTCCGGGTGACCGTTGATGGTCACGCCCGAAGGCGGCGGGCTCTGGTCGTTGGTGACGCCGAAGCTGACGCCGCCGGCCATGTCGTCCATGCGCGGCCGCGCGATCGAGGTGCCGGCGCCCAGGCGCAGGGTCGTATCGGCCGGCAGGGCGAAGTTCAGGTTAAGGGTCGGCAGGACGTCCGTATAGCTGGTGCCGCCGCCTTCCAGGGTCATGCCGGTCGCGGTGCCGTCGGTGAGATAGGAGGTCGACTTCTGGTCGGCATGGACCGATTGCAGGCCCAGATTACCGGTCAGCGGCAGGCCGAAGAGGTGGGTATCGATGTCGGCCTTGATATAGGCGGTCGTCAGCTTTTCATCGACGGTCCAGGTCTTCTGCACGCACGAGGCGCAGGTTTCTTCGACGAAGTGGAAGAAGCCCGACTCGTAGAGGCCCAGGGCGTCGTAGGAAATCATGCCGTGGCCGCTGCCCAGGAACGACGCGTCGGTCGTGCCGGTACGGAACTGCGTCGGCACGACGGCGGTCGTATTGGTGCTGTTGCCCTTCAGGTACAGCTCGCCTTCGACGCCGTCCTTGTGCTTTTGGTGGTCGTCATAGGCGAAGCCTATGCTGATGTCGCTGAAGATGCCGCCGCCCATCTTGCGCGTGGCCGCCAGCTTGATGGCGTTGATCTCGTCGGTGATGTGCGGCAGGCGCACATAGCCCGCCCGCCCGGCGCCCGTCGTTGGGTCGGTGCCGCCCCAGCCGTTCGGATCGGTCAGGAAGACGGTGTTGAAGTCGGAATAGTTGAGGGCGCTGGTGATGTTGGTCAGCCCGAAGCCCTGCTGGTCGAAGGTCACGGTATCGGTCGCGCCCTTGCCGCTGGAGCCCGTGCCGGCGGTCGATTCGACCTGGACGTCGACGCGGTCGACCTTCGAGGTCGACAGGTCGGCCATCAGGTCCCACTTGTCGTTCAGCTTGTATTCCGTGTTCCAGCCGAAGGCGTTCAGCTTGTCCTTGCGCTGGTTGATGTAGTTTTCGACCACCGTCTTGACGCCGGTAAAGGTGCCGTGCGTCACGAAGGTCGAGTTGGTGGTGTAGCCGGGTTGCAGGTTGTTGGCGCCCCAGGCCAGCGGATATTCCAGGCGGGCGATGCGCTGCAGTTCGTTATAATTGGTGTGATAGCCGTCGAACGTCATGTGCAGCCGGTCGTTCGGCTTCCATTCCAGCACGCCCATATAGCCGTCGCGGCTCAGGTCGGACGAATCGACCGCGTCCTTTTCACCGCCGGTGATCAGCAGGTTCTGGTCTGAGGTTTTACACGCCGAGCAGGCCGGATAGCCCCAGGATTCCTTCTTCAGGGTCTGATAGGGCGAATCCGTGTGCGCGAAGCCCAGGGCGACGCCCACCGTCTTGTTGAAGAACTGGTTGATGTAGTTGATCGAATAGCGCTCGCCGGTATTCGTCATGCCGCCGATATGCGCCGGCTCGCTGTTGCTTTCGCGGCGGATGTTCACGCCCAGGGCGGGCTTGCCGTAGGCCAGCGGACGCACAGTCTGCAGGTCGGCCGTACCGGCCAGGCCCTGTTCGGTCATGCCGGCGTTCGGCGTCTTGTAGACGACCACCTGGGAAATCAGTTCGGACGGATACTGGTCGAATTCGACCGAGCGGTTGTCGTTGGTCGACACCTGTTCGCGGCCGTTCAGCGTGGTGACGGTATAGTCCGGACCCAGGCCACGGATCGACAGGGTCTGGGCGCGGCCATTGGTGCGCTGGGCGGCGATGCCGGGCAGGCGGGCGATCGATTCGGCGATCGACGCGTCGGGCAGCTTGCCGATGTCTTCGGCCGACACGGCTTCGACGATCTGCGGCGATTTCTTCTTGGCGGTGATGGCGGACTGGATGCCGCGGCGGATGCCGGTGACCACGACGGTGGTCGAATCGTCCTTGGCGGCGGCCGGTGCGTCCTGCGCGAAGGCCGGCGCGGACAGGGCTACGGCCGTCACGAGCGCGCCAAGGGCCCCGCAGGCCAGCAGGCGGGTTCTCAGGCCGTTACGGCCCTGTGTAATATGCATTCGAGTCTCCTCCGGTGATGCGTTTCGAGTTTTTTCAACGCCCGCGCCAAAATTCCGGCGTGGGCGTATTTATGACATCTCAACCTGTGGCAGCTCTGGCGGCGCCTGAGGGGGACTATCTATTGAACGCCTAAATTTTTGCAAGGCTTTGCAAAATTTTGCATAGACGGACGTGAACAATTTGTAATGCTGTGGCTTTGGGGATACGCATTTTGCCAAATACGGGGCGTTTTCGCAGATATGGCGATTAATTCAGGGGTCTATGTCCCGTTATGGCGAAGACACGACAAGATTTTACATGTCTTAATTTTTGACGCAGTTTCTAAAAAATTGCAAAATAATGAAAATGCGCAACAGCACGCAATATTTTACGAATGACAGCGCTTACCCATAGCCATCCATTGCACATGGCGGCCATGATACCGGTGGACAGCGGTCGAGCTGTTAAAGGCGCGTTGTCGTTGTGATCGCTAACATCATGAACAGGCGGAGAAACGGGCTATCCGCCGCACGATTCCCGCACGACCAATTCGGTCGCGACGATCTCGGAATGGCTGTCATCGTTGGAGATCGAGCCGATAAGCTTGGACACCATCAGCTTGCCCGCCCGCGACAGGTCCTGGGAGATGGTCGTCAGCGACGGATGCGAATACGACGCCAGCTGGATGTTGTCGTAGCCGACGACGGAGATGTCCCTTGGCACCTGGCGCCCGGCGCGCACCAGGCCGCGGATCGCGCCGAAGGCGATGATGTCCGAGGCGGCGAAGATGCCGTCGAACGCCACGCCGCGGCTCATCAGGTTGGCCACCGCGGCTTCGGCCGACGCCGTTTCGAAATGGGTCGGCACCACCAGGCGCGGATCGTAGGCCAGGCCAGAATCCGACAGGACATTGAGATAGCCCTGAAAGCGCTGCTTCATTTCCGGCCCCTCGGTGTCGCCGAAATAGGCGATGCGCCGCCGGCCCAGGCGAACGAGGTGCGACGTCGCCCGCGTGCCGCCCTGCAGGTTGTTCGAGCCGACCGTGCAATAGCGCTGGCCCGGCAGTTCCTGGCCCCAGACGATGAACTTGTTGGTCTGGCTGGCCAGGTGGTTGAAGCGGTCGTGCAGATAGCTCTGGCCCAGGAAGATGACGCCGTCGGCCTTGATGTTCTGCATCAGGGTCAGCAGGTCGTTCTGGCTGCGCGGCGTCATGTGCGACAGCAAAAGGTCGCACCCCATGTCGCGCGCCGCCTCGCCGACGCCCGAGATCATTTCCTGATAGAAGGGGTCGGAAAAGCGGCCTTCGCGGGCATGGGGCGGCGGAATGACGATGGCGATGGTCGCCTGCGACCCCGACATCGACATCGGCATATCCTGGTTCAGGACGTAATTGTGGTCGCGGGCGATCTTCCACACGCGGCGCTTGGTGACGCGGTTGACGGCCGGACTGTCGTTGAGGGCGCGCGACACCGTCGCGACGGACACGCCGGCGATCCGGGCGAGATCCTCAAGCCTTACCTTATTACCCCTGCTGGTGTCGTCCATGGCCCCTGTCTTTTTAGTCTTTTGTGACAAAGGAACATATTTTACCGCGCAATAGCAAGGGCTTTCATACTTTTGCTCAGGCGCCGCGGCGGGGCCTTCGCCGCTCGATCCGGCCACCCAATTTTGACCATAATGTCAAATAATGAGGGGCCTGCATACGTATTCACGCCGCTGGATGCCCTCATGAATACGTATACAAATTGCATCCTCGTCTAGCCGCGGGTAGCTTTTCATCGACTTCGCAGCCCCGGACCGGAAAGCCCTCACCTTTCGGTCCCCGGCTGAGACGCCTTCGGTCCCGTTGCGTCCCGGCTCCCTCCCTGACCGGTCGATGCCGCGGCGGCCGTCCCCCGAATTCCGGTTGTGTGACGCAACCGGAATTTACCGATTGCCGGGTTCGGGCCTTAGGGCCCGGGCTTTGCGGGCGGTATCTTCTCAACATAAACTCCCCCTGGTCCCATCCGGCCCAGGGGGATTTTTTTGAGACGGCCAGGAGGTGAGGTAAAGTGCGGGCTGAATACGTATACAGCGCGACGACGCACCGGACGCCGTGTCATGACGGACATTCATGGGTACAGGTTTCCCCGAAATGGCGCGCACAGACGCCGCGGGGCACAGGAGACGCGTATGACGAAGGTAGCGGGGCGTGCAGGCATCAGTGCGGTGGCGCTGGTCATGGGATTGGCGGTTGCCGGACAAGGCCTGGCTGGCCCGGTCAACAAGGTGACGCCCAGGGACCACAATCCCACCCTGGCCAGCGGCGGCAAGGCGACCGACGGTCCCGCCAAGGCCTCGCCCTGGGCCTATGCCGGCAAGCAGGGCATCGGTGCGTCGTACGAAGCCTATCTGAATTATCAGTACTCGGACAAGGCAATTACCGGCACCGTATCCAAAGTGTGGTTCTCCCTGGCCCAGGGCGTGGTCACCGAGACCATGTACGGCCGTATCCACGAAGCCCAGATCCGCGAGCTGCAACTGGCCATCACCGGTGAGGGGTGGACGGCGTTCGAAGACACCGACACCGTCAGCCACGTCGAATACATCGACACCGATGAAGCCGGCCGGCCGCTGTCGCCCGCCTATCGCCTGACCAATACCGACAAGCAGGGCCGCTTCGTCATCGTCAAGGACGTCTTCACCGACCCCGACCACCAGAGCCTGATGATGCGCGTCACCGTCAAGGCGCTGAAGGGCCCGGTGACGCCCTACGTCATCCTTGATCCGTCAATGGCCAATACGTCGGGCGACGACGAAGGTCAGGCGACCAATGCAGCCCTGACCGCCTGGCAAGGCAAGGTTGCCCTGGCCCTGACCGGTAGCGTGCCGTTCAAGACGGCCAATGTCGGCTATACGGGCGTGTCGGACGGCATGGCCGAGCTGACGGCGCATCAAACCCTGGGCACCACGCACGCCACGCTCGATCGCGGCAAAGGCAACATCGTCCTGGTCGGCCAGATGGATAAGGTCACGGATACCACGACGGCCGACTTCGCCCTGGGCTTCGGCGCCACAACGGCGGCCGCCACAGCCCAGGCCAGGGCAACGCTGAACACCGGCTATGCCGAGGTCCTGGCACGCTACAACGGCACCGGATCGCGCGTCGGCTGGGAGGATTACCTCGCTTCCTTAAGCGAGTTGAAGAGCCTCGTTCCGTACACGGAAGATAATGGCAAGCTGCTCTACGCCTCGGCCCTGGCCCTGAAGGTCCAGGAGGACCGCACCTCGGCCGGCGCACTGATCGCCTCGCTCAGCAATCCGTGGGGCGATGCGGTGACCACCGATGTGTCGACCACCGGTTACAAGGCGGTGTGGCCGCGTGACTTCTACCAGGTCGCCATGGCCCTGGCCGCCCTGGGCGATCGCCAGACGCCCGTCGCCGCCTTCCGCTACCTGCCGACCGTGCAGGTGACGGCGAAGACGCCGGGCAATCACGGCGTCACCGGCTGGTTCCAGCAGAAGTCGCACGTCGACGGCACCGCCGAATGGGTCGGCGTCCAGCTCGACCAGACCGCCATGCCGATCCTGCTGGGCGCGCGGCTGGAGCAACTGGGCTTCATCTCCAAGACCGAACTGCTCAAGTCGTATGGCGCCACGCTGAAACCCGCCGCGACCTTCCTCAGCCACGGCGGCAAGGTCGGCCTGGGCTGGAATGACGCCACGATCACCCCGCCCTATTCGCAGCAGGAACGCTGGGAGGAGCAGGAAGGCTATTCGCCATCGACCACCGCCGCGGTCATTGCCGGGCTGGAAGCCGCCGCCGACATCGCCACCCAGGCCGGCGACACGGCCGGCGCGAAGGATTTCGCCCGGCACGCCGACGACTATTCGGCGAAACTGGAGCAACGCCTGTTCACCACTGCGGGCAAGGTCCAGGGCAACGAAAAGCCGGCCAGCTACTACCTGCGTATCTCGCGCACCGAGGACGCCAACAATCCGGGTGTTCAGGACGAACGCAACGGCCACAAGGGCCTCAGCTCGGACCTGATGGTCGACGCCGGCTTCCTGGAGCTGGTGCGCTACGGCGTTCGCGCCGCCGACGATGTGCATATCGCGGCCTCGGTGAAGATCGTCGACGACCAGACCCTGCCCGACGATCTGCGCGTACGCTACGACTTCAAGGTCGGCGGCATGACCGTGCCGGGCTTCCGCCGCTACGGCAATGACGGCTATGGCGACCGCACGACCGGCGGCGACTACGGCCCCATGACGGCGGACCAGCGTGGCCGGGTGTGGCCGATCTTCACCGGCGAACGCGGCCACTACGAGCTGGCGCAGGCCGCCGCAAAGCCCGGCGGCGCCACGGCCGCCGATATCGAAGCCATCCGCAACGTCTATGTCCGCGGCATGGAGGGCTTCGCCAACGAAGGCCTGATGCTGCCGGAACAGGTGTTCGACGGCATCGGCTCCAACCAGCCGCACGACTATGTCACGGGTCAGGGCACGGACAGCGCGACCCCGCTCGCCTGGTCGCACGCCGAATATATCAAGCTGCTGCGCTCCCTGCGCGACAAGTCGGTGTGGGATCGCAACGCCACCACCTTCGACCACTTCGCCAAGGGGAAATAACCCACCGCGAGGCGGCCTTCAGAGGAAAGAAGAATTATCCACAGATGAACGCAGATAAGAGGGGATTTTAGGATCGTTTGGATCGCGCGTAGCGCTCCTATCGCGACCTATGTCCGGCGGTTTCAGGTAATCCTGAAATCCATTCTTATCTGCGTTCATCTGTGGATAATTCGCCTTACAGACCGTGCCGCAGACTCGGGCATGATCAATCGGACTCGCGCAACACCAACTGCGTCGGGATGCGCGTCATCTCGACCTTTTCGCCGTCGATCAGCGCGCCCAGCGTATCGACCAGCACCCTGGCCGCCGTCGTCGTGTCCTGGCGCACCGTCGACAGAGTCGGATTGATGCAGGTGCAGGCCCACAGGTCGTCGAAGCCCATCACCGAGACGTCGCCCGGCACATGACGGCCATGCTTTTGCAGGCTTTGAATCGCGCCGATGGCCAGCAGGTCGGTCACCGCGAAAACGGCATCGAAATCGATCCGGCCTTCCAGCAGCCGGTCGATCGCCGCCGCACCCTCCTCGCGCGAGATAAAGCAATCGACGGCCAGGTTCGTGTCCGGCGCCACCCCGGCCTCGACGTGGGCGCGCAGATAGCCCTTGTAGCGCTCGAAGAATTCCGAGTGGCGCTCCGACGCCTCGCCCAGGAAAACGATGCGCCGCCGGCCCTTGGCCAGCAGGTGCGAAACCGCCGCATGGGCGCCGCCGGCATTGTCGGAGCCGACGAACAGGTCGGGATCGTCCTTCATCTCCGGACCGAAGACCACCCAGGGCTCGCCGATCCGGCGCAGGTTCTCGATCTTCTGTGCATAGGATTCGAAATCGCGATAACCCAGGAAGATGATGCCGTCGGCGCGGCGGGCGAACCCGTAATCCTGGCCCCAGTCGCCGCCCTGGTTTTGCAGCGACATCAGCACGTCGATGCCCTTTTCATCGGCATAGGCCAGGATCGAGCCGATCAGCGGCAGGAAGAACGGATTGATGCGGTTGTCGGTCTGGTCGAGGTCCTGCGACACCAGGACGGCAATGGTGTTGATCTTCTTGGAACGCAGCTTGCGCGCATTGATGTCGACGACGTAGTTGAGCCGGGCCGCCGCCTCGAAGACACGGCGGCGCACCTCTTCGCTGACCGGCGACGCGGCGCTGAGCGCGCGCGACACGGTCGCCTGGGACACCCCGGCCAGGGCGGCGATGTCGAAGGAGGTGGGACGTTTCATGTGACGCTTTTTATGGTTCTCGTTGCCGCGATCATGACACCCGGGACGGCATTCGACAAGAAGCGCTAAACGGCGAGATACTCGACCATGGCCTCGGCGATCCAGTCCATGAAGGCGCGCACCCGCCGCGCCTGGTGGCGGCGGCGCGGATAGACCATCGATACCGGCAGCGGCTCGGCCTCGTAAGCCTTGAGGATTTCGACCAGGGTCCCGTCTTCGACGTGGCGGCGGTGGCCGGTGCGCGGCGCCTGCAACAGGCCAAGCCCCGCCAGCACCGCCGCGTTGAAGGCTTCGGTATTGTTGACCGTGATGCGCCCGGCCATGTCGACGGTCTTGTAGCCATCCCCGTCGCGATATTCGAAACCGAACGGCCGGCTGCCCAGCGTCGAGGCGTAGTGGATCAGGCGGTGCCGCGACAGGTCGTCAAGCGCCATCGGTTCGCCATGCGCCGCCAGATAGGCCGGACTGGCATAGTTGCCCATCTTCAGCTCGCCCAGCGGCCGCGCCACCAGGCCGGAATCGGCCAGCCAGCCGACGCGGATGACGCAGTCGAAACCCTCGGCCACGACATCGACGCGGCGGTCGGTGCACGACAGTTCGATATCGATCCCCGGATGGCGGTCGAGGAATTGCGGCAGGCGCGGCACGATGAAGTTGCGCGCCAGGCTGACCGGCATGTCGATGCGCAGCGACCCGGTCAAAGCCTGTGGCGTCTGTTCGAACATGGCGTCGAGGTCGTCGAAGTCCGCCAACAGGTCGCGGCAGCGCTCGTAATAGGCCTGGCCGTCGTGGGTCAGCTGCACCCGTCGCGTCGTGCGAAACAGCAACTGCGTCTTCAGGTGCGCCTCAAGCTGCGCCACCGCCGCCGAGGCCGAAGACTTTGGCAGGCCCAGCGATGCCGCCGCCGCGGTGAAGCTCTGCAATTCGGCGACCCGGACGAACAGGGTCATGGCGTCAAGGCGATTCATTGTTCATATTTTCCGAACAGTGAAGATCAATCCTCGTGATTTATCGCGCTTTCATAAGACAGTAAACCAGCGGCATCCAAATGAAGGAGCCCCTCATGAAAATCGCACTGATCACCGGCGGCAGCCGCGGCCTGGGCCGCAACATGGCCCATCACCTCGCCGCCCGCGGCGTCGACATCCTGTTTACCTACAAGTCGTCGAAGGCCGAGGCCGACAGCCTCGTCACCGAACTGGCCCAGATCGGCCGCAAGGCGGTGGCCCTGCCGCTCGACACCAGCGTCGTCTCGGGCTTCTCCACCTTCGCCGGCCAGGTCACCGAGGCGCTGAAGGCCAACTGGGGCCGCGAGCGCTTCGACTTCCTGATCAACAATGCCGGTACCGCCCTCTACGCGCCGTTTACCGAGACCACCGAGGCCCAGCTCGACGCCGTCTTCAACATCCACTTCAAGGGCGTGTTCATGCTCAGCCAGGCCATGTTGCCGCTGATCAACGACGGCGGAGCCATCCTCAACGTTTCGTCCGGCCTGGCCCGTTTCAGTTATCCGGGCTCGTCGGCCTACGGTTCGATGAAGGGCGCCATCGATGTGCTGACGCGCTACATGGCGCTGGAACTGGGACCGCGCCGCATCCGGGTCAATTCGATCGCCCCGGGCGCCATCGAGACCGACTTCGGCGGCGGCCATGTCCGTGACAATGCCGAACTGAACGCCATGATCGCCAGCCGCACGCCGCTGGGCCGGGTGGGCCTGCCCGACGATATCGGCGGCGCGGTTGGCCTGCTGCTGTCGGACGATGCCTATTGGCTGAACGGCCAACGGATCGAGTTCGCCGGCGGGATCCACGCATAGTTAAAGTCGCCAGCCAGTCCCCACCACATTCAGCCACTTCGTGGTGCCGTGTGGTGGCGGGCCATCGACTTGCCGGTCTTGTTCCAGAGGCGCCGGGGCCGCGCAAAGGAAACGTTGAAAATACAATCAGGCATGATAAGTCTTCGTCCCTGGATTGCGGGGGAAAAAAGATGGACATCGGCACAAATCAGGCTGAGAATCCGGGCCAGGAAGCACACATCAATTTCCAGACTGAGTTCAGCACGCTAAAGCGCCAACTCCTTATTTTCCTGCCCCCCGTCGTGATTGCGGCGGGTGTGGCCCTGGAGGCCTTGCGGTTTCTTCTGCAGGAGGCCGGCGCGCCCTTCGGCCTTGCCGGGTTTCTCGTGATTATCTTCGGGCTGTGGATGCCGTTTCACGGAATCTTCGGTTACGCCGAGGTCTGGCGATTTGAAGACCAAGCCGTCATACGTGTTCGTCGCAACCTCGTTTGGACAGGCGAGAAGCATTGGCCCTACAGCGCCATTAAAAACGTCCGCTTCAAGTCGGCAGCCGGCCACGTCCGCCCCGAGATGCTTATCCAGGGGAAGGGCTGGCTGCCCTTACCGGAACAGGCCGATCAAGATACGGCGGAACGCCTGAAAACCCTGATCGATAACTTCAAGCGCGCTGCCGTGTCCGGCGAACAGGCATAAACCCGGCGCTTCGGTCATATCTTCCCTCGACCGCCGGACACAGCCTAGATGTTGCTCAGGTCGACAACGACCCGACCTTCGGCAATCGACACCTCTGGCACGTTTTCCAGCGAAAACAGCACGTAGAAGTTGGCGCCTTCCAGGGGCTTGATATCCAGCAGGTCGCCGGCGCCGAAATTGTCGACATTGGCGACCTTGCCCACCGGCTGGCCGGCGACATCGACCACACTCAGGCCGATCAGGTCGGTGATGTAGTATTCGTCTTCATCCGTGTCCGGAAGATCCGCGCGGTCGACGTAGAGCTTCAGTCCCTTTACCTTGTCCGCCGCGGTGCGGTCCGGCACTTCCTCGGCGCGCACCAGCAACGCGCCCTTGTGCGCCCGGGCCGCGGTGATCGACAGGGCCGGCTCGCCCCGCTCATCGAGCAGTGGGTTATATTCCAGCACCGACAAAGGATCGTCCGTGTGGCTGAGCAGCTTGAATTCGCCCTGCACGCCGTGCGCCGCGCCGACCTGGGCAACGAGAACAAGATTGGATTTCTGAGTCATAAGCCAAGCCTAAGACAAAAGGCCGGGATTCGCATCCCGGCCTTTTGGGTAATCTGAAAGATCCGATTACTCGGCCGAAGCGGCTTCTTCCGAAGCGGCGGCTTCTTCAGCGGGCGCTTCCTCGACCGGAGCGTTCTTGGCGGCTTCGGCTTCAGCCTTGGCGGCCGCTTCGGCTTCCAGGCGGTCGGCTTCGCGCTGAGCACGCTCGGCGGTGCGTTCCTGGGCCTTCTTGCCCGGCGTGCCCTTTTGCGGGTTGTTGCCGTGTTCCCACTTCACCAGGCCTTCTTGCGACAGGAAGCGCGCGACGCGGTCGGTCGGCTGGGCGCCCTTCTTCAGCCATTCGGCGATG
>FTDB01000650.1_pt1 | contig 19989 bp, 24 predicted proteins | sample 1639741 | NCBI WGS metagenome assembly FTDB01 (sample SAMEA3914869, study PRJEB12502) | metagenome | biome: forest; material: soil | place: USA | collected 2012-03-12 | depth 0.1 m | reverse complement strand
TCGCCGGCGTCGCCTATATCATCATCGCCGGCCTGCTGGCCGCCGCCGTCTGCGGCTACATGGCCGGCCTGATCGGCGCCTCCAATTCGCCGGTATCGGGCGTCGCCATCCTGGCGGTGCTGGGCGTAGCCATCATCGTCGGCCTGATCGGCCGCAACCTGACCGGCGACAATGTCCAGCAGGCTCTGGTCGCCTACTGCATGATGGTGACCACCGTCGTGCTGGCCGTCGCGGTCATCGGCAACGACAACCTGCAGGACCTCAAGACCGGCCAGCTGGTCGACGCCACGCCGTGGAAGCAGCAGGTCGCCCTGATCATCGGCGTGGTGGCCGGCGCCGCTGTGATCCCGTGGACGCTCAACATGCTGCACGACGTCTATGGCTTCTCCGGCGAAGTGGGCCATCACGCCATCAAGGCCAATGCCGAGCTTGACGCGCCGCAGGCCGGCCTGATCTCGACCCTGGCCAAGGGCGCCATCGGCGGCAAGCTGCCGACCGCCTACCTGACCCTCGGCGCGATCATCGGCGCCATCCTGGTCGCCATCGACGAGACCCTGCGCAAGGTGTCGAAGGGCAAGTATTCGCTGCCGCCGCTGGGCATCGGCCTGGCGGTCTACCTGCCGCCCGCCGTCACCTCGCCGGTGGTGGTCGGCGCCGTCGCCGGCTGGATCTTCGAGAAGATGATCGCCCGCTCGAAGGGCCGCGAGATCGCTTCGCGCCTGTCGACCCTGGTGGCGTCCGGCTTCATCGTCGGCGAAAGCCTGCTCAACGTCGTCTATGCCTCGCTGGTGTCGGTGACACAGAACCCCGACATCGTGTCGCAGTTCATCACCTTCCCGCTGAAGGCGCCGTGGGACATGGGCGTGGCCCTGTTGGGCGCGCTGGCCATCGTCATCTTCCTGTATATCTGGTGCGCCGGGCAGGGGAAGAAGATCGCGGACGACAATCCGTGAGGACAGGGGCATGCCTGATCGCTCTCGTCGCCGTGGCGGTGGCGTCGCCGGCCCTGGCCGGTGAGCCCCTGTGCGACGCGCTTCAGCAGGTCGTGGCCGCCGTGCCGTCGGGATTCACCCCCTTGCGTGGCGATGCCGCCGGCGACGGGACATGGAAGGCCAGCATAGCGTTGCCGGGCGCCACGGATTGCTCGGTCACGGCCGACAGCTATGCGTGCCAGGTGCCGGTTCCCGCCGGCGACATGATGGTGATGATGGACATGCGCCTGGTCGACGTGGTCGGCGCCTGCTTCCCCGAAGCTTCCCACCGCATGGAAATCTTCGACGGCGGCAAGGTCGATCATTATGCCGTGCCGGGCGCCGACCTCGGCATGGGCGATATCAGTCCTGACCACACCGTGATGACCTTTCGCGTGAAAAAGTCACCGTGAGGCCGTGCAAAAAGGGCTGACTTTTGCCGGCGACGGGGGTAAGGAATCGCCCATGAGCAACACCGAAAACCTGCCCAAGATCAAGCCGATCCCCGCCGAGGGGGTGACCTATTACCTGCATCCGCATCCGCGCTCGCCGTTTTCCGAAGCGGTGCAGGTGGGAAGCGTGCTGTACCTGTCGGCCATGATCGGCCTCGACGAAAACGGCAAGCTGGCCGAAGGCTTCGACAACGAAGTCAAGTACATCATGCAGAATACGCGCGACATCCTCGGCCGCTACGGCCTGGGTCTGGAGCACATCTTCAAGGCCACGGTCATGCTGACCGACGCTTCGAAGTGGGGCGACTTCAACCGTCTCTACAAGCCCTATTTCCATCCGTCGCGCCTGCCGGTGCGCACGGCGTTCGGCGTGTCGGGCCTGGCCTATGACGCCACGGTCGAGATCGAGTTCTGGGCGCACGTGCCGGAGAAGGATTAGGGTCGGCTGGCATGACGGACATTAACCACAGGCGCAGCAACCGCAAGCCGGTGAACCAGCGATACCGTCAAGACGCGTACAACAACGGATATGCTCCATCCGCGGGTGAGAAAATGTCGTGGAGCCGCATCGGAAAAACGGATTACCTCGACAAGTCCATGCATAGCTGGTCATCGTCCGCACCCGTCAGCGGCCAGATAATCGCGGCCGGCATCCCTAATGATTTTACGGACGGACATCGTGGCATGGCGAGAGCCGTCCATGGCGCCAAGAAGTTCGTTCGCACACGTGTCCGCTTCCATGACAACGCCGCGACGCGCAGGCTGGCGAAGGAAATCCATACGGCTGATGGCGGCGATTGATTTAAGCGCCTTCCACCGCCCAGTGGATCGGCTTGAAGGCGTAGTTGTTCGACTGTAGCGCCGAGCACGCCGTCAGCGCCACGATCAGGTCCATCTCGGCTTCGAACAGGATGTGGTCGCCGGCCTGGCTCAGCGGTGGATCGACGCGCAATTCGCCCGACTGGCCGTCGACCTGCACGTTCATGAAGATGTTGAACGCCACCGGAATCTGGTCGGGAAGGATACCATAGGGTTCCAGCGCGTGGGACAGATTGCCGAAGCAGCCGTGGTGCGGATGTTCGTCGCCATAGATGATGCGGAAGGTGTCCTTCGAGCACGGCGTCAGCAGGAAATCGTGGCGGCCGACCGTGTCCTCGACGATGCGCAGCATGACGTTGCTGCGGTTGGAATAGATCGGGTCGCCCGTGGTGAGGAACAGTTTCGAGGCGTAGTCGAGCGTCCGGCCGGAGGAAATGACCTCGGCGGTGTCGTGCAGGTTAAAGGCCAGCATGTCCGACACCTGCTCGCCCTGCGGATCGATGACGCGCAGGCGCTGGCCCCTGTTGAGGCGGAAGGCGGTACCGGAACGGGGGGCGATCTCATGAATCATGGGCGATCTCGAAAGCGGAATGGAACGGACATTGCCACGAATCATCGACGGCGCGGCCGGAATATTGCCGCGCTTCGGAGATTTCGCCATGGCGGGCCAGCATCGGGTTGGGCGAACCGGCAACGGCGATATCGCGTTCGATGATGCTGGCGCGCAGGGTTTCGTAACGGTCGGCATCGCGCAGGCGTTCGAACTGGTCGTGCGGATTGAAGACCAGCACCGGTTGTTCGAAACGGCGGGCGGGACGGGAAGCGCCGGGGTGCAGGCCGACGAGGAAGAAGGCCTCGCCGCCGAAGCTGAGTGAAAAATGCGGATCGTCGACCCTGGGGCTGACGCGCGGATCGTAGGTGTGGCCGGCGGCGGCGTCGCGCTTTTCCAGGGCTGCGGCGCGCGCCCACAGGGCAGCCTCGAAGGCTTCCTCGCTGAGTGTCCCGGCCGTTTCGAAGATGACGACGAAGCTTTGAAAGGCCGTGGGGGCGGCGTGGTAGCGTCCGGCGAAGCCAGCCAGGTCCCGGTAAATGCGATCGTCGTCGCGCGGGCAGCGGATATCGCCGGCGGTGATGATGTCCATCTGGTGGCGGGCCAGAGCCGACTTGGCGCCGACGCAGGGAAAGACCTTGTCCTGGATGAACGCGATAAATCGGCCTTGCAGCGTTTCCGTCCGGCTTGTTGTGTCTAACATGCAGCTGCCTTTTGACTGAGGCGGCATCCTAACGGTTTGACGATAAAGGCGATGTGGGCGGGTTTGCCGTGCGCGGCAAGAATACGATGCGGCATCACCCCGCCTCCACCAGCCGGCGCAAGGCGCGGGCGAGGCGCTCCATCGAGACGATCTTGTCGCGCCACGACAGGGCGATGACCGGGCCGAGGTCGGTCTTGTTGACATCGACGATATAGATGCGGCCGGAACGGACGTCGCGCAGGATATCGAGCCCGCCCCAGTCCAGGCCCATGCGGGCGCAGAAGGCCTTGATGCGGCGCAGTTCCTCCGGGCTGTAGACCTCGGCCGGATCGGCCAGTTCGGCCTTGCGGTTGTTGATCGAGAAGCGGCCTTCCGGCGTCTTGGTCTTGATCCAGACGACGACCGGTTCGCCGCTGCAGGTGGGCGTGCGCAGGTCGCGGCAGCAGCCGTCGCTGCCTTGCGTATCGACGACGCGCTGATAGGTGAAGCCCGGGCGGGGGATATAGGGCGCGGTGACGATGCGGCCGCCGTGGACGCCGTTCTTTTCCGGCTTTTCGATGATCTCGCCGCGTTCGCGCGTGGGGTCGACGGTGAGCGGATAGCCGAATATGTCCTCGAAGACACGGGCGACGTGGCTTTTGGAGATGTCGGTGCAGGCGAAGTTGAAACGTTTCGGCACGGGCGTCGCAGGGGCGTCGCCGGTGGTGGAATCGTCGAAATAAAAGACGGCGCCGGCGTCTTCGGGAGTGCGGGCGGTAGCGAGGCCGGCCCAGATCGCCGCGCCGCCGAGCAGGTACCAGGCGCGCGGCAGGTCGGGCGTGAACCACAACTTCATGCGTGGCGCGGCCGTAAGCCGTGTGCGCAGGGCGGCCAGGTTGAGGATGGCCAGCCAGACGGCCCAGCTCAGGATTTCGGCGATAACCGGCCAGGTAAGGGCCAGGCGGATATGGGTCTTGCGGATCCATAGCGCGCCGTCGCGCCAGGCAAAATCGCTCAGCCAGAAACGGCGTTCGGGCACGGCCTCATGCGCGGACGTGGCGACACGTGCTTGTTCGACGACGGCCATGAACGCATTCTCCCCGCTTGTCGTTATCGTCATGAGCACGCGCCGCGCCGGGGCGGGCCCACAAGCCTAGCGCCGAACCGGTAAGGGCGCGATGCGGAACGACCCCGGAATTAGAGGCCCGATCATGGATGGCGGTTCAGGGGCAGGGATTTATTTTTGCCGCCATGGACGCGGCCCGGCCAAGGTGCGAAGATGGCGTTCCACCATAGGAGAGCCGGACATGTGGGCCTTGTTTACTATCGTCATGCGGATCGTATCGAGCCTGCTGGGCCTGGCCATGGTCGCCATGGGCGGCGTCTGGATGCTGCAGGGGACGAACATCGCCTTCAAGGGCGGGTTCATGACCGGCGACTGGCACTGGACGCTTTACGGCGCCATCCTGGCGCTGGTTGGCGTCGGCCAGGTGGTGTGGAGCAACACGCGGGCCAAATAGCGGTGGCTATTGCCGGCCACAGGGTCTAAGGCATGCGTCGAACCTTTCAGGAGACGGACATGGCCAAGGGACAGAAGAAGAGCACCAAGGAAGTCCGCAAGCCCAAGAAGGACAAGGTCAAGGCGCCGCCGGCCACGGCCGGCTTCTCGCGCGGCCTTACCGACGGCGGCAAGAAGGCCTGACCTTACTGGCCCGGGCTTGCGTGTCCGGCCGTATCACCCGAAAAGAACGCCCAGTCGGCGGGCAGCAGGTCCGTGCCGCCGGCCTTGGCGGCGTCGGTGACCGAGGCGGCGGCGAGGCCCTTGGGGAAGCGCACGGTCAGCACGCCCGCGCCGCCGACAACGATCGTGCCGCCTTCGCCGCCGGTGATGTTGCCGCTGGAATCGACGGCGATGGTGAGGCCGCCGGCACCGGTCAGGTTGCGCGCCGACCAGCCCGGCGCCAGAGACAGGGTGGTGACCTGGCCGCCGCCCTGCAAGGCGTTGGCGGCCGAAGGACCGGCGGCGAAGCTGCCGGATGCGGCGGCCAGGGCGGGATACCATTTCTGGTTATCCGTGCCGGTGCAGTCCCAGGCGATGACATCGGTGCCGGGGCGGGTGCCGAACTTGAAGATATCGGCGCACAGGTTGGCGCGGTTGCGCAAGGTGCCGTCGACGGTGAACAGCCAGTCCTGTTCCGGCGCGGCCGAACAGGCGACGACGACGAGAGGCTCGCCCTTGTTGGCCGAGGCCAGGCACTGGTCGCCTTGGCTGATATGGCCGCTGTTGCCGCTGGCGAAATGGAAGGCCTGGTTGGGCTTGCGGTCGCAGGTGCGGATGGCGACAGAAGCCTGCTTGCCGGAGACGTCCATGCACAGGCCGGGGACGAAGTAGCTGGCGATCGCGGGCGTGCCGGTGAGGGTGGCGGCTGTGCCGGCGGCGGGCGGGGTGGCGCCGGCGGCGAGGGTGATGTGGGTGGCGAAGAATTTCTGGTTGTCGGTGGCGTTGCAATCCCAGGCGATGACGGGCGTGCCGGGGTCGCGCCAGAAGTTGAGCACGTCGGCGCAGAGGCCGGAATCGGCTTTCAGCGTGCCGTCGTCCTCGAAGGTCCAGCGCTGTTCGGGCACGTCGGCGCAAGGCAGGAGGGCCAGGGCCTGGCCTTTGGCGACGACGGCCAGGCACTGGCTGTCGCCCTGGTGGACCAGGCCGGTGTTGTCGTCGATGGTCAGGGCCTGCGAGGCCTGGGCGGTGCAGGCGTTGATGACCAGGGTGGCGTCGGACTTGGCGTCGAGACAGTCGCCGGCGACGAATTTCGAGCCGATGGACAACGGGCCCGTGGCCTGGGCATGGGCGGCTCCGGCGGCCAGCAGGAGCAAGGATACGAGGATAAGCCAGCTTTTCATCACGATACTCCCTGTTTTGGGGTATTTTGTCTGACAAATAAGCGCTTGTAAAGGGCTGTCACAGTTACGCCGGAATCATGGCATGAGATCGGGCGAGGCGGCCATGCGGGCCGCGCCATTTGGGCCGGGGAGGCCACATCATGCGCATCACGGATTTGAAATTTGTTGCCCTGGCCGCGGCGGCGGCCCTGACCCTGGGCACGGCCCTGCCGGCGGCGGCCTGGTCGGGCGGCCAGGCCGACTATGACGGCTATTGCTACGCCAAGAAGACGAACAAGGAGCGCGACGACGCGCTGAAGGGCGCGGCGATCGGCGCCGGGCTGGGCGCGATCTTCGGCAAGAAGCACAACAAGGTCAAGACGGCGGTGATCGCCGGTGCGGCGGGTGCGGTGGCCGGCTATGTGGTGGCCAAGAACTCGCACGAGAAGATCGACTGCGCCGACAGCCGGTACTATGTCTATACCAGCGGATATTACGATCCGGCGCCGGCCGATGACGGCTACAAGATCGTCTTCTTCCAGGACCGCCCGTCGGATGTAGACCTGTTCGTGCGCGGCTCGAACGGCCAGGACATTCCGTATAACGGGCATTGAGGCTGGGGGCTTCGGGTAAAGACCTCTCCGGCGCTACGCGCCACCTCCCCATTTGGGAAATGGGAGGAGAAGGAAGCAAGAAACCCCTCCACCACATCTCACTCGCCTTTGGCATGCCAAACGCTCGCTCGTGCGGTCTCCCTCCCCAAACGCTGCGCGTTTAGGGAGGTGCAAAAGGGCAGGGTGGTGGCGTGCGTTACTAGAAGGCCCCCCTCCGGCGCTGCGCTACGCTCGCGCCACCTCCCCCGCGTGGCGGGGGAGTATAGGGAGGCGGCCAACCAGCGGTGGCGCTGTGCGTTTTGCCCCTCACCCCAGCCCTCTCCCCGCAAGCGGGGGCGAGGGGGTTTTACGGCGGGCGGTGGACGATCCAGTTCGGCAGGTAGCCGGGGCCGGAGATTTCACCTCTTGCCGGGCCAACCTCGTTGAACTGGTGATTGGCCGTTACCGACCAGAAGCCGGGATCGCCCGGCGCGTAGGGCTTTTCGTTGGGCCAGAAGCCGCGTTTTTCGGCCTGGAAACGCGTCTGCGCGTTGAAACGGCGCAGGAGAAGGGCGATGAAGCCATCCGTCGACAACTCGCCATCGGCATCGACCGGCAGTTCGGCAGTGATGGCCAGACTGGACTCCGCCGCCGCCTGCCAATCGGTGTTGCCGGCGTCATAGGGCTGGCCATCGGGCCAGAAACCGGTCGCCTGGGCGTGGATGCGGGTCAGCCCGCGGATCGTCCGCATGATGTCTTCCGCGATCTCTTGACGCTTGTCTTGCATATCCTCGTCCTCGGTGTCTTCGTCGTCATCGGGAAGGTGGGCGCTCTGGCCCTGGCTATCGCGCGTGGCGCCGGCGCGGGCTTCGCGCGGTCGCGGCGGCGGTGGCGGCGGGGTGTAGACCTGGATCAGCATCTGGTCGGCGGCGCGGACCATGCGCGCGGTGCGCTCGGCCTGGAGCGGGGTTTCGGGCATGTCCATCTTCTGGACGTGCAGGGCCAGCCGCTTGCCGTAGTCACGCAGACCGGCGCGGAGTTCGTTCAACTCCGCGTCGAGATCGGCCTGGGTGGGGTTGGCGCTGTCCATCGCAAACAGGATAGGGGCGCGGAAGGGAGAGGGGAGAAGTGGCGCGTGCCGGGGTGATGGTAGGGCGCTAAAGAGATAATATGATTTGGGAATTTCGTATTATGTCACCGAACTGCCCGGCACCGAGAGCCCAGCATAAACCCAAGAGACGTGGGGATTATGGATACGTAGGGTGCTAGACTAATCTTGGTGATCGATCAGTATCTCGCTAGCGGTCGCGTCGGTTATTATGAGAACCCCTATATGCTGCACACACGTTGTAGGTTAATTAGCATAGCATCTTAAGGAGTCGCGGGACCAATGAACACTAAGCCCAAATACGTACATCCCGCCGTGGAATTATCTGCATTCAGTTGCGCGCATTGTGGAACCTTGACAAGCCAATTCTGGAGTTACGCTCTCGCAACTAATGTGGAACGAAATAGGGGGGCGGCGCCGAATGATTTCGATAAGCGTTGGACAACGGTTATTGGCAAACCAATATCCGATACTTATCCAGAAATGGTGCATCGACTTGAATTAGGGCGGCTCGTGCGGGAGAGAGACGGCGACTGCCTCATAATCACGAACGCTGTTAACGGGCGGCGCGTGACTAATGTTCGGTTCAGCGAATGCTATGAATGCTCGAAAGTTACTATATGGAAGGGCGATGAAATTCTGTGGCCCGCGGATCATGAGTATCCGCCACCGCATTCGGACCTGCCGCCCGATCTTCTTCGTGACTATGAGGAGGCGGGGGCCGTTCTGGCTGCGTCCCCGCGCGGAACTGCTGCCTTGTTGCGGCTGGTTGTCCAAAAGCTTTGCGTTGAACTGGGGGAGCCGGGCAAAAACATAAACACAGATATTGGCAGCCTAGTGAAGAAAGGCTTGCCCGACCGTGTTCAGAAGGCTTTGGACGCCGTCCGCGTGGTCGGTAATAATGCGGTCCATCCCCTACAGATGGATATTCAAGACAATCGTGAGATTGCGTTCACGTTGTTCAAGCTGGTCAATCTAATCGTTGAAACCATGATAACTGCGCCTAAAGCTGTCGATGACCTGTATAACTCACTGCCCCAAGAGGCCCTCAAGGGGATCGCCGATCGAGATAAATCCCCAAAGGCGTAACTTGTCCCACGGAGTCCATCAAGGCCCACCCGGTATTTCGCCTAGTCTAGCACACGTTGAAATCGCTTGAGTTGCGGGGTGCGGTTGGGTAGCCTTTAAACCTGAGGCTTAAGGGGGATGCATGTTCATCAAATTTCTGGCGGCGTCTGTGCTGGCGCTTGCAATGGCTTCGCCGGTGCTGGCTCAATCCGGGGCGTCTGCTGAAGCTCAACCGGCCTCGCCATCCGGTGCGCCATGCGTCCTGCTTTTCGGCGGTGCCTATCAGGCAACCAACAACGCGCTTATTAATGGCCTGACGCTCAAGATGAATGCTGCGGTAAACGACGATCTGTCGGCTCGAATGAAAGGCGGGGGGTATACGATTTACGATTTTTTCCGCGAATCGACCTCCGCAGATGAAACCGATAAGCTGGTGGTCGAGGGGATAAGTAAAAGCAAATGCCCTGAAATTGTTCAACTGGCGAGCACACTCAGCAATCCTCCCGACGCTAACTCACCGGGAGGGTTTGGTTTTTCCGTGCTGGTCTTCCATCTTGAAAAGCAGTCGGGTGGGGATGGACAGCACTTCAGAGTGGTGGGTGATTTTCAAAAGGACTACGAATACCTTCGGACCGAAGAGGTCTTGAAGACGCTGGCCATGGACGACGTAGCGGAGCGCATATTAGGGGACATCGAGGCGTCCGGAACCTTGGCGAAGATGAAAGCGCCGCCGGCTTCGACCGCGCCCTGAGGGAGGTATTGAGATTGAGGTTTCGTCCGCCGAAATAAGGTTTTGCGTCGCCGGATGGGTGACGCTATATCCCCCTTATGACCGACACACATTCCCCCCTCGATAATGGCCGCGCGGCCGATCCTGCCAAACTCATCACCGGCCGTACCGGCCTGTGGGAAATCATCATCGGGCTGGAGGTCCATGCCCAGGTGGCCTCGGAAACCAAGCTGTTTTCCGGGGCGCGGGTCGGCTTCGGGGCGGGGCCGAACGAGCAGGTGTCGCTGGTCGACGCCGCCATGCCCGGCATGTTGCCGGTGCTGAACCGCTTCTGCGTCGAGCAGGCGGTGAAGACGGGGCTTGGCTTAAGAGCGCAGATCAACCGGCATTCGCGCTTCGACCGCAAGAACTACTTCTATCCCGACCTGCCGCAGGGTTATCAGATCAGCCAGCTTTTCCACCCCATCGTCGGCGAGGGCGAGGTGCTGGTGGAACTCGATAACGCGGAACCGATCACGGTGCGCATCGAGCGGCTGCACCTGGAGCAGGACGCCGGCAAGTCGATCCACGACCTGGACCCCAATGCGACCTATGTCGACCTCAACCGGGCGGGGACGGCGCTGATGGAAATCGTGTCGAAGCCCGACATGCGGTCTTCGGACGAGGCGGTGGCCTATTTCAAGAAGCTGCGGACGATCCTGGTGTATCTGGGGACGTGCGACGGCGACATGGAAAAGGGCAATATGCGCGCCGACTGCAATGTTTCCGTGCGGCGGCCGGGCGGGGCCTTCGGGACGCGCTGCGAGATCAAGAACGTCAACTCGTTCCGCTTCATGCAGCAGGCGATCGAATACGAGGCGCGGCGGCAGATCGAGATCCTGGAGGACGGGGGATCGATTATCCAGGAGACGCGGCTGTTCGACGCCGTGAAGGTGGAGACGCGGTCGATGCGCAGCAAGGAAGAGGCGCACGACTATCGCTACTTCCCCGATCCGGATCTGCTGCCGCTGGAGATCGAGCAGGCGTGGATCGAGGATATCCGCAGGCATCTGGTGGAACTGCCCGACGACAAGAAGGCGCGGTTCATCGCGCAGTATGGCCTGAGCGCCTATGACGCGCAGGTGCTGATTTCGGAGCAGACGCGGGCGGAGTATTTCGAGGCGGCTGCGAAGGGGCGCGACGCCAAGCTGGTGGCCAACTGGACGACCAATGCGCTGATGGCCAAGCTGACCGAAGGCGGGATCGAGATCGGGGATAGCCCGCTAGGGCCTGAGCAGATCGCGGGGCTGGTCGAGCTGATCGAGAACGGCACCATCTCGTCGAAGATCGCCAAGGAGGTCTTCGAGCACATGTGGGCCGAGAAGGGGATGCTGACGCCGGCCGAGATCGTGGAGAAGCACGGTTTGCGGCAGGTGACCGATACGGGCGCCATCGAGAAGGCGGTCGACGAGATCGTGGCGGCCAATCCGGACAAGGCGGCCGAGGTTCTGACCAAGCCGCAGGCGCTGGGGTGGTTCGTCGGCCAGGTGATGAAGGCGACCGGCGGCAAGGCCAATCCGGCGGCGGTCAATGAGCTTTTGCGGAAGAAGCTGGGGGTTTAGGGGGGAAGCCCCTCAGCCCTTACGCTCGCTTTCGCTATGCTCAGCTCTCGTCCTCTCCCCTTAAAAGGCAGGGCTATTGCCTATGGAAAATGCGAAACCGACTTTACGTCCACCTCTCCCCTTTTAAGGGGAGAAGTGAGCAGGGTTAGCCATATGCGATAGCCCTGCCTTAAAGGGGAGAGGTGAAGACAAGCAAGCCTCCCCGTCGTGGGGCGGGGAGGCTGTTGTTTTTTCGGGCGGCGGGCGGCGTTTAGCCGGCGGTGGTCTTGGTCTTGGCGACGGCGCCGGCCTTGAGGTGGCGGTGATGATGGGTGCGGAACGAGGCGTGCGTCACCTTGGCGTGGGCCGACGTGGCGGCGGAGACCGGCGGGGTGGCGGCGTTGGCGCCGGCGGCGACGGTGAGCAGGGCGGCAGCGGCGGCAAGGGCGATAAGCTTGGACATGGTGGAGTATCCTTATGCGTCACCGGGAGTGGTGACGGACGCCAGATAGCGCTGTGATCTGGGCGACAAAAGGATGCAAAATGAGCGTTGTTGCGGCGGAAAATGCTTAATATCCGCAATCGTTTGCGTGAATGCAAAGAAGGCCGGGATTCGTGGCAATTCAGGCGCTTGCATGTCAGGCCTGTCGGAGTCGTTAAGGCCGGGTAAGGATGAAAAAGCCCCCGGTGAGGGGGGCTTTCCGTTATTGTTGCGGCTGGTACATGCCGCTGGACGTATCGTCGGGCTTGATCGGCGTGCCGGGCGGGACGGCGTAGGGGGTGTCGATCGACGGCGTGCCGGTCGCCTGCGGATTGGTGTCCGGATCGGGTGAGTTTTCGCGCACGTCGTGGGCGGGGCCGACGACGGTGATGGTCGTGTTGTCGGGCTGGCTGCTGTATTGCTGGTCGCTGCTGTAGTCGGCGCCGGTGTCGGCCGTGGTGTCGGCATAGACTGGCGGGGCCATGGCCTGGCTGTTGGCCAGCTGCTGGCGGTTGAGGTCGTCGCTGCTGCGCGAATTGTACGGGTCGTTGGCCCAGTCGCCGGCGGCGACGGCGCGGTTGTGTTCGCGCTGAAGCTGGGCGGGGTTGTTGAGGCGGGCGCCGTCCTGGGCGCAGGCGGCGGTCGCTGCCAGGCCGATGCCAAGCGCAAGGGCGGCGGTCGAAATCAGGGTCACTTTCATGCCAGGTCTCCTAAACTGATCGCCCCCGATAGACGCGAGGCAGTCTAGGCGGGCGTGAATAAGGGCGACAGCCGGATGGGCGGGCGGACCTGTGTATAAACGGTAAGTGTGGCTACCAGGATTGAGAGGCGCCGGACGGGACGGGCTGGACGATGATGGGGGCCGTCTTGACGGCAGGATGCGGCGGCGGCTCCATGCGGCCGCCGGCGGCCCAGAACAGGACGGCGAGGCCCAGGGCGATGAAGGCCCAGTAGCGCGTCGGAATGAAGAACAGCGAGCCGGCGTTGCGGGTGACGAAGACGTCGCGGCCGGTATCGGGATCGAAGACGCGCCGGGGCCGGCCGGCGATCGCCCTGGCGGTGAACCAGATGACGAAAGCCGCGACAACCGCGGCGGCAGCGAAGGCCAGCTGGGCGGCCGGCTGTTCGGCAAGGCCGGCCCTGGTCAGCAGGTCGTGCGTTTCGACGCACAGCGCCAAGGCGCCGATCCCGATGAGGATGACCACAGGCCCCGCGCCTTGCGAAATCATGAAAGTACCCCTGTGCCCGGATGGATTGAGCCTCGGCGAGAAGCGCCTGTCAAGGCCGGCGCGGCACATGAAAAAGCCCCTGAACCGGCAGGGTTCAGGGGCTTTCCGCACGTCCGGGGGTCGGGGGGATGACTTCGGGACGGTGGCTGGTGCGGCGCGGGAGCCTAGTGCGCCTTGGATGTCTTGTGGCCGTGGCCCTTATGGCCCTTCTTGCCTTTGTGGGCCTTGCCCTTATGGGCCTTACCCTTGTGCTTGCCTTTGTGGGCCTTGTGAGCCGGCTTGGCGGCGCCGGCGGCATGGGCTTTGTGGTGGCCGTGGGCAAAGGCGGGGGCGGCTTCGACAGCGCCCAGACTCAACGCAAGAACGGCGGCCAGGGCGGCCAGCCGAAACAACTTCGACATACTTAACTTCCCCAGATATCGGGCGCGGCGGACATTCGCCGTGGACGAATGCGGTCTTAAAGCGCGAAGCGGGCCGAATTGCGTCGTAAAATCTTGAAAAAACAAATGTTGGCGACGGTTTCGCAACAATATTTCAAGTTTGAAACATGGCCGGCCTCCGGCGCGGAAGCGCGGGAGGCCGGTCGATATCAGCCAGATTGCCTTAGTTTTGCGGCGATGCCGGCGGAGTGTCGCTGCTGGTCGAGCTGGAGTCGCTGGTCGCGCTCGAATCGCTGGACGAGGCCACGCACGAGGCGCTGTCGCTGCTGGACGAGGTGCCGTCGGAGCTGGTGCTTGACGAACTGTCCGACCAGCACGAGTCGGACGACTGGGCGGCGGTGGCGGCGGCCGGCTGGCCTTCGACCGGCGCCGCGGCCGTCTGGTCCTGGGCCAGGGAATAGAGCGGATAGGCGGAAGCTCCGGCGACGAGGGCGACGGCAGCGGCGATACGCACGAGGGACTTGTTCATGGTGAGGGTCCTTTGATCGTTTTGGATCGGTTGAGTTGCAGAAGGCGACCGCCCCGTCACCCGATGTCAATGTCGGCAAGCTTCGTGGCCGAAACCGGGCGCTGATATGTCGCACCGCAAAACCACATCGTTTTTTTATGGTGCGGGTAAGCCTCTGAACAGGCAGGGATTGTGTTGAATGTTATGCCAATTGCGGCTGAAATATGCCGCCGCATTGCAACATTTGACATAATTGAAACGATTGCCGTGCGCCTGCCTGCCATTGGCCGGCCATCTGCGGAAGGCCTGGAGCCGCGCGGCAAAAAAACGCCCGGACCGATAACGGGCCGGGCGGGACGAGGTTGCTGAAAAGCCAGTTATTGCGGCGTGGTCGTGTCGCTGGAACTGCTGTCGCTGGACGAGGAATCGCTGCTCGCGGCGTCGGCGGTCGTGGCGTCGGTGCCGGTCGTGTCGGTGGCCGCCGCGTCGCTGGAGGATGTGTCGCTGCTGGCGGCCATGGCGGGTGCGGTGGCGTCCGTGGCCGGCGCCATGGTGGCGTCGGCGGTGGTGTCGCCGGCCGGCGGTGCCGTCGTGTCGGTGGTGGCGGCCGAATCCGTCGCCGGCGGCGTTGTGGCGGCGGTATCGGTCGAAGGCGTCGTGCTCGACGAAGCGGCGGCCGCCGCGGCGTGATGGCTCACGACATGGTGGCGCAGGTGATGGCGAAGATGGTGGGCGGAGGCGAGGGCCGGCACCAGAAGGGCGGCGGCGGTCAGCATGCAGGCGGCGGCGAAGCGCGGCGAGGCGGAGGTCATGGAGGTCTTCCTTGGTTTGCGCGGAGGAGGGTATGGCGCGGAACAAGGGACACAATGGCGCCACGGCTTAGTCATGATCCGCCTTGATGGCCTAAAGCGGGCGTGGCGATGTCATGGCTGGCGGACGGCGGATAATTTTTTTAATAAAGAAATTCAATGTACTGTGCCGCCTTATCGACGGCTTGCGGCCGATTGTGGCTTTGCATTGCAACAATCGCCGCAATTGAAGGTGGTGCAACCGGCGTTTTCCGTTTCCTAAGCCTTTTCTGTCAGGCTATGCTGTTACCACACCGAGGGGAAATCTGGACAATGTCGGCTGATGTGGCCCTGAGTTTGGAGGGCGTCTGCAAGAGCTACGGCGATTTTCAGGCCGTGCGCGATTTGAGCTTTTCGGTGAAGCGCGGTTCGATCTGCGGCTTCCTGGGACCCAATGGCGCGGGCAAGACATCGACCGTGCGCATGATCCTGGGGCTGTCGCAACCGACCGCCGGCGCGATCACCGTGCTGGGCGGCAAGGGCGAAAAGGTGCTGGACCGCATCGGTTTCCTGCCCGAGGAGCGCGGACTTTACCGCAAGATGACGGTGATCGACGTCATCGTCTTCCTGGCCGAGCTGAAGGGTGTCAAGGCCGGCGTGGCGCGAGCGCGCGGCAAGACGCTGCTGGAGGCGCAAGGCCTGGGCGACTATCTCAACAAACAGATCCGCACGCTCAGCAAGGGCATGTCGCAGAAGGTGCAGCTGATTTCATGCCTGGTGCACGAGCCGGAACTGGTCATCCTCGACGAACCGTTTTCCGGCCTCGATCCGGTCAACCAGCAGGGCCTGGAAGACATTATCCGGCAATTGGCGAAGCGTGGCGCGACCGTACTGTTTTCGACCCACGTGATGCAGCACGCCGAGCGCCTGTGCGAGCAGGTGGTGCTGCTGACGCGCGGACAGAAGGTCTTCGAAGGCACGCTGAAAGAGGCGCGGGCGGCCGCGCCGCGCTTCCTCGACCTTGAGGGGCACCTGACCGAAGCCGATCTTGTCGTCCTGCCGGGGGTGAAGACGGTGACGCACATGGGCGTGGGTGAACTCGGCCAGCTATGGCGATGCGAACTGGACAAGGGGCAGGGGGCGCAAGGCGCACTGAAGGCCGCTTTCCAGAAAGGTCTCGATATCCAGCGTTTCGAGGCGCGCGAGCCGAGCCTGCACGAGGCGTTCATCGTGCTGACCGGAGAGTCGCAGCAAGGGGTTGGGCATGTCTAAGATCTTCCTCATCGCGCGGCGCGAATATCTCGCCTTCGTGCGCACGGTCGGTTTCTGGCTGTCGCTGGTCACCCTGCCGCTGCTGATCACCGCCATCATCTTCGTGCCGCTGATGCTGGAACGGACAGGGCCGCCGGAGACGGTGGCCGTGCTCGATCTTTCCGGCGACGGGCTGGCCGCCCCGATCGGCGGTTTCATCCGCGCCCATGGCCAGTCGGTGAGCGCCGCGCCGCCGGCAGCCGGCGGCGGCCGGGCGGCGATGATGCAGAAGATGGCGCAGAGCCTGGCGCACGATGACGGCCTGCGGCTGGCGCCGCTGCCGCAGCAACTGAATGCTGGCATGAGCGTAGCCGAGGCCGAGGCGAAGATTCCGGCGATCCTGAACGCCGACGACGCCAGGGTCGGCACGATCCTGGTGGCGTCGGACGACGGCGGTACGCTGCACTTCGACATCTGGTCGGCCGGCGGACACAAGGGCCACGTCGCCGACCTGATCCGCGACGACCTGCGCGGACTGCAATATTACAAGCTGGCGGCGGCGCACGGCGTCGATCCCGTCCTGGCGAAACAGATGCGCGACGCCGAACCGGACATCCGGAGCCTGTCGGCCTCGGCCAAGGCGCACGAAAGCGGCTATGTCGACGATATCCGCCTCAAGGCGCCGATCATCATCGGCGCGATCATGGGCTATATTTCGTGGATGACGATCTTCTCGTCGTCGATGATCCTGCTGGGCGGGGTGATCGAGGAAAAGGCCTCGAAGGTGCTGGAAGTGCTGCTGGCGTCGGCGCCGACGGAATCGCTGCTGATCGGCAAGGTGCTGGGGGTGGCCATGGTCCTGCTGACGGTGGCCGGCATCTGGCTGGCGACCGGGCTGGCCCTGGCGTCCTACGCCGTGGCCTTGTTGCCGCCGGACTTCGTGCAGGGCATGGCGGCGGCGCTGGCCGCGCTGTTCTCGCCGGTGCATATCGCCCTGCTCCTGTGCTATTTCATCGGCGGCTACCTGATGTTCGGCGTCACCTTCGCCGCCATCGGCGCTTTCTGCGAGACGCAAAAGGACGCCCAGGCCATCATGGGGCCGACCATGATCGTGCTGATGATTCCGATGCTGACCATGCAGGCGGCCTTCGTGGCGCCGGATTCGCCGGTGCTGCGCTATCTGTCGTGGGTGCCGATCTTCTCGCCGTTCCTGATGCCGCTGCGGCTGGCGACGCCGGTGCCGTGGTACGAGATCGCGGGAACCCTGCTGGGCATGCTGGTGGTGGCCTGGCTGATGGTCGGGCTGGGGCGCAAGGCGTTCAAGCAGGGGGCGCTGACCGGCGGCAAGCTGACGTGGGGGACGATCTTCCGGATCGCTTCGCGAAAGGCGGAGATTTGAAGACGAAAGCCAATACGAAAAAACCCCCGGAGCAATCCGGGGGTTTTTGTTTGGCGCTGCGTTGCGGTTACTGGCCGCCGCTGGTGTCGGGGGTGCCGGTCGTCGACTGGCTGGGGGTGGTGGTGTCGGACGAGGTCGGCAACTGCGATTGCGGCGTGTCCGAAGAGGTCGGCAGGCTGGATGACGGCAGGCTGGACGACGGCATGCTGGTCGAGCCGTTATCCTGCGACTGGATACTGGTGGCGGGCTGGTCGGCCGGCGGCAGGGTCGTGGTGTCCGTATCGGTCGAGGCATTGTTGTTGGTGTTGTCGTTGGTGGTCGCCGTGCTGGTATCGACGCCGGTGTTGCCGGTATCGGTGGCGCCTGCATCCGTGCCGGTGGCATCGGTGGTGGCCGAGGTGTCGCTGGAGATGCCGGTGTTGGCGTCGGTCATCGGCGCGGAGGCCATGCTGGGCGCCTGATCCTGGGCTGGCATGGCGCCCTGGGCATTGGCGACCTGCTGCTGGTTCAGGGCGTCGCTGCTGGCGGAATTGTAGGGATCGTTGGCGGTGTCGCCGGCCTTGACGGCGCGGTTGTGTTCGCGTTGCAGCTGCGCCTTGCTGGCGAGTTGCCCGGTGGCCTTGGCGGTCTGGGCGGTGGCCTGCGAAGCGCCGAGGCTGAGCGCCAGGGCCAGGGCGGAAGCGGTTATGAGAGCTGTCTTGTACATGGGGATTGCCTTTCGGGGAGCTGGCGGGGAAACGCCCTCCGGACCGTTGCCGGGCCGGAGGGCCGGTGGGTACTAATGGATGTCGGTGGAGGCGTTGCCGGAGGCCGAGCCTAACGCCGAGGCGCCGACACTGGCATTGCCGGCTGTGGCGGCGGCGCTGTCGACCGCGCCGCGGGCCTGGTTGCCGGCGGTCTTGGCGTCGGCGCGGGCGTCGCCGGCCGCCTGGCTGGCGGCGGAGGTCAGGGCGCCGGTATCGGTCGTGACCGAGGCATGGCCGCCGGCCGAGCCGGAGGCCGAAGCGCCGTCCGGACTGGCCGTGGCGTCGAGCGAGCCGTCGAGGCTGGCGCTGCCATTTTCGGCGCCGCTGGCGGTCGAGGCTACGCTCTTGGCCTGGTTCCTGGCATTGCGGGCGTCGCCGCGAACGTCGTTGGCGTCGCTGCTGACATTGCTGGCGGCATCGTTGTAGAGACTGTCGGCGCCGGTAACGCCGGCGGAACCGTTGACGTCGCCATTCAGGCCGCCGGTCAAACCGCCGGACGCGGACCCGGCGGAACCACCGAGGGAGCCACCCAAGCCGCCGCCAACGCCGCCGCTGCCGCCAAGAAGCTGAGCCGAGGCGATGGCGGGCGCCAGGGCAAGGCCGGCGATCGCGACGAGAGCGGCTGTGGTGAGATGCGGGGTTTTCATGATTGTCCTCCGGGAGAATGAAAGTGCCGGTGCGGTTGTCGGTGTCGTAAAGACCGCCATCATTAAGTCCCGATCGGGTATCGATGGCAGGCCGTATGAGATGGCAAATTGTTGAAGTGAAAGAGGGCGGAACTGCGGCGGAAAAAGGTGGCTTTTGCTATGGAAAAATAAGAAAACGATGAGTAAGGGTTGGGTGTTTATGGGGTTTTTATTATCGGGTTGATGATTTTTCTTTTGCCCTGATCTTGCGGAGGTCGGGCACAAAAATCCCCCGGAGCCGGAGCGCCGGGGGACTTGTTTTTGCAGGTTGGTGACCCGGGCGCCTACCAGAGATCGTAGACGACGTCGAGAATCTCGCCCGAGCCGGTATCGATGAGCACGGCGTCTTCGCCGACCCATACCCAGGCGCAGCCCCAGGGCGGCGACGGCAGGCCGTAATAGTCGTAGTCATAGATGCGATAGCTGAAGAAGAAGTTCGGCAGGTATTCGCCGATTCCCCAGCGGTGGCCGTACCACTGGCCGGGAACCTGGTAATAGCCGCGGCCAGGGTAGAAATAGAAGCCCCAGCGCACGCCGGTATAGTCGTGCCAGCGGTGGTCGCTGTGCCAGTCGAAGTGGTGACCGCCACCGCCGCGTCCGCCGCGATCGTCGTTCCAGCCGCCGTGGTTGTCGCCACCGCGGCCGCCATTCCAGCCGCCGCCCCGGCCGCGATCGCCGCCATTGCCGCCGCCGTTCCAGCCACCATGATCACCGCGGTCGCCACCATTGTTGCCGCCGTTCCAGCCGCCACCATTGCCACCGTGATCGCCGCCATTCCAGCCACCACCGTTGCCGCCGCCATGGTGATCGCCACCGTTGCCGCCAGGTGCGCCGCCGCCGGGGGTGCCGCCGGGTACGCCGCCACCATTGTTGCCGCCGTGATCGCCACCGTTCCAACCGCCGCCATTACCACCGCTGGCATTGCCGCCGGGTTGCCAGCCGCCGCCGTTGCCGCCGCGATGATCGCCGCCGCCGCCATTGCCCCAGGTGCCCGGGTTGTTGGACGTGCGGCCGCCACGGCTGCCGTTGCCGCCGGCGCCATTGGCGCGGCCGCCGCCGTTGTCGCTGCTGCTGTCACGCGGAGGTCT
>FTDB01002569.1_pt1 | contig 20301 bp, 22 predicted proteins | sample 1639741 | NCBI WGS metagenome assembly FTDB01 (sample SAMEA3914869, study PRJEB12502) | metagenome | biome: forest; material: soil | place: USA | collected 2012-03-12 | depth 0.1 m | reverse complement strand
GCTTCGCACGGAAAAGGCCCGGAATTCCGGGCGTTACAGGCTGTTGTGAGAATGGCGGCTGGCTTAAGGTTTAACCACGAAAAGCACGAAAACGCGCGTGGCGCTTTCACGAAAAACACGAATTCCGCACGCGCAAAAAATTCATATAACGCTCTGAAAAATCTGCGTTCATCTGTGCAATCCGCGGTTAACTTTCCACGGTTAGTTAGCCCCTCACCCGATCGGCATCGCTTCTTCGAAGCTTGCCTCTCGTCCTCTCCCCTTAAAAGGGGAGAGGTGGAAGGAAGAAAGGGGAGAGGGAAGCAACGCACCCCATCAGGCTACGCGCCTCACCGATGCGCATGAAGGATGCGCGCGGTCCCCCTCCCCGAAATCGAAGATTTCAGGGAGGTATAAGAAGGGCAAGGTGATGTCAGGGCTTTTTGAATACCAGCGCCATGCGGTCGGTATAGCCCTGGATGGTGGGGTCGAAGACCTTCAGGGTGTGGTCGTCGGCCTTGTTGGCCAGGGCGTCGCTGTCGGTGACCAACTGGAAGCCGGCGGCGGCGAAATCGGCCAGCACCTGGGCCTTGTCGATGCGGTGCAAGGTGTTGGTGGCGGCGATGCCGCTGCCCGGAACGGCGTTGTGGTCGATGAGCACGACGAGGCCACCCGGTTTCAGGTCGGCCAGCAACGCCTTGTCCATGGCCACGGCGTCGGCGCCGTCTTCGTTATAGGTGTCGTGGTAGATGGTGCCGATGAAGATGACGTCGTAGGGTTGGGCCGGCGCCGGCACGGCGGTGAAGGGGCTGGTGACGACGTGGATATTGGCGCGCGCCGCGGTCGTGGCGGCCCAGGCCGCCTGGGCGTTGGGGCTGGATACCCAGTCGGGCGGGTTCTGCGAATCGACGCTGCCGCCGCATACCGCCGCCGACAGCACCCACGACGAATAACCGCCGCCGGCGCCCAGATCCAGCACGTGGTCGCCGGGCTTGACATATTGCAGCATGAAACGGTTCTCGCTGTCGCGCACCGCGTCCTTCGCCTTGAGCTTGTCGGGACGATCGGGCTTGGCCAGGGCGGCCGCCAGGCGGGTATCGACACTGGCGGAGGCGTCGCATTCAGGCGCCGTCTGGGCGTGAACGACCTGAGCCATGCCTGACAGGGCAAGGATGAGGGACAAGGTAACAAACGGCTTCATGGGAATTTCCTTCCGGCTGGATCGGGCGGTGTCTGGACGGGCACGCAAACAAAAAGGCGCCCTTGTGGAACGCCTTTTCTCATCCGACAGCAAGTTAAAGTTTTTTTAATCCGAGAGGTCAGGCACCGGCCAAAGATAATAAGGCGCTCCCGCGGGAGCGCCTTTCAAGCAAAAAGTCAAAACCCGGCGTTGGGCCGTCCCAAGCCGGGTTTTGTCGATATCGAGCCACGAAAAAGTATTTGGCGCCCTTTGCGCCAAAACTTTCTTCGTGAGACATTCAAAGGCCCGGCAGCTTGAACTTCGGGTCTTTCTTCTGGGCGATGACGATCGGCTGGTCGCCGTTCAGCGCCTTGACGCGCAGGGCTTCGGCGGCCGGATCGAGCGGCTTGCTCTCGTCGCCGATGGCGGTGTTCTGATCGGCTTCGCCGGTGGGCTGCTTGTGCCAGAACATGACCATGTCGGCGAAGGAGGGCTCCTTGTAGGCCAGGTCGCCGAACTCGTCATCGACGACATAGCGCGCCAGCGGATCGGCCTTGTCGCCGCCGGCCTGGGCCACGAAAAGTTGTTCGCCCTGGCTGCGGTTGACGGCATCGCGCTGGCCGAGCAGGGCCTGGCGGGCGGCGCTTTCCGGCTGCAATTCGGTCGGGCGCGGCTCGCCGGGAGCGGGCGGACGCAGGGCGTAATCGGGCGGCACCACCAGCGGCGCCTTGGTGACGACGCGGAATTCGTCCGGCACCACCTTGTTGAGGCCCAGCGCGTCCTTGGTGGATTGGCAACCGGCCAAGCTTGCGCCTGCCAGCATCACAAGACCCGCCGCCTTCAGAACCGACTTCATTTTTTGCTCCATGTGCCCGTCACGGTTTTCAAGCCGTGCCAGAGTGATACAAGTTTAATCGGCCCCTGCCAAGGCCTCACGCGTCCGATCCGTTCTTCGCGCCTGCGCGCGCCTTGCGCTCGGCCATGACGAAGTACCACAGCAACAGGCCGACCCCGATGCAGATGGCGCTGTCGGCGACATTGAAGACCCACGGGAAAATACGTGTCCCCGAAAAGTCGAGAAAGTCGACGACCCAGCCGAAGCGGATGCGGTCGATGGCGTTGCCCAGCGCCCCGCCCGCGATCATGGGCAGGGCCACGGCCACCAGCGGCCGGTAGGCCTTGGTGGCGCCGTAGGCCAGGGCACCCGCCGCGGCCAGCTGGAACACGGTCAAAAGCCAGCGTCCGAAGTCGGTATGACCGAGAATGCCGAAGCTCATGCCCCTGTTTTGCACGAAGGTGAGCGAAAAGAAGGGCAAAATCGTGACGTGATCGCCTTCGTAATGGAAATGCAGGCCATCGAGCACCCACATCTTGCTCATCTGGTCGAGGATCAGCACGACCAGCGTAAGGAAAAGGCAGCGTACGCCCAGTTTGGTTACCGGCAGGGAGCGGATATGGCGGATATAGTCAAGCATGGGTTTTATCCCAGTCGGCGACCGCTTCCTCGCAGCGCAGGCACAGCTTGCCGTCGTGCTTGACCTCGGGCAGGACGCGCCAGCAGCGGTCGCACTTATGACCATCCGACAGGGCGAAGGTCACGGCCACCATCGGCACCTCGGCCAGGCGGAAAGCCTCGGCCGGCGCCGGATCGAAGCTTAAAGCTGCCTGCGAGGTGCGGAAGACCTCGGCGGCGTCGATGCCTTCAAAGGCTTCGATCAGGCTGCCATCGGCCAGGTAGACGATAGGGGCCGCTTCCAGCGCCGAGCCGATGGTCTTGTCGCGGCGCTTCTCTTCCAGGGCGGCGGTGACGACACCCAGCACGGTTTCGATGCGCGCCCAGCGGTCGGCCTCGCCGGCGGCGTGCCAGTCGTCGCTGACCGGCTCCAGCACGCGGAACAGGTTGGCCTTGTCTTCAGGATGACGACTGGCCCAGGCCTCTTCCATGGTGAAGGTCATGATCGGCGCCAGCCACAGGGTCAGGCGTTCGAACAGGATATTCATCACGGTGCGGCAGGCGCGGCGCTTTACGTCCGACGGTTGGTCACAATAAAGGCTGTCCTTGCGGATGTCGAAATAGAGCGCCGACAGGGTCTGCGAGCAGAAGTCCGACACCGGGCGGATGACCTCGGCGAAATCGTAGCTGGGGTAGGCCTGGCGTACGGTCATGTCGAGGCGGTGGACTTCGTTGAGCACATAACGTTCCAGCGAGGGCAGGTCGCCGTAGTCGACCGCTTCGGAAGCATCGTAGCCATTGAGCGCCCCCAGCAGGTAGCGCAGGGTGTTGCGCAGCTTGCGGTAGGCGTCGACCGTGGTCTGCAGGATCTGCTTGCCGATGCGCAGGTCCTCGGAATAGTCGGCCAGCGCCACCCACAGGCGCAGGATTTCGACGCCGGATTCCCTGGCGATGTCCTGGGGCGCCACGACATTGCCCTTGGACTTCGACATCTTCTCGCCCTGCTCGTCGAGGACGAAGCCGTGGGTGAGGACGGCGTCATAGGGTGCGCGGCCGCGGGTGCCGCAGCTTTCCAGCAGCGACGACTGGAACCAGCCGCGATGCTGGTCCGAGCCTTCGAGATAGAGGTCGGCCGGCCATTTGCTGTCAGCCCGGCCTTCCAGGGTGAAGGCGTGGGTGCAGCCGGAATCGAACCAGACATCGAGGATGTCGGTGATCTTTTCGTAGTCTTCCGGATTATGGTCGTTGCCGAGGAAATCGGTATCCGGCCGGGTGAACCAGGCGTCGGCGCCGTCCTTGGCGATGAGGTCGACGATGCGCTTGTTGACGGCCTCGTCCTTGAGCGGTTCTCCGGTCGTCCTGTCGACATACATGGCCAAGGGCGTGCCCCAGTTGCGCTGGCGGCTGATCAGCCAGTCGGGGCGCGTCTCGACCATGGCGGCGATGCGGTTGCGGCCGCCTTCGGGGAAGAACTGCGTGCCGTGGATGGCGGCCATCGCCTTCTGGCGCAGGGTGCCTTCGTCGCCGCCGTCCATGCGGATGAACCACTGGGGCGTGTTGCGGAAGATAACCGGCGCCTTGGAGCGCCACGAATGCGGGTAGGAATGCTCGACCCGGCCGCGCGCCAGCAGGTTGCCGGCCTCGATCAGCCTGTCCATGACGACCGTATTGGCCGAGCCGAACTTGCCGGCCTTCTTGCCTTCGGTTTCCAGCACCTTGAGGCCGCCGAACAGCGGCACGTGGCTGTAGTAGGCGCCGTCGGGGTCGACCGTGTCGGGGATGGTATCGAGGCCGCGGCCGGACTTGAGCCAGACGTTATAGTCGTCGGCGCCATGGCCCGGCGCGGTGTGGACGAAGCCGGTGCCGGCATCGTCGGTGACATGGTCGCCGGCCAGCATCGGCACGTCGAAACCGTAGCCCGGATCGATATTCGCCAGCGGGTGGGACAGGGTCATGTCCTCCCACCTGATCTGGGTGGCCAGCGGTTCCCACGCCGTGATGTTGGCGGCCTTGCGCACGTCCTCGGCCAGCTTTTCGGCCACGATCAGGCGCTCGCCGACCACGGCCCACGGCTTGAAGCCAAGCTCTTCTTCCGAGGCGACGCCCTGCACCTCATAGATGGCGTAGTCGATCGCCGGGTTGTAGCTGACGGCGCGGTTGGCCGGGATGGTCCATGGCGTGGTCGTCCAGATGACGACGCTGGCGCGGTCGTAGTTCTTGCCGGGATGATGGTCGAACGGCGGAACGCCATAGATCGGCAACCACACGTCGCGCACGGGGAACTTCACCCAGATGGTGGGCGAGGTGTGCGGATGGTATTCGACCTCGGCGTCGGCCAGGGCGGTGCGTTCGACCGGCGACCACATGACGGGCTTGGAGCCGCGATAAAGCTGTCCCGACATGAGGAATTTATGGAACTCCGCCGTCACCCTGGCTTCGGTGGTGAAATCCATGGTGGCGTAGCGCTTGTCCCATTCGCCGAGCACGCCCAGGCGCTTGAATTCGTCGCGCTGGCTTTCGATCCAGCGGGCGGCGTAGTCGCGGCAGGCCTTGCGGAATTCGGCCGCCGGCACCTCATCCTTCTTGCGGCCCTTGGCGCGGAATTCCTCCTCGATCTTCCACTCGATCGGCAGGCCGTGGCAATCCCAGCCCGGCACGTAGTCGACGTCGTAGCCGAGCAGGAAGCGCGAGCGGACGACGAAATCCTTGAGAATCTTGTTGAGCGCATGGCCGATATGGATGTTGCCGTTGGCGTAGGGCGGGCCGTCGTGCAGCACGAACAGCGGGCAGCCCGCCGCCTGCCGGTCCTTGCGGACGGCGTGATAAAGGTCGGCGGCGTCCCATTTCGCCAGCATCTCCGGCTCGGCCTTGGGCAGGCCGGCGCGCATCGGAAAGGCGGTTTCGGGCAGGAAGACGGTTTCACGGTAATCGCGGCTGCCAGGCTCGTGCTTCGGCGTCGCGGGATCGGCATTCAGGATTTCGGAATCGGACATGGTTTCGCGTCGTATAAAAAGGTGTCGGAAACAGGGCAGGGCGCATTCCCCGGCACGCGAAGGCGTACCGGGCGCTAAATTCGTATCGGCGCCTTCATCATCGACATGGCCTTGGCCTTATCAGAGCGCTTCGGCCTTGCCTAGCGGATTTCGGGCCGATACCCTCGTTTCGCCGCCGGAGGTTGCCATGAAATTCACCCGCGCCATGCTGGCCTTCGTCACGGTTCCCTTCCTGTGGGCCGTCCTGGCGTTCGCGCTCGGCCGCCGGCTGGTCCTGTCCGGCGACCTGGCGCTGCTGACCGCCATGAGTTTCGTCGCCGGCATGGTGTGGCTGGGCTTCGTCAATATGTCTGTCGCCGCCTTGCGCAAGGGCAAGCCATCGGCAGCCATTCCTTATATCGCCACGGCGGTCATCGGTTCGGGCGTTTCCGCCCTGGTCGCCGACCTGGTCCATTCGGGGGATGTCCCGGCCGCCCTCGAATTGAGCGGAGGCGTTGTCGCGCTGGCGGCGGTCTCCTCGCTGCTGTTCGTCGTCATAGCCGGCCTGCCATGGCACGTTAAATAATGCTGTCACAAACCGGCAGGGCGCGGTTTAGGCTTGCCCCATGAGCAAGATCGATTTCAAGACCGAGTACAAATCCCTCTATGCGGCGGGGCGCGACTTCGCGCTGGTCGAGGTGCCGCCATTGCCGTACCTGATGTTCGACGGCCACGGCGATCCTAACACGGCGCCCGAATATGCACAGGCCGTCGAGGCGCTCTATTCCCTGTCCTACACGCTGAAATTCATGTCGAAGCACAGCTATGGCCGCGATTATGTCGTGGGCCCGCTCGAAGGCCTGTGGTGGGCGGCCGACATGAACACCTTTATCACGCGCGAAAAATCGAAATGGTCGTGGACCATGATGATCCTGCAACCCGACTGGATCACGGCGGCCCACGTCCAGGCCGCCAAGGGCGAGGTGCTGATGAAAAAAGGCCTGCCGGGCCTCGAACGCGCGCGGCTGGCAAAGTTCGACGAAGGCCTGTGCGCCCAGGTCCTGCACATCGGTTCTTATGATGACGAAGGCCCCGTCCTGGCGCGGCTGCACAAGGACTGGCTGCCGGCGCACGGTCTCGCCGAAAACGGCCACCACCACGAGATCTACCTCGGCGATCCGCGCAAGACGCCGCCGGAAAGGCTCAGGACCCTGTTGCGCCAACCGGTACGGCGCGCGGGCTGACATCCCGCCTCGACGGCGCTGCCGGCGGACGGCATAGTAACGGCGATTCGTAACCGGGGAGATGTCGTCATGACCACCAAGCTTTATCTGGCCGCCGGCGCGGCCGCCCTTGCCGCCGCTTTGGCCTTCGCCTTGCCGAACGCCGCCGCGGCGCAGGAATCGGACCATCACAGCCAGTGCGTCGCCATCGGCGTTGAAATCGGCACTCGTGCCGACGACGCCCAGACCAAGCTCGACGACCTGCAGGACGACGCCGGCGATGACATTTCGGCCGACGACAAGGTGCAGATCGACGATCTCAAGGGCCTGCTCGACAACCTGCACACCATTTCGGACAGCATGACCGTACTTTACGACGCCGAAAAGACGCCGCCCACCGAGGACGAGATGGAAACCGTCAACGGCGCCGACATCAATGACCTGCTCGACGCCGCCAACGAGTGCATCAACAATGCCGACTAGGTTGCAGCGCCGACGCCGCTGACTTGTTTTTGCCCGATTCGCCCTATTATCTGCCGAGCGGGCCGCCAGGCCGGGTCGGGAGAGTGTCATGAAGTCGCTGATGTGTCTGGGATTTGCCGCGCTATGGCTCGTGTCCTGTTCACCGAAACCGGCCTCTGCGCCCGCACCGACCCAGGCCGCGGCCGACACCTTCAAGGGCTGCACCTGGCAGCAGGTCGGCGGCAGGACCCTGACCATCTGGTCCTATGCCTGCGGGCCCGACAGCAACGGCATCCACCTCGTCGCCGACGAGACCCTGCCGGGCTTCGCCCTGGTCGGCAACGGCTCCGGTTCGGGCGAGGGCAGCTACCAGCCGGTCATCCGCACCTTCGCCAAGGATGCCGGCGCCGCCATCGACGTCGTCCTGCCGCAGGTCCGCAAGCTGTCGCCCGGCCCCGAGACGGCCACCTGCGCCTTCGAGCCGGCCCAGGACCCGCTCAATCCCGACTTCTCCAAGCGCAAGCTCTACCAGCTGGCGCCGACGGGGGCCGCCAAGGCCACATGGGACCAGACCGTCAAGACCGGCGACGGCGACGCGACGCCGCCGTGCGGCGACATGGGCGTGGCGATGGACGGCGACCGCCTGTTCGAAGTCATGCCCGACGACCCCACCCACGTCGTCTATATCGACTACGGCAGCGAGATCCAGATTTTCGACACCAATACCCTGAAGACGGTAAAGGCGAACTAGCTTGGCGACGGCAATATTCCTGTTAAGCTGATTTTCCTGGAGAAAATCGGCTGGCGGGCGAAATCATGGGCGAAGAGGCGCAAAGTTTCCACATCGAGGAGTATCGCGCCCTGCGCGCCGAGATGCTGTACCTGTTCAAGGAAGTGAACGACGCCTTCCGTTTCTACCTGACCGGCATTTCGGCGATCATCGCCTGGCTCCTGACCTTGCCGCCGCCCCAGCCCAACGACGTCTGGCTGCGCATCGGCTCGGCGTGGATACCCTGCGTTCTGGTCCTCATCCTGGCCATATCGACGGCGCGTTCGGCCGCCAGCATCCGCAATATCGGCAACTACCTGTGGCGGCTGGAAGACCATTACGGCGAGGCCGACCTAGGCTGGCAGAAGGCGAGCGAACGCCGCGATTTCCGCCACAAGGTGCGCTTTTCGGCTTTTTACGGCTATATCAATGCCGGCCTGTTCATCGCCACGGTGGCGGTGGCGATCTCGATCACCTGCCATCTCTATAACTTGGCGCCGGGCGATCTTATCGGTTCGGTCCGGGCATGGTTCAGCCACGCGCTTAGAGCTTAGCCGCAAACCACGCCTTGGCCCGTTCCACATCCCGCGCAATCTCGGCCTTCAGCGCATCGAGGCCGTCGAATTTCGCTTCGGGCCGGATATAATGCAGCAGCGCGGTTTCCGCGAAGGCGCCATAGACCTGCTCGTCGAAATCGAACAGGTAGGTCTCCAGCAGTTCAACCTCGCCGCCCACCGTCGGACGAATGCCGATATTGCTGACGCCCCGGATCCATGGCCCGCCGTTCAGCCGTGTCTCGGTAACGTAGATGCCGTATTGCGGCCGGACGTAGGGGCCCAGCTCAATGTTGAGGGTCGGAAAGCCGATGGTGCGCCCCAGCCGCGCCCCGTCCGTGACCTCGCCCAGCACGATCCACGGCCGGCCCAGGATCGCTTGCGCCGCCGCCAGATCGCCGGCCCGCAGCGCCTCGCGCACCGCCGTCGATGACAGCTTTTCGCCGTCGGGTCCCGTCTGGCACGGCAGTACCGCGACCTCGAAACCATACTTTTCGCCGTAAGCCTTGAGGTCCCCGGCCTTGCCGGCGCCCCTGGCCCCGAAATTGAAGTCGAACCCGCAGCCGACGAAGGCCACATCCAGCGCCTCTTTCAAAACCTTGCGCGCGAAGTCCTCCGGGCTCATCCGCGACAGGTTGGCGTCGAACTTGACGATGACGGCATAGTCCATCTCCAGCCCCTCGAACATCTGCATCTGCTGCTGGATGCGGCTGAGGCGGAAAGGCGGATCGTCCGGCCGGAAAAAGCTGTGCGGATGCGGATCGAAGAAGATGACCGTGTGTGGTCCGACCACCGTGCGGTTCAGCGCCTGGTCAAGCACCATGACGTGGCCGAGATGGACGCCGTCGAAACTGCCGATCGAGGCGAAGGTGCCGGGCGGGATTTCGCCGAACATGCCGACCTCGCCGCCGTCGTCGACCCACAGTTCGACCACTTCCAGGTTGCCCGGATCGCCGAGCACCGTCCAATGGTAGCGCTGGTGGTCGAGCGGCTGGATCTTCATGGCAGACCTCAGGCGGGGCGCTTGGGCGCGATGACCACAGCCGTGCCGTCGACCATGGTCTTGTTGCGCACCTTGACGACGGTCGACAGGGTCACGTGGCCCGACTTCAGGTCGATGTCCGTGATGGTGACGCTGACCTCGGCCTCGTCGCCCGGCCGGACGGCGCGCTTGAAGTTCAGCGACTGCGACACATAGATGGCGCCGCGTCCTGGCAGTTCGCCGGCCAGGGTCGCCGAAATCCACGCCCCCATCAACATGCCGTGGGCGATCCGCCCCTTGAATGGCGAAGCGGCGGCAAACGCCTCGTCGACATGGACCGGGTTATGATCGGTCGAAACCTCGGCGAAGGCGGCGATGGCGGCGTCGTCGACCGTAAAGGCGCGCATGGCGCTCTGGCCCGGGCTCAACTCGTCGAGATAATAGGCGTTGCTCATGGCCATGGCATAGCCGAAGGCGGCGGCCACGCCAAGGCTTTCACCATATTTCGTGGTTAATATAGGATATACTATTGATTTGTTTGGGAAAATTTTCCAAATGCTCTTAACCTGATTTTATCGGGTTTGTTTCATTATGACCCCTGTCTTAACGGAAGGGCCGGCGTCTTGCGGGTCCGCTTAGAAAAAGTGGGGCGTTACACACATGGCCATCGACATGTCCATGCCGGTCCTGGTAGTCGACGACTACAAGACCATGCTGCGGATCATTTCCAACCTGCTGAAGCAGCTGGGATTTGAAAACGTCGAGGAAGCTTCGGACGGCACCGAGGCGCTCGACAAGATGAAGAAGAGCAATTACGGGCTGGTCATTTCCGACTGGAACATGGAGCCCATGACCGGTTACGAACTGCTGCTCAAGGTTCGCGCCGATGACGGGCTGAAGCGCACGCCCTTCATCATGGTCACCGCCGAAAGCAAGACGGAAAACGTCATCGCGGCCAAGAAAGCCGGTGTTAACAATTATATTGTTAAACCTTTCAATGCTGCGACCTTGAAGCAGAAGATCACCGCCGTTCTCGGCGATTTCTAAGCCTTTCTTTTTGTTGGAAATATTATGTCGCAACCTGCATCCAAAAGGGACGAATCGTTTGACCGGGAGGACTTCGATCCTGCCATGGTCGGCGAGCTTGAGCCCAAGCTGATTAACCTGATGCAGCAATCCGAGGCGCTGGTCGCCCTGATGCGCGGCTTTTTCCAGCAACTCGACAAGCGCCGTTCGGAAGAGTTCAGCATCATCGCCGGCTATATCGCCAAGGCGAAGGAAGAAATCCGCGAAATGCGTCCGCATGACATTTCGCACGAACGCATCCCCACCGCCGGCGCCGAGCTGGAAGCGATCACCCGCGACACCGAAAACGCCACCCACGCCATCATGAACTCGGCGGAAGCGCTGATGGGCATGGAATGCAGCGACGCCGCCTACAAGGCGAAGGTCGACGACGAGGTCATGAAGATCTTCGAAGCCTGCAGCTTCCAGGACATCACCGGCCAGCGCGTGTCGAAGGTGGTCAACGTCCTCAAGCAGATCGAGGAACGCGTCGGCAAGCTGGCCAACACGCTTGGCGTCGACGACAAGGCTGTCGAAATGACGGCGGAGGAAAAGCGCAAGCACGACCTGCTGCTCAACGGCCCGGCTCTGAACGGCCCGGAAACCAAGCAGGACGCCATCGACGCCATGTTCGACGAGGCTCCGGCCTATGTCGCGCCGGCAAGCGAAGCGCCCAGGCCGGCCCCCGTGGCCGCTCCGGCCCCGAAACCCGCGCCGGCACCGGCACCGGCGGCTGTTGCGCCCGCTCCGAAGCCCGCCCCGGCTCCGGCGCCCGTTGCCGCCGTCGAGGACGCCGGCAATTCGCAGAACGACATCGACGCCCTGTTCGATTTCACCGTGCCCGAGGCCGAGGAAGCCGATCTCAGCAAGCCGGCGTCGCAGGACGATATCGACGCCCTGTTCGACTGATTTTTTATAAACAAAGCAAAGACATCAGACGGCCGCAAGAGCCGCCGGTGGATAATATTGCGATGGTGCGAAAGCGCGGTTCACTGGGTGGGCCGCGTTTTTGCCGTCCATATGCCGTAACCCGAAGTGACGGCGCCCGCCGTCATTTTGCATTATGTCTTTCTTCACCTCCTTGCATCAGCGAGAGAGCGAAGGCCGCCAGGCGGTGGGGAACTATGCCATCGTCACAGACAACGAGCTGTTTCATGCCCCTGATCCGCCCCGTCCGCCAAGGCGACCACGGCCAATGGCTTCCCCTGTGGCTTGGCTATAATGCCTTCTATGGGCGCTCCGGCGGCGGCGCCTTGCCCGAGGCCGTGACCGCGGCGACGTGGTGGCGCTTCCTGGATCCGGCCGAGCCCGTCCATGCCCTGGTCGCCGAAACCGAAGGCCGGCTGACCGGCCTGGCCCACTATCTCTACCATCGCAGCACCACGGCGATTGCGCCGGTCTGCTATCTGCAGGATCTGTTCACCGCGGAAGCCGCGCGCGGACAGGGCGTGGGCCGGGCCCTGATCGAAGCTGTTTACATCGAGGCGCGCAAGGCCGGCGTTTCCCGCGTCTACTGGCACACCCACGAAACGAATGCGGCGGCGCAGCGGCTTTATGACCAGGTGGCCGAACGCTCGGGCTTCATCGTCTACCGGCATCTATTACCAGCGTAGCGCCTCGGCCACATATTTCGCCTCGGCCGTCTGGACATCCAAAAGCGCCTTCAGACGCAGCGGATCGAGCCGGCCGGCGTCATCCGTGGCGTCGGCGACATGGATGCCGGCGGCGATGAACACCAGGTCCAGTCCCTGGCCGTTGGCGCCCAGCACATCGGTGGGCAGGCCGTCGCCGACCGCCAGGATGCGCTTTTTGTCGGCAGGCTTGCCGGTCAGTTTTTCCTGCGCCGCGTAGCACAGCTCGTAGATCGGCGGATAGGGCTTGCCCGCCATGATCACCGGGCCGCCCAGGCTGGCATAGAGATCGGCCAGCGAGCCGGCGCACATGATGATCTTGTCGCCGCGCTGCACCACCTTGTCCGGGTTGGCGCAGATCATCACCAGCTTGCGCCGGGCCGCGATGGTGAAGGCGTGGCTGTACTGGTCGAGCGTATCGTTCTCGTCGTCGAACGGCCCGCTGCACGAAATGAAGGCGGCGGCATCCGGCTGCGAGGTGAAGGCGATGTCGATGCCGGCATAGAGCACGTCGTCGCGCGGCGGACCGATGCGCCAGGCCGGGCCCTGGGGGGCGAACTTGCGCAGATATTCGCGGGTAGCGTCGCCCGAGGATACGACGTCGGAAAAGCCGTCTTCCATGATGCCCAGTGACGCCAGCTGCGCGATCAGGTCGTCGCGCGGGCGCGGCGAGTTGGAGATCAGGACGACCGGGCCGCGCTCGGCCTTGAACTTTTTCAGCGCGTCGTAAGCCGGCGGAAAATGCTGGCGGCCATTGTGGATCACACCCCAGATATCGCACAGCAGGGCATCGTAGCGGGCCGCGACTTCGGACAGGCCGGACAGAAGGGTGGGGTGGGTCATGGGAAGGCTCGTCAACAAAAGTCGCGGTGTACCGGCTCATGGCCGCGATAGAAAGCAAAAACGGCGCATCGGCCTTTGGTTGACGAAAAGTTATCCACAGGTTAACGCTTAAGGTTAACGCGCAAAAGCGCGGGCCGTGGCGCACGCCATGGCGGGCAGAAGGGGAGACTGACGATGCTGGGACGTATCGTGATCGCGTTGCTGGCCGGCGCGATCGGCTGGATCGGTGGCAGCTATTATCCGGCGCCGCAAAACCTGATGGCGCAGATCACGCCGCAAATCATTGCGGCGCGCGCCCAGGATGTGCGCGACAAGGCTTTGGCCGCGGCCGAAAACGCCGGCCAGGCGCTGAAGGTCGAGCATGTCGACCTCGACGCCGCCGCCAGCGAAAACGAAGACGGCGCGCCGCCGGTGGCGATGCCGGCACACAGTGACTTTGTCACCAGCCTGTCCGAATGCCCGGGCATGACGGTCAGCAACGCGCCCAGGGTCGACAAGGCGCTGAAAGTCGCCGATTTCAAGCCGGTGGTGGATGTCAACGGCGTCGATATCGCCACCGATCCGGCCGTCGGCGCCTGCCTGTCATCGGGCTTCGGCGTGCGCGACGGCCACTTGCACAAGGGCGTGGATTACCACGAGGATGTCGGCGGGCCGATCCAGGCCGCCGCCGACGGCACGGTCATCGAAATGAAATACCGCGATGACTATGGCAACATGCTGCTGATCGACCACGGCCACGGCGTCTATACGCGCTATGCCCACCTCGCCAATTTCCAGTCCGGCCTGAAGGTCGGGTCAAAGCTGAAGGCCGGCGACATCATCGGCCTGATGGGCAATACCGCCGGCTATCCCGTGCCGATCCACCTGCATTACGAAGTGCTGACGGGCGACTACAACAATCCCAAGGCCTCGTTCGGCCTGACCCCGGTCAGCCCTTTCGATTACCCGGCGGCCAAAAGCTAGCCAGGTGAAATTTCGGGCCCGTCGCTATCGTTGAAACGCGCACCTTGCATATGTTCACTATTTGTTCTATAGATGCGGCATGCAGGAGGAACTCTTCGCCAGTTTCAATGAAGCGATGGAAGCGCGTATCCGCGACATGCGCGATCGTTTGCGGAAGGCTTTCGGCGAGGTGCCATTCAACGCCTCGCGCGATCCGATGAGCGCGCTGGTCAAATCGATCATCAGCAGCCGGACAAAGGACGAAGCGTCGTTGCGTGCCTTCAACGCCCTGGTCCGGCTTTATCCGGTCTGGCCGGACATGCGGGCCGCGGCGCCGGGCGATATCGCGGCGGCCATCCATGAGGTTACCGATGCCGATGACAAGGCGCGCCACGTGCTGCTGGCCCTGGCCCATGTCGCCACGCGCTTTCCCGATTACGATCTCGCGCCGCTGGGAAAGGAACCTATGGAGACGGCCCTGGCCTGGTTGCGCAGCCTGCCCGGCGCCGGCCCCAAGGTGGCGGCATCGGTCATGAACTTCAGCACCTTGGGCCGCCCGGCCCTGGTTATGGACCGGCATGTGCTGCGGGTTTTCCGCCGCACGGGCCTGGCCGGTCGCAGCACCGGCGATGTCGCCCTCAACGCCATGGTCATGTCGGGCTTGCGGACCTGGACATCCGGGCAATTGTCGGACCTGCACGTCCTGGTCAAACGCCTGGGACAGCAGGTTTGTCATGCCAGAACCGCGGAATGCCATAGCTGCCCGCTGCAATCCATGTGCATGACAGCGCGAACGGCCTGATCGTTACCCTATACAGTTCAACTGGCCATGCCGGATGGCACGGCCAGGTCCGTTCTCCCTAGCTTGCCTTCGCCAGTTCGCGGTCGATGGCGGCGAGGAGGGCCGGATCCTCCGGCGTGGTGTCGGGCGAGAAGCGCCCGGCGATATTGCCGTCGCGGCCGATGAGGAATTTCTCGAAATTCCAGCTGACGTCGCCAGCCGCGCCGCCGCCGAACATGCCGAGCAGCTTCTGCTTCAAGCCCTTATCGCCCTGGGCCTCGGGCATGGCCTGGGTCAGCGCGCCATAAAGCGGGTGTTGATCGGCGCCCTTGACGCTGATCTTGCTGAACATGGGGAAGGTGACGTCGTAGGTCAGCGAGCAGAAGCTGGCGATTTCACCGGCCGTGCCCGGCTCCTGGCCGGCGAAATTGTTGGCGGGGAAGCCGAGGATGACCAGGCCGTCGTCCTTCTTGGCGCGATAGAGCGCTTCCAGTCCTTCATATTGCGGCGTCAGGCCGCATTTCGAGGCGACATTGACGATCAGCAGCACCTTGCCGTCATAGGGCCGCAAGGTTGTCGGCTGGCCATCGAGCGTACGCAGGGGGATATCGAACAGGGCGTCGGACATGGGGAGGGCTCCTTGAAGGTCTGGCGGACCTTACCCCTTAAGGGCGGCTTTGCAAGCGCGATTGACAGGGCCGGGCGCGCGGGCCACCTTCGCGGCAAAACGGAGAGAAACCATGGCCGGAATCGCCCGCATCCTGATCGTCGTCATCGCCGTGCTGCACGCTGGTTTCCTCATACTGGAAATGTTCCTGTGGCGGACGGCGTTCGGGCGCAGGACCTTCGGCCTGACGAAGGAATTCGCCGAACAGTCGGCAAAACTGGCGGCCAACCAGGGACTTTACAACGGTTTCCTCGCCGCCGGCCTGGCGTGGGGCGCGTGGGCGGCGTCGCGCGATATCGAGACCTTTTTCCTGGCCTGCGTCGCTGTCGCCGGTCTTTATGGCGGCATTACCGTCAAGCGCTCGATCCTCGTCATCCAGGCCTTGCCGGCCATCGTGGCGCTGGTCCTGCTGTACTGGCCGTGATCCGTCTGCACCATGTCGACGCCCGCCTGATCGTGGCGGAGAAACCGGCTGGCCTGCTGAGCGTGCCAGGGCGCGGACCGGCCAACCAGGACAGCGTCATCGGCCGCGTGCAAGTGGACTATCCCGACGCCCTCAGCGTGCATCGTCTCGACATGGCGACCTCCGGCCTGATCGTGCTGGCGCGCGGACCCGAGGCGCACCGCACCTTGTCCATCGCCTTCGCCGAGCGGCGGGTTGCCAAGCGCTATGTCGCCGTGGCGGCCGGCTCCATCAACGACGAAGAAGGCGAGATCGACCTGCCGCTGATCGCCGACTGGCCCAACCGGCCGCGCCAGAGGATCGACCACGAGATCGGCAAGCCCTCGCTGACGCGCTATCGCGTGGTGGCGCGCGGGGAGGGCACAAGCCGCGTCGAACTGGAGCCGGTGACCGGGCGGTCGCACCAACTGCGCGTTCACCTGATGGCCATGGGCCATCCGATCCTGGGGGATGCCTTCTACGCGCCGGAGGCTATCCGCGCCGCCAGCCCGCGCCTGCTGCTGCATGCCGAGGCTCTGGCCTTGCCGCATCCGCAGACCGGTGACATCATGCATTTTCAATCAAAGCCGGAGTTCTGATCCATGAAAAAGCTCGTCCTCTGGCTGCTTCTCCTGCTCGTCTTTGCTCTGCCCGCCGCTGCCCGGCAGGTGACCTCGCTCAATGCCGGCTGGCGCTTTATCCGCCAGGATGTGGCGGGGGCTGAAAGCGCGCGGTTCGATGCCAGCGCCTGGCAGGCGGTCGACCTGCCCTTCACTTACAAAGCCGCCGATGCCGGCGAGGCCGACTATTACCGCGGGCCGGCCTGGTATCGCCGCGACCTCGACCTGACGCCGAAGGCGGGCCAGCATTACCTGCTGCAATTCGACGGCGCGGCGCTCATCGCCGATGTCTATGTCAACGGCCAAAGCGTCGGCCACCACGAGGGCGGTTACGCCGCCTTTCGCTGCGATATCACCGCCGCGCTGACGGCCGGACACAATGTCATCGCCGTCCGCGTCGACAACACCAAGGTGGCGCAGATCGCGCCCCTGAGCGGGGATTTCAACGTCTTCGGCGGGCTCTATCGCGGCGTGTCGCTGATCGAGACCGGTGGCGCGCACATCGACCTGATGGACCACGGCGGGCCGGGGATTTATGCCACGACAGCGGCGATAACGCCGGGCCGGGCCGATATCCGGATCCGCGAGCGCGTCGCCAATGATGGTGCTGCGGCGACGGTTCGGGTGCGGACGCGTATCCTCGATGCCGCCGGCAAGACGGTGGCGCAGAGCCAGGCTTTTCAGGCGCTGAAAGCCGAGGATACGACCGAACTCGCGGTCGCCGTTGCGGTCCAACGCCCCCACCTGTGGGCCGGGCGGTCCGACCCTTATCTTTACCATGTCGTGGTCGAGGTCGGCGACGACAGCGTCACCGTGCCGCTCGGCATCCGCACGGTCGGCTTTAAGGATGGGCAATTTCTCCTCAACGGCCAGCCCTATCGGCTTTACGGCGTCGACATGCAGCAGCCTGGCCGCAAGGGCAAGGGCACGGCGGTCAGCGACGGCGATGTCGATGAGGACATGCAGATCGTCGACGACCTCGGCGTCACGGCGATGCGCCTGGCGCACATGCAGCATCCGCAACGCGTCTATGACGACGCCGACCGCATGGGCATCCTGCTGACCACCGAGGTGCCGCTGGTCGATATTATCGATCCGTCCGACGCCTTTCGCGGCAACATCGTCCAGCAGATGCAGGAACTGATCGCGCAGAATTATAACCACCCGTCGATCGCCTTGTGGGGCCTGGGCAACGAGGTCCACGACACCTCCGCGGCGTCGAACGCCGTGCTGGCGGCGCTGCAGACCACCGTCAAGGGCATGGATGCATCGCGGCCGACCGTCTATTCGCATTGCTGCGTCGCCGATGACGACCCGATCGCCATGCACAGCGACGTGGTGTCCTATAACCGCTATTACGGCTGGTATGGCGGCGATGCCGGCGAATTCGGCAAGTGGGCCGACGACCTGCACGCCAGATTGCCCGGCCGTGTCTTCGGCGTCAGCGAATACGGCGCCGGCGCCAGCGTGCAGGACCAGGAAGACCCGCCGTCGCGGCCGGCGACGACCAGTTACTGGCATCCGGAACAATATCAGGCGCAGGTCCACGAGGCGACCTGGAACCAGATCGCGGCGCGGCCGTTCCTGTGGTCGAGCTTCGTCTGGGTGGCCTTCGATTTCCCGTCGCACATTCGCAACGAAGGCGACCGCCCTGCGATCAACGACAAGGGGCTGGTCAGCGAGGACCGCCTGACGAAGAAGGACGCCTATTTCTGGTACCAGGCCAACTGGTCGGACAGGCCGATGATCCACATCACCAGCGCGCGCTATACCGGCCGCCGGGCGCGGTCGGCGACCGTCAGGGTCTATTCCAATTTACCGGAAGTGCGGCTGGTGCTGAACGGCGAGGCGCTCGGGCCGCAGGCCGTGGTCGACCATGTGGCGGCGTGGCCAGTCACGCTCAAGGACGGGGACAATGTCGTGGAAGCCTTTGCCGGCAAGGACCTGCACGAGGCAGTGACGTGGACCTACGCCGTTAAGCCTTGAGGATTGGGGCACCCGGGGCCACGTCAGCGGTGAAGCGCCGATGCGAGAAGCAGGTAAAATCGCGAGAGGTCAGCGTACTGACCATCATCCATTCGGCCTGCATGTCCTGGTGCGTCAGGGTCAGGCGGACGAAGCCATTATAGGCGTCGTCGGCGGCCAGGACTTCGGCGTTCTGGTCGGCAAAGGCCTGGGCCAGGTGCAGGTCGGGCAACCAGGCATCGAGCCAGCGCGTCGGGCTGGAAATCGCGGTGACGCCGATTTCGGCCGCGGCAGGTGCGCCGGTCGCGTCGCACAACTGGTTGGCCCAGGCACAGTGGCTGTCGCCCGAGACGATGACGGTGCGTGCGCCGGCCGATTTGATGATGTCGTAGAGGCGCTCGCGTTCGGCGGGATAACCGTCCCAGGCGTCGAGGTTCCATGGCAGGGGATCGGGGCCGCTGAACAGGCCGATGAAGGTCTGGGCCTTGGTGCGGGCGGCGTCGGGCAGCATGGCCAGCACGTCCTTGATCTTGTCGGCGCCAAAGACGCGCACCAGGTCGGGGCCGTTGGTGCGGGCGATCAGCACCTGGTTGCCGAGAATCTGCCAGCGTACGCCGGCTTCGACCGAAGCTTGCAGCGTCGTCTTCAGCCAGTCGCGCTGGCCGGCGCCCAGCATTTCGCGGGCGGGATCGTTGAGCTTTTCGCGGAAGGCAGCGAAATCCGGCGTGCCGTCGGCGGCGTAGGTCAGGTCGGTCTGGTAATCGAGCTGCTTCGAGCGCGCCAGCAGGCGGCTTTCCAGCATGACCAGTTCGGCCAGGTCGCCGAACCTGAAACTTCTGTAGATGGCTTCGCGCAACTGGCCGGGAGCGGCGTCGCGGATCGGCATCCATTCGCCGTAGGCCTTCAGCGCACTGGCCTTGCGCGTGGCCCAGTCGCCTTCGCCCTTATCAGGGTTATGGTTCTCGGCGCCGTCACGCCACGGATTGTTGCAGATTTCATGGTCATCGAAGACGCAGATCCACGGCGCGCGGGCGTGGGCGGCCTGCAGGTCCTGGTCGCGCTTGTACTGGGCGTGGCGGGTGCGGTAGTCGGCCAGCGTGACGACCTCGTGCGGCGGCTCGGGGATGCGCAGCAGGACGCGGCCGTTGCCCATGCCGTAATCGGTGACGCCGGCGCCGTATTCATAGATGTAGTCGCCGAGGTGGATGACGGCGGCCACTTCGGGGAGGTCGGCGATGGCGCGGTAGGCATTGAAATAGCCGTTGGGGTGCAGCGAGCACGACACCACCGCCAGCACCAGCCTGTCGGCCTTCAGCGGCAAGGTGCGCGTATGGCCGACGGGCGAGGCGACATTACCGGCCAGGAAACGGTAGAGATAGGACGTGTCGGGCGTCAGGCCGGCGGCATCGACCTTGACAGTATAGTCGCGGCCGGCGTCGGTGGTGACGGTGCCTTGCGCCACGATCTGGCGGAAGCTGTCGTCGCGCGAGACCTGCCAGGTGATATCCTGCGGCGCGTTGAGGCCGCTGACCCGCGTCCACAGGATGACGCGGTCGCTGAGCGGATCGCCAGAGGCGACGCCATGATCGAAGGTGGGGCCGGCGGGCGCTTCGGGCGCGGCGGAGGCGGCAAGGGCGGGCGCGGCGGTGAGCGCTCCCAAGGCGGCCAGGGCCCGTCGGCGGCTGATGCGCATGTCGTCTTTCCCCAAATGGACGCGACCTGCGCTTAAGGAGATTTGATGACAGGCGTTTGGCGGTTAAGTGACGGTTTC
>FTDB01002245.1_pt1 | contig 20302 bp, 22 predicted proteins | sample 1639741 | NCBI WGS metagenome assembly FTDB01 (sample SAMEA3914869, study PRJEB12502) | metagenome | biome: forest; material: soil | place: USA | collected 2012-03-12 | depth 0.1 m | reverse complement strand
GGCTTCACCAGCGTCAACTATCGCCTGAGCTACCCGAAGGAATGGGCCCTGCTCGGCGTGTCGAGCGACCAGATGACGAAGCAGATGCGGTCGCGCGCCTCGGCCTATGCCCTCTACGTTCTGGCCAAGGCGCACACCGGCGACCTGGCGCGGCTGCGCTGGTACCACGACGTCCAGTTCAAGGACGAACAGTCGCCGCTGGCCCGGGCCCAGGTCGCCGCCGGCCTGGCCCTGATGGGCGATCGCGCCCGCGCCCGCCTCGGCTTCCGCGAAGCCATCGACAAGCTGGGCTACAGCGACCCCAATGACTGGTACCAGTCGCCGCTGCGCGACCTGGCCGGCGTCATCGCCCTGGCCTACGAGTCGGGCAATGGCGATATCGGCGCATCGCTGATCGGGCGTCTGGAAAGCGCGGTCAAGACGCCCGCCCAGATGAACACCATCGAGGACGCCTATGTGCTGCGCGCCGCGTCCTACATGCTGAAGGCCTCGGGCCCGACGCACATCAACGCGCAAGGGGTTTCGACCCTGCCGGGCAGCCTGAACGTGCAGCGCTTCGGCGTGACCCAGCTGGCCGCGGCGCACATGACCAATGCCGGTTCGGGCGCCATCTGGCGCACCGTGACGGTGATCGGCACGCCGTCGTCCGCGCCGGGCGCCACGGCGCAGGGCCTGAGCATCAGCAAGACCTACTACAGCCTCGACGGGTCTCGCCTCGATCCGTCGCACCTGGTCCAGGGCCAGAAGGTGCTGATCGTGCTGAGCGGCCATAGCTCGGACGCCACGACGCGTCCGGTGGTGGTCGACGATGCCCTGCCCGCCGGCTTCGAGATCGACTCGACGCTCAGCAATGACGACGCCAAGGACGGGCCGTTCAAGTTCGTGGGGACATTGACCGACACCAAGGTCGCCGAGGCCCGCGACGATCGCTACATCGCCGCGCTCGACCTGTCGTCGGCGCACGACTTCACCCTGGCCTATATCGCGCGCGCCGTGACCCAGGGCGACTATTACCTGCCCGGCGCCGAGATCAAGGACTTCTACCGCGCCCAGAGCTTCGGCCGAACGCAGGGGTCGCGCACGGTGATTTCGGCCCGGCAGTGATGGAGCACCGTATTGCCTCTCCCCTCTCCTCCCCTGCGAAGCGGGGGAGGTGGCGCGGGAGCGAGTGCGTAGCACGAAGCCTCGCGACGGAGGGGGCCTCTCACTGGCGGTGGAATAGCCCCCTCCGTCATCCAGCGCTTACGCGCTGCCTGCCACCTCCCCCGCTTTGCAGGGGAGGAGACGTTTGAAACGCCCCACCTTCCAAACCGACCGCTTCATCCGCCCCCTCGTCAAAACCCTGATCGGGCTCCTCGCCGCCGAAGTCCTCCTCGGCGCGGTCAATGTCGCCTTCCCACCCGACATGACCAAGGCCTTGCGCGCCTCTCCCGTCGTGCTCGACCATAACGGCACCTGGCTGCGCGCGCTTCCGGTCGACGACGGCCGCTGGCGTATTCGCGCCGACCTCAGCCGCACCGATCCCGACTATATCCGCCACCTGCTGAAGACCGAGGACGAGCGTTTCTGGTGGCATCCCGGCGTCGACGCCACGGCCGTCGCCCGCGCCCTGCTGTCCAACCTCCATATGGGCCACATCGTCTCGGGCGGCTCGACCATCACCATGCAGACGGCGCGCCTGCTCTCGCCGCACCCGCGCGACTACGGCAACAAGGCCATCGAAGCCCTGCGCGCCGTGCAGCTGGAGCTGCGCTACAGCAAACCGCAGATTCTCGGCTTCTATCTCAGCCTGACGCCCTATGGCGGCAATCTCGAAGGCGTGCGCGCCGCGTCACTCAGCTACTTCGGCCATGAACCCGAAAGCCTGACCCTCGGCGAACAGGCCCTGCTGATTTCGCTGCCCCAGGCGCCCGAGGCCCGCCGGCCCGACCGCCATCCCAACCGCGCCCGCACCGCCCGCGACCTGATCCTGAAGCGCATGGCCGCCGCCCACGCCATCGACGACCGCCAGGCGAAGGAGGCCATGGCCGAGCCCCTGCCCGCCAAACGCAACCCCTTCCCGGCCCTGGGCTGGCACGCCGCCGGGCGGCTGGCGCACAATGCCGATGCGCTGCAACCGACCGTCATCAGTTCGATCGACGCCAACCTGCAAAAGCGGCTGGAATCCCTGGCCGCCGTCACCGCCACGTCGCAGGGCGTGAACACCTCGGTCGCCATCATGGTCGTCGACATCAGGACGCGCGGCGTGCGCGCCTCCGTCGGCTCCGGCGGGCTGGACCGCGCTGGCGGCTGGGTCGACATGACGCGCGCCCTGCGCTCGCCGGGGTCGAGCCTGAAACCCTTCATCTACGGCATCGGCTTCGAAAACGGCGTCGTCGCCCCGGACACGCGGCTGATGGACGCGCCGACGCGCTTCGGCGACTACCAGCCCGAAGATTTCGACCGCGTCTTCCACGGCGAGGTCTCGGTCAAGGAAGCCCTGATCAACTCGCTGAACGTGCCGGCGGTGGCCGTGCTGAACCGCATCGGGCCCGACGCCTTCGAAGCCCGGCTGGACGGTGCCGGCGTGCACCTGGTGCGGCCGAAGACCGGCCTGCACGACGCGGGCCTCGCCCTGGCGCTGGGCGGTGAAGGCATCCGCCTGCAGGACCTGGTCCTGCTCTATGCCGGCCTGGGCGACCATGGCCTGGTCAAGCCCCTGGCCTATACGGTCGAGGCCGAGGGCCGTACCGGCTTTCTGCCGGGCCAACGGCTGATGAGCGCCGACGCGGCCGACAAGATCATCGGCATCCTGCGCGAAACCCCGCCGCCGACCGGGCGCCTGCCCGGCGCGCTGATGAAGGCCGCCAACCGCCCGGCCTTCAAGACCGGCACCTCCTACGGCTATCGCGACGCTTTGGCGGTCGGCGTCGCCGGTGGCTACGCGGTGATGGTGTGGACCGGCCGGCCCGACGGCGGCGCCCGCGCCGACCAGACCGGCCGCGAAGCCGCCGCCCCCCTGCTGTTCGACGTCTTCGACCAGCTACAGACCCCATCGCGCGTGCCCCAGGCCCTGACCCCGGCCGCGGCCCCCGTCGCCTTGCAGAAGCTGGCGCATACCACGTCGGTGTCGATCCTGTTCCCGCCGTCGAACGCCACGCTTTATGTCGAAGCCTCGGGCCACGACGCGACGGGCGCCTTGAAGGTCACCCGCCCCCTGAAGCTCTCGGCGCGCGGCCTGCGGCCCCTGTCATGGTATATCGACGGCGTACCCCTGCCGCCCGACACCACCGGCGACGTCAACTGGTACCCCAAGGCGGAAGGCTTCTACATGGTCAGCGTCACCGACGCCCAGGGCCATATCGCCAAAAGCCATGTCCGCGTCGTAGCGCTGAATGGCAGCGGGCCGGGGTGACTACTGGCTCGCGGTTTCGGACCGGCCTGGCGGCATCATGCGACGGAAATCATAGAGACCGAAGCTCTCGGTAAAGCCCCACCACGACAAGCGACCGGATTGCGCGCGTTCGTCGTTTTCCAAAATGCGGAGAACCTGATTCGTCGCCCCCAGGATCGCGTCCAGCCCGTCCACGCCGTAACTATGAAGGGCGATCAACCGGTCCAGGCCGACGATCATGTAATCACAGACGAACCCGCCCTCGTCACATTGATACGGCGCCCAAAAATACACCCAGATATCCGCACCGTCCTCGACCTCGAATTGGCGCGAACACAGCGACCGCTCCGTGATGTAGCGCATCTGGGCACGTCGTTCTTTTAGGTTCAGATTGCCGGGCATGATGAGTATCGATCTCCGGTCTCGGAAGGTGCCTCAATAGTCGCGGTCCGGCAATATCGAGCGAACCTTTGCCTAACAAAAAGGCCTCCGGCGTAAACCGGAGGCCTTTGATTTTGTCTCGGCTGGAGAATTTACTCCGCCTGCGTATTCACGCTGGCGCCCGCATCCTCGTCGGAGCCGTGGTCGTAGCCGTTCTTGGCCGGGGCGGCCTGCGGCGCCGCGGTCTTGGCCGCCACCGCGACCATGGCCGGGCGGATAACGCGGCCGAACAGCTCGTAACCCGCCTGCATGACCATCAGCACCGAACCACCCGGCACGTCGTCAGCCGGTTGTTCCGTCACCGCCTGGTGCAGGTTCGGGTCGAACTTGTCGCCCTTCATCGGCGCGATCTTCTTGACGCCATTGCGTTCGAAGGCGCCCGCCAGTTCCTTTTCGGTCATGTCGATGCCGGCGACGAAGTTCTTGAACGCCGGATCGGCGATCTCGCCCGGCGTCGAGGTCAGGGCGCGGTTCAGGATATCGGCAACGCCCAGCAGGTCGCGCGCGAAGCGCTGGATGCCATAGGCGCGGGCGTCGTTGGCCTCGCGCTCGGCGCGGCGCTTGGTGTTCTCGACCTCGGCGGCATAACGCAGCGCCTGTTCCTTCAGCGCGGTGTTTTCGTCGAGCGCCTTGTCCAGCGCGGCCTTCAAGGTGTCGTTGACATCCGCCTCACCGGAGGTTTCCGGCGTTTCGATATCGTCACTCATCAATACGTCTCTCACGTCTGGGGCCACGCTCAATCGAGCAGGCGGCCAAGGATTTTCGCTGTATAGTCCACAAGTGGGATGATGCGCGCATAATTCAACCGGGCCGGTCCGATCACCCCGATCGCACCGACCACACGCGCCGACCCTTTACCGCCGACCATGTACGGCGCTGCTATAACCGCCGAACCCGACAAAGAAAACAGTTTCGATTCGGCACCGATGAAAATTCGCACGCCCTGGGCCTCGGTGACGTCGCCCAGCAGGTCGATCAGCTCTTCCTTCTGCTCCAGATCCTCGAACAGGGCGCGTACGCGCTCCAGGTCATCGAGCGCCGTGGCTTCCAGCAGGTTGGCCTGGCCGCGCACGATCAGGGCGCGTTTGTCGCTGTCGCCACCGGACCAGGCGGCAAGTCCGGCCTCGATCAGCTGTGCCGCCGCCTCGTCGAGCTTGCGCCGTTCCAGGTCGAGTTCGGTCTTCAGCTCGCGCCGCGCCTCGGTCAGGGTGCGGCCGCGCAGGCGGGCGTTGAGATAGTTCGACGCCTCGTGCAGCACCGCCGGCGTCATGCCGGGCGTCAGCGGCATCAGCCGGTTTTCGACGCGGCCGTCGTCATAGACGAGAACAGCCAGGGCCTGATCCATGCCCAGCTGGACGAATTCGACGTGCTTGACCCCCGCCTCGAAGGATGGCGTCATCACCAGGCCGGCGCCGCCCGCCAAGCCGGACAGCAGGGTCGAGGCTTCGCGCAGCGCCGAATCGAACGACCGGCCGTGCGCCGTCAGCCGCGCCTCTATCTCGCGCTTGGCGTCCTCGGCGACGTCACCGATTTCCATCAGCCCATCGACGAACAGACGCAGGCCGAGATGCGTCGGCAACCGGCCGGACGAGGTATGCGGCGCCGACAGCAGGCCCAGCTGCGACAAGTCCTGCATGGTGTTGCGGATCGACGCCGGCGACAGGTGGATGCCGGTTTTCGACACCGTGCGCGAGCCGACCGGCTCGCCGGTTTCGAGATAGGTCTCGACCACCTGGCGGAAGATGTCGCGGGCGCGGGCGTCCAGTTCCGACAGCGAGGCCGCCGAGGTCATCAGGTGCGAAAGCGAATGGGGATGTCCGAGCGGGCTCATTGCTGGCGATGTTAATACGGAGGGGCTTGGGAAAGCAAGAAACCCCTCCACCACGAGCCATTCTTACCAACCCAACCGATTGTGTCGGCTCGCGGTCCCCCTCCCCGGCATAGCCGGGGAGGCATGATAAAAAGGCGCTCGTTATTCATACCTCCCCGGCTATGCCGGGGAGGGGGACCGCCGGCCTGCGCTTCAGAGGCCAAGGCCTGAATGGCCGGTGGTGGAGGGGATTCTGGCTTAAATCCATAACCCAAAGGTTATGCATCTTGACAAATCCATCACCCATCAGTTATGAATCCCCCATGACGCCCGAAACCGACATCCTGCTCAAGACCCTCTCCGATCCCACCCGACGCGCGATCTACGAACGCCTGAGCCACGACGGCGAACAGACCGTGCGCGCGCTGACCGACCGCGCCGGGGTATCGCAACCGGCCGTGTCCAAGCATCTCAACCTGCTGAAGGCATCCGGCCTGGTGCACGAGCGCCGCGCCGGCCGCCAGACCCACTACAGCGCCCGTCCCCAGGGACTGAGGCCCCTGCTCGACTGGATGCAGACCTACGGCGCCTTCTGGAGCGCCAAGCTCGACAACCTGGAAGACCTGCTCGACCGCATGGACCAGTAAGCCATTTGGAGATTCTCATGACCGAGACCGTGACCCTCGACCGCAACCTGCGCCATCCGCCCGAAAAGGTGTGGCGCGCCCTGACCCAGGCGCCGCTGATCGCCGACTGGCTGATGCCGACCGATTTCGTGGCCGAGGTCGGCCACACCTTCCAGTTCCAGAGCCAGGCCAATCCGAAGTGGGACGGCATCATCCGCGGCGAGGTCCGGACCGTCGAACCGCACAGCCGGCTGGTCTACACCTGGAGCACGATGGGCATGGAGCTGCTGGTCACCATGACCTTGACGCCGTCAGGTGACGGCACGCATCTGCGCGTCGAACAGTCGGGCTTCCCGGACACGACCGGGCCCTACTACCAGGGCGCCACCTATGGCTGGCAGATGTTCCTCGGCAAGCTGGAGGGCGTACTGGATACGGTGGCCGCCTGATCTTTCGGCGGGCACGTGCGACACTGCGATTCGTACTGCTTCTTTACGGCCCCCTACGCGAAAATTGCCTTGGTTTTTAGGGGGCCGCCTTGCTTTTGACGCTATGAAAGAAAGACGGCGGGCGTTCCATCGTGTGAGGGAATTGTCATGCAAAGCCGTCTTTTGGCTCTTATCGCGCTGTGCGGTCTCGTCGCCGGGCTATGGTCGTGCGCCTCGGCGCCATCGTCCTCGTCCCTTGCCGCGGTCGATTCCCACTATCGTCCGAAATACATGCCAGCCGCCGATGTCATTCCCACCGGCGCCCGCTCCGGCCAGGTCGGCCGCGACACCTATACCTGCGGCGATGCCCGCTGCAACACCGCCGTCCGCGCGGATTGATATCGACGTCTCCCTGTGCGACTTTCGGACGTACAGGGAGGGTTCCATGATCCGCTATGTCATCGCCGCCGCAGGGATCGCCGTCCTGGCCAGCCTGGCGGCCTGCGCCAGTGTCCACTGGACGGATCCGGCGCCACATCGCGGCGGACCTCATGCCGACGACAGCACCCGGTCGGAAAACGCCGCCTATTCGTCGCAGCTTTCGGTCATGAACCGTCGCGCCGAACACGCCAGGCGCGGCGAGTCGTCTTCCTCTTCATCGTCGTCCGACAAGCGGTAATCCCGCCAAAATCGCGCCAAGATTCCCTGCCATTCCTGTAACATCATAACGTCACAGGGGGTTCGAATATGCGCCGTTATATCACCATGGCCGCCGCCTTCGCCCTGATCGCCGCCACGATCAGCGCCTGCAACGCCGAAATCCCGCCCAACGATGCGCCCACCCGCGGCAACGATCCGCGCGGCGCCAGCGACACCATGCAGAGCCAAGCTGCGTCATCGACTCTGGCCTGCCACCATAACAAGACCTGCTGATCCCGCCGGCAGTTTGCGGTTTCCATGCTGCACAAGACCTGATAGGCCCTCTGCAACTTTTCATGAGGCCGTCATCATGTCGCAATTCGACGCGCTCGCCGCGCTCAAGACCATCCGCCCGTCCAACCGCAAGCCCGATCAACTGCGCGAGGTGACGCTGGAAACCGGCGTGACGCGTTATGCCGAGGGTTCGTGCCTGGTCACCTTCGGCCACACCAAGGTCCTGGTCACCGCCTCGCTGGAAACCGGCGTGCCGTCCTTTCTCAAGGGCAAGGGCCAGGGCTGGGTCACGGCGGAATACGGCATGCTGCCGCGCTCGACCCACACCCGTTCGCGCCGCGAAGCCGCCCAGGGCAAGCAATCCGGCCGCACCCAGGAAATCCAGCGCCTGATCGGCCGCTCCATGCGCGCCATCGTCGACCTGAAGACCCTGGGCGAACGCCAGATCACCCTCGACTGCGACGTGCTGCAGGCCGACGGCGGCACGCGCACCGCGTCGATCACCGGCGCCTGGGTGGCGTTGTCGATGGCCTGCGACAAGCTGGTCGCCGACAAGCTGATCGAAAAGTCGCCGATCCTCGACCAGGTGGCGGCGATCTCGTGCGGCATATTCGAAAACACGCCGGTGCTGGACCTCGATTACGACGAGGACAGCAATGCCGAAACGGACGCCAACTTCGTCATCACCGGTTCGGGCCACTCGGTCGAGATCCAGGCGACGGGCGAAAAGCGCGGCTTCTCGCGCGACGAATTCAACGCCCTGTTCGACCTGGCCCACTCTGGCTGCAAGACCCTCTTCGAGCTGCAGAACCAGGCGCTCGGCCGTTAACCCCTGGCGGTTTTTCCGAGCAGGTTCTTCAGGAACAGGGCCAGGTGCCCGCGTTTCTGCTTGCGTTCGAAATCGGCCTGGGACTTCAGCCAGGCCGTCTGCACCACGCGGCGTTCGCCGACGAACGGCTTGTGGCCGTGCCACGACGTATCGGTGCGCACGAAGGCGACAAAGGTGCCGAACACCGGCGGGATTTCCGCCGCCGTGTCGTCGAAGCTCCGGTTGGAATAGAGGACGCGGAAACGGCCGCCGTCCTCCTCTTCAGGCCAGGTTTCGTTGAGATAGACCAGCGAAGTGACGATCTTCGCGGCACCGTCGACGTGGATGCGGCCGGCTTCCTTTTCCGACCATTTGCGCACGGTGACGATCTTCGGCTTGTCGTTGAGGTCGACGTCCAGCCGGCGGGTGAGAATGGCCGCCAGCTTCGGGCTTTCCAGCTCGCGGATCAACCGGTCAAAGACGCCGTGGCGCGGCATGGTGTCGACCGGCAGGAAGCCCGGCCGCTCGATATCGGGGAAATCGCGGCGCAGATCGAGGATCAGGTCGCGCGACACGACGTCGTGGGCGACGATATAGGTGAAGGGCGCGTGGGTGACCACGCCGGCGGCGATGCGGTCGAGATCGAGCACCGGCGAGACGTCGGAGGATCCAAGCGGTTGAGCCAGGTCGGGCACGGCCAAATCTCCCTTGAAATGGGTCGAGGGCCATAGCTGGTCACAGTTTCGCAGAGCGGAAATTGTCCTGGATCAAATCGAAGTTAGTCGGGCTCATACAGCAGCAGGTCGCCCGGCTGGCACGACAGCGCCTTGCACAGGCACTCCAGCGTCTTCAACCGCACGGCCATGGCGCGCTGGTCGCGCAGCACCTCCAGGTCGCGCATGGAAATGCCAGTGCGGTCGGACAGCTCGACCAGCGACAGGCGGCGTTGCGCCAGGACTTCGGCAATGCGGAAACGGATCATATCGTCAAATCCGCTTCCTGCCGCAGGCGCGCACCTTCCTTGAACACCTCGGCCAGGACGAAGACGACCAGTACCGAGAACCAGGCGGTCACCGCGCGCAGGCCGTAGAGCGGCTCGAAATGCAGGTGGAACACGCCCTCGGCGACGAAGCGCGTCAGGTACCCGAAGATTTCCAGGCCGGCCAGGCCGAAACCGATGCCGCGCAGGCGGCGCGTATTGTCGGGATGGAAGGCATCGCCTTCGGCCAAGGTCTGGAACACCTGGCGCGTCCAGTGGGTGATCAGCAGGTAGCCGGACAGCGATACGCCGAAAGCCACCAGCATCAACGCCTGTTCGCCGGCGCCGATGGGGGCGGAGATATTCAGCCGGCGCACCACCTCGCCCGCCAGGTTCGGCACCGACAGCAGGCAGACGGCCGCGATGAACACCCCGAGCACCAGGGTGAACAGGCCGTAATAGACGACGTCAAGCGCCGTCTTCAGCAGGCTGGAAATCGAGCGCGGCCCGAGAAAACGCATGACAAGTCTTCGGTTTAAAGCGGCAGACAAGTCCGGTAAAAGCCGGATAGGAGCTAATCGCCACGGAGCCCCCTGCTTTGTCAATCGAAGAGATGTTCCGGCTGGAGCGGCGCGCCGACAATCCCGCGGACTCCGAACGCGGCTGGGTGCGTACCGCGCGGTTTGAAATCATGGCAGGTGAGACCGCGGCCGGCCGTGTCGATCTTCGCCTCGGCACCACCGAGCATTTGCGGCTCTATGGCGGCCACATCGGCTATGCCGTGGACGAAGCCTGGCGCGGCCGCGGCTTGGCGGCCTGGGCCGTCCGTCAGATACTGCCGGTCGCGAAGGCCGAAGGCTTGACGGAACTCTGGATAACCTGCAATCCGGACAACCACGCGTCCCGGCGCACGGCCGAAAAAGCGGGTGCCCACTTTGTCGAAACCCTTCCCTTGCCGCCGAGCAACGATATGTACCTGCGCGGCGACCGCGAAAAAAGCCGTTTCCGGCTTGTGCTTTAGGATTGCTATAATATGGCCCTGTCCCTGATCCCCGGTGAAAAGCTGATCGCCGCCACCCATAACCCCGGCAAGGCCGTCGAGATCAACAGCCTGCTGAACGGCCGCTTCGAGGTGGTCACCGCCGCCAGCCTGAACCTGCCGGAGCCCGCGGAAACCGAGGTCAGCTTCGTCGGCAACGCCCTGCTGAAGGCGCGCCTCGCCGCCACCGCCGCCGGGCTGCCCGCCCTGGCCGACGACTCCGGCCTGAGCATCGACGCGCTCGATGGCGACCCGGGTATTTACAGCGCGCGCTGGGCCGGGCCGTACAAGGATTTCGACCGCGCCATGGAAGTCATCGAACACAAGATGCACAACGCCCACCGCGAACGCGGCGGCACGCCCAACTGGCGCGCCCACTTTACCTGCGCCCTGGCCGTCGCCTGGCCTGAGGGCCACGCCTGCGTCTTCGAAGGCCGTATCGACGGCCGCATCGTCTTTCCGAAAAGCGGCCGCTATGGCTTCGGCTACGATCCGATCTTCATGCCCGACGGCTATACCAACACCTTCGGCGAGATGACGCCTGAGACAAAGGACGCCATCAGCCACCGTGCCCGCGCCTTCGAACAGCTCAAGGCCGCGCTGTTTTGATTTCGCTCTACGTCCACTGGCCGTACTGTTCGCGTATCTGCCCCTATTGCGACTTCAACGTCACCCGCGACCGCGGCCAGGCGTCGCAACGTGCATTATATGAGGCCATCCTCATGGACCTGCGCGCTCAGGCGGCGGAGATCGGATCGCGACAACTGGCCAGCCTCTTTTTCGGCGGCGGCACCCCGTCGCTGATGCCGCCGGAATGGGTCGAAAGCCTTATAAATGAAGCGAAGGCGCTATTTCCTCCGCATACGGATGAAGTGGAAATTACCCTCGAAGCCAACCCGACCGACGCCGAAATCGCCCGTTATCGCGCCTTTCGCGCCGCCGGCGTCAACCGGTTGTCCCTGGGCGTACAGTCGCTCGATGACGCGGCGCTGAAATTCCTCGGCCGCAACCATTCGGCGGCCGAAGCCATTCGCGGCATCGAGACGGCGCAATCGGTTTTCGGGCGTGTGTCACTCGACCTGATCTACGCCCTGCCCGGTCAAACGCCGGCCGCCTGGCGCGACGAACTGACGCGCGCCGTGAACCTGGGCGTCGAGCATATTTCGCCCTATCAGCTGACTATCGAGTCCGGCACCGCCTTCGGCCGCGCCGTACACCGCGGCGCGTGGCGGCCCGTCGACGATGAGGCCGGCGAGGCCTTCTATTTCGAGACCCAATCGGTTTTGGAATCGCTGGGCTTCGAAGCTTACGAAGTCTCCAACCACGCCCGCAGCCCCGCCGCGCGCTCGGCGCATAATGTCTTCGTCTGGGAAGGCGTCGACTATATCGGCATAGGTCCGGGCGCCCATGGCCGGCTGACGCTTGGCGGTACGCGCCACGCCACCACGGCGGTCAGCGACCTCAAGGCCTATGTCGCCCGCGTCAACGACACCGGCATCGGTCACGACCGCGAAGCGTTGTCACCGCTGGAAGCCGAGGAAGAGGCTGTGCTGCTGGGCCTGCGTCTCAGCGAAGGCCTCGACCTCAACCGCGTGCCATCGCTCGATCTGGCGACGAAGGCCGCACCGCTGATCGCCGATGGTTTTATGGCGCTCGATCACAATCGCCTGCGCGCCACGTCGACAGGCCGCGTCGTGCTGGACCGTTTATTGTTCGAACTGCTATCGTAATCCTATGTCCGTTCTCTTCGCCCCGCCGCCCAAGCCCGTCACCCCCGGCCTCTATGTCGTGGCGACGCCTATCGGCAATCTGCGCGACATCACCCTGCGCGCGCTCGACGTGCTCAAGGCCGCCGACGTCATCCTGGCCGAGGATACGCGCGTCGCCGCCAAGCTTTTGGCCGCCTACGACATCAAAAAACCCCTGCTGCGCTACGACGATCACGCCGGGCCCAAGGTGCTGCCAGAGATCATCGAGCGGCTGCGCATCGGCCAGATCGTCGCCCAGATATCGGACGCCGGCACGCCGCTGATCTCCGATCCCGGTTTCCGCCTGGTCGAGATCGCCCGCGAAACCGGCGCCAATGTCCATCCCATCCCCGGCGCTTCATCGGTTCTGGCGGCGCTGTGCCTGGCCGGCCTCCCAACCGATCGTTTCACCTTTGCCGGCTTTCCGCCCAACAAGTCGGCGGCGCGCAAGACCTTCTTCGCCGAGTTCGTCAACCAGGCGGCCACCCTGGTCTTTTTCGAAACCGGCCCGCGCCTGCACGAGTCGCTGGCCGACATGCTGGCCACGCTCGGCGACCGGGATGCCTGCGTCTGCCGCGAACTGACCAAGCTTTACGAGACCGGCTATCGCAATCGCCTGAGCGCGCTGATCGACGACCCGCACCTGGCCGAACCCAAGGGTGAGATCGTCATCGTCGTCGCCCCGGCGACCGAGGCCGCGCCGTCGGCCGACACGCTCGACGAAGCTCTGGCCCTGGCGCTGGAGCACTATTCGCCGTCCGACGCCGCCCAGCAGCTGGCCCAGGTCTTCGGCCTGCCGCGCAAGGTCATCTATCAGAAGGCGCTGGAACTCAAGGGCCGCGAGCGTGGCTAGGGTTAACCGGAGTGAGCGCGGACGCAAGGCGCGCACATCCGGCCACTGGGCGGAATATATCGCCCTGATCCACCTGATGCTCAAAGGCTACCGCATCCTCGGTTTTCGCCTCAAGCTGCCGCAGGGCGAGATCGATCTCCTGGCGCAGCGCGGCAAGCGGCTGGCGGTCGTCGAGGTCAAACGCCGCCGCACTCACGAAGAAGCCTGGGAAACGGTCTCGGCGGACCAGCAGGACCGGCTGTGGCAGTCGGGCCTGACCCTGCAATCCAGCCGGCCGCAGCTGCGCGCCCTCGACCTGAATATCGACCTCTATACGGTGGCCCCCGGCCGCTGGCCGCAGCACCGCATCAATGCGTTTGAGAAAATAGAACGCTTTTAGGCGCTTGTTTTGTCTAAGCCTCTGGCACATATGGGCGGTAATAGAAGGAGCGATCTTATGACCCTGCGCGTCGCCGTCCAGATGGACCCCATTGAACGGATCAATATCGCTTCGGACACCACCTTCCTGCTGATGATGGCCGCCCAGGACCTGGGGCACACGCTGTGGGTCTACGAACCCAAGCATCTGAGCATGGAAAACGGCCGTGTTTCCGCCCGCGCCCGTCCGGTCACGCTGCGCAACGTCAAGGGCGACCACGTCACCTTCGGCGAACCGGCCGTGCTCGACCTGGAAGACGATCTCGACGTCGTCCTGATGCGCCAGGATCCGCCCTTCGATATCGCCTACATCACCGCCACCTATTTCCTCGAAACCGTCCATCCGAAGACCCTCGTCGTCAACAATCCGACCAGTGTGCGCGACGCGCCGGAAAAGCTGCTGGCCACGCGTTTCCCGGGCCTGCAGCCGCCGACCCTGATCTCGGCCGATCCCGAGGCCCTGCACGACTTCTTCGCGCGGGAAGGCGACTGCATCCTCAAGCCGCTGCACGGCGCCGCCGGCAACGGCATCATCAAGCTGAAGGCCGGCGATCCCAATCTGGGCGCGCTGATCGAGCTGTTCGGCGGCATTTCGCGCGAGCCGGTCATCCTGCAGAAGTTTATCCCGGCCGTCGCCAAGGGCGACAAGCGCATCATCCTCATCGACGGCGAAATCGTCGGCGGCATCAACCGCGTACCCGAAGAAGGCGCCGTGCGCTCAAATCTGCGTGTCGGCGGCCGTGCCGAACCTCTTGTGCTGACCGATCGCGATCGCGAAATTTGCGCGCGTTTGAAGCCCGTTCTGCAGGAAAAGGGCCTGATGTTCGTGGGAATCGACGTCATCGGCGACTACCTGACCGAAATCAACGTCACCTCGCCCACCGGCGCGGTGCAATTAAAGGCCTTCGAAGGGGTTGATGCAGGCGCCGTTTTGTGGGATCGCATTAACCGTATGTTAACGAATCAGGCCTGAGAACGAGACCTGATTTCGTCATAAAAATGAGAAATTTCGGATATTTACCGCGTCTTCCGTAAGGTTGACGACGCGCATTTCTGCTTTGTTCGATTTTTGTTCTTGCTTTGTCGCCGAACCTGTCCTAGCTTGTGGATAAATCCGGTGTTCGCGTACATCTCATCACACTATATCTAGAGCTGTATATTCAAAGCCTGCAGCTTTCGGGGGACAAGCATGCCTGCGCGCGTATCCACGATCGCGTTCGAGGGGTTCGATGTGCGCCGCGTCGAAACCGAAGCCATCTTCACCAGCGGCAAGGTCAGCTTCAACGTCGTCGGCATGGGCGACAAGGCGGTCGCCGAAAGCCGTGAACGGGTCCGTGGCGCTTTTGCCGGCCTGGGGCTGGCCCTGCCGGGCAAGCGCATCGTCGTCAATCTGTCGCCGGCGGACCTGCCCAAGGAGGGCACGCATTTCGATCTGCCCATCGCCCTGGCCCTGATGGTCGAAATGGGCGTGATCCCGCCCGACGCGCTGGATCGTTATATCTGCATCGGGGAACTGCGGCTGGATGGCCAGATCGCCGGTGTCCTGGGCGCATTGCCGGCGGCGATTGCCGCATCGAGTTACGGCATGGGTCTGATCTGTCCGGCGGCCAATGGCGCCGAGGCGGCCTGGGCCGGCGAGGTGCCGATCCTGGCGCCGCAGTCGCTGATTGCCCTGATCAATCACTTCAAGGGGCACAGCGCCTTGCCGGCGCCGCAGCCCGGCGCGGTGCTGGAGGCGACGCACAAACTCGACCTGCGCGAGGTCAAAGGCCAGGAAGGCCCCAAGCGGGCGCTGGAAATCGCCGCGGCCGGCGGTCACAACCTGCTGTTCGTCGGACCGCCGGGCTCGGGCAAGTCGATGCTGGCTCAACGCCTGCCGGGCATATTGCCGCCGTTGAGTGCGCGCGAGTTGCTCGAAACCTCGCAGGTCTGGTCGATGGCCGGCCTGCTGGAACGCGGCGAACTGACGCGCGAACGGCCGTTTCGCGCCCCGCACCATTCCGCCTCGATGGCGGCGCTGACCGGTGGCGGCATCCGCGCCCGGCCGGGCGAGGCCTCGTTGGCGCACAATGGCGTGCTTTTCCTCGACGAACTGCCCGAATTCGCCTCGCAAGCGCTCGAAAGCCTGCGGCAGCCGCTGGAAACGGGTGAGATCGTCGTCGCCCGCGCCAATCACCACATCAAATATCCGGCGCGCGTCCAGCTTGTCGCGGCGATGAATCCGTGTAAATGCGGTCACGGCGGCACGGGCAAGGGCCATTGCGGCAAGGCGCCGCGCTGTTTGCAGGACTATCAGGGCCGGGTATCGGGCCCGCTGATCGACCGCATCGACCTGCAGATCGACGTGCCGCCGGTCACCGCCGTCGACCTGGCCCTGCCGCCGCCGGCGGAGGGCTCGGCCGAGGTCGCGGCGCGCGTGGCCGCGGCCCGCCAGATTCAGATCGATCGCGCCCGCCGCCTGGACCTGGCACCGGAAAATGCCCTCAATGCCACCGCCTATGGCGACGGGCTGGAAAAGATCTGCGCGCTGGATGAGGCCGCCAAAAACCTGATGACCCAGGCGGCGCAACATTCCAACCTGTCGGCGCGTGGCTGGGCGCGGACCCTGCGCCTGGCGCGCACCATCGCCGATCTCGAACAGGCGCCCGATGTCCTGCGCCGCCACGTCGCGGAAGCCCTGATCTATCGCCGCAAGGGCCCGGCGACCGAGCGCGATGGCGCGCGCGTGACAATCTCCGTTTAATCCTCTCTTGGATCGCCCTTAACCTTTGCGTGCTAGGGTTGCTTCCATCACGATAGTACCGGGGCGAACCACGATGAGTACGACAGGCTTTGACGATCGCGCACTGTCTCCCGAAGAGCGGCTGAAGGCGCGTGAAGGCTTCTTCCGCCTGATGAGCCACGAAATTCGCACCCCGCTGAACGGCGTCATGGGCATGTTGTCGCTGCTGGAGCGCACGACCCTGTCGCCGGATCAGGCCTCGTACATCGCCACCGCCCGCGAGTCCGGCGAACATTTGCTGACCCTGGTCAATGACCTGCTCGACTATGCCCGCATCGATGCCGGCCGCGTCACCCTGGAAATCACCGAGGTCCGCCTCGAACCCCTGCTGCAAAGCGTCGCCGAACTGCTGTCGCCACGCGCCCACGCCGCCGGCATCGAAATCGCCTGGAGCCTCGACCCGGCCCTGGGCTATATCCATGCCGACGAAGGTCGCCTGCGCCAGATCCTGTTCAACCTGGCCGGCAACGCCCTGAAGTTCACCCACAATGGCGGCGTGCTCATCCATGTCGGCCTGACCGACCAGGGCCTGGTGCGCTTTTCGGTGCGCGATACGGGCGCCGGCATCGCGCCGGAAGCGCGCGAACGTATCTTCGAAGAGTTTGGCCAGGCCGATCCCGGCCGCGACCAGCGCTATGGCGGCGCCGGTCTCGGTCTCGTCGTCGTCAAGAAGCTGGTCGAAGCCATGCACGGCACGCTCAGCCTCGACAGCGAGCTGGGCCAGGGTTCGACCTTCACCGTCGAATTCCGCGCCCCGTTCGGCATCGGCGGCCGCCGCACCGCCTGTCCGCGCCATCCGCACGCCGTCACCCTGGTCAGCGCCAATCCGATCCTCAAACAGTCGGCCGAAACGCATCTGTCGGGCTGCAACCTCCGCCTGCGCGCCGTCGAGCGCCTGGCCGACACCCTCGACCCGGCCGCCATCGTCCTGGCCGACCGCGCCACGACCGGCGCCCCCTGCCCGCCGCCGTCGCAACGCAGCCTGATCCTGCTGGCGCCGGAACAGCGCGACGAGCTCGAAGCCTGGCGCGAACAGGGCTGGGCCGGTTACCTGATCAAGCCACTGCGCCGCACTTCGGTGTTCGAGCGTATCGAGGCCCTGTATGAAGACGCCGAAATCGCCGCGCCGGCCAGTACCCGCGATGACGAACGCATCGTCAACCATTCGGCCGCCGACAAGGTCGTGCTGCTGGTCGAGGACAATCCGGTCAATGCCCTGCTGGCGCAGGTCCTGCTGCAACGCGAAGGCTGCCGCGTCGAACGCGTCGCCACCGGCGAAGAAGCTGTCCATATCGCCATGGCGCGGCAGTTCGACATCATCTTCATGGATCTGGGCCTGCCCGGTCTCGACGGCATCGGCGCCACCCGCGCCCTGCGCGCCCGCGGCCTGACGACGCCGATCATCGCGCTCACCGCCAATGCCTACGAGGAAGACCGCCGCGCCTGCCTGAATGCCGGCATGAACGACTTCCTGTCCAAGCCGATCGAGATCGTGGCTTTGCGGTCGCGGCTGCAGACCTGGGCGGGCGCTCCGGCGGAAAGCACCGCCAGGGCCGGCTAGACCCTCACCTAGACAGAGCTTGCAAACATTCGTACCGTCGGCCCTTCCAAGGGGACGGTACCGATGAGCGAAGCAAAAACCCGGCAATCGACGCTTCAGGCCCTGGCCGCCTATCTGCGGCCCAAGCCTCTGATCATGCTGTCGCTGGGCTATGCCACCGGCATTCCGTTCCTGCTGATCGGCGATACCCTGAATGCCTGGCTGCGCGTCGACGGCGTGTCGCTGAGCGTCATCGGCTTTTTCATCCTGGTCAGCTTTGCCTACACGCTGAAATTCATGTGGGCGCCGCTGGTCGACCGGCTGAATATCCCCGTCCTGACCGCGAAGCTGGGCCATCGCCGCAGCTGGATGATCGTCCTGCAAATCCTGATGGCTCTGGGCCTGTTGGGCATCGCCGCCACCGATCCAAAAACCCAGCTGATGCAGATGGCGCTGCTGGCCACCCTGACCGGCTTTTTCGGCGCCACCCACGACATCGTGCTCGATGCCTACCGTATCGAACTGGCCGGCACCACCGAGGAGATGGGCGTCGTCACCGCCGCCTATCAGTGGGGCTATCGCATGGCCTTCATCGTGTCCGGCTTTGTGCCCTTGCTGCTGGCGACGCGCGTCGGCTGGTCCGTCGCCTATGCCGTCATGGCGCTGATGCTGCTGATCGGCTGGATCACCGTGTGGATCGCACCGAAAGGCCCGCCGCATACGCCCCTGGCCATCCATACCGAAGGCATGCCGGTCCGCCGCATCGCCGAAACCGCCGAATGGCTCGGCCGCATTTTGCTGATTATCGCCGCCGCCGTGATCATAGGCTCGGGCCTGACCGGTAATGCCGATGTGATCAACGGCATATTGGGCGCTTTCCATGTGGGCGCGGATGTCCAGGCGGCGTTCAAGGGGACCTTTACCTCGAAGGTCATCGGCTGGCTGCTACAGATCCCCTTTGTCGTCGGCGGCCTGAGCCTGATGTTTTTTACCTGCCTGCCACTGCCGTGGCCGACGCGGCCTGGCGCCTATTCCAAAGGCGCTTTCGTCGAACCGCTGGCCGACTTCTTTCGCCGGTACGACAATTGGGCCTTCTTCATCTTCGGCCTGATCTGCATCTACCGGATCAGCGAGTTCACGCTGAACATCGCCAACGCCTATTACATCGACCTCGGCTTCTCGCTCGATGCGGTCGGCGAGATGCGCAAGGGCTACGGCGCCCTGATGACCATGGTCGGGGTGGTGATTTCCGGCTGGACGATCGCCCGTCTGGGCATCCGCAAGGCCCTGATCGTCGGCGCGATCGCCGGCCCGCTCAGCCACGTCGGCTTCATGATCCTGGGCTGCGCCGGTCACAGCTTCCCGGCCCTGGCTTTGGCGCTGGCCATGGACAATATCGCCGCTTCGATCCAGGGGACGGTGCTGATCGTCTACATGTCGTCCCTGGTCGCCGCCCCGTTTACCGCCGCGCAATATGCGCTGCTTTCCAGCATCTACGCCATATTGGGCAAGCTGGTGGCCTCGCAGTCCGGGCGCATCGTCGAGGCCTCGGCCAAATCGGCCGACGCCGGCGGCCTGCCCGCCCTGTTCAAGGGACTGATGGGCCACCTGACGCCGGACGCCTATGTCAAGGCGGCCAAGGCGCTGAACGTCTCGGTCACCGCCATGGGCGCCGGCTATTTCAGCTTCTTCGCCTATACGATCGTCGTCAGCCTGGGCGGTATCGTGATGGCGACCTGGCTGTACTACCGCTATAAGCCCAGCCCGGCGGAATTGGCCGCCGAAGCTGAAAAGGGTGCCTAAAAGCGGTCATCGGCAGAACGATCATCCTTGCGCCAAACCCGGTGGCAGCGAGGCATAGCGGCTGAGTCAGAAAGAATTTAACACGAAAAGCACGAACGAAGTCGAAAAACACGAACTTTCGGGTGATCGGTCGCCCGCGCGAAGCACCTAAATTTGTTGCGCTTCGCGCGGGCGGAACAGACCGTCCTGGAGTTCGTGTTTTTCGACTTCGTTCGTGCTTTTCGTGTTCCAAAAATCCCAGGGCAGGTCTGACTGGACGTCAGACCCGGTTCACCGACGAGCGGATGTCGTAAGCCGCAAACGTCGCCATGGTCAGGATCTTGGTCACCGAGTCCGACAACTGACAGATCTGCACCGGACGCGACAGGCCCAGCAGCAGCGGTCCGACCACCGTCGCCCCGCCCAGGGCTTCGATCAGCTTGGTCGAGATCGACGCCGACTGGATCGCCGGCATGATCAGCACATTGGCCGGCGCGGTCAGCCGCTGGAACGGATAGTTGGCCCACAGCTCGGGCTCCAGCGCCAGGTCCGGCGGCATGTCGCCTTCGAATTCGAAATCGACGCCACGCTTGTCGAGCAGGGCCACGGCCTGCTTGACGCGTTCCGACCGTTCGCCGGACGGGTTGCCGAAGGTCGAATAGGACATGAAGGCGACGCGCGGGGTGTGGCCCATGGCGCGCACGGCCATGGCCGCTTCGATGGCGATGTCGCCCAGCTCTTCC
>FTDB01001812.1_pt1 | contig 20383 bp, 16 predicted proteins | sample 1639741 | NCBI WGS metagenome assembly FTDB01 (sample SAMEA3914869, study PRJEB12502) | metagenome | biome: forest; material: soil | place: USA | collected 2012-03-12 | depth 0.1 m | reverse complement strand
TTCACCTTCTACGGCCTGATGGCCGAACAGAAGCTGGGCGTGACGCCGGCCGTGGTGCTGGCCAAGCGCGGCCAGACGCCGACCTTCGCGCCCGACACGCGCCAGGTGCTGACGGCCAGCCTGACCGACGATTTCGGCTGGACCCACGGCAATGCCCAGGCGCAGCGCCTGTCGGCCCTGGTGCAGATCGGCCGCGCCAAGGACGCGCAGGTCGAGGCCCAGTCGGCGGTGCAACGCGCCGGCGACGGCACCGAGCGCGATCACTGGCTGGCTCTGGCCGCCTATAACCACATCGAGGTCAGCCAGCTGCATTCGACCGACCGCCTGTTCGACGCCACGCGATATCCCGCGCCGACGATCAAGCTGAAGAGCGGCTATGCGGTCGACCGCGCGCTTCTGTTCGCCTTCGCGCGCAAGGAAAGCAAGTTCAACACCAAGGCCAGGTCATTCGCCGGCGCCTATGGCCTGCTGCAGCTGATGCCGGGCACGGCGGCGCTGCTGGAGAACAATTCGCGCTTCAATGCGCATCCGGAAATGCTGTACCAGCCGTCGGTCAATATGCGCGTCGGCCAGGAATACATGCAGAAACTGCTCGATTCGCCGGTCATCGGCGGCGACCTGATCCGCCTGATCGCCGCCTATAACGGCGGCCCCGGCCCGGTGAAGGATGCCGTGGCCAAGCTGGGCCCCGACGCCAGCGACTCGATCCTGCTGATGGAATCGATCCCGGTCGCCGAGACGCGGCAATATGTCGAGGAGGTCGCAGCCAACTACTGGATCTATCATCAGATCCTGGGCGAATCGAACAAGACGCTGGGCCTGGCCGCCAACGACGCGCAGGTGGTGATCACCGCCGCGGCCGAGGCCAAGTCGTCCGACGCGGTGGCCATGGCCGGCGGGCACAACGGCGCGGCGGACTGATCACCGTCTTCGCGCAAAGCGCCTTGGTCTTGATAAGACCCCGGCGCTTCAGGTTTGTCCTGAAATCTGCGTTAATCTGCGTCCATCTGTGGATGACCTTTCTTCCGCCCAGGAAGATTTATCCACAGATGGACGCAGATTAACGCAGATGTTTAGTGGAGGCGGACTCGCCTGCGCCTCACCCGGAATGGCTTTAAATGAAGTCCGGCGCTACGCGCCGGAGATCAGCGGGCGTCGCCGGGATAGGTCTCGGCCGAGACCTCGCAGTCGCGATCGGCGTGCAGGCGCGTCACCCAGACCGGCTCGATATAACGGCCGCCATCCAAGAAGCCCGGCGCACAGGCGTCGTTCTGTTTCGCCGTCTGGCCGCCCATGTCGAGCGATACCGCCACCGATTGCGAACGCCCGCGCGGCCGCCAATAACCCCGGCCGGACTTGCCGTTGCCATAGTCGGTCTGACTGTAGGCCAGGCCCAGCGTGCCATCCTTGCCGACCGGAATCAGCGTCGAGACATAGGCGCTGCTATAGCCGCCCGAGCCCATGCTGACGCCGGCCGAACCGTGGATCTGGCGCTTGGCCGGTGCGTCGGCATCGGCATCGCCATCCCCGCCGGCCACCGTCGAGCGGTCGAGCCTGGGCGCATCGGTCAGCCAGGCCCGGATCTGCTCGTCGGTGGTCATCGGCTTGGCGTCGCCGGCGGGCTTGGCCGCCGTCGCCGACGCGGTAGGCACCGCGGCGGCGTGCGGCGTGCTGACCAGCATCTCGTCGCCGGTCGGCGCCGCGTCCGTCGTCTGCGCCTGAACGGCAGGCGCCGTCAGGGCCAGGCCCATCAGGGCAAGCGGAACGATGCGGAACGGGCTCATCGGCGATACTCCTCGGCCGTCACTTTTACCCGGCCGTGCAGCCGAATTAAGGCAACATTCTATCATAGGCGCAAGGCCTATCATAAGGGCAAGGGCCGCGATGTTTTTATGCGCCGATGCGCGCCAGTTCCGCCATGGCCTCGGCGGGCAGGACCAGGTCGGCGGCCGCCAGGTTCTCATGCAGATGGCCGACGGACGAGGTGCCGGGAATCAGCAGGATATTGGGCGACCTTTGCAGCAGCCAGGCCAGCGCCACCTGCATCGGCGTGGCGCCCAGGCGTGTGGCGACGTCCGACAGGGCCGTCGATTGCAGCGGCGTGAAGCCGCCCAGCGGGAAGAACGGCACATAGGCGATGCCGGCGGCGGCCAGGTCGTCGATCAGGGCGTCGTCGTCGCGATGCGCCAGGTTGTACTGGTTCTGCACGCAGACGATGTCGGCAATGGCACGGCCCTCGGCGACCTGGGCCGCCGTGACGTTGCTGAGCCCGATATGGCGGACCAGGCCCTGCGCCTGAAGGCCGGCCAGGACGCGCAACGGCGCTTCGATCGAGCCTTCGGTAGGGCCATGGCCGAACATGATGCGCAGATTGACGACATCGAGTGCATCGAGGCCGAGATTTTCCAGGTTGTCGTGCACCGCGGCGGTCAGCTCTTCGGCCGAAAAGGCCGGATTCCACGACGCGTCGTCGCCGCGTTTGGCGCCGATCTTGGTGACGATGACCAGGTCGTCCGGATAGGGCGCAAGCGCTTCGCGGATCAGCCGGTTGGTGACGTGCGGGCCGTAGAAGTCGCTGGTGTCGATGTGGTCGACGCCGCTGGCGACCGCAGCGCGCAGCACGGCCAGGGCGGCGGCCGGGTCTTTCGGCGGTCCGAAGACGCCGGGCCCGGCCAGTTGCATGGCGCCGTAGCCCAGGCGTTTGACGGTGCGGTCGCCGAGTTTGAAGGTTCCGGTGCGGGTGATATCGGTCATGGCAGGTCTCCTGTGCCCCGCCTTCAATATAGACAGAACGGTACTGCATGATAATGAGGGACAATCGGCACAGGCTGTACGAAAAGACGAACAATGGATGACTTCGGCGATCTCAGCGCTTTCGTCGCCGTGGCGCGGGCCGGCGGCTTTCGCGACGCGGCCCGGGCGGCGGGGCGCAGCGCCTCGGGCCTCAGCGAGGCCGTGCGGCGGCTGGAAACGCGGCTGGGCGTGCGCCTGCTCAACCGCACCACCCGCTCGGTGGCGCCGACCGAGGCCGGGGCGCGCCTGCTCGACCGGCTGGCGCCGGCGCTGGGCGAGGTCGAGACGGCGCTGGACGTGGTCAACGGTTTTCGCGACCGGCCGGCGGGCACCTTGCGGCTGAACGTGCCGGTCAGCGCCGTGCGCCTGGTGCTGCCGCGCATCGTGCCGGGCTTCCTGGCCGCCTATCCCGACATCCGGCTCGACGTCGTCGCCGAGGACGGCTTTGTCGACGTGCTGGCCGCCGGATGCGACGCCGGCATCCGCTACGAGGAACGGCTGGAACAGGACATGATCGCCGTACCCATTGGCCCGCGCCATCAGCGTTTCGCCACAGCGGCCGCGCCGGCCTATCTCGACCGGCGCGGCCGGCCCGGGCATCCGCGCGACCTGCTAAACCACGCCTGCCTGCGCGGGCGCTTCGGCAGCGGCGCCATGACCGCGTGGGAATTCGAGCGCGACGACGAGGTCGTCAGCCTCGATCCGGGCGGCCCGTTGATCGTGCGCGCCGGCGCGGCGACGGAACTGGCGGTCGACGCCGCCATCGCCGGCACGGGCGTCATCTACCTGTTCGAGGACTGGCTTCGGCCGCATTTCGACAGCGGCGCGCTTGAGCCGATCCTTGAGCCGTGGTGGCCGCGCTTTTCCGGGCCGTTCCTCTACTATCCCGGGCGCCGCTACATGCCCGCGCCGCTGCGCGCCTTTATCGATTTCACGGCGTCCCTGCCGCCCTGGCCGGAGAGATGACCCCGTTATCGCGCATGCCGGTAAAAAATAGTGCTTGCAACTGATCCGACAGCCTGGGGCGGCCGTATCCGTTATAACCGTAAGCGTAGTGTACAGAATGACCGACAGCTTTTCCCAGCCTGGCTTTCCCCAGTCCCAGTTCTCTCAGGCCCACTTTTCCCAGACCTGCACGCAGGACGTCCAGTCCCGCCGCGTGCATTTCATCGCCGCCGGGCCGATCGATTCCGCCCGGATGGTCGACCAGCAGATCGCCTTCCTGCGCTCGATCGAGGCGCCCTGGTTGATGGATCGCATCGTCGACCTGAGGGCATGTACCGGCAACGTCGGTTATGAAGATCTGGTGCGGCTGTCGCTCTACTGGTCGTCGATCGAGGCGAAGGCCCCTCGTCCGATCAAGGTCGCCGTCATCACCACCGAAGCCGAGCAGCCGGGCCGGCGCCGGACCATCAACCTGTTGTTCCAGAACCAGGCGTTTGCCTGTTTCGCGGACTGGGCGGACGCCGTGCAATGGCTTGAAACCGCCGATGCCGTTGCGTCGCCGGATCAGGCCTGCGCGGCCTGATCTACGCCTCCGCCCTTCGTTTCCGCATTCTGAAGTTGTAGCCGCTGCATTTGCAATTCGGAAACCTCGTGGGTGTATCCTTGCCGAGGATTCAACCAATGTGTGTGCGTGGCGTATGGCAAAGGCTAGAGCTCTTGTCCTAGAAGACAGTTTGACCCAGGCGCGGATCGTCGGCCGGATGATCGAGGCGGAAGGCTGGGGCGTCGTCCACTGCCTGACCCTGGCCGGCGCGCTGGCGATCCTCAAGACCGAGTCGTTCCAGGCCTTGCTGGTCGACGTCTTCGTCGGCGAGGCCAATTCCATCGACCACATCGCGGCCTTTCGGGAACTGGCGCCGGATTGCCCGCTGATCGTCATGACAGCCGGCTCGCGCGAGGCGTCCATTGGCCAGACCCTGGCGGCGGCGCGCCAGGCCAATGCCGACTTCGTCGTGCAAAAGCCGTTCACCGCCCACGACATCTCGACCATTTTCGCCGCCGCCTATCAGGATATCGAGACCCGCCGCCGCAAGAAGCACGTGCTGATCATCGACGACAGCGCGACGATCCAGCGGCTGGCCGCCGGTATCCTGGCCGGCGCCGGCTATCACGTCCTGACCGCCGACACGATGGAAGACGCCTTCGAACGGATCGATATCGCCGGTCTCCACCTCGCCATCGTCGACATCCACATGCCGGGCATCGGCGGGCTGGAAGGCATCAAGCAACTCAGGGCCGTCTGGCCGATGCTCAAGCTGATGGCCATCTCGGCGGGCAGCGGATCGGGCGATGCGTCCGGCGTGCTGGCGGCCGCGGCGGAACTGGGCGCCGACGCCGAACTGGAAAAGCCCTTCGACCGCGGCGTCCTGCTGTCGCTGGCCGACCGCCTGGTGGCGTAAGCCCCTGACGATAGTCGTGTGCGATACGATCCGCGGCGGATGTGCAACACTGTCGCAAACCTGACAAACATCGTCACAATTTCACAAAAGCTACGCAAAGCGGCTCTATGAGCGGCCCATCAGGGGCTGCGGTCTTTTTTCAATCGACAAGGCTGCGACACAGACGTGAACTGCTTCACGCTGAGCGATGTCGTATGCCCGCGCCCCCTTGTGTCACACGCCGCCCACGCCCGGGCGGCCCAGGGATTGGGGTATAGATTATGACCGTATCATCGCGCGCAAAACAGCTTTCGGCCGGCCTGGCCTTCCTGTTGTCCGGCACCATGCTGTCCGGCCTGGCCCACGCCCAGGACGCCGCTCCGGCGGGTCCGGCGACGGCCACCGACGCCGAACCGACGGTCGTCGTCGTCGTCGGCTCCGGCCAGACGCGCTCGGTCTCGACCCTGCTGCCGTCGGACGAGGCCGTGCTGCCGCCGGGCGCCAGCGTCCAAAAGGACCTGAACTTCCTGCCGGGCGTGATGGCGCAGTCGATCGACGCCCTGGGCCTGAACGAACAGTCGCTGTCGCTGCAGGTGCGCGGCTTTTCCACCACCCACCTCGGCTACACCCTGGACGGCATGCCGCTGGGCGACGGCGCCTACAACAACTATAACGGCCTGACCATCAGCCGCGCGCTGATCTCGGAAAACCTGGGCCGCGCCGACCTGGCGACCGGCATCGCCGGCCTGGGCATCGCCTCGACCAGCAACCTGGGCGGCGCGGTGACCTACACCTCCAGCGACCCGAAGAAGACGTTCGGCGTCCAGGCCAGCCAGACCTTCGGCAGCGAAGACGCCAAGCGCAGCTTCCTGCGCGTCGACACCGGCGAGGAAGGCGGCTTCTCGGCCTACCTGTCGGGCCAGTACAGCCAGCAGAACCTGTTCGTGCACCAGCCCGCCTACAACACCTCCTACGGCGAGCAGTTCAACGGCAAGGCCCAGTACCGCTTCGACCGCGGCCTGATCACCGCCTTCGCCGACCTGTCGGCCACCAACCAGGCCGACGATCCCTACCTGTCGAAGGACATGATCTCGCGCCTCGGCTACGACTGGGGCGGCCTGGCGCCAGACTGGCAGACCTACCTCACCCGCGCGGCCTGTCCTTCGGTCGCCACGCCGGTGAAGTGCGTCAAGCCGAGCGGCTCGGAACTCTACACCGACGACACCTTCACCAACGGCCAGATCCTGCGCAACGACAGCCTGTATTACATCGCCGGGGACTACGACATCACCCCGTCGCTGAAGGCGCACGTCCAGGTCTATGACCACAGCGACAAGGGCGCCGGCAACAACTTCATCTCGGGCGTCTCCAACCAGGGCACGGTGTCGAACACGGCCGACGACCTGCCGGTCCAGGTCCGCGACACGCGCTACACCATCAACCGCGACGGCGTGGTCGCCAGCCTGGCCTGGGACGTCGGCGTCAACCACATCCAGGGCGGCCTGTGGCTGGAGCACAATACCTCCAGCGCCGCGCGCTACATCTGGACCAATGTCACCGGTCCGTTCAGCCTGTCGCACTACCTGCAAGGCCAGCCGGACACCGCCCAGTGGGTCCAGGAAACCCGCTGGAAGACGCAGCAGTTCTACGTCCAGGACACGGTCAAGCTGCTCGACGACGCGCTGAGCCTCGATTTCGGCTTCAAGAGCACCGACGCCAAGTCCGACGCCATCGCCCTGCCCGGCATCTCCAAGTCGGCGCCGCCGACGTCCAGCCAGTTCGCCACGGGCTCGCTGGAAGCCAAGAACGGCTTCCTGCCGGAAGCCGGCGTGCGCTGGAAGGTCGCGCCCGGCCACGAAGTCTACGCCAGCTACTCCGAGAACATGGCCATGTTCCAGGGCGGCTTCAAGCTGGGCCCGCAGGCGGTGATCCAGTCCATTTGGGACGTGCAGGGCAAGACGCTGAAGCCCGAGACGTCGAAGAGCCTCGACGCCGGCTACCGCTATGTCAGCCGCGTCCCGCAGGTGTCGCTGGCCGCCTATCACGTGAAGTTCGAAAATCGTCTGTTGCAGTATAATCCCTGCCCGACGAACCAGCAGCAGAACCCGGGCTGCAACAACTCCTTCCACAATGCCGGCAGCGTCACCAGCGATGGCGTGGAACTGGGCGTGCTGTGGAAGCCGCTCAAGAGCCTGAGCTGGTACAACTCGGCCTCGCTCAACAAGACCATCTATGACGACAACCTCAACTGGTGCACCGCCACCTGCATCGTCGAGCCGACCGCCGGCAAGCAGCAGGTCGACACGCCGAAGCAGATGTTCTCCAGCGTGCTGACCCTGAAGAAGAACGGCTTCTGGGGCTCGCTGGAAGGCAAGTATACCGGCCGCCGCTACTACACCTACACCAACGACCAGAGCGTCAGCGGCTACACCACGCTCGACCTCGGCCTGGGGTACAACTTCAGCGCCACGGGCCCGATGAAGGGCGCCAAGCTCTCGCTGAACGTCACCAACCTGACCGACAAGCGCTATGTGGCGAACTTCGACAACAGCGTGTTCGCGCCGACCGATCCGACGGGCACCATCCTGGTGGCCCACGCCGCGGCGCCGCGTCAGGTCTTCCTGACGCTGGGCTATGGCTTCTAATCTGATCTGTTTGAAAGTAAGAAACCCCACCACCCCGAGCCATTCCTGGCGGCATCTCTCATCGTGCCGGCTCGCGGTCCCCCTCCCCACCAAAGGTGGGGAGGTATGATAATAGGCTTTCGCTATTTCATACCTCCCCGGCTTGCCCGGGGAGGGGGACCGCCGGCCGGCACGATAGAAGCCAAGCCCAGGATGGCCGGTGGTGGTGGGGTTTCTTGCTTAGAATCTGCCCCTGTTTTTACGTCAAGGAGCCGTCCATGGTCCGTTCGTCCGTCCTGATTTCGCTGGCCGCCCTGGCCCTGGCCACAGGGGCCCATGCCCAGTCGGCGACCTATACGACGAAGCACTGGAGCGACGCGCCCGGCGACGTCTCGGTGACGCTGAACGGCCAGACCTTCGTCAATCACGGCCTGGTCGGCGCGGGGCACCTCTCCGCGGCGACGCGCGACTTCGCCGGCGACACGCTGGGGTCCTTCTCGGGCATGGCGCTGCGCGACTGGAAGAAGGACGCCGACGGCAGCTATAGCGGCGACATCTACACCCTGCCCGATCGCGGCCCCAACGATGTCGGCTCGATCAAGGGCACGGCCGACTACGCCAACCGCCTGCACGCCCTGCACCTGACGCTTTCGGCCGATGGCAAGGTGACGATCGTCCCGACCGGCGGCCTGATGCTCAAGGACGAGACCGGCAAGACCTTCACAGGCAAGGATCCGGGCGCCAACGTGCTGACGCGGGGCGGCATTCGCTACCCCTCGCCGCTCAGCGGCGAAGGCGCCGGCCGCATCAGCCTCGACTCCGAAGCCGTCGCCCGCCTGCCGGACGGCAGCTTCTACATCTCCGACGAATATGCCGCGGGCATCTACCTGTTCGACAAGGACGGCCACCAGACCGGCGCGATCCAGACCGTGCCGGCCTTGATGCCGATCATCGGCGGCGCGCTCAACTTCACCGCTGAAAAGGCGCCGGACACCGGCCGCCGCAACAACCAGGGCCTGGAAGCGCTGTCGGTCACGCCCGACGGCAAGTACCTGGTCACCATCCTGCAGAGCGCGGCGATGCAGGACACCACCGGCAAGGACGCCGCCACGCGCAACAATACCCGCGTCCTGGTCTACGATATCTCGAAGACGCGCACGCCGGCCCAGCCGGTCGCCCACTACGTGCTGCAACTGCCGACCTATCGCGAAAACGGCGATGGCGGCCCGGCCGACCTGACGGCGGCGCAGTCGGAAATGGTCGCGCTTTCCGACACGCAGTTCCTGGTGCTGTCGCGCGACGGCAACGGCCGCGGCAAGGGCACGGCGAACGCGGCGGTGTACAAGAGCGTGCTGTTGATCGACACCACCGGCGCGACCAACCTGGCCGGCACGCCCTATGAGACGTCGGCGCAACCGTTGGCCAAGGCCGGCGTTCTGGTCCCCGGCATCGTCCCGGTGCAGCAGGCGGAACTGGTCAATATGCTGAACCCGGTGCAACTGGCGCGCTTCGGCATGAACCTCGACGTTCAGCCGTCGACGCCGATGACCCTGCCGGAAAAGCTCGAAGCCATGGCCATCGCCCCGGCCTTCGATCCGAAGGCGCCCAACGACGTCTTCCTGCTGGTCGGCAACGACAACGACTTCGAGACCAAGGCCGGCCATCTCAACGGCCAGGATTTCGACGCCGGGCTGACCAACGCCAATGGCTCGGGTACCGGCGACAACGACAACCTGATCCTGGTCTACCGGCTGACCCTGCCGGCCAGCCTGCGTCGCTAGGATTTCACCGCCACCGGCGGCTTGGGCGGCACGCCCAGCAGGTACAGCCCGAAGCGCAGGGTGCGCGCCAGCAGCGCCACCCGCCAGCCCTTGAAGTGGAAGCGGTCGGCATTGGTGGTCAAGGTCGCCGCCAGCGGCCGCAGCCGCGCCCGGCCCAGCGCCATGGCCAGGGCGACGTCTTCGAAGGCCGCCTGGTCCTTATAGCCGCCCGCCGAGTCGTAGAGCGGCTTGGACAGCAGCAGGCCATGATCGCCTGACGGCAGGGCCAGCCAGCGCGCGCGCAGGGCCACGGCCTGGGCCCACAGGTTGGACAGGCTGGACGGGTCGTCGAACTTCAGCTCGAAATAGGCGGCGCGCAGGGCGTAGTGCTTCATGTGCCAGCGCACGGCGTCGAGCCAGCCCTCGCCCAGCTGCGAATCGGAATGCAGGATCATCAGCCAGTCGCCGCGCGCCGCCTTGCACCCCTGCCACAGTTGCAGGCCGCGGGCATGGTCGGTGCGGATGATCTCGCAGCCGGTCGAATCGGCGATCTCCAGCGTCGCGTCCTGCGATCCGCCGTCGACGATGATGACTTCCTTGATCAGGCCTTCGATGACACCCGGCACCAGCGCCGACAGGGTCCGCGCCAGGTGGTCTTCGGCATCGAGGGTGGGAATGACAACGGAGATCAAGGAGGAAACCTTACCAATTAAACTCATTTTTCCAAGTCACTTGTGACTTGGCAAGCGCGACGGCGCGCCCGAGCCCATGCGAGGAGCCCGCGCGGCGCCTGAGCGCGTCATCTGCTGAAAACCGCAACCAGTTCCACATGGCTCGACCACAGGAACTGATCGATCGGCGTGACGCTGTCCAGCGAAAACCCGGCATCGGCCAGAATCCGCGCATCGCGGACGAAGGTTTGCGGATTGCAGCTGATACCCACGGCGCGCGCGACCTTCGAACGCGCGATCTCGGTCGCCTGGGCTTCGGCGCCGGCGCGCGGTGGGTCGAACACCACCGCATCCAGCCCGCGCATCTCTTCGGAAAGCAGCGGGCGGCGGAACAGGTCGCGGGTCTCCGGCACGACGGCCTTCAGCCCGGGCGCCGTGGCGATGGCGCGCTTCAACGCGCCGATGGCGTCGGCCGCGCCATCCAGCGCCACCACCGAAGCGGTTTCGGCCAGCGGAAAGGTGAAGGTGCCGGCGCCGCAGAACAGGTCGGCCACCTTGTTGGCGCCCGCCACCGCGCCGGTGACCAGGCCGACCATGGCGGCTTCGGCCTGGGGCGTCGCCTGCAGGAAGGACCCGGCGGGCAGGTCGACCGAGGCCTGGCCGAAGCGCACGCGCGCCGGGCGGGCGCCGTAGGCGATCTCGCCGCCGATGGTCACCCGGGCGAAGTCGGCCTCGGCCGCCGTCATGGCGATGGTCATGCGCGCATCGGCCGAAAGGCCGCCGCTCTTGCCGCGTTCGACGCCGGAAATGTCGATGTCGAGCCCGGTCAGCGACACGGTGACGTGCAGGATCGGCGCCGACTTCGGGTGCTCGAACAGGCCGGCGGCCAGGGCCTTCAACTGCGGCAACGCCTTGACGATGGCCGGGTCGGATATAGGGCAGGTGTGGATCGGCACCAGGTCCCACGACCGGCGCGCCTTGAAACCGATCTCGATCGTCTTGCCGGCCTTGCGGGCGTGCAGGCCGACGCGGCGGCGGCTGTGCAGCGGCGTGGTGACGATCGGCGCGCAGGCGACCTCGAACCCGGCGCGGTCCAGCGTCGCCTGGACCAGGGCCTGTTTCCAGGCGCTGTAGGCCGTCATGTCCCAGTGCTGCAGCGCGCAGCCACCGCAGCGTTCGAAATGCGGGCACGGCGGCGCGACGCGTTCGGGGCTGGCTACGATGATTTCGATCAGGCGGTTGTGGCGCTTGCCACTGCGGTCCTCGACCGAGCGCGCCCGCACGCGTTCACCGCCCAGGGTCAGCGGCACGGGACGGCCGTCGCCGGTCAGCCCGTCGCCCTGATGTCCCACCCTGTCGATGACCGCTTCGAAATCCATGATGTCTCGCCGATGTGTTGGACACGCTGCGATAAAGGCTTTGCGTCGAAAAGCAAGGCCGGAACAACAGGCCCTGACGTTTACGTAAACTGATGCTGCGTTGCCACACGACGGCCGCCGCCGGTCCGGCAGGTGTCTTATCACCGAAACTTGATTTCTCCCGGCGACCGCAATGCGAAAAGGTGCCGCCACCAAGCGGTCATCGCCGTCCGCCTTGTTTGAATATGGTTGCGTGCGCGTTCCGTTAAAATCGAAAGCGTATCCTGACCCCGCACCCCGCCAAGTGCGGGGTTCTTTTTTTGGGCTCAGGCGCCGCCGGGCTCGCGCAAACGTGCGCGGCGCGCGGTCGCGCTTGCCGAACGCCGAGGCATTCGGAAGTACGCGTTCGACGTCCTTTCCTGCGCCTGTGCCATGAACGAACATGAACACGCGCCTCAAGCCCCGTTCATGTTAAGACTTTTATAACCCTATCATCGCGGATCGCGACCTTGAGCCTTTTCCGATCAATCGGACCGGCAAAAGACACAGGGTTTTTGCTTCGACGCCCTTACACTTTCGCCCAGGGCACGGGGCTCGCACGCCGCTCATCGATGAGGAGAGACATCATGACCAAGACCGCCCTCGCCGCCGCCGTGGTGGCCGTCACCCTCGGCGCCGTCGCCATGCCGCAGCTCGCGACCGCCGCCACCTGCACCGTCGCCAAGACCACGGTAACCAAGACCCATGCCGTCAGGAAGATCGTGCACAAGACCGTCAAGCGTCCGGTCGCCGTCGCCGCCTATCGCGAGACCGCCCGCGCGCCGGTTACCCGCACCATCGTCGAAACGCGCTATATCCACGAGCCCGCGCGCGTCATCGTCGCCCCCGCCCCCGTCTATTACCACAGCGTCTACGCGCCCTATCCGGTCTATTACCACCGCTACGGCTATGCGCGCCCGATCTATCACCACGTCTATTACGGCGGGCCGGTCGGCGGCTATCATCACCACCACTGGTAATTCACCGTTAACCATGGCAAAAGACTCTCACGGGCATGCCCGCGGGGGTCTTTTTTACGGAAATTTTCGAATCGTCCGGCCCACGCGGCATTTCGGCCTTTCGACGCCGGAGCTACCCCTAAGTCGTTTTTGAGTTCCGCGTTCGTTTCTGCGGCCAGTCCCTGGCCGTTCGCACAGGAAACCGCACATGTTCCGCCACACCGTTCTTCCGTTCTGCCTGCTGGCCGCCCTCGCCGCCGGCGCCGCCCATGCCGCGCCCCATACCGGCGCCGCCCGCGGCGCGCACGATGGACCGCGCGACGCGCCGGCCGATGCGCCGCCGCCGCACGCGCCTGCCGGTTACGACGTCGGCTACGACTATGTCATCGCCCACGATCCCGATTCGGGCGTCAGCCCCTATTACCAGTTCCAGGGCCCGCCGCCGACCGATCCGCGCTCGCGCGAACAGGAAGGCCTGCGCGACGGTACGCTGCCGATCGCGCCGCTGACGCCCTACTATGCCGGCGTGCGCCTGTACGGCAGCGGCTATGGCTATGGTTACGGATATGGCAGCTACTATGACGGTTGCGGCTGCGCCCGCTATGACCGCCGCTACACCGTCTATTACGACGACTACGGCAACCGCGGCGCCAGCTATCCGGGCTACAGCCACCGCGGATCGCGCGACTACGGCCGCGGTTACGGCGACTGAGGCCGTCTTCAGGTCGAGACCAACCAGGCTCCGGGGCTCGGCTCCGGAGCCTTTTTCATGTCTTGATGCGGCCGCCCCCTGTCTCGCAGCGCCTTCTTACGCGGGCCCGTTTACCATGATGGCCAATGAAAGCCCGTCCGGCGCATCACGCGCCGGGGCTTGAGGAGAAGCCACCATGAACACGCCTCGCAACCTGATCTTGGCAGCCGCCGCGGCGGCGGGCCTGGTCGCCGTTTCCCTCCCCGCCGTCGCCTCGGCCGACTGCTATGAACGCCGCTCCGACAACCGCGCCGCCGGCACCATCCTGGGCGCCGTGATCGGCGGCGGCCTGGGCAGCAGCTTGGCCCACGGGTCGTCGCGCGGCGCCGGCACGGTCGCCGGCGCCCTGGTCGGCGGCGCCATCGGCAATTCGGTCGCCGGTTCGCGCGACTGCTACTACGGCGATCGCCGCAGCGACTATTACGACAGCGGCTATGCCTATGACGACGACTATTACGGCGATCCCGGCTATGGCCGCACGACGGTCTATGTCGAACCGCGCCGCGAATATTATTATACGCCCGGCTACAACTATTACGGCCGCAGCTACTACCGACCGCACTGGAATCACCGCGGCTGGTAAACGCCAACCTGAACGAAATGCATCGAACAGCCCCCGGCGCCTGGCAGCGCCGGGGGTTTTGCCTTCCCGATTCACCTGTAACGCGAAAATTTTCGAACTATTTTTCGCCGCCAAATCAGAGAATTAGAGGCAATTAGGCGTCATTTTGGCTGAAATTCGCCAGATGAACGAAGATGAACGCCGTTCTCAACATCCGTTCATGTTCACCCTTTTATAACCAGGGTCATCAAGGCGAGGTGATGTTCACCGGACCGGGGACCACAGGAAACATGAACATGACCAAGCTGAACGCCAAGCCCCTGATACTGTCTCTGGCCGCCGTCACGGCCGTCGGCGCGCTGTCGCTGCCCGGCCTGGCCTCGGCCGAAAACTGCTACGACAAGAAGCAGGACGCCAAGACCACGGGCGCCGTCGTCGGCGCGGTCGCCGGCGCCGCCATCGGCAACAGCGCCTCCGGCCGGCACAGCAAGGGCGCCGGCACCATCCTGGGTGCCGTGGTCGGCGCCGCCGTCGGCTCCAGCATCGCCAAGAACAGCGCGCATTGCGACTATTACGGCGACGATTACCGCGGCCGCGGCGGCTACGATGTCGCCTATGACGACCGCCGCTACGACGACCATCGCGACCGCCGCGACGACCGTCATGACTATCGTGACGACCGGCGCGATGATCGCCGTGACGACCGGCGCGACGACCACCACGACTGGCACTAAGCGCCGGTTACGCCTCCCCTTTACGCCCCAGCCTTCCCTTTGCGCCCCTGAACGACCTTGACGCCTGAGGCTTCCCCCTGCCTCAGGCGTTTTTTTGCGTGCAGCATGCCCGCTCCGGCCATGAAAAAAGCGGGACGCCTGGAGCGCCCCGCTTAAACCTTTGATTCCCGAAGCCGGTCAGGTCGGCTTCTTTTCCTGGGCCTTCTTGCGCCACGACAGCTTGGTCGAGGCCCAGTAGTTCCACACACTGCTCAGCAGCACGGCGATGGCACCGGCCAGCATGTAGTGAATGTGCAGCCGTTCCTTCATGAACAGCGACATGGCCAGGCTGAGCAGCGCGCCGATCGAGCAGGCGATGTAAAAGCTGATCAGACCGCCCAGCACGCCCCAGCCCTTCAGGCGTTTGTCGCGGAAGGTGATGATGTTGTTGACGAAGAAGTTCCACGTCATCGACAGCCAGATGGCCAGGCTGTAGCTCAGGATGTCGTCGGTGCGGAACTGGAAGCGATAGACCGGAATGCTGGTATTGGCGTGCAGCAGACGGTGGGCGACGAACAATATGGCCAGGTAGACGATGACCCCGGTCGCGCCGACGCCGGCGAACAGCACGAAGCGCGCCGGCATCAGGCCGCCGGTGGCCTTTTCGACCAGCAGCGCGCCCAGGTCGGCGACGACGCGCAGGTCGAGCTTGGACTCACCACCCTGGCGCTCGCGCAGCGCCGCCTTGACCTCGCCGAAGCGCGGCTTGATCTTCGCCGAGGCGGCGATGTCGACCAGGATCTTGAAGCCGACGCCAGCCAGGCGCGGCCGCGCCGACTCGTAATAGGCGCGCGTCATGATGAAGCAGCCGCTCATCGGGTCCGACAGCGGCACCTTCAGCACCATGCCGGTCACGGCGGTTGCCACCTTGGAGCCCAGGTCGCGCACGAAGCTGAGGCCGGTGTCGACCTCGCCGATATAACGCGAGGCGCAGACCAGGTCCTTGTCACCCTGGCGGATCATCTCGGCCATGGCCAGGATCGCCTGGGGCTCGTGCTGGCCGTCGCCGTCCATGACGCCGAGATAACGGCCGCGCGCCAGATCCCAGCCGCGAATCGCCGCCGAGGACAGGCCGCGCTCATCCGTTCGCACGTGCAGTCGGACATAGGGGCGCGTTTTTGCAACCGCGAGCACTTCGGCAGCGGTATTGTCGGCCGAATTGTCGTCGACGACGATGATTTCGTGCGGGATATGCGCCAGCGTATCGCTGATTTCGGTGATGACCGACCGGATCGCCGCCCCTTCGTTGAGCGTACAGATAATAAGGCTCAGCTCGGGCGCCGGCATGTCCGGCTGCGGGTTCGAAGTCACCGGCGAGGCCCCCGGTTCAAGGTTTTCGGTCGGCAAAAAGCGTTTCCCCACTCAAGAGTCACTCATGTGCAACTATTTTGCAGTCGCAAAACGAATCATATCGATTTTTGATCTGCGATGGGCGTCAAACCTGTAATATAGAGGTCCAACTAACGCCGCTCCGACCCATTAAAGCCGAACGACGCGTATTGCTCCTTAATCGTTTAGGGCCTCGAACACAATGGCGAAACGCCAAGCCGTCTTCCGTACACTGATGTCAAATGGCCTGGCCTCGATGCGTCAGGGCACGATCGCTCCCTTCCTGTTCCTCCTGCCCTTCCTGTTCGGCATCGGCGGCAAGCTGTACCGTTCGAAACTGTGGTTCGGCGACTATCAGGCCATGGCCTGCGCGGGACTGAAGGCCCAGGCGCACCAGCCGATCTACGATGTGCATCTGTCGTGTCCGGGCATGCATGCCTCGGCCTTCGTCTACATCCCCGTGGTGGCGCAGATCGCCGCCTTCCTCGAACGCCTGTTCAGCGAGCCCGGCCTGTGCGCCCTGTATCTCGGCCTGTTCGCCATCAGCCTGGTGGCGCTGGTCGTCGTGCCGCTGCGCCTGGCGCCCGGCGCCTGGCGCGACAAGCTGCCGTTCGCGGTGTTCCTCAGCGGCAGCGCCATCATGTGGGGCAATGTCGCCGTGCCGCTGCACGCCGCCATCATGGGCGCGGCCCTGCTCATCGAAACCATGCCGTGGCTGTTCGTCGCCGTCGTGGCCGCCGCCGCGGCGGTCAAGCCGGTCTTCCTGACCTATCTGGCGGTCATCCTGATCGCGCGCATGCCGTGGCTGAAGCGGGCGACGCTGATCTTCGCCGGCGTGGCCGCCGGCCTGGCGCCGACCGTCATCTTCGTCGCCACCGATCCCGGCACGGCCTATCAGTGGGCGCAGTTGCTGACACACTTCGTCTACGACGTCACGCCCGGTTCGGGCTTCTACGGCTGGCTGGGCTTCCTCGGCGTGCGCGGCGACACCGTAGCGGGGCAGGTCATGTACCTGGCCTATGCCGGTACCCTGGCGCTCAGCGCGCTGTACATCGCCTACCGCATCAAGCTCGACGACCGTAGCCGGCTGTGGCTGGGCCTGGCCGTCGCCGCCCTGCTGATCCCGCGCATCATGAGCCAGGACGTCTTCCTGCTGGCGCCCGGCCTGGTCATGGCGGCGCGGCGCGGCGCCGAACTGGCCGCCAGCCGCGGCGCCCCCACCAGCAAGGTCACGCGCTTCCTGCTGAGCTACGGCCCGAACATCGTCTGGGGCCTGTGCCTGATGGCGCTGGTCTTCGGTCCGATCGCCCATAGCCGCTATTCCATCCCGTTGGCCCTGCTTGGCTTCAGCCTTTACATCATCGGCCTGGGCGTGGCTCTGGCCGGTGAGTGGCTGGCGACCGAGGTTCGCACGCGCGGCGCGCTGCTGCCGACGCTGGTACAGGCCCGCGAGACACGCTCGTGATCGACTCCTTCGAGGTGGTGCGCCGCGTCACGCAGCGGCGTTGGTCGGCGGCCCTGTTCGGCTTCGTTTTCCTATTCCCGATTCTCGGCAACGTCATCAGCCGGCTGACGCGCAAGCACGGCTGGTGGCTGAACGACTACGACGCCCTGATCTGCGGCGCCGGCTCGATCGCCCACGGCCAGTCGCCCTACAGCCTGCATCCCGTGTGCGACGGCCTGCGCCCCGCCCCCTTCGTCTACGCGCCGCAGGTTGGCGAGGCCTTCGCGCCGCTGGTCAACGCCCTGGGCTTCGCCGGCGCGCGCGATGTCTATTGGGTCGTGCTGCTGCCGGCCCTGGCGCTGCTGGTGTGGTTCGGTCTGGCGAAAGCTATGCCGAAATCGCCGTTCTGGCCCCGGCTGATGACCTTTGCCGCGATCAACGGCAGTGTCTTCGCCTGCGGCAATATCGGTCTGGTGCTGCACGCCCTGGTCATCGCCGCGGCGCTGAACCTGAAGCGCGCGCGCTGGCCGTTCGTCGTCGCCGTCATTCTGGGCGCCGTGGTCAAGCCGGTCTTCCTGACCTATCTGATCGTCCTGCTGCTGGAGGACCGGCCGGTGCCGCAGCGTCTGCGCGCCTTCGCCGTGTCCGCCGTGATGGGTTTGGCGGCCGTCGCGGTGCTGGTCTTCGATCCCGGGCCGTTCGGCGCGGCGTGGCACACGACGCTCAACGCCATCGTCATCGACCAGCAGCCGGGCGTGGGCCTGTTCAGCTATACCTCGCAGATCGGCCTGTCGGCGGCCTCGCCGGTAGCCCAGGTCATCTATGTCCTGTTCGCTATGGCGATCGCGGCCAGCGGCCTGGTGCTGGCCGAGGGCTGCGGCCTCGACGCCGGAGAGCGCGTCGTGCTGGGCCTGGGCGTGGCGCAACTGCTGAACCCGCGCCTGATGGACTACGACCTGATGGGCCTGACGCCGGCCGTGGTGATGATCGTCCTGCAGGCCAGGGCGTTCGGCCCCCGAGTCTTCGCCTGGGTCAGTTGGGCCTTCGCCGGGGTCCTGATCTTCGGTATCCTCGTCAACCTGGCCGGCCTGAGCGACATCAAGCGCGCACCGATCGTGGTTTTCGTCTATTGCGGCATTACCGTCTTCGTCGCCGCATGCACCGCGATGCGGCACCGAACGAAGATAGAAGCGCTGATCAAGAACCCGAAAGCGCTCTTCGCCCGGGCAGCTTGAGTTTTTTTAGAACCACGAACCACACGAAAAACACGAACGCGACGCCGCGCGTAGCGCATTTTCATTGCGGCCGTTCATCCCCGTCCCGAAGCATCGTGCTCTACAACGTTCGTGTTTTTCGTGTGGTTCGTGGTTCTAAAAACCTTAAGACGCCGCCTTCAGACGTTCCAGCGCCGCCGACAGCTTGGTGCGGCCGGACATGGCTTCGTCCAGGCGCTCGCGGTTTTCCTCGATCACCTCTTCCGGCGCGCGAGCGACGAAGTCGGGATTGCCCAGCTTCTTAGACGTCTGGTCGATCGTCTTGTCGAAGGCCGCCATTTCCTTGATCAAACGCGCTTCCTCGGCCTTGAGGTCGATGAATTCGGCGATCGCCAGGTGCGCGGTGGCTTCGGCGGCGACGAACGGCACGGAGCCCGGCGCACCGTGTTCGGCAGCCTTGACCTCCGACAGACGGCCAAGGAACAGGATGATGTCCTCGTGCGTCGACAGGCGGGCGCGCGTGACATCCGACGCGCCCGTCAGCACCAGCTTGGCGCGCGCCGAACCCGGCACGTTCATTTCCGAACGGATCGAGCGGATCTCACCGACCATGTCGATCAGCCAGTTGATCTCCGCATCGGCCGCGGCGTCGATGGCGCCGTCGTCGAAGGCCGGCCAGGCGTGCGAGATCAGCATGCCCCCGGTCTTGCTGGTCGCACCGCCGGTCTGCGCCCACAACTCCTCGGTGATGAACGGCATCACCGGGTGCAACATGATCATCGCCTGGTCGAGCACCCAGGCCGTCATGGCGCGGATTTCGTCCTTGGCCGCCTGGTCGTCGCCGTTGAGGATCGGCTTGGCCAGTTCCAGATACCAGTCGCAGAAGACGTTCCAGATGAATTTATAGAGCGCGCCGGCGGCATCGTCGAAACCGCAGGCTTCCAGCGCCGCCGTGACCTCGCGCAAGGTCTTCTGCACCTCGCCGCGGATCCACCGCGACAGGGTCAGCTTTGCCGACGCCGGATCGAACCCATCCTCGCGGGCGCACTCGTTCATCTGGGCGAAGCGTGCGGCATTCCACAGCTTGGTGCCGAAGTTGCGATACCCTTCGATGCGCTGGCTCGACAGCTTGATGTCGCGGCCCTGGCCCGACATGGCGGTCATGGTGAAGCGCAGGGCGTCGGCGCCATACTCGTCGATCAGGACCAGCGGGTCCATGACATTGCCCTTCGACTTCGACATCTTGGCGCCTTTCTCGTCGCGGACGAGGGCGTTGATGAAGACGCGGTGGAAGGGCACCTGGCCGGTGAAGTGCAGGCCCATCATCATCATCCGGGCGACCCAGAAGAAGATGATGTCGAAGCCGGTGATCAGGGTATGCGTCGGATAGAAGCGCTTCAGGTCGTCGGTGTCTTTCGGCCAGCCCATGGTCGAGAACGGCCACAGCGCCGACGAGAACCACGTGTCGAGGACGTCCTCGTCCTGGCGCAGTTCGACCGCCTTGCCGTAGTGCTTTTCGGCCGAGGCCCGGGCGTCGGCTTCCGACATTTCGACAAAGACGGAACCATCAGGCCCATACCACGCCGGGATGCGGTGGCCCCACCACAACTGCCGCGACACGCACCAGGGCTCGATATTTCTCATCCATTCGAAATATGTCTTTTCCCAGTTCTTCGGCTCGAACACGGTGCGGCCGTCCTCGACCGCCTTGATCGCGTCCTT
>FTDB01002356.1_pt1 | contig 20405 bp, 14 predicted proteins | sample 1639741 | NCBI WGS metagenome assembly FTDB01 (sample SAMEA3914869, study PRJEB12502) | metagenome | biome: forest; material: soil | place: USA | collected 2012-03-12 | depth 0.1 m | reverse complement strand
GTCCTGGCCATCGGCCTGCTGGTCGACGACGCCATCGTCGTCGTCGAAAACGTCGAACGCGTGATGCACGAGGAAGGCCTCGATCCGCTGGAAGCGACGCGCAAGTCGATGGACGAAATCACCGGCGCCCTGGTCGGCGTCGCCTCGGTCCTGGCCGCCATGTTCGTGCCGATGGCCTTCTTCGGCGGCACTCAGGGCATCATCTACCGCCAGTTCTCGGTGACCCTGGTCTCGGCCATGGTACTGTCGGTCGTCGTCGCCCTGGTGCTGACGCCGCCGCTGTGCGCCACCCTGCTGCGCCCGCCGAAAAAGGGCGAAGGCGTGCCGACCGGCGACGCGGACGACGACAAGGACATCAAGGTCCGCGGCTTCTTCTCGGCCTTCAACCGCGGCTTCCAGGTCTCCAGCCACCGCTACCAGTCGGCGGTGAAGGGCATCCTCAAGGTGCCAGGCCTGTTCATGGTCGTCTATCTGGTCATCATCGCCGGCGTGGTCGGCCTGGCCGTCACCCTGCCGACCTCGTTCTTGCCGGACGAGGACCAGGGCGTGCTGCAGACCATCGTCAACCTGCCCTCGGGGTCGACCACGGCCCAGACCTCGGCCGTGCTGGCCAAGATCCAGAACTTCTACATGCACGACAAGGCCGTCGACTACGTCTTCTCCATCGCCGGCTTCGGCGGCGGCGGCGGCGCGGTCGGCAGCGAGAACCAGGGCATCGTCGTCGCCCGGATGAAGGACTTCAAGCTGCGCTCGGCCGACGACATGAAGGTCTTCGCCGTCGTCGAACGCGCGCGCAAGGCCTTCGCCAAGATCCACACCGCCCAGATCATCCCGACCATTCCGCCGGCCGTGCGCGACCTGGGGACCGCCTCGGGCTTCGACCTGGAGCTGAAGGACAATTCCGGCGCCGGCCACGACGCGCTGACCAAGGCGCAGCAGCAGCTGGTGGCCCAGGCCAACCAGGACCCGTTGCTGTCCAACGTGCGTTACACCGGCATCGACGACACGCCGCAGCTGCATATCGACGTCGACAATGCCGCCGCCGGCGCCATGGGCGTGTCCACCGCCAATATCAACGCCATGCTGGCGACGGCGCTGGGCGGCACCTACGTCAACGACTTCATCGACCGCGGCCGCGTCAAGCGCGTTTACGTCCAGGGCGACGCCCAGTTCCGCACGCGGCCCGACGACATCAATCACTGGTTCCTGCGCAATACCGCGGGCTCCATGGTCCCCTTCTCGGCCTTCGGCCGCTCCAGCTGGACCTACGGCGCGCCGCAGCTTCAGCGTTACAACGGCACCGGCTCGATGGAAATCCAGGGCACCGCCGCGCCCGGCCAGTCGAACGGCAAGGCCATGACCGAGATGGAAAAGCTGGTCGGACAACTGCCCGGCGACATCGGCTTCGAATGGACCGGCCTGTCGCTGCAGGAAAAGGAATCCGGGGCCCAGGCGGCGCCGCTCTATGCCCTGTCGCTGCTCGTCGTCTTCCTGCTGCTGGCGGCGCTGTACGAAAGCTGGTCGATCCCGTTCGCCGTCATCCTGGTCGTGCCGCTGGGCGTCATGGGCGCGCTGCTGGCGACGTGGTTCCGTGGCCTCGACAACGACATCTACTTCCAGGTCGGCCTGCTGGCGACCATGGGCCTGTCGTCGAAGAACGCCATCCTGATCGTCGAATTCGCCAAGCTGCTGCACGAAGGCGGCCGCACCCTGATCGACGCCACGCTGGAAGCCGTCCGCATCCGTCTGCGGCCCATCCTGATGACCTCGCTGGCCTTCACCTTCGGCATCCTGCCCCTGGTCCTGGCCAACAGCGCGGGTTCGGCGGCCCAGCACGCCATCGGCACCGGCCTGATCGGCGGCGTCCTGTCGGCGACCTTCCTCGCCATCTTCTTCGTGCCGCTTTTCTTTGTCATCGTGCAGAAACTGTTCCGCCAGGACAACCTGCCGCAGGACATCGAAGCTCGGAACAAGGGCAAGAAAGCATGAAAAGCGCCAAGATCCTCGCCCTGACCCTGCCTTCGCTGCTCGTCCTCGGCGCCTGTACGCTGACGCCCAAGTACGAACGCGGCGCCCTGCCCGTCGCGCAAAGCTGGCCCGTCGACACGCAGACGGCGTCGGACGTGCACCTGAAATGGCGCGAGCTGTTCGTCGACGCGAAACTGCAAAAGACGATCGAGCTGGCCCTGGCCAACAACCGCGACCTGCGCGTCGCGGCGCTGGATATCACCAGGGCGCGCGCCGAATACGGCATCGCCCGCGCCGATCTCTTCCCGGCGCTGGACGGCACCCTGTCGGGCAACCGCGCCCACACGCCGGCCGCCGGCACGACGACCGGCTACAGCGCCAATCTCGGTCTGTCGTGGCAGGTCGACCTGTTCGGCCGTATCCGCAGCCTGAACAAGGCGGCGCTGGAAAGCTTCTTCGGCGCCCAGGAAAACCGCAACGCCGTCGAGATCACCCTGATCGGCGACACGGCCTCGGCCTGGATCACGCTGGCCGCCGACCAGGACGCCCTGCGCGTCGCCCAGGAGACGTTGAAGCTCAGCAAGGACAATTACGACATCGCCGCCGGCCAGGCGCGCATCGGCACCCTGTCCGACCTCGACCTGTCCGAGACCAAGACCGAATACGAGACGGCGCGCCAGACGGTGGCCCAGGCCGAGACCACGGTCGACCAGGACAAGGCGGCGCTGACCCTGCTGGTCGGCGCGGGCGTGCCCGACGACCTGCTGCCCGACGGCCTGAAGGCCGGGATCGTCGCCGACAGCCTGCCCGTCGGCGTACCCTCTCAGGTCCTGCTGAACCGGCCGGATGTCCTGGTCGCCGAACATACCCTTAAGGCCGACAATGCCGATATCGGCGCGGCGCGCGCGGCCCTCTTCCCCAGCATCAGCCTGACCGGCGCGGCCGGTTCGGCCAGCAACGCACTCGGCAATCTCTTCAAGTCGGGCACCGGCACCTGGTCCTACGGCACCTCCGCCGCGGAATCGCTCTTCGCCGGCGGCGCCAATATCAACGCCGTCAAGTCGGCCAAGGCCAGCCGCGACATCGCGGTCGCCCAGTACGAAAAAGTGATCCAGTCGGCCTTCCGCGACGTCAGCGACGCGCTGGCCGTGCGCTCGCGCATCGATGAACGCCTCGACGCCCAGACCCAGGCGACCGACGCTGCCCAGACGGCGTTCAAGCTGTCGCAAGTGCGTTACCAGACCGGCGCCGACAGCTACCTGACCCTGCTGACCGCGCAGCGCACCCTGTACACCTCGCAACAGACCCTGATCGGCCTGCAGGCCCTGCGCGCCACCAACCTGAGCACGCTGTACCAGGCGTTGGCGGACGACGAGAGCTTGAATTAAGAGGGCGGCCGTCGGTGGATCGTTAGCCCCCACCACCGCATCTCACGGCTTCGCCGCTCGTGCGGTCCCCCTCCCCGTTCGCTTTCATAATACGGCAAAGACCTATGCTGCTCACGGGGAGGTATGAGAAAGGCAAAACTTCATACCTCCCCGTGAGCGGCGCTGAAGGTTGGATCATCCTGATGCGAACGGGGAGGGGGACCGCACGAGCGGCGAAGCCGTGAGCGCGGCCCGGCGAGGGTGTGGTGGTGGGGGCCCGTAACCCACGATCCCCGCAGCCCTAATCCTCATCCTCGGTAGACACACCGCGCGTCAGCTTCAGCATGACCTCGGCGGCCATGGCCAGCAGCAGTTGGTCGTCGCTACCCAGCAGGCGCGCCATCTTGTCGCGCAGCCAGCGGTGCCGGGCGGCGATGTCGTAGCGGAAGGCCTCGCGCCCCTTGTCGGTCAGGCTGAGCAGGAGCGTGCGCCGGTCCGCCCCCGGGCCGCGCGTTATCAGCCCCCTCCCCTCCAGGTCCCGGATCATCCGGGTCAGCGACTGCGGCTGCAACCGCTGGCGTTCGGCCAGCCGCGCCGCCGGCATCGGCCCATGCTCGTTCAGCGTCGCCATCAGCGACAGCGCCGACAGCGACACGCTGTCGGCCGGCCGCTGGGCGCGCAGGCGGCGCCCCAGCCGCAGCACACCGGCGACGATGCGGGCGACCTGTTCCTGCGATAAAACCGAGTCCGAGTTTGACATTTAATACGCAAAGCTTATTATTTTAAACCGCACAACCGGGAGGTTTCGATGCGGTCTCTTGCCCTGATCCTTGCCACCATTCTCTGCGCCACGCCAGCCTGCGCCGCCGACCGCGTGCACGTGGTCACGCCGGCCGGCGCCATATCGGGCGTACGCGGCGACGGCTTCGACAGCTTCAAGGGCATCCCCTTCGCCGCCCCGCCCGTCGGTGCGCTACGCTGGCAGAAGCCGCAGCCGGCGGCGACATGGACCGGTGACCTCGATGCCTCGGATTTCGGCCCATCGTGCATGCAGCCATCGCCGCCCAGCCACGTCACACCGGGCAGCCCGGGCCTCAAGCTCAGCGAGGACTGCCTGCGGCTGAACATCTGGGCGCCACAAGGTGTCAAAAAAGCCCCCGTCATGGTCTGGATCCACGGCGGCGGCAACGTGAACGGCTCGCCTGCCGACTTCTTCATGGACGGCCAGAGCTTCGCCCGGGACGGCGTCATCCTGGTCTCGGTCAATTACCGCCTGGGCCTGCTCGGCTTCTTCGCCTATCCCGGCCTGACCGAGAACGGCAAGGCTGTCGCCAATTTCGGCCTGTGGGACCAGGTCGCAGCGCTGAAATGGGTCAGGGCCAATATCGCGGCCTTCGGCGGCGATCCCGACAACATCACCCTCTTCGGCGAATCGGCCGGCGGTCAGGACACCCTGGCCCTGATGGCCGCACCGGCGGCGCGCGGCCTGTTCGCCAGGGCGATCGTCGAATCGGGCGGCGGCGGCTGGGCCCCGGACGCCGATATCGCGGCGGCGCAGAAATGGGCCGCCTCCACCTTCCCCGGCAAGACCCTGGCCGACCTGCGCGCCATGCCCGCCGCCGATCTGGTCAAGCAGAACAGCGACTTCACCGATGTCATGGTCGACCACGACCTGCTGTCGGAAACGCCGCTGGCCGCCTTTGCCGACGATACCGCCGCGAGGCTCCCCCTGGTCATCGGCACCAATAGCGAAGAAGGCTCGCTGCTGGGCAATGACGCCGCCAATCCGGCCAAGGTCTGGGACCGGCTTACCCCGGCCGACCTCACGGCCCTGCGCACCGCCTATGGCGCGGCCGCCACCGACGACACAGCTTTCGCCAAGCTGTTGTTCCGCGACGGTTATTTCACCGGCCCGGCGCGTTTCATCGCCCGCCGTGCCGATGCCTACCTCTACCGCTTCAGCTATATCCGGACGCCGCTGCAAAAGCGCCGCACCGGCGCCTGGCACGGCTCGGAAGTGCCCTTCGTCTTCGAACGCTGGCCGATCGACGACCTCGACGCCACCGACCAGACGGTCGAAACCGCCATCCATGGCGCCTGGATCGCCTTCGCCAAAACCGGCAAGCCGGGCTGGCCAACCCTCAATGCCGCGGGCCAGGAGATGCGCTTCGACGCCACCCCCTCGCCGCGCGCGCCGGACGACCAGACCGCGCTCGACCGGCTGGACAGCCGGTTGTCTCCCGTGAAACAGCCGTAAAACTTCGGTTTAGACATCTGGTCTACGCTTGACTCCATCCGCCGCCGCGCGTCATAACGTTCGTAATACGGCGCAGGGGTTTAAGCATGGAACTGAAAGTCACCAAGATCGGCAACTCGCTGGGGGTCATCCTGCCCCGCGACCTGCTCGGCAAATTGCAGCTCGACAAGGGCGACAGCATCTTCCTGGTCGCCACGCCCGAAGGTTTCCGCATCACCTCCTACGATCCGGCCTTCGCCGAACAGATGGAATCGGCGCGCGCCCTGATGCGCAAGCGCCGCAACGTCGTCAACGAACTGACGAAGTAAGCCATGCCCTATAAATTGCTGACCGAGGGCGTCATCCAGGCGATCCAGGGCGAAATCGTCACCCAGTATGGCGGCCGCACCGGCACGCGCGAACTGAGCATGCTGAAAATGCTCTATGCCCGCGCCGAGGTGCTGAGCGAAAGCTCGTCGACCGACCTGGCCAGCCTGGCGGCGATCTATGGCTACGGCCTGGCCCACGACGCCCTGTTCAACGACGCCAATACACCGACGGCCCTGCTGGCGGTCGAGCTGTTCCTCAAGCTGAACGGCTACCGCCTGGTCGCCGACGATACCACCTGCTTCCTGGGCTTCAGCGTCGTCGCCAATGGCGAACTGTCGGCCGAGGCCTTCGCCTCGTGGATCCGCACCCACATCGCCCCAATCGAGGGATGATCGAGGACTGACCGGGGGGCCTATACGGCTTCTATACAAAATCTATACGGCGCCGTTGACGATCTATACACCGGCTATATGCGAGGATTGGTACTGCCCGGATCCTCGTATTGCGTTCCCGTAAAGGCTATGAGCGAACCCTCTGCCGCGCCCGTCCCGTCCTTTTCCACCCGCGACGAAGCGGAATCGGTCCAGAGCCATGGCCACGGCCATACCGGCTTCTGGGGCCTGGCCGTCGGCGCCATCGGCGTGGTCTTCGGCGATATCGGCACCTCGCCGCTCTACGCCATGAAAGAGGCCTTAAGCCACGCCCGCGCCGGCACCGATCCGCGCCTGGCGACCTTCGGCGTCATCTCTCTCGTCTTCTGGGCGTTGCTGCTGCTGGTGACGGTGAAGTACGTCATCTTCCTGATGCGCGCCGACAACAAGGGCGAAGGCGGCACGCTGGCCCTTATGGCCCTGGCGCAGAAGGCCATCGGCAAGCATTCGATGACCCTGTTCTTCCTCGGCATCTGCGGCGCCGCCCTGTTCTACGGCGACAGCATCATCACCCCCGCCCTGTCCGTGCTCAGCGCCATCGAAGGCATCAAGGACGCGCCGAACGTCGGCCACAGCTTCGACAACTACGTGCTGGGCATCTCCATGGCCATCCTGATCGGCCTCTTCTTCGTCCAGTCCAAGGGCACGGAAAAGGTGGCGCGCTTCTTCGGCCCGGTCATGCTGACCTGGTTCGGCATCATGGCGGCGCTGGGCCTCTACTACATCGTCAAGGCGCCGGTCATCCTGCAGTCCCTGTCGCCGCACTACGGCATCGAATTCCTGCTGGCCAACGGCTTTACCGGCTTCGTCATCCTGGGCAGCGTCTTCCTGGTCGTCACCGGCGCCGAGGCCCTCTATGCCGACATGGGCCACTTCGGCCGGGCGCCGATCTCGGCGGCGTGGCTGTGGGTCGCCTTCCCGTCGCTGGTCCTCAACTATCTCGGCCAGGGCGCCCTGACCCTGATCGATCCGCACGCCCACGAGAACCCGTTCTGGCGCATGGTGCCCGACGCGCTTTACTGGCCGGTGCTGATCGTCGCCACCATGGCCACCGTCATCGCCTCTCAGGCCGTCATCACCGGCGCCTTCTCGATGACCCAGCAGGCGGTGCAGCTGGGCCTCCTGCCGCGGCTGACCATCGAGCGGACCAGCGAGACCCAGGCCGGCCAGATCTACGTGCCGTCGATCAACACCCTGCTGATGCTGGGCGTGCTGTTCCTCATCGCCGTGTTCAAGAGCTCGGACAACCTGGCCTCGGCCTACGGCATCGCGGTGACCGGCACCATGTTCATCAGCACGATCATGGCCTGGATCGTCATCCGCCGCCAATGGCAGTGGTCGCGGCTGCGCACCCTGGCCCTGCTGCTGCCGCTGGGCATCATCGAGGCCATCTTCATGGCGTCGAACCTGACCAAGTTTTTCAGCGGCGCCTGGATGCCCCTGCTGCTGGGCGCCACCCTGATCGTCATCATGCTGACCTGGGTGCGCGGCACGCAGATCCTGACCGACAAGACCAAGCGCGACAGCGTGCAACTGACCGACCTGATCGACATGCTGCAAAGGCGCCCGCCGCACCGCGTGCCCGGCACCGCCGTCTTTTTGTCGTCGGATACCTCCATCGCGCCGGTCGCCCTGATGCACAATCTCAAGCACAACAAGTGCCTGCATGAGCGCAACGTCGTGCTGACGGTGCGGACGGCCAATGTGCCGCGCGTGCCGGACAGCGAACGCGTGACCATCGAGATTCTCAGCGAGGACTTCAAGACGCTGAGCGTGACCTACGGCTTCATGGAAAGCCCCAACCTGCCGCGCGCGCTCAGCCTGCTGCGCAGGCAGGGGATGAAGTTCGACTTCATGTCGACGACCTTCTTCGTCGGCCGGCGTTCGATCGTGCCGTCGGCGCGCTCGGGCATGCCGCTGTGGCAGGACTACCTCTTCATCTTCCTGATGAAGAACGCCACCAACCCGACCGAGTTCTTCCATATCCCGCCCGGCCGCGTCGTCGAAATGGGCACGCAGGTCTCGGTCTAAACCTGGATATCGTGATCCAGTCCGGTCAGGGTGCGCAGGATCTGCCCGCGCAGCGGCAGGTTCAGCACCGCCGGCAGGAGCAGGTCACGGATCCCCCGAAGCCAGGGCTTTTCCCCTAGCACCAGCGTGGTCAGCGCCTCGATGCGCTGCACCACGCCATGGTCGATGTGCCGACGCGCGTGGTTGTAGCGGTCGAGTTGCCCGCGCGCCGCCAGTTCGGCGAACACCCACGCGTCCTCGATGCCCAGATTCATCCCCCTCGCCCCGATCGGCGCGTGGATATGCGCCGCATCGCCGGCGAGATAGGCCTCCCCGCGCTGCAGGGTGTCGGCGATACGGTGCGCGATGTGGAAGGACGATGACCACACCGGCGGCCCCGCCGGCCGCACATCCTTCAGACGGGCGAACAGGTCCTGCCCGTTGCCGATCAGCCGCCACAGGTAGGGCGGCTTTTCGGAACGAATGTCGGTGACCACACGCAGCATGAACAGGAAGCCGCCATCCTCGAACAGGCGGATGTGCGCCGCCGCCGGATCGATATCGCCCTCCAGCGGCACGTCCATCAGTGACCACGGTTCAGCCAGGGTGTGACCGTGAAAACCGATATGCAGGCACTCGCGCACGCGGCTGTGCGCCCCGTCGGCGCCCAGCAGCCAGAGCGGCTTGACGATCTCGCTGCCGCCGGCCGAGCCCAGGGTGACGTCGATGTGGTCGTGTTCGGCGCAGCCGACCAGTTGTACGCCGGGCTCGACGGTGCCGCCATGCGCCGCCAGGGCCTCGGCCAGCAGGGCTTCCGACGTCGCCTGCGACAGGGCCAGCATGAAGGGATAATCACCGCCGATATCGCCGACCGACATCCGCGCCAGCAGCCGGTCGTCGCGCCACAACCGCGCCTCGGTCACCTTGAGCCCGCGCGCCAGCATCTTCGCCGTCACGCCGGTCGGCTCCAGCAGGTGCAGGGTGCGCGGATTGACGGCCAAGGCGCGTGACGTCCGGGCAGGTGAAGCAGGCACGCCTTCCGTCGCCTGATCGATCAGGCGGACGGCGATATCATGGCGGACCAGGAACAGGGCCGCAGCCAGTCCGACCGGACCGGCGCCGGCGATAAGCGGTATATCCATGACGGCCTCCTGCCCGGAGCATAGGGCGAAAAGCCGTCAAAAATCACCATGTTTCGCGCCGGGTTTCTATTTGCCGCCGGCGTCCAGGGTCTGGGCGTCGAGGTGCACGGTGACCGGCGCGCCGAGGTCGGCCTCCGAGGCGCCGGTCATCACCTTGTAGTCGCCGGCCGCGATCTTCCAGCCGTGCGCGGCCGTGTCCCAGGTGGCCAGAAGCCGCGGATCGACCGTCAGCGTCAGCGTCTTGCCTTCGCCGGCGGCCAGGCTTGTCTTGTCGAAGGCGCCCAGCCGCTTGGGCGCTTCCCACCCGGCGCCCTGCGGCGCCGAGACGTAGACCTCGGTGACCGCGCGGCCAGCGACCGCGCCCGTGTTCTTCACGGTGACCGAGACGGCGACGCCCTTCCCCGCCGGACGGGCCGCCAGGCCCGACCAGCCGAAGCCGGTATAGCTCAGGCCATAGCCGAACGGGAACAACGGCTTGAGGCCCTTCTGGTCGAACCACTTGTAGCCAATGGCCGCGCCCTCGATGTCGTAGTCGCTGTGCGGGTGACCGGTCTTTTGCGTATCGGCGTCGATCACCGGACGCGGCAGCTGATCGACCGAGGCCGGGAAGGTCACCGGCAGGCGGCCCGACGGATTGACCTCGCCGGTCAGCACGCGCGCGATGGCTTCACCGCCCGAGGTGCCGGGATACCAGGCCTCGAGCACCGCCCCGACCTGGCCCAGCCACGGCATCAGCACCGGTCCGCCGGTCTCCAATACCACGACGGTCTTCCGGTTGGCCCCGGCGACCGCCGAGATCAGCGCGTCCTGGTGGTTGGGCAGGCTGAGATCGGGCACGTCGAGGCTCTCGCCGGTCCACTGGGTGGCGAAAACGACGACGACATCGGCCTTGGCGGCCGCCGCCGCGGCGGCCTTGACGTCCTTGCCGTCGACATAGGTGACCGCGGCCGAGGTGCGCTTTTTCACGCCGGCCAGGGGCGAAGACGGGAAATAGACCATCGGCCCGGGGAAGCCGTCGGGGCCTTCATTGGCGACGGCCAGGCCGTTGTCCGGCCCGCCGTGCGGATAGACCTGGGACGAACCGCCGCCCGACAGCACGCCGGCATCGGCATGGCCGCCGATGAAGACGATCGACTTCGCCGACCTGGCCAGGGGCAGCAGTTTGCCGTCGTTCTTCAGCAGGACGATGGCGCCCTCGGCGTCGGCCTGGGTCGCGGCGGCGTGCGCCGCATAGTCGATGCCGGCCGACTGGTCGCCGTTCAACGGCTGGTCGAACAGGCCGGCGGCGAACATCGAGCGCAGGATACGGTGCGTCATGTCGTCGAAGCGCTGCGGCTTGACCCAGCCATTGGCCACCGCCTCCGTCAGGGCGTTTTCGAAATAGGGCGAGAGGTCGAAGGGATAGCCCGATTCCTGGTCCAGGCCGGAATTGGCCGCAGGGACCGTCGAATGGGTGGCGCCCCAGTCCGACATGACATAGCCCTTGTAGTTCCAGTCGTGCTTCAGCACCTGGTTGAGCAGCCAGTCGCTTTCGCAGGCATAGGCGCCATTCACACGATTGTACGAACACATCACCGAGCCTGGCTGGCCGATCTCATTGGCGAACTCGAAGGCCAGCAGGTCCGACTGCCGCGCGGCCTGCTCGCCGATCTTGACGTCGACCGTGAAGCGGTCGGTTTCCTGGGCGTTGAAGGCATAGTGCTTCAGCGTCGAGATGATGTGGTTCGACTGGATGCCCTTGATTTCTTGGCCAACTATGGTGCCCGACAGCAGCGGATCCTCACCGCCGTATTCGAAGTTGCGGCCGTTGCGCGGCTCGCGCGCCAGGTCGTTGCCGCCGGCCAGCTGCACGTTGAAGCCCGACATTCGCGCCTCGTTGCCGATCATCGCGCCGCCCGCGAAGGCCAGGGCCGGGTCCCAGGTCGCCGCCGTGGCGATGCCCGACGGCAGCGAGGTGCGCAGGCGCGGATGCGCCGACCGCTGGGTGGCCACGCCGACACCGGCATCGGTCTCGGACTGCGCCGGGATGCCCAGGCGCGGTATGCCGGTGATATAGCCCGCCGCGTCGGCCATCCCGTCGACCGGGCGGGTGAAGTGCTTCCATGGCGCGTCGGTCGAGAAGTAGCCGAAGACCAGTTCCTGCTTTTCCTTGGCGGTCATCGCCTTGACCAGCAGGTCGGCGCGGGCGTCGGGATCGAGCGCCGTGTTCATCCACGGCGTGGCCGGCTTCGCGGCGTCCTGCGCCAGAACGGCGACGGGCAGGCCCAGCGCCAGGACGGCGGCGGACAGGATCAGGCGGGTCTTCAGCGTCATGGCTCTTCCTCGATCGAAAAGGCCCCTCCCCGTGCGCGATGAGGGTTCCGGCAAGACGCGGCCGTCGGCCGCGCCGATGATTTGGCAGGGAAGGCCCGGCGCATCCGGCGCCGGCTCTATCCTGATGCGTTTCCTTTACGGCCCCGTAAGGTCCGGCTTGTGCCCGGCGGATATGTCCGAAGTGGACAAAAATCACGCCATTTTTGGACAATTATTCAAGATACTGATTTTATTCGTACTTACTGATTTTTAGTCATCACTCGTCAGAGCTTTATACAGGCTTTTATCGAAAAAGCGTCAATTTTTTTGACAATCGGTGCGCACGATGTCAAGCCCATTGTCATCGATGTCATATAAATGCGCCCGCCTCCGGCCGTGCCGGACGGGACAAACCGGACCAAGCGTGGCACAAGCGACACATGCCGACGATCTATGATGTAGCCGAACTGGCGGGGGTGTCCGCCAAGACCGTATCGCGGGTGCTGAACGAGGACCGCGCCGTCAGGGCCGTCACACGCGAGCGCGTGCTGGAGGCCATGAGCCGGCTCAGCTACCGCCCCAATGCCCAGGCGCGGTCGCTGCGCCTGGGCGACGGCCGCAGCTCCATCGGCCTGCTGCTGGAAGACCCGGCCAGCGGCTATCAGGGCCGCATCCACCACGCCATGCTGGTGGCCTGCATGGAAACCGGCAACTACATGGCCGTCGAGCTGTTCCAGCCCGGCCCGCAGGCCTTTCCCGGCAGCCTGGAACAGTTCATCGACGACGCCAAGATCAAGGCCATGCTGCTGCTGCCGCCGCTGTGCGACCACGGCCCGTTGAAGGCGGTGCTGAAGGCGCGCGACATCCATTGCGTGCTGATCTCGCCGGTGACGCCCGACAGCCACTATCCTTCGGTCGCCATGGACGACCGCAAGGCGGCGCGCGACGTCGTCGACTACCTGCTGGGCCTCGGCCACACCAGGATCGCCCACATTTCCGGCAATCCCGACCATGCCGCCGCCCTGCTGCGCCGCCAGGGCTATTACGAGGCCTTCGAGGCCCACGGCCTGCCCCGCCCGCCGGCGGACTATGTCGCCGAGGGCCTGTTCACCTTCCGCAACGGCATCGCCGCGGCGGAAAAGCTGCTGTCCCTCCCCGACAGGCCAACGGCGATCTTCGCCTCGAACGACGAAATGGCGGCGGCGGCCTGTTCGGTGGCGCACAGGATGGGCCTGCGCATTCCCGAGGATCTTTCGGTCGTCGGCTTCGACGATGCGCCGATCTCGTCGGCGATATGGCCGGCCCTGACCACGGTGCGCCAGCCCTACCTGGAGATGGCGCGGCGCTCGCTCAGCCTGCTCAATGCCGCCGGCGGGCCGGTCCAGCCGTCCGACAGCCAGCAGCGCCACCTGATCCCGCACGAGATCGTCGAACGCGAATCGACGGCCCCGGTGAAACGCTGATCGGCTCATGGCCGAATTGCAATTTAACGCGCCCTGAGCCTATAAAAGCCGCATCGCTTTGCTGGCACGTCATGGATGATCTCAGGTTAAACCGCCCCATCACCGAGCCCAAATCCACCAATGGAGGGGCGCGTTTCTGGATAGTGGCCATCGCCATCGCGGCGGGCCTGCATCTGCTGGTGTTCGGCGCCCTGGCCCTGTCGCACAAGGCGAAGCCCGCCGCGGCGCCCGAGGCCCGTCCGGCGGAGACGGCCGCCGTTCCCGCCGCGACGCCGGCGCCGGCGGCCAGGGCCCCCTCGCCCGTGCTGCGCGAAACCGATCCGCATGTTCCGGCTACCAGGCCGCCCGTGGTTCCGCCCAAGGTGGCGCCACTCAAGACGACGCCGGCCAAACACATCAAGCCTGCCCCCGCCCCGGCGGCCGAACACAGGCATGCGCCAGCGGTGAAAGCGGTCCCGACGCACAAGAAAGCCGAGCCCGCAGCCAAGCCGGAAAAGGCCGCCAAGACCAAGCCGGCCAAGGTGAAACCGGCAAAAACCCGGCCGGCGAAGGCGGAGAAAAAGCCCGCGCCGGCGAAAAAGACAGCCGCACCCAAGGCCAAAGCCAAAGCCGCGCCTGGCCTGGACCTCGAGGCGCTGAGCCACTTCAAGTCGTCGGGCAAATGATCGCCTAGGCCAGCGACCGGTTCAACCGCTGCACCAGTTGCGGATAGGCCGCCGTCGCCGCGCCGTAGAACGTCTTCAGCCCGCCGCACAGGTAGTTGAGCCCCGCCTCGCCGTCCGGCGCCGCCACGATGCGGTTCTTGGGACATTCGCCCCAGCACAGCTCCAGGAAACGGCACGACCTGCAGTGCGCCGGCAGGGTGTCGAGCTTGGCATTGCCGAAAGCCACCTGGGCCTCGCTGCGCGCCAGCACCCCCTCCTCCGTCTCCAGGATATTGCCCAGGTGGTGTTCGGGGGACACGAAGTGGTCGCAGCTATAGAGGTCGCCGTTGAATTCGATGGCCAGGCCGCGGCCGCACTTCGGCGAGGTCACGCACATCTGCGAACCCTTGCGCAGCATCATCGAGATGACGTTTTCGAACTGGTCGACAAAGGTCGTGCCGTAGTCTTGCGCGAACCATTCGTCCCAGATCGCCGCCAGGAAAGTGCCCCAGTCGTCGCCGTCGACCGACCAGGGCTCGACCACGCTGTGCGCCGCCGATGGCCGGGTGCGCACCTCACCCAGCATGGGCATCGTATCGCCACGATCCTGGGCCGGCACCACGGCCGGGATAAACTGGATGACGCGCGGCCGGACCTCGTCGCGAAGGAAGCGGTAGGTGCGCAGTGGCTCCTTGCCGTTGGCATTGTTGACGACGCACAGCGCGTTGAACGGAATGCCCCAGCGGCGCAGGCGCTCGGCGGCGGCCATGACCTGATGAAAGGTCGGGCGGCCGCCCTTGGCCTTGCGGTAAAGGTCGTGCAGGTCTTCGGGGCCGTCGATCGACAGGCCGACCAGGAAGGTGTTCGCTTTCAGGAATTCGGCCCAGCGCTCGTCAAGCAGGACGCCATTGGTCTGCAGGTCGTTCTCTATACGCTGGCCGGGCTTTTTGTACCTGGCCTGCAGTTCGACGACGCGGGCGAAGAAGTCGAGCCCCATCAGGGTCGGCTCACCGCCCTGCCAGGTGAAGACGACCTCAGGCCCCGACTGGCTTTCGATATATTGCCGGATATGCGCCTCCAGCACTTCGTCGGACATGCGCGGCGCCTTGGGCTGCGACAGCAGGCCCTCCTTGCTCAGGTAGAAGCAGTAGGTGCAGTCGAGATTGCACTGCGCGCCCGAGGGCTTGATGATGGTGTGGTAGGACGCGTGGGTGGTGGTCATGGGGTCCTGCTATGCTTGGCTCGACGGCAAGTAAGAATCCCCACCACCCCCGGCCATCTATGGCTTGGCATCGAAAGCGCCGGCCGGCGGTCCCCCTCCCCAACAAGTTGGGGAGGCATGATAAAAAGCGGGGGCTCGTTTCTCATACCTCCCCACCTTTGGTGGGGAGGGGGACCGCGAGCCGGCGCGACCGTCGATACAGTTGAGAATGGCTCGTGGTGGTGGGGCTTCTTACTTCGAAGCGGGTTTACTGAAGATCGATCGACACCTTGTCGACCTTGCCCTGGAAGGGGTTGGGCGAGACATAGGCCGGGCTGACGGCCGAGCCGGTGTCCTTGCCGACGTCGAAGGTCTCGGTGATCGAGCTGGCGAAGCCGCCGAACGCCTGGAACTTGCCCGCCGCCACCTTCTTGTCGCCGATGTACAGTTCGGCGTCGCCGGGCTCGGGCTCGCCGCCCACCAGCTTGGCGAACAGGCTCTTCGGGATCAGCGGCGCGTGGGCGGTGAAGACGGCGCGGATCTGCACCTTGCCCTCGGGCAGCGGATCGCCGGAGACGATCTTTTCATGCACCTGGCCCAGCGAGTTTTCCTCATAGGTCAGCTTGCCATCCTTGACGTAGATCGAGAAGCCGCCGTAGCGGCCGCCGTCGGCCAGGATGACGCCGTCCGCCCCGCCCTTCGGCACGGTCAGGTCGGCGGTGACGGTGTGCGAACGGCCGCCCAGCACCGGGGTGTTGTACTGGGTGATGTGCTCGACGCCCGACAGGTAGGTGTAGTGGGTCTTGTCCTTGGGCGCATGGGTCGGCGCGCCCTGGGGCAGCGGCACCAGCGGATAGACGCCGTTGCGCACGGCCTCCTTGTCGAACTCCTTTTTCAGTTCCTCAAGCTTGTCCGGGTACTTGTCGGCCAGGTCGTGGGCTTCGGAATAGTCTTCCGAGACGTGGTACAGCTCCCACTTGTCGTTCTCGAAGCCGCCGCCGAACACCTTGATCGGATTGCTGAACAGCTCCCACGGCGCATAGCGGCGCGTGCCGGCGACCCAGCCGTCCTTGTAGATGGCGCGGTTGCCGAAAATCTCGAAATACTGCTCGGTGTGCTTTTCCGGCGCCTGGGGATTGGTGAAGGTCTCGACCAGGCTCTTGCCTTCCAGCGGGATCTGCTTCGCGCCGTTGACGACGTCGGGGAACTGGATGCCCGCGGCTTCGTAGATGGTCGGGGCGATGTCGTTGACGTGGCCGAACTGCGGCCGCACCGCCTCGGGGTGGGCCGTGTGATTGGCCCACGAGATGACCAGGCCGTTGCGCGTGCCGCCGAAGTGCGACGCCACCTGCTTCATCCACTGGAACGGCGTCGTGGTCGCCCACGACCAGCCGGCGGCGTAGTGGTTGTCGAAGAGCGGACTGCCCAGGTCGCTGTAGTGCGACAGTTGCAGGTCGAGATCGGTCCTGGCGCCGGCCGTCAGGGCCAGGTTGGCGTCGGAACCGGCCAGGCCCCCTTCGGCGCTGCCGCCATTGTCGCCGACGACGTAGATGATCAGCGTATTGTCGGCCAGGCCGTCGTCATTGACCGTCTTCAGCAGGCGGCCGATTTCGGAATCGGTGTGCGACAGATAGGCCGAATAGACCTCCATCTGGTGGGCATAGAGCTTCTTCTGGTCGGGGGTCAGGCTGTCCCAGGCCGGCAGGCCGGCGGGCCGCGGCGTCAGTTCGGCATTGGCCGGGATGATCCCCGCCGCCTTCTGGCGGGCGAAGGTTTCCTCGCGCAGCTTGTCCCAGCCCTGGTCGAACTGCCCCTTGTACTTGTCGATCCATTCCTGCGGCACGTGCAGCGGCGCATGGGTGGCGCCGGTCGCCAGATACAGGAAGAAAGGCTTTTCGGGCGCCACCGCCTCGTGCTGGTGGATCCACTTGATCGAGTCGTTCACCAGGTCGGACGTCAGGTGATAGCCGTCCGCCGGCTTGCCTGGCGCGTCGACCGGCGAGGTGTTGCGATAGAGCTGCGGCTCCCACTCGCTGGTCTCGCCGAACATGAAGCCGTAGAAATATTCGAAGCCCAGCCCCGTCGGCCAGTGGTTGAAGGGACCGACCGGCGAGACTTCCCACTGCGGCGTATTGTGCCACTTGCCGATGGCGGCGGTGCTGTAGCCGTTGTCCTTGAGGATCTCGGCCACCGACGCGGTATTGGGCGACCACACGCCGTCATAGGCCGGGTAGCCGGCGGCCAGGTCGGTCAGGTTGCCGAAGCCGACCTCGTGATGGTTGCGTCCGGTCAGCAGGGCGGCGCGCGTCGGCGACGAGATCGCCGTAGTGTTGAAATCGTTATAACGCACGCCATGCGCCGCCAGGGCGTCGATGTTCGGCGTCGCCGCCGGCCCGCCGAAGGTCGAGGAGGCGCCGAAGCCGACGTCGTCGAGCAGGATCAGGATGATATTGGGTGCGCCCTTGGGCGCCTTCGGCTGCTCCGGCCATGACGGGGTCGAGCTTTCGCGCGTCGGGCCGATCTTGCCGGCGAACGGCGCCTGGGGTTTGGGCAGGACATTGTCCTGGGCCAGGGCAGCCCCGGCGAACAGGGCGAGGGCGGCCGTCGCCGTCGCGCCGAACAGAGCCAGGCGTTTCTTTACGCCCGCACGAGGGCGCCGTCGCGGCAGGCCGCGCGTCGTCAAGGTCATGGAAGTCCCCTTCAGTCTGGCCATTCGGCGCGCTCATGCGTTGCCGACCCCGCCGCGAACGCATCGCGGATGGCTTTTGTCGATGTGATGAAATGACGAAGGGATCCGAAAGTGTGTTTCGGGTACGACCTTTGCGTTCAATCCAGATAGAACCGGTGGGGTTTTGGTTCAATCCATAAAAACTAAACGCAGATGCGCGTCCGGCTAATGCGGGATTTCAAGCCTATGCCGGAGAAAATTCGGTCTTTGATCCCCCGACGCCCCCTGCCCTATTGGCGATCAGAGCCCCGTCAGGCGCCGGTTCTTGCGTGCCACCAGGCCGTTCATATGGGTCAGCGAGGCCAGTTGGGTATAGATGAGCTCAAGATAGCCGGCATCGCGCAGTTCGGCCAGGGTGGCCGCCGGCAGGGCCTGCAGCTTGTCACGGCTGATCGAATGCAGGCCGTCGAGCCGGATCGTCGAACGGTCGGCGAATTCAATGTCAATGCGCACCGCTTCGATCAAACCCAGCGCGTTCAATCTGGCGGCATAGTCCGAGCCCTGGCGCGTACCCTGGACCAGTTCGTTGAGCGCCGCAGTGACCCGCTGCAGGTAGGGCGTCGGCGCGCCATCGCTCAGGAACACCGCCTCCCCGTCTCCGGTCGTCAGGCGTGGGCTGTCGGTATCGATGGCGACGTTGAGGTTGCCGGGCGGGTCACCGGGCAGGCCGGTGACCGCGAAAGGCTGGCGCTGGATATTGAGGGGCACGTAAAGCGCGTCCCAGCGATCGCCCTCGAGGAACAGGTTCTCAACGGTGGAGAAGCCCAGGACCACGCCGCATTCGAAACCGTCGCCGGCAGGCGTGCGCCGCAGGAAGATCGGATAGTGCGCGACAAGGCGGGGGAATTCGCGCGGAATAACACCGACCATGCCGATATTGTCACCATAGGCTTCCGACGGGCGGGTATCGACCCGGAGATCGCGGTGCGCATCCTTGTCTAGGGCGATGGTAGCGGCCATGCTGGTTCCTGTTCCGCGTCTTCTGTGACGAAACTATAGGCGAAGGTGCGCCGGACAGCAACCAATCCGTGTGTTTCGCAGGACAAATCTCAATTCCGGAAAGCCCTGCTTTTCCTCACGAATATCAGCGGATTAGCCTGGATTGCATGGATATGCGGGGATGGGCGGCGCCTACGTCCTCTACTGGACGTTTCGTGGGCCGTTTCGCGGGGTTGCCGGTGACCAGTCCTCGTATTGGCTGATTGCCTTTTTAGTCGGCGGGGCCGTTAAAGACTCTAGTTAGTGATTCAAGTTAAGTAGGTTAAGCGTCGAAATTAACCAAATTAATCCCACCGGATCAAAGGCTTGAGTCACGCCTTCGTCATTGTTCCCCCGTGGGTTTGTCATTGATACCCCGTGAGGGCCGTCATCGTTCCCCCGTGGGAAAAGTCACCCTTCCCCCGAAGCCGGCCCTGAACGGGAAGGCCGAATGGAGGGTCTTATCCACAGAACGGCCGAGGAACATGCGCGTTTTTAAGCTTTTTCAAAGTCTTGGCGGCGTGTTTTGGCTGGATTCCGGTCACCGATACCCCGAACGGCAGGTCACCAATCCCCCGAAGACTCGGTCACTGATACCCCGTCGATGCGCCAGACCGTCTTTTCGGCGGCCGATTCGATCAAACGGAGGCCGGCAGCAACGAATCAGGTGCCTCCGGTCACTGATACCCCGATAGTTCGGTCACCGTTCCCCCGACTCAGAAGCGGCGTCCGGTCACCGTTCCCCCGTGAGTCCCGGCGCAAACCGTTAACTTAAAAGGCCGTCGACTTCCATGGCGCGACGCTCTTCGGCGGTCAGCCGTTCCAGGCGCTTCAGCTCTTCGCGGATGTTGACGCGTTCGGCCATGTCGCGACGGATGAAGTGCACGGCGGGCGAACCGTCCGACACCTTGGTCATCGTCATGTCGTATTCCGGCAGGGCGTTCTTCACGACGATGCGCTTGAGAAGATAGGTGAATTGCTTGAGCGGACTGTCCGAACCCGTCTTTTCGTGCAGGATCGAGATGCGGCAGGTCCAGCCCTTTTCCTGTTCGCCGGCGTGTTTGCGGGCGGCGCGGTACAGCGCCCGTTCCATGCCGCCGGTCAGCAGGAAGTAGTCCTGGTGCATGGTCAGCAGCGACTTGTCGGTGACGATACCCTGGTAAACCCAGTCCGAAAGCGTGATCGACAGGCCCCTTGGGGCTTCGGTGACCGGGTCGACCTCGAGGTGAAACGCGTCGATCCAGCCGAACTGGGCCTTGTCCTTGCGTTTGGGGGCGCGGATCGAGGTCTGGATGGTGGTCGATTCCAGGCGCTGCAGGGCCGCCTGAAGCTCTTGGTAGGACTTCCCCCCCGTATCGCGCTTGATGGCCCTCAGCAGGTCGTAGGAGGTCGTGCGGAGCGTCCTGGGCAGATCGTTGATCCCCTGCTCCTTCATCCGGTTCAGCTGCGACGCCGCCCAGATCATCACGTCGGCGTCCCAGATGGTGGCGATGCCGAATTCGGCATTGCCGGAGACCTTGACCCAGGTGTCGCCATCCGGCGACGTATATTCGATCGGCTTGAGGCGTTTGCGCTTGGCCAACGAAAAGAACGGCCGTTCCATGATCTCGCGTTG
>FTDB01002106.1_pt1 | contig 20541 bp, 13 predicted proteins | sample 1639741 | NCBI WGS metagenome assembly FTDB01 (sample SAMEA3914869, study PRJEB12502) | metagenome | biome: forest; material: soil | place: USA | collected 2012-03-12 | depth 0.1 m | reverse complement strand
GGCATCGACGTCTTCATGATCGCGCCCAAGGGCCCCGGCCACACCGTGCGCGGCGAATATGTGAAGGGCGGCGGCGTGCCCTGCCTGATCGCGATCCACCAGGATGCGAGCGGCAACGCGCATGACGTGGCCTTGTCCTACGCGTCGGCGGTCGGCGGCGGCCGTTCGGGCGTGATCGAGACGACCTTCAAGGAAGAGTGCGAGACCGATCTTTTCGGCGAGCAGGCGGTGCTGTGCGGCGGCTTGAGCCACCTGATCATGGCTGGTTTCGAAACCCTGGTCGAAGCTGGCTACGCGCCGGAAATGGCCTATTTCGAATGCCTCCACGAAGTGAAGCTGATCGTCGACCTGATGTATGAGGGCGGCATCGCCAACATGCGCTATTCGATCAGCAACACCGCGGAATATGGCGATTACCATACGGGCCCGCGCATCATCACCGACGAGACCAAGGCGGAGATGAAGCGCGTCCTGGCCGACATCCAGGGCGGCCGCTTCGTCCAGCGCTTCGTGCTCGACAACAAGGCCGGCAATCCCGAGCTCAAGGCGAGCCGCAAGCTGCAGAACGCGCACGGCATCGAGAAGGTCGGCGCCGAACTGCGCGCCATGATGCCGTGGATCGCCAAGAACAAGCTGGTCGACAAGGCCAAGAACTGAGTGACGTCGGCCACAACCGGGCGCCCGTGTTAGCGCTGGCGTCCGGTTGTCCGATTATCAAACTGGTTACTCCAAAACGAACCTGATACCGCCCCTTGACTCGGACGCGCTGACCTAACATTGGTAGCGCTAACAAGAATTGTGTGCGGGAGAGGGTGCGAAATGACGGCTTTCACGCCGGCGACGATGCTGGCTGACGATTGGCGCGAGGGGCTTTTCCTCGGCCGGATCGAGACGGCCGAAGGACCGACGCCCGTCCTGCTCAAGGGCGGTATCCTCTATGATATGAGCCGGGTCGCGCCGACCGCCGCGCAGCTTGTCGCCGCTCGCGCTTTCGACGTTACGAAGGGCGTGCCGCTCGGCGATCTCGAGACCCTCAACCTTTCCGGCGCGGGCGCGCCGCGCCTGCTCAGCCCGGTTGACCTGCAATGCGTCAAGGCGGCGGGCGTGACCTTCGCGGTCTCGGCGGTCGAGCGCGTGATCGAGGAGCGTGCGCGTGGCGACGCGAGCAAGGCGGCCGAGGTGCGCGCGATGCTCGAAGGGCGGATCGGCGGCGGCATTCGCGGGCTCAAGCCCGGCTCGAAGGAAGCGATGGCGCTCAAGCAGGCGCTGATCGACGAAGGCATGTGGTCGCAATATCTGGAGGTCGCGATCGGCCCGGATGCGGAGATCTTCACCAAGTCGCCGGTGCTGTCGACCGTCGGCTGGGGCGCCGAAGTCGGGGTGCGTTCGGATTCCTCCTGGAACAATCCCGAACCCGAAATCGCAATCCTGGCCGACAGCCATGGCGAGCCCGTCGGCGCGAGCCTCGGCAACGATGTCAATCTGCGCGATTTCGAAGGGCGCTCGGCGTTGCTGCTGGGTAAGGCCAAGGACAATAATGCGTCCTGCGCGCTCGGGCCGTTCGTGCGCCTGTTCGACGCAAGCTTCACGATGGACGACGTACGCGCCGCCCAGGTCGATCTGCTGATCGAGGGCGAGGACGGCTATGTGCTCAAGGGCCACAGCTCGATGCGCGAGATCAGCCGCGATCCGACCGATCTTGTCGCCCAGGCAATGAGCGAGCATCATTATCCGGACGGCTATATCCTGTTCCTCGGCACCCTGTTCGCGCCGACGCAGGATCGCGACATTCCGGGCAGCGGCTTCACCCACAAGGTCGGCGACGTCGTGTCGATCTCGACCCCCAAGCTCGGCAAATTGATCAACCGCGTGACGCATTCAAAGGACGCCAAGCCGTGGACCCTCGGTATCGGTGGCCTGATGCGTAACCTGATGCAGCGCGGGCTGCTCGGCTGACGCGAAAAACGAGGTAGGATATATGAAGCTCACGCATTTCATCGGCGGCAAGGAAGTCGAAGCCGACACGCCGTTCACCAGCATCAACCCGTCCAATACGGACGAGGTGGTGTCGTCTTATCCGGCGGGCGGCAAGGCCGAGGTCGATGCGGCGGCGGCGGCGGCGCGCGCGGCCTTTCCGGCCTGGTCGATGGCTTCGCCCGAATTGCGCTCGGACCTGCTCGACAAGGTCGGCAACACGATCATGGCGCGCGCTGCCGAACTGGGCGAGTTGCTCAGCCGCGAAGAAGGCAAGACCCGCCCCGAAGGCATGGGCGAAGTGATGCGGGCTGCCCGCATCTTCAAATATTTCGGTGGTGAGGCTTTGCGTCGTCATGGCCAGACGCTCGAATCCACCCGTCCCGGCCTGGATGTCGAGGTGTGGCGCGAGGCGGTCGGCGTCTATGGCCTGATCACGCCCTGGAACTTCCCGATCGCGATTCCCGCGTGGAAGACCGCGCCGGCTTTGGCGTTCGGCAATACGGTGGTGCTCAAGCCCGCCAATCCGACGCCGACGATCGCGCATGCGCTCGCCAAGATCATCCATGAGGTTGCGGCGTCGCTCAATGCGCCGGCCGGCATCTTCAACATGGTGCTGGGCCAGGGCGGGGTCGGCTCGGCGATCGTCGAGCATCCCGATATCAACGGCATCTCCTTCACCGGCAGCCAGTCGGTCGGCGGCAAGGTCGGCATCGCCGCGGTCACGCGCCAGGCGCGCGTCCAGCTGGAGATGGGCGGCAAGAACCCGCTGGTCGTGCTGAATGACGCCGATCTCGATCGCGCGGTCGCGATCGCATTGGACGGCGGTTTCTTCCAGACCGGGCAGCGCTGCACTGCCTCGTCGAAGGTGATCGTGCAGGAAGGCATCCACGACAAGTTCGTCGCAGCCCTCGCCGAGCGCGCCAAGGCGCTCAAGGTCGGCGCTGCGCTCGATCCCAACACCCAGGTCGGCCCGGCCTCGTCCGACAGCCAGTTCGAGCAGAACCTGCGCTATGTCGAGATCGCGACCAAGGAAGGCGGCCGGCTGGTCACCGGCGGCGAGGCGCTCAAGCTTGAGACGCCCGGTTACTATATGGCGCCGACGCTGATTGCCGACACCGATCCCGACATGCGGATCAACAATGAGGAAGTGTTCGGACCCGTAGTCTCGACCGTGCGCGCCAAATCCTACGAGGACGCGCTCGAGCTCGCCAATCGCGGCAATTTCGGCCTGTCGGCAGGCGTGGTCACGACCAGTCAGAAACATGCCCGCCACTTCAAGAAGAACGTTCGTGCGGGCATGGTGATGATCAACCAGCCGACCGCAGGCGTCGACTATCATGTCCCGTTCGGGGGAACCCGCGGATCCAGCTATGGCGCGCGCGAGCAAGGCTTCGCCGCAGTGGAGTTCTACACACAGATGAAGACCGTTTATGTCGGCGACTGATTTCAGCAATCGCGCCATTTACCCAAGCCTCAAGGGCAAGCGCGTCCTCGTCACCGGGGGCGGCAGTGGCATCGGCGAGGGACTGGTCGAGGCGTTCGCCTGGCAGGGCGCGCGCGTCGCCTTCGTCGACATTGCCGATCAGGCCTCGCGCGATCTGGTCGAGCGGCTGTGCGACGCGCCGCACAAGCCGCTCTACCGCCAGTGCGACATCACCGACATCGACGCCTTCAAGGCGACGCTCGCCGAGCTTGAGGACAAGCTCGGCGGCATTGACGTGCTGGTCAATAATGCCGCCAATGACGACCGCCACACGGTGGAAGAGGTCACGCCCGAATATTGGAACGATCGCCTCAACGTGAACCTGCGCCACCAATTCTTCGCGGCGCAGGCGGTGGTGCCCGCGATGAAGCGCGCGGGCGGCGGCGTGATCCTCAATTTCGGCTCGATCAGCTGGCATCTCGGCATGGCCGACCTGGTCCTCTACCAGACCTGCAAGGCTGCGATCGAAGGCCTCACCCGCGCGCTGGCGCGCGATCTCGGCCGCTGCAACATCCGGGTCAACACGATCGTCCCCGGCAACGTCCAGACGCCGCGCCAGATGAAATGGTACACGCCCGAGGGCGAGGCCGAGATCGTCGCCGCGCAGTGCATCGACGGCCGCATCCAGCCGACCGACATCGCCGCGATGGTTTTGTTCCTGTCGTCCGACGATGCCAAGATGTGCACCGCGCATGATTATTTCGTGGATGCGGGCTGGCGCTGATGGGCGAGGTTCGCAGCGTCCTGCCGGTCCAGGCCACTCTCGGCGAGGGGCCGGTCTGGGTCGCTCGCGAACAGGCGCTCTGGTTCGTCGATATCAAGGGACACAAGGTCCATCGCTTTCACCCCGCGAGCGGCGATTACCGAAGCTATGATGCGCCGGCGCAGGTCGGCTGGGTGCTGCCCGCCGACGATGGCGCTTTCCTCGCCGGCCTGCAGACCGGGGTCGCGCGCTTCGATCCGCTCGACGGCCGTTTCGACATCATCGCCACGCCCGAGGCGGCGACTCCGGGCAACCGCCTGAACGACGCCACGGTCGACGCGGCCGGCCGAGTCTGGTTCGGATCGATGGACGATGCCGAGGAAGCGGATACCGGTCGCCTCTATTGCTTCGACCGCTGTCAGGTGCGCGACAGCGGCCTGCCGGCCGTCTGCATCACCAACGGCCCCGCGATCAGCCCGGACGGGCGGACGCTCTACCATACCGACACGCTCGGTCGCGTGATCCACAGTGTCGCGATCAACGACGACGGCAGCCTGGGGGCGCCGTCCGTCTTCGCGACGATCGACGAAGCCGATGGCTGGCCGGATGGTTCGGTCTGCGATTTCGAAGGCTGCGTCTGGATCGGCCTGTGGGGCGGCTGGCGTGCGCGGCGCTACAGCCCGACGGGCGAAATCGTCGCTGAGGTGCGGCTGCCGGCAGCAAACATCACCAAAATCGCGTTCGGGGGGGAAGATTTGTGCACCGTCTACGCCACCAGCGCACGAAAGGGGCTCGACGCGGACGCGTTGGCCGGTCAACCTCTGGCCGGCAACATCTTCGCGTTCGACGTGGAAGTGCCGGGAATGGCCGGCAATCTGGTCAGGCTGAGCTGACCGATAACAACAACGGTAATAAGGCAAGGAGGGAGCGGGATATGGATCGAGGGGAAAGCCAGGGCAGCCTGGGCTTCGTCGCCGCGATCGTGGCGGTCGCCACGATTGGCGGTTTTCTATTCGGATATGACAGCGGTGCCGTGAACGGCACGCAGGACGGCCTGCGCGCCGCCTTCAACCTGAGCGACACGAGCCTCGGCTTCACCGTCGGCTCGCTGCTGATCGGTTGCGTCATCGGCGCCTTCCTCGCCGGCCGTCTGGCCGACGTGTTCGGCCGCCGCAACGTGATGATGGTCGCCGCCGCGCTCTTCCTGTGCGGCGCGCTCGTCCAGGGCATTTCGCACGATCATGCGATCTTCCTGATCGCGCGTCTGTGCGGCGGTATCGCGGTCGGCACGGCCTCGGTGCTGTCGCCCGCTTACATTTCGGAGGTCGCCCCCGCGAACATTCGCGGCCGCATGACCACGATCCAGCAGATCATGATCATCACCGGCCTGACCGGCGCGTTCGTCGTGAACTATTTCCTTGCGGCGGCGGCGGGCAAGTCGACCAACATGTTCTGGGGCGGCTTCGAAGCCTGGCGCTGGATGTATCTCTGCCAGGCGCTGCCGGCGGCGATCTTCCTGGTCGCGCTCTTCCTGATCCCGGAAAGCCCGCGCTATCTCGTCTCGCGCAAGCGCGACGCCGAGGCCGAAAGCGTGCTGACCCGCCTGCTCGGCGCCAGCGCCGCCAAGACCAAGCTGGTCGAGATCAAGGCCAGCTTCAGCGCCGATCACCGTCCGCGTTTCGCCGACGTGCTCGCGCCCGGCACCGTGTTCCGTCCGATCGTGTGGGCAGGCCTGGTGATCGCGGTGTTCCAGCAGCTCGTCGGCATCAACGTCATCTTCTATTATGGCGAGACGCTGTGGAAGCTGGCGGGCGCGACCGAGGATACCGCGCTTCAGCGCAACATCATCTCGGGTCTCGTCTCGATCGCGGCCTGCTTCGTGACGGTCTTCTTCGTCGACAAGATCGGCCGCAAGCCGCTCCTGCTGATCGGGTCGGCCGGCATGGCGGTGACCTTGTTCACGATGGTCTATGCTTTCCACTCGGGTTCGCTCGATGCGGCGGGCAACCTCCAGCTGTCGGTGCACAATGGCTGGATCGCGGTGATCGCGGCCAACCTCTATGTGATCTTCTTCAACGCCAGCTGGGGCCCGATCATGTGGGTCATGCTGGGTGAGATGTTCCCGAATCAGATCCGCGGCTCGGCACTCGCCGTCTGCGGCTTCGCCCAGTGGTTCGCGAACTACCTGATCGCGCAGAGCTTCCCCGTCATGGCGGCGAAGTTCGGCCTGACGCCGACCTACACCTTCTATGCGGTGTCGGCGGCGATCAGCTTCTTCCTGGTGAAGGCGTTCATCAACGAGACCAAGGGCAAGGAACTGGAGCAGATGGAAGGCTAAGCCTTCCGGACAGCTTCAGGGCAAAGAAAGAGGCCCGTCGCTCAATCGAGCGGCGGGCCTTTTCTTGTGTCTTCGTCATGCCGGCCGTGGTCCGGTATCCACCGGGAGGCCGGGGTCAAGCCGCGAGGTCGACCCCGGAACGAGTCCGGGGTGACGGTTTGCGTCAGTGATTATGCCGCGGCGTCTTGGCCGAGATGCCGCGATACTTGAGCGCGAATTCCAGCACCGCGCCTTCGTGCATCTGGCCCGTCTTCTCGCGGAACAGCTCTTCCCACGGCGTGTGGCTTTCCGGGATCGCAGGGGCGCCCTCGCTCTTGCGGCGCGCGATTTCGGCGGCGTCGACCAGCGCGTTGCAGGTGCCGGCATTGAGATCGATCCGGATCGTGTCGCCGGTGTGCAGCCAGGACAGGCCGCCGCCCGCTGCGCTTTCGGGCGAGGCGTTGAGGATCGAGGGGCTGTCCGACGTGCCGGATTGGCGGCCGTCGCCCAAGGTCGGCAGCCACATCACGCCGCGCTGGATCAAAGCATCGGGCGGCTGCATGTTGACCACCTCCGCCGATCCGGGCCAGCCGATCGGGCCTGCGCCGCGCATCACCAGGATGCAATTCTCGTCGATGGCGAGGGCGGGGTCGTTGATGCGGTGGTGATAATCGTCCGCGCCGTCGAACACGATCGCGCGCGCTTCGAACATGCCTTCGGAGCCGGGACGGGTGAGATAGCGGTTGCGGAATTCCTCGGAGATCACGCTGGTCTTCATGATCGCATGGTCGAACAAATTGCCCGACAGCGCGAGGAAGCCGGCCTGCGCCTTGAGCGGCGCGACATAGGGAAAGACGACTTCGCGGTCATTGGTCTCGTGGCCGGTGACGTTCTCGCCGATCGTCTTGCCGGTCACGGTCAGGCACTCGGTCTTGAGCTTGGCCGCCTGCGCAAGCTCCCACAGGAGAGCCGGCACGCCACCCGCACGGTGATAGCGTTCGCTGAGGAATTTACCCGCCGGCTGCATGTTGAGCAGCAAGGGCAGATCGTAGCCGTGCGTGGTCCAGTCGTCGGGCGAAAGCTCGACTCCGGCGTGGCGCGCCATCGCCATGATGTGCGGCTCGGCATTGCTTGAGCCGCCCGCTGCGGTGACGAAGGCGATCGCATTGAGGAAGCTGTCGCGCGTCAGGATCTTCGACGGCCGCAAATCCTCATAGGCCATTTCGACGATGCGCCGGCCGGTGTGGTAGGCCATCTGGCCACGCTCGCGATAGGGGGCCGGGATCGCGGCGCAGCCCGGCAAGGACAGGCCGAGCGCCTCGGCAACGCCGTTCATGGTCGAGGCGGTGCCCATCGTGTTGCAATGGCCGGGCGAGGGGGCGCTGTCCGTCGCGCGGCGCAGGAATTCTTCTTCGTCGATCTCGCCTGCCGCCAGCTTGCGGCGCGACCGCCAGATCACCGTGCCCGAACCGACCAGCTCGCCCTCATGCCAGCCATCGAGCATCGGCCCGCCCGACAGCACGATCGCAGGGATATCGACGGTAGAGGCTGCCATGATCTGCGACGGCGTGGTCTTGTCGCAACCGGTGGTCAGCACCGCCGCGTCGATCGGATAGCCGTAGAGAATCTCGACCAGGCCGAGATAGAGCAGATTGCGGTCGAGCGCCGCGGTTGGCCGACGGCAATTCTCGAAGATCGGATGGACTGGGAATTCCATCGGAATGCCGCCCGCATCGCGAATGCCGGCGGCGGTGCGCTTGGCGAGCTCGACATGGATCCGATTGCAGGGCGACAGGTCGCTGCCCGACTGGGCAATCCCCACGATCGGCTTGCCCGATCGCAGTTCCTCCGGCGTGATCCCGTAATTCATGAAGCGCTCGAGATAGAGCGCGACCATATCGCTGCGCGCGGGATCGGCGAACCAGTCGCGCGAGCGGAAGGGTCTGGCGGGGGTGCGGGTCACGGGCGGTCCTTGGGCCTTATTATTTTGGTAGCGCTACAAACCCGCGACCCGCGCGAGTCAAGGCGCAGCCGCCCAAGCTTTACTGCACGCCGACCAAGGTCGGGGTGGGGTGCGCGCCGATGTCGTTCGGCGAAGCCCGCAAATCTACCGCGCGGACGGCCTGCGCCTGGGCGCCGCATCCGATTGGCGCCGCACGAAGGTGTAATCCAGCGTGACATGCTTGGGCGCGGGGCGCATCGGCCCGCGCCGCGCGCGGATCTCGCTCGCCAGCAGGTCCATCGCCGCCTTCGACATGTCGCGGATCGGCTGGTGGATCGTGGTCAGTTCGGGCCAGATCGTGGTGGCGAGCGGCGTATCGTCGAAGCCACAAACGGTTACATCGCCGGGCACGTCGAGACCGTGGCGATGCGCCACCGCCACCGCTGCCGCGGCCATGTCGTCGTTGGCGGCGAATACCGCCGACGGCGGGTCCGCCTGGTCGAGCAGACGCTCGGCTGCGTCGAGGCCGGAGCGGTAGGTGAACAGACCGTCCACGACCAGATTGGGATCATAGGCGATCCCGCTCCGCTCCAGCCCGCGCTTGTAGCCATCGAGCCGGCGCGCGCTCGCGGTCTGGTTGGGATTGCCCTGGATGAAGGCGATCCGGCGATGCCCGAGCTTGGCGAGATGGCAGGTCATGTCGAACGCGGCGCGCTCGTCGTCGATGCTGACCGCGCTGATGTCCGCGGGCGGCTTGCCGGAGGCGACCACAACCATCGGCACATTCGCCTTCTGCAGCACCTCGATCACCGGCTGCGCGTCGCACAGCGGCGGCGGCAGGATCACGCCGTCGATGCCGATCCGGATGAGATGCTCGGCCGCCTTCACCTCATGGCCGTCAATCTCGCATTGTTCGACCATCAGCTGAAGATTGCCGCGGCTCGCCTGTTCGAGGCCGCCGACCAGGAATTCGCTGAGATAGGCTGCCGACGGGTTGGAATAGAGCAGACCGATCCGCAATTCCTCCGCGCCCGCCAGGCTGCGCGCGGCGCGGTTGGGGGCATAGCCCAGTTGCTGGATCGCGGCGTTGACCAGATCGCGCGTCGCCGCGCGGACATTGGCCTCGCCATTGATCACGCGCGACACGGTCATCGGTGAAACGCCCGCGGTTGCGGCCACGTCGCTGATCGTCGGTGCGCTGCGCTGGCGGCGTGAAGACTTCGTGCTCAACCTTTTCTCCGGCGATGCAGGCGTCGCCGCCTCCCCATTACCAAGTCTCTACCGCGTGTTGGTGACTTAGGCAAAAAAATGAGTGGCCGGCCCCGTCAGACCGACCACTCAGGTGAGGAACGTTTTGGCGCGCCTTAGAAGCGGCCGCGCAGACCGATCATGAAAGTGCGGCCCGGATTGTCGAGCTGCTGGATCGCATCGGGGAACTGGAAGTAGTTGCCCAGGGTCTGCTTGGTGATGTTGACCACGTCGAAGGTGATCTGCGGCGCGTGACGCATCCCGGTGATCTTCTCCAGGTCGAAGGTCGAGCCGAAGTCGAGCTGGTGATAGTCGTTCGTGTAGAACGCTGCCGCCGTGATGCCGTTCTGGCCAAGGCCGGTGACCTGCGAACCCTTCTGGAAGGTCTGGGTCAGGCGCAGGCTGATGCCGCCATGCTCGTAATAGCCGGTGATGTTGTACGTGTACTTGGCCACGCCCAGCGCGGTCGCGGGAGCGGCGCCGCTGCCCTTCTGGTCGACGATCGTGGCGTTGGCGTTGATGCCGAAGCCCTTGATGCCGAGATAGCGGTCGAGCAGGAAGTCGAGCGGCTGGACCCACTGGAATTCCATGCCGTCCACATCAAGCACGCCGCTGGCATTGACCTGCTCGGTGATCTGCACGGTGGCGGCGCCCGGGCCACCACGCGAGTTGATCGCGACCTGCTGGGTCGGCGACAACGAGTCGTAGGTGATGCCGTAGACCGCCAGGGCCGAGAAGGGCAGCGTCGCCGTGCCGTTCACGGTGAAGCCCTTCAGTTCCTTGCGGAACGCCGCGACGCTGATCAGGCCTTCCGCCCCGGTATAATATTCGATGCCAAGATCGATATTCTTCGAGGTGTAGGGCTTGAGCGCCGGGTTGCCGATCGAGCCGATATCGGCCGACGGCGACGAGAAGCTGACGCCGGGCAGCTGCGCCGCCGGATCCGGGCGGGTCATCGTTTCCGACACCGCGAAGCGGGCCACCGCATGCTGGCCGACGTCGAGCGCGAAGTTCGCCGCGGGCAGGAACTTGTGGTAGGTCTGCGTGGTCGTCGAAACGGTCGACACATTCGGATATTTGCCGCCATCCGCCGGCGCCACCGCCGGCGCGGCCGGCGAGTTGCGCGGATCGGTCAGCGAGACCGTCCCCTCGATCGTCTGCTTGGTCTGGACCCAGCGGACGCCGATGTTGAAGCGGAGGTCGCTGCCGGCAATGTCCTGGATGCCGTTCACTTCGGCATAAGCCGCGGGCGACTGCTCGCGGATGTAGCCGCCGCTGGCGCCGGTGTTGGTGCCGCCACTCGTCGGCTCGTTGTCATGGAACTGGGCATAGTTCGACGCCTTGGCGAAGGCTGGCCAGTTGAGCGTGATGAAGCCGTCCGGGCCCTTTTCCAGATACTGCGCCAGCGACGAGGTCGGGATCAGCGAGCCGCCATAGGTGATCGGGCCCGAGGCACCGGCCGTATAGCCCGTGCCGTAGCCCGGATAGCTCGGATAGGTGCCGCCATAGCCGGCCGCCGCGGCCGCTGCGGTCAGGTCCGCCGCGGTGCCGGTCGTCGCCAGGCCCTGGCAGGGCGGCTGGCTGTTGGGCGAGGGCACGTACACGTTGGGATTGCCGCCGCAGACCGCATTCTGCCACGCCTGGCTATTGTCATAGCCGGTGATGCGGCGCGAAATGTCGTCGTAATTGCCGCCGATCCGCACGTTGAGCTTGTCGTCGCCCCACTTCAGGTCGCCGCGGACGCCCTTGGTCAGATTGAGGCGACGCTCGTCCTGGACGTTCACACGGCCGCCGTTCCAGCCGAAATTGGCCGGATCGTTGAGATCGACGTTGGAGGTGATCGAGGGGATGCCGCCCTTCGTGTTGTCGTAGGTGACGGTCAGGCCCGAGCTGGGCGCGGTGATGACCAGCACCGACGGCGATTCACGATGATAGGTCGAGCGCGTGTAATTGCCCTGCAGGTCGAGGGTCAGGTTGCTCGCGATCTTCCATTCGGCACCCGGATTGGCGCTCCAGAAATTGGTGTGCTCGGTATAGGGGCGATATTCGAGGAAGAATTGCGAATTGGCGTAGGTGCCGCTGGTCACGGTGCAGCCCTGCGAGCAATCGCTCTTGTCGTAGGTCGTGTTGAGCGGGATGATCGCGCCGTTGCGGCCGACCCAGTCCATGTCGATACGCTGCAGCTTGTTGACCTTCCGGCCCCACAGGCCGTCCAGGTAGAAGTGCAGGTCGTCGCTCGGACGCCATTCCAGGCTGGCCACCGCGTTGAGGCGGTCGCGCGTGCCGTAATCGTCGAGCGTGCGGCCCAGGCGCGGCAGGATGCCGTTGTCGATCTGCTGGATCGTGGCGCCCGGATTGTGCGCGAGCAGGAAGGCCTGGTCGATGGTGGTGCCGGCGACGAGGCCGTTGCCGGCATTGGCGGGCACGGTCGAGGGAATCGTGAAATTGCCGCCGCCGGTCGAATTACAGCCGCTGGTCGCGCCGCACTGCGCGGCGCTCAGGTTGGGGTTGGTCCAGCCGACCGATTCGAAGCCGGTGGTGCGCTGTTCGGTGCGGTTGCCCGCGACGCCGACCAGGATACCCAGCGTGTCGGTGGTGGTGCTGGCGATGACCGATCCGCGACCGCCCCACTTGCTGTCCAGGTCTTCCTTGGTCGCCTGGGCATTATAGGTGATGTGCGTGCCGGGATTGTCGAACGGCCGCGCTTGGCGGATGTCGATATTGCCGGCGGCGCCACCTTCGAGCAGGTCGGCGCGATAGGATTTGTCGACCGTCAGCTTGGTGAACAGGTCGGTCGGGAAGAAGCTGAGGTCGACCGAGCGGTCGGTGCCCTGCGTGTCCGCGCCGCCGGTCGAGGCGACCGCGATCGGCGCGCCGTTCAGCGTCACGTTGGTGAAGTTGGCGCTCAGGCCGCGGATCGCGACGGTGGTGCCTTCGCCGTCAATGTCGCGGCTGATGGTGATGCCCGGAATGCGGTTGAACGATTCCGCCAGGTTCACGTCGGGGAATTTGCCGATGTCCTCGGCGAAGATCGAATCGGTGAACGCGGTTTCGGCGCGCTTGGCCTGTGTCGATTGCGCCAGGCTGCGGCGATAGCCGGTGACGACCACTTCGGCCGCATCGTCGGTCGGCGACGTCACGCTGGTGTCGGCGGCCGGCGCTGCGGGGGCGGCGTCCTGTGCGTGAAGCGGTGCGGCCAGCCCTGCGAGCATGGTTGCGCCCAAAAGCGCCGCGCGCTGCGCACGACGTACGGTCGAAATGGCGTGCATTTCCAAAATACCCCTCTCCCAAAGCCGGCCAGCATCCCAGTGTGCGGGACCGGACACGCGTCGCCATGTTAGCGATCACAATGTGCGCCGATATCTCGCGTCCTGATTTGTCTGTCAATACGCTCTGACAATGTGGTATTACCAATTCAAATTTTGGTATATCCACTTGTGCGACAAATTGATGCTGGTTACGCTACCGGCAGGGGGAGAGGTCTATTGGCCAAGACTGCCGGTGCGAATGCGCGCCTTTACGAAAGCATCGCGCACACGCTCGAGCAGGCGATCGAGGTAGGGCGCTACAAACCGGGCGGGCGCCTGCCCTCCGAGCGCGAGCTGGCCGAGGAATTCGGGGTCAGCCGGCCGGTGGTGCGCGAGGCGATCATCGTGTTGGAGCTGCGCGGTCTGGTGCAGCGTCGGCACGGCGCGGGCGTCTATGTCGCCGCCAAGTCCGCGCCGCAGCCGATTTCCCCCGACGAGGCCGATGGCCCGTTCGAAGTGACCGAGGCGCGCCGCCTGCTGGAAGGCGAGATCGCAGCCCTTGCTGCGGTCGCCGCGACCGACAAGCAGATCGCGGAGATGGAGGCGATCATCGCGCGGATCGGCGACATGTCGACCGATCAGGCGACGCGCGAGCAAGCCGACCGCGCCTTCCATGTGGCGCTGGCGCGCGCGACCAACAACGACGTGCTGGTCGGGCTGGTCGAGAGCCTGTGGGACAAGCGCTATCAGTCGCCGCTCTGCGTCTATTTCTTCAGCCGCGCGCGCGATGCCGGCATTCAGCCGCCAGTGGACGAGCATCAGGTCGTGCTCGACGCGCTCAAGGCGCGCGACGCCGATGCCGCGCGCCAGGCGATGCGCGACCACCTCGCGCGCGTCACCCAGAATCTGCTGATCGCGACCGAAGCCGACGTGATGGACCGCGCGCGCCTGAGGGTGGAGGAGCGCCGCTTCGATTTCGCCCGCCGCGCCGGGGTCAAGCTCTAGACATGAAACGCGTTATCCCGCTGGCCGCGCTGGCCATGTCCGCGGTTGCGGCAGGGGTGGATGCGGCCCCGCCGGCAAGCCTGCCCCATATCGACCATCGCGGGGCTGCGACGCAGCTGATCGTCGACGGCAAGCCGTTCCTGATCCTGGGCGGCGAGACGCACAATTCGAGCTACAGCAGCGCGGATTACATGAAGCCGATCTGGCCGAAGCTGGCGGCGATGAACCTCAACACGGTGATCGTGCCGATCGCGTGGGAGAATATCGAACCGCGCGAGGGCCAATATGATTTCACCGTCGCCGACGATCTGATCAAGGGCGCGCGCGACGCGAAGTTGCGGCTGGTCTTCCTGTGGTTCGGCAGCTGGAAGAACACCTATTCCAGCTACGCCCCCGCCTGGGTGAAGCGCGACATCGCCCGTTTTCCGCGCGTCGAGACCAGCGACGGCAAGGGCACCGAGCGGCTTTCGCCTTTCTCGGCAAATGTCAGGAACGCCGACGCGAAAGCGTTCGGCCAACTCATGCGCCACCTGCGCGCGGTCGATGCGAATCAGCAAACCGTGCTGTTCCTGCAGGTGGAGAACGAGGTCGGCGTGATGCCGCAATCGCGCGATCATAGCGCGGCCGCCGAGGCCGCCTTCGCCGCGCCCGTTCCAGACGCCCTGATGCGTTCGCTGGCCGACCATCGCGCCAGCCTCAACCCGCAATTGCGCGCCGCCTGGGAAGCCGCCGGCGGCAGGATGGCGGGGACGTGGACCCAGATATTCGGCGACAATTCGCTGACCGATCACCTGTTCATGTCGTGGTATTATGCGGCGTTCATCGATCGGGTCGCGGCCGCCGGAAAGGCCGAATATCCGCTGCCGATGTACACCAACGCCGCCTTGATCCGCCCCAATTACGAGCCCGGCCAATATAATTCGGGCGGCCCGCTGCCGAGTTCGATCGACCTGTGGAAGGCGGCGGCGCCGGCGCTCGATTTCCTGTCGCCCGACATCTATTTCGACGAATTCGTGTCCTGGGCCTCCGCCTATGCCCGGCCCGACAATCCGCTCTTCATCCCCGAGGCCAGGGGTGGCAGCGGCGGCGCGGCCAATGCGCTCTATGCGTTCGGCGCCCTGAAGGCGGTCGGCTTCTCGCCGTTCGGCATCGACGGCAGCGGCGGCGCGGGCGATCAGGACGGCAATGGCAAGAGCGGGGAGGGCCTCGATCCCGCGATCGGCAATATCTACGGCGAGCTTTCCCGCCTGGCGCCGCTGATCCTGGAGAAGCAGGCCGAAGGCGCTGTCCGCGCGATGGTGATGGAAGGCGAGCCGCAGCGCGGCGCGCGCGTGCGGATCGGCGATTATATGGCGAACATGGTTCGCGCGCCGGGTGCCGACGGCAAGCTCGATCCGGCGAGCCGGGTCGGCGCGATGTTCCTCCAGACCGGCCCGGACGAGTTCCTGATCGTCGGCAGCGGCGATGCGGTGTTGACCTTCACCACCGACCGGCCCGGCCTGCCGACGGTCGGCATCGAGAGCATCGACGAAGTGCGCCTGACGGCGGGCGGCATGGCGCCGGGACGGCGGCTCAATGGCGACGAGAACGGACAGGGCCAGGTGCTGCGCCTGCAGGCGAGCGACGCGGCGCACGGCATCGTCTATCGGGTGCGGCTCTACCGCTATCGCTGACCCGCGCTTGCTGGCGAGCGGGAGGAGGCGTAGGTCCTGAGACCCACGGAAAGGGAGTTCTCATGAAACCGTCCCTCCTCGTCTCGGCAGCCTTGCTGATCCTGCTGCCCGATATCGCCGCCGCCCAGCCCGGACACGACAATCGCGACCGCCCGGCGCAGGGCAGGCCAGGTCCCGGCCGTCCGTCCGGCGATCACAATGGCAGCCCGCAGCGTCCCGGCCCGGGCGCAAGGCCGGGCCATGGCGGGCCGACCACACGCCCGACGCCGCCGCATGATCGCCCGGTCGCGCGCCCGCCGTCGCGACCGCAACCCGGCAGGCCTGGCCCCTCGCATCCGCGTCCGCCGCAATATCGTCCGGGCGCGGGGCGTCCGCCCAATTTCCGTCCGGTCCACGGCCGGCCGTTCCATTATCCCGGCGGCTATCGCTATCGCCGCTGGTCGGTCGGGCTGATCCTGCCGCGGCTGTTCTTGTCCTCGCCTTATTATTACGACGATTATTATGGTCTCGGCGTGGGCGCGCCGCCGCCCGGTTGCCGCTGGGTGCGCTATGGGCCGGACCTGTTGCTGGTCGATGTCCGCAGCGGACGGATCCGCGACGTGCTCTACGGCGCCTTTTACTGAGGGTTGATCAGGGGCATTTCCAGTCGGGCTGCAGCTTGCGTGCAGCCCACTGGATGGCCTTGTCGATCATCACCAGATGCGCGGGCTCGGCATAGGCCTCGGCCTGATGGCCGAGCGCCGAGTAGAAAACCCGTCCCTTGCCGACGCAGCGTTCCCAGATCAGCGGATGGTCGCCCATGTGCAGCTCGGGCGTGGCGTCATAGCTGCCCTCGTCGAGGGTCGCGAGGACATGCGTGCCGGGCCCGCGCGGGGACGCGGCGAAGGAATACCATTCCTCGGTCCGCGTCCAGCTGGCGCCGACATGGCGCAGGATTGGGCTCTTGCGGTCTTCGACGACGATCCGGCCCTGCTGGAATTGCGGGGCGTGAGTGTGGATCGTGAATTGCGCGCCGATCACGTTGGTGACGTACCAGCTCCAGGCATAATGCGGATCGCCGCCCGCGCCATGCAGGCCGACAAAGCCGCCACCCGCCTCCAGCCATTGTTTGAACGCTGCGCGCTGGGGCGGGGAGAAGATGTCGCCGCTGGTGCTGTTGAACACGACCACGTCGAAGCGCTTGAGCAGTTCGGGCGTGAACACCGCGCCATTCTCGGTCGCGAACGCCGTCCAGCCATGCTTCTCGACCAATTTCGTGATCGCGCCGGCGGCGGTCGGGATCTGGTCGAGATCGCGATAGCCGTTGGTCTTGGAGAAGATCAGCACCGCCGGATGATGCATCTTCGCCGGTAAGGGCGGCGGCACCGTGTCCCACACCGGCGTCGGCCAGTTGCGCATATCGTGCGGATGCGCCGGACGTGACACTTCGGGCCCGCCCTGGGCGATGGCGGTTCCAGCGAGGGCCAGCGCGAGCGCGGAGAGGATCAGCCTGCGCATTGCTCAGCGCCCCGGCGCATAAGGGAAATCGAGCGCTTCGTAATAAGCCAGCGTATGTGCCGGCGCGGGCACGCCCACTGGCAAGGGCCGCTTGGAGAAGGTCGCGAAATATTCGAGGCAGGCGTCGCGCCACCATTCGGCCTCGTGCAGCTGGATCGTGAGGAAGGCATCGGTCTTCTCGAACCGTTCGGCATCGACGAACGGCTTCAACGCGCGCCACTGTGCCTGCATCGCGCGGACCTGCTCGACCCCGGTCTGGTAATGGAGCGCAAGCTCGTCCCACAGCGTCCGGCCCGACTTCATTTTATAATCCCACGGCACATGGTGGAACCACAACAGAGCCGTGTCGGGCGTGGTCGAGACCTTGGCGAGCCGGGTCGCGATCGGGGGCGCATATTGCGCGATCGCGTCGGTGCCGGTCGCGGTGCGATCGACCCCGATCCCGGCGGCGTCGGCCTGGTGGTAATAAACCGGGTTCCACTCGGCCCGCGCCAGTTCGTGTACCCAAGGGGCGGGGCCGTGATGGTGACCGGTGCCCATGATGTGGGCGAGACCGAGCGGGGTCATATAATTCACCACCGCCTCGCGGCTGGTCATCATCATGTCGGTCACCGGCTTCACGAAGGCGGGATCGGTCGTGAAGGTCATCGCCGCCCAATCGGCGGCGATCGCGCGCGACGAGGCTTCGGGATCCCAGGCAAGCCGGCCGAAGGCATACCAGTCGGCCTGGTTGAAGCTGGACCCGCTCCAGTCGCGATCGGTGCCGGTATTGGCGATGCCGGCGATGCCGGTCAGCTTCTGGCCTTCGACGACCTTGGCGATGGTCGAGCCCGGCCCGTGCGCGAACGTATCGTCGTGCAGGAATTCGTCGATCAGCGCGCCGACATAGACGAGGTGCGTCGCCTGGCCGAGATACTCCTTGGTCAGCTGCACTTCGGGCATGAGGCTGGTCCTGGGCATCGCCCCGAACAGAGGCGAGAAAGGCTCGCGCGGCTGGAAATCGAGCGGACCGTTCTTGACCTGGACCAGCACATTGTCGGCGAACCTGCCGTCCAGGGGCTTGAAGCTTTCATAGGCCTGCTTGGTGCGGTCGACGACCTTGCCCTGATCCTGCGCGGCATAGACGAAGGCGCGATACATCACGACGCCCCCATGCGGCGCGACCGCGGCGGCCAGCACATTGGCGCCATCGGCATGGGTGCGGCCATAATCCTGCGGGCCGGGCTGGCCTTCCGAATTGGCCTTGACCAGGAAGCCGCCGAAATCGGGGATCGCCTGGTAGATCTCGTCCGCCTTGGCTTTCCACCAGGCGGCGACCTGCGGATCGAGCGGATCGGCGGTCTTGAGATGGCCGATCTCGATCGGCGCGGTGAAGCGCGCGGACAGATAGACCTTGATCCCCCACGGGCGGAACACATCCGCCAGTGCGGCGGCCTTGGCGATATATTCGGGCGTGAGGCTCAACGCGACCGCATTGACGTTGTTGAGCACCGCGCCGTTGATCCCGACCGAGGCGTCGGCGCGGGCATAATCGGTGTAACGCGGATCCTTGTAGTCGGGCAGCTTCCACCAATCCCACAGCGAATCGCCGGCATAGCCGCGCTCGATATGACCGTTGAGATTGTCCCAATGGTCGAGCACGCGGAGCTTGAGCCTGGGTGCGGAGCGCAGCGCGATCGTGTCGATCGCCTGGCCGCGCTGCATTGCGCCGATCAAGGCGAACGTACCGTAGAGCACGCCTGCGCCTGTATTTCCGGCCACCACCATTGTCGGCTGGCCATCGACCGCGGTCATGCGCACGACATAGCCTTCGTCGCCCAACCCCGCGAGATCGAGGTTGAGCGCGCGAATGCGGGGCGAGGCGGCGGTGCCGAGCAGGATTGCGCCGTTGCGGCCCGCACCATGCGCGGGCGCGGCGCCCAGCATTCCGGCGAAAGCGCGGTCGATTTCGCCTGCAGCGGCGGCAACCCGCGGATCGTCGCTATCGACGGTCAGGCTGGCGGCGTGGGCGCGATCCTGCGCCTGGAGCGCAGAATCGAGCGGGCGATAGCGCAGCCAGAGCTGGTACCCATCGTCGGCCAGAACCGGAGTCGTCAGGCCAATCGTGGTCAGACCAGCGAGCAAAAGCCGGGGCAGCCGCATCTATTTGAATCCTCTCTCTTGTCGGCCGGGCACTTGTCATGCCAGCTTATGCCGATTGACTCGCCATGGTGTGCTATATCATGGGAGCGCTAACAAGATAGAAGCCCGCTGAAAGTCGGTATTGCCTTGGCGGGACGGAAGAGGAAAGGCGGGCACGGCTGCCTGGAAGCCGGGCTGCTTGAAAGGGATTCTGCTTGCCGAAGATCACATCTGCCCGCGTCATCGTAACCTGCCCGGGCCGCAATTTCGTCACGCTCAAGATCGAGACGGACGAGGGTGTTTACGGGTTGGGCGACGCGACGCTCAACGGCCGCGAGCTCGCGGTGGTCTCCTACCTGCAGGATCATGTGATCCCCTGCCTGATCGGGCGCGACGCGCACCGGATCGAGGATGTGTGGCAGTTCCTCTACAAGGGCGCCTACTGGCGGCGCGGGCCGGTGACGATGTCGGCGATCGCCGCGGTCGATACCGCCTTGTGGGACATCAAGGGCAAGATCGCGAACCTGCCGGTCTACCAGCTGCTCGGCGGCGCGAGCCGCGAGGGCGTGATGGTCTATGGCCACGCCAACGGCAAGGATGTGGAAGAGACGATCGACAATGCGCTTCGCTATCAGGCGGAAGGCTATAAGGCGATCCGGCTGCAATCGGGCGTGCCCGGCCTCGCCAGCACCTATGGCGTGTCGAAGGACCGCTATTTCTACGAGCCTGCCGACGCCGATCTGCCGACCGAGAATGTCTGGTCGACCGAGAAATATATGCGCTCGGTCCCGCCCTTGTTCGCCAAGGCGCGCGACGCGATGGGCTGGGACGTGCATCTGCTGCACGACATCCACCATCGCCTGACCCCGATCGAGGCGGGCCGCCTCGGCAAGGATCTCGAACCCTACCGCCCTTTCTGGCTGGAGGATGCGACCCCGGCCGAGAACCAGGACGCGTTCCGCCTGATCCGCCAGCACACGACCTCGCCGCTCGCGGTCGGCGAAATCTTCAATTCGATCTGGGACTGCAAGGGCCTCATCGAGAACCAGCTGATCGACTATATCCGCGCGACCGTGGTCCATGCCGGCGGCATCACCCACCTGCGCCGGATCGCGGCCTTGGCCGATCTCTACCAGGTCCGCACCGGCTGCCATGGCGCGACCGATCTGTCGCCGGTCTGCATGGCGGCCGCGCTCCATTTCGACCTGTCCGTGCCCAATTTCGGCGTGCAGGAATATATGCGCCATACGCCCGAAACCGATGCGGTCTTCCCCCATGCCTACACGTTCGAAAAGGGCATGATGCATCCGGGCGACAAGCCGGGCCT
>FTDB01002789.1_pt1 | contig 20550 bp, 17 predicted proteins | sample 1639741 | NCBI WGS metagenome assembly FTDB01 (sample SAMEA3914869, study PRJEB12502) | metagenome | biome: forest; material: soil | place: USA | collected 2012-03-12 | depth 0.1 m | reverse complement strand
CGCGCCCGGCCTGCCCCAGACCAAGCCTGTCACCACGCCCGCCCCGGCCTCGCTTCAAACCTCGGCCCCAACGCCGGCTGCCGTCCAGACGCAACCGGCCCCCTGGACCGCCGTCGAAACCAAGACCGCTCCCACCGCCGTGCCGCCCCAGCCCCACCCGGAACCGGCGGCTCGCAATCCAGACGACACGACCCGGTCTTTTCTCAAGATCACGCCAACCTCCGACCCCAATGTCACCTATGTTGACTATACCGATGCCATCGCCAACTGGCGGGTCGCTCTTGGCTTCGACCCCATGCCGGACGATGAAGAATCGGAACCGCCATCCGGTGGCCGCGACCCGCCTTCCGGATAGATTGCCAAACGACGTTGCTCTGACAGCCTTTCCGCGTTCAAACCTACTAAAACCGCGCCATTTAACAGCGCCCACCCTCAAATCCACCGCCTTGAACGCAGCCACCAGATCAGGCCGGCGGCGATGACCAGCATCAGCGCGATCGTCCACCAGAAAGCCTGCGGGTCCTTCAGGAACGGCATGTCGACGAAGTTCATGCCATAGACCGAGGCAATCAGGGTCAAAGGCAGGAAAATGACCGACACCACCGAAATCAGCTTCATGACATTGTTCTGTTCCACGCTGATCAGCCCCAGGGCCGCGTCGAGCAGGAACGACATGTTGCCGGTGATGTAGCTGGCATGATCGCTCAACGACGCCACGTCCTGGCTCATGGTGCGCAGGCGGGCGCGCGTGTCGTGCAGGGCGCCGTCCTTCTCGCCCAGCACGGCGTCGTCGAGGGCGTGGGCGAAGCTGGTCAGGCGCGCCAGCGACACCAGCGAATCGCGGATCTTGGCGATGCTGTTCTGGGCGTTGCCGATGTCGATCAGGGCGGCTTCGAGCTTGGTCTCGCGCTTGGCGCGGAAGATCGCCTTCGACACCGCGTCGATATTGTCCTCGGTCTTCTCGATCAGGTCGGCGGTGCGGTCGATGATGACATCGATCAGGTTGAGGAAGGCGGTGATGCCGTCGCCGGCCAGGACGGGCTGTTTCTCGATATGGCCGCAGAAGATGGCGAACGACGCCGGCTCGATGTAGCGCACCGTCACCAGCCGCGTCTTGACCAGGCAGAAGGTGACCGGCCCCGACTGCAGGAAGGCGTGACCGCCGAAGAAGGCGACCTGGGCGGTCATGTAGGCGGCGTTGTTCTCGACATAGAGCCGCGACGAGGTCTCGATCTCCTCCATATCCTCGCGTGTCGGGATCATGACGCCGAGCTGGGATTCGAGGCGCAGTTCCTCCTCGCGCGTCGGCTCCAGCAGGTCGATCCAGACGGCGGCGTCCGGCAGGTCGTCGCCGGCGGCCATGATCTTGCCGTCCTGGCCGTGGAGAGTGAGCATGGGATTGTGTCCTGACAAGCAACAGGCCCGGTTTGCCATGCAAACCGGGCCTGCGCCACAAGAAAAATATCGCTGTACCCTACGGGCGGGCGGGCGTTTCGATCCGCGCCGATGCCGGAGCCACCGGCTTCGATTCGCCGACCGGATTGAGCTGCGCCACGATGCGGGCGGCGGAGGCGCCTTCGACCTTCGACGACACCTGGACCGGCTTGGCGGCCAAGAAGCCCTGGCTGTTGCCGGGGGTGAGCGCGGCCTTGAGATCGGCCGGCAGTTCGACCGGCGCGGCCAGCGCCACCTGTGTCGGCGCGGGCGCGGCGACCGGAGCGGCGGGGGCATCGGCGCTGGCCAGTTCGGTGGCCGCGTCCTTGTCGGACTGCGCCACCAGGACCTGGGCCTTGGGCGAGGTGTTGTAGATGAAGCCCGAGGTCTTGTAGACCGTGGTGCCGAGGTCGTTGAGCGGGCCGAACCATACCTTGACCTGCGACCAGTCGCCCTTGTCCGACACGTCCATGACGTTGACATTGGTTTCGACGCGGCCGCGGTGGCCGTTGACCGGCGACCAGTTGGCGTGGGTGACCTGGATATAGCGGTCGGTGATGATCTGCGACACCACGGCGACGTGGCCCAGCTTCATGCGGCCCTGCGACGGGAAGACGAGGACGGCGCCGGGCTTGGGGGCATGGCCTTCGTCATACTTGCCGGCGGCCTTTTCCCACCACGTCCAGGCGTCGCCGAAGATCTGCATGCCGGTGAACTGGCGCGCAAAGACGACGCATTGCAGGTACGGGGTGGTGGAATTCGATGAGCGGTGCGCGGTTTTCACGACCTTGGTGGCGGCAGATTTAGCCGTTGAATGGGCGGCGGTCTTCGCATAAAGCGGGGACGCGACGCACAGGGTAAGCACGGCACAAACCAAAGCCGACACAGGTTTTTTCACGCAACACACTCCGTGAACCATTAATCCTGTATCTGAAGTACAACAGAAAAACTAAATTTCAAACCCCATTTCGTCACATTTGCATAAATATTAACCGTAAATTTCGCGTGATTTGTTGTGAAATCACAAAAGTTACATATTATTTCTATTTGTTTTCAATGAGTTGCCGCAAGCCCCATCTTTACGCGCGCCTTATGCCCCAGTTTGCGCACAAAGCGGCGGGCCGGCAGCTCGATCAGGTGGTGCGCCAGCATCGACAGCGGCACCAGGGCCAGCAGGCCGGCCAGCCACCACACAAGCGGCAGCGGCTGGTGATCGGTGTGCAGCAAGGCGTTGACGCCCTTCAGGAACACCCACTTCCACGGCACGTAGATCATGTAGGTGGCGAAACTGATCTCGCCGAGATAGACCATGACCGGGCTCGACAGGATGCCGAAGCCGGGCCGTCCTGATTCGTCCCGTCCCATCCCGGCCAGCGACAGCACCCCCAGGCCGAGCGCGATGACGATGAGCGTATCGGATTGGGCGAAGCTGGCGGTCAGGACCACGGTCAGGCCGGCGATGGCGGCGCCCAGGCTGGCCACCTTCGGGCTTTTGACCGCGCCGGCCCGCCAGGCCAGGTAGAGGCTGGCGCCGAACAGGAAGGTCGGCACGATGCGCAACGCCCCCCACTGGAAGGTGGCGTGGTTGAGCGAGAAGCCGAAGACCATCGGGAAGACGGTGTAGAGGACGGCCAGGAAGGCGATGGCCAGGCCGACGGCCAAAACCGGGCGGTTGCGCAGGCGCCAGGCCAGCGCCGCGGTGACCGGGAAGCTCAGGTAAGCGAACCATTCGGCCGAGATCGACCAGGACGGATGGTTGAACGACGCCGTCGGCGCCAGGCCCCACGCCTGGACCAGCAGCAGGTGGGCCGGCAGGGCCGCCCAGTTCGAGGCGTTCTCGTCCAGTTGCACGCCCTTGACGGCGGCGGCGGCGATCAGCAGCAGGGTGAAGGCCAGGGTGGCGATATGCAGCGGATAGACGCGCGCCAGGCGGTGGTTGACGAACTCGCCGTAATCGAACGTCTTGCCGCCGAAGCCTTCGAGATAGACGTAACTGAGGATGAAGCCCGAAAGGATAAAGAAAAGGTCGACGCCGAGATAGCCCTTGTCGACCAGGCCGAACGACACATTGACGTTCAGCTCGTGGATCCAGGTGTACATGATGACCCAGGTCGCGGCGATGAAGCGCAACGCGGTCAGCGGCTTGAGTTGATCCTGCATGGTCTTGATCCTGAACCCATCCGGTTAAGAATGGGGTAGCGTGGCCCCGGTATTTATCCCGAAACGGGAATTCAGCCGGGGAAATGCAGGATTTATGCCGCAAAAAACCCTCCGGCGGGGCCGGAGGGTCTATATCGATCCGAAAGCGGACAGCCTACTTCTTGACCCAGGCGCCCGAGGCGTCCTGGTAGTAATAGCCCGCCGGCAGGTTGGGGAAGATCGAGTTGGCGAAGGCCGACTGGCCGGCAGCCTCGATCGGCACGCCGTTCTTGGCGGCGGCCTGGGCGAAGACGTCGCGGCGGCCGGCATTGATCTCGTCGACCGCGGCCTTGAGCGCCGCATCGCCGGAACCGTTGACCAGGCCGAGGTAGCCGTCGCTCTGCTCGCCGACCTTGCCCTGCGCCTTGGCGGCGTCGACCAGGGCCTTCGAGGCGGCGACATCGGCGGCGGCGGGAGTGGCGATCACGGCAACCGTGGTCACGGACGCGGCGGCAAGGGCTGCGGCGGTCATGACGGCCTTGAAAACAGACAGATGTTTCATCTTGGTTTCTCGCTATGATCTTTAGAACAGGTTCGGGTTCTGCTGGACGAGCGCCTTGACGTCTTCGTCGAGCTGGATTTTGACGTTGACGTCGAGCTTGGCGTAGATCGGGGCCAGGTTGACATTCACGTTAACCGACGGCGTACAGGCCGTAAGGCTCAGGGCGGTGAGACCTGCCGCCGCCAGGACTATCACTCTCTTCATCAAGCGCTCCTCGTTGTTTGCCGGATTATATAGCCAGATATAGGCTGAACCGGGGCTGAACGGGAAGATAATATTTTCGAACGCCCCCAGCAGGAGTGAGGCGTTCCGGTGAGCCGAAAAGGCGTAGCTGTCGAGACACGGAGCGGAGCGTATGCTTATACGTGAGCACCGTATCGCAGACAGATGCGCCTTTGCAGGCCACCGCAACGCCTCACTGCGGCTTCTGCGCCGTGCGGACGTTAAAGGCCGTCAGATCGTTGAGGATGTCGTCGAGATTGACCGGCACGTCGAGGAACAGCTCGACCGGCGTCTTCGACGGCAGCTTGATCGGCTTCTGCATCCACTTGCCGCTGATATAGTCGAACAGCGAAATCCTGGCCTTCTGCGGCTGAGGCGGATCGAAATAGCCCTTGATGTGGAAATTGACGTCGAGCACCCCGCCCTGGATCGAATTGATCTTGGCGTCGATCCGGTCGTAGGTGATGTGCTCCAGCGCCTGGTAGGCCAGGTCCTGGAAGGGGTTGAAGTCGGGCGGCAGGGCCGACGCGGCCGGCGCCTTGGTGTCGGGGCTCGACACCGATCCGCTGGCCTGGACGCCGGTCAGCGCCTGGCGCTTGATCGAGATGGTGCCCGAGGCATCCGACGCCAGGAAGCCCTGGATGAAGCTGACATGGCCGCCGGCCACCGTGAACGGCAGCTTGCCGCTGACCGTGCCGGTGAAGTTCATGCTGTCCTTCAGGCCGGTGGTGGCGATGATCTTGCCGAAGTCGAGGCCGTCGAAGGTCATGGTGCCGGAAATCGGCGACACGCCGTCGAACGGCACCGTCATCGGCTGCAGCAGCACCGGCCCGCCCGGCGACTGCACGTCGGCCTGCTCGACCGCCAGGTGGTCGGCGAGGAACTGGAAGCGCAGCTCCAGCTTGTCGAGCGGCACGCCCAGCTGCATGTGGTCGATGCTCAGCATCTGGTGCGGCTCGCTGAGCAGCGGCGTCAGCGAGGTGAAGACGATCTGGCCGTTCAGCCCCTGCGACACGCCGGCGGCGCCGGTGAAGTTCAGGCCGTCGAGGGTCAGCGTGCCCGAGCTGGCCGAGGTGTCCTTGTCGAAGTTGAAGCCGCCCTTGAACGCCGCCTTGCCGCTGACGTCCTTGCTGAAGATGGCGGCGACCGTCGGCGACAGGAAGACCGGCTGCAGGCCGTGGGCGTCGAAGGTCAGGTAATCGCGCGTATCGACCGTGACGGCGCCCTTGCCGCTGACCGGGTCGCTGTCGAGCGCGATGTCAGCGACGGGGGCGGGCTTGCCGCCCTTCATCAGCTTCGGCGTCGCCGCCAGGAAGCGGCCCGTCATGGCGCGGGAATCCTGCGTCAGGCTGCCGGTGATGACGAGCGGATTGAAGCGGACCTGGTCGGCCGGCATGGCGTCGGTCACCGTGGCCGCCGTCACCTGGGCCTTCATGCCGGTGATGTCGCTGCCGGGGATGGAGAAGGCCTGGAAGGTGCCTTCGGCGCCCGTCACCGCGACGATTTCGTTGGGCGCCTTCAGCGACACGCCGTGGAAGGCGCCGTCGACGCGCCAGGCCGTCGGGCTGCTGACCAGGAAGGCGTCGCCCGTCTGGGTGAGCGTGCCGGTGATGGTTTCGAGGTGGTCGCCGATTTCGGCCGCGGCGACGCTGAACGTGGCCGGTGCGTCGAGCGATACGCGCAAGGTGCCGTCGCCGCTCATGGCGAAATGGCCGTGGGCATCGGCGGCAACGCCGGTCGCCGGGAAGGCATTGAGGCCGGCGGTCAGCGCATAGGCGCCGCCCAGGCTGCCGGCCCGGTCAAGGCCGAAGCCGGTGACCGCCAGCGCCACCTTGGGCAGGTCCGGCCCGTCGACGGCCACATTGAAAGCGCCCGGCTGGCGGCTCGACAGGAAAGGCTGGCCGGCAGCCGGCGTGAGGGTGGCCTTGCCGCCGCCGGTCAGCGCGGCTTGGGCGCCGCCTTGCAGGCGGATGTCGAACTGCGGCGGCGCGGCGCCGTCGGCGGAATTGACGCCGCTGATGCCGATGGCCAGCTTGCTGACCCGCAACGAGAAGCGGCTGAGCGCGCGGTCGATGGCGACGACGGAATCCGGGCCCGGCGGCGGTGCGGCAGGCACGCCCGGCGGCGGCGTCACCGGCGGCTTCCTGGCGAACTCGGCGGCGGCCTCGGCCTGGCCTTTGGCGACGGCGTTCAGGCCTTTGTAGTGGCCATTGTCGCTGGCGATGTCGCTGGTCAGCGCCACGCTCCATTGGCCGGACGACGTGTCGCTGTGGGCCAGGCCGTCCAGGCTCATGGTGGTGGCGTCGAGGCCGATGTCGCCGCTGGCGAGGTGACCGGCCGTCAGGCCACCCTTGAAGGTGGCGTTGAGGCCGTCGCTGTCGGCATTGACCGCCAGGGCGCCGAGGTCGAGATGGGCCTGGGCCACCGTCAGGTCGCCCTGTTTCAACGTGCCAACATCGCCGGCCAGCGGGCCGTCGAGGCTGTAGCTCAGGTCGACGCCGTTGAGCGCCGCCTTCAGCGCCATGTCCTGGCCGGCCAGCTTGAGGTCCGTCGCGGCGATGCCGCCGCCGTCCAGGCTGTCGGCGCGCGACAGCAGCCGTGCCGTGCCGTCGAAGCTCTCGCCCTTGTCGCTGATTTTCGTCTGGCCGTCGAGGTGCAGGCTGGCTTCGAGGTTGCCGGCCTTGGCGGCCGCGCTATCGACGCCGGCCGCCTTGACGGCGACGTCGGCTTCGGTGGCGCCGCTGAAGCTGTCGGTGAACACCGTGGCGTTGTGGTACGGCAGGCGGGCGTCGAGCGTCACCGCCACCCCTTGCAGGTGGACGTGGTCCGGATCGGCGGCTTCGACCGGCGAGGCGCCGCGCAGGTCCCAGGCGGTGGCGCCGAGCGCGGCCTGGACCGAAAGCTGGTCGCCGGCGTCGCTATGGACGGCGCGGGCATTGAGCGTACCGCCGGTAACATCCCCCTGGCCCAAGGGGCCGCTAAGATGGGCAGCCGGCACCTTCAGCGTCAGGTAGCTGAGCCGGCCGTTGTCGAGCGACAGCCCTCCAGTGCCGTTGAGGACGCCGTAGTCGGTCACCAGCCTGACCTGGGCGTCATCGACGATGACGGAATCGGGCGGCGGCGCATTCGACGGCGGCGCGCTCAAGGAGTCGTGGACGAGCTTGTTGAGCGAACCGTAGTCGAGCTGGTTGCCCTTCAGCGCCAGGCTGATGACCGGATGGACGAGATGCAGGGACTTGATGCGCGCCAGCGGCTGGCCGCCGCCGAACAGGCTGAGGCTGTAGTCGGCGTCGAAATTGTCGATGCTGGCTTCGGGATGGGCCGGATCGCCGATGACGATATGGCCGGACAAGTGGCTGAGCGACAGCTTGTCGAACTTCAGGCGGGCGTCGACGCCCTGGCTTTTCAGCCAGTTCTGCGTCACCACGGCGGCGATGTCCTTGCGCGCCGCCACGGTGACGATGCCGACCGCCGCCAGGCCCCACAGGCTCAGCCACAGCCAGCTCGATGCCCGGATGCCGGGCTTCTTCGGCGGCCGCGGTCCTCCCCGGTTGGGCAGGCCGATGCCGTCGCCGACGTCGCCCGGATTGTCGACGGTATGCGAGAAGCTGTCGCCGGCGTTCATATGCACCGGGAACCACAGGGCCTCGTCGTCGGTGAGGGCGGGAGAATCGCTCATGCGGGTCGGATACGGGCTTCTGCGCGGGTCATGGGTTCGAACCTATACTATCACCGAAACTTGTTAAAAATTGTGGACATATTAGTTTTCTTTTTTAAGCATACTTCCGAAATTCGTCACATTTCCGGCACAACGGCCCTTGACAGTGGTTTTTCGACATCACGCCTGATTTGCGCCGTTTTTTCATTCTTTATGAGGCGCTTATCCCGTCAAGGCAAACATGACGCCTTCGGACGGTTCTTTTGTAAAGCCTTTGTTAACCTCTTTTAAGGTCCATCTTAACCTTAACGGCGTAAAAGAGGCGCGCAATTTCCGGCTTTTGGGGCGAAAAAAGTGCCTCATTTTGGCCTTAATTTGGCGTAAGCAGAGCCTTCCGCATCTTCCAGACTCAGGCCATGGTGCCTTTCAAGACCGCAACGGACAGCCGCTGACATGGCCGTTCCCCGCCCGACAAGAACCGCCGTTTCATCCCCTGCAGGACCCGTTCAAAGCGTCTCATGGCCCAACACGATCCCCGCCGCCAGCCCGTCCGCGTGACGCCGATGATCTTCGCATCGGCGACCGCCCTGACCGTGGGCATGCTGCTGTGGAAAGTCCTGCAACCCCTTCCCGGCATGGCCCAGCCGATGGATTCCGCCGCCGCCATGGCGCTGGAAACCGAAGCCTATGCCGAGGCCGCCTCCCGTCCGGGCTACAGCCAGCCGGTCGACGTGCCGATCTCGGTGCGTACCGGCGAGACCCTGACCGACGCGGTCATCCGCGCCGGCGTCACGCCCGACGAGGCGCGCATGGCGGTCAACATCCTGTCGAGCTCGTTCAACGTCACCACGCTCAAGACCGGCCTGACCATGGAAGCCGCCATCGCCCGGCCGAGCGAGGGCTCCGACCAGCCGGTGCAGCTTCTGGGCCTGACGGTGCGCACCGGCCCGGCCAAGCAGCTCACGCTGACCACGGCGCGCGACGGTTCGATGCGCCTGCGCGCGCTGGAAGAATCGGTGCGCGACGAACGCCGCGTCGCCATCGGCACCATCGACGGCTCGCTGTTCACCTCGGCCGCGGCGCTCGGCGCCACGCCGTCGCTGACCGCCCAGGTGGTCAAGCTGTTCGCCCACAAGCTCGACTTCGAACGCGACATCCAGTCGGGCGACACCTTCAAGCTGGTGTTCGACCGCAAGGTCACCGAAAGCGGCCGCACGGTCGAGGCCGGCAATTTGCTCTACGCCGAAATCGCCGCCAAGAACGGCGTCGACCGCTTCTATTCCTACCAGCCCAAGGGCTCCAGCGATGTCGAGTTCTTTGACGAGAACGGCAAGAACATCAAGGGCTTCCTGATGGCGACGCCGGTTTATGGCGCCCGCGTCTCGTCGACCTTCGGCATGCGCTTCCATCCGATCCTCGGCTTCATGAAGATGCACACCGGCATCGATTTCGCCGCCCCCACCGGCACGCCGATCCTGGCCGCCGGCGACGGCGTGGTGGTCGACGCCAAATGGTGGGGCGGTTATGGCCGCTGGGTCCGCATCTCGCATTCCAAGGACTGGGACACGGGCTACGGCCACATGTCGGCCATCGCCGTCCAGCCGGGCCAGCACGTCGTCCAGGGCCAGGTGATCGGTTATGTCGGCACAACCGGCCGTTCCACCGGCCCGCACCTGCACTTCGAAGTGTGGCACGACCACGTGCCGATCGACCCGAAGAGCGCCAATGTGCCGGAAAGCAACGTCCTGGCCGGCGCCGACATGGTCGCCTTCCGCGCCCGCAAGCACGAGATCGACACCATGATCGCCATGGCCGACGTCAAGCGTTCGGACGACAACGGCAATGACGAAACCCTGGCCATGAAGACCGGCGACTATCATTTCGAGGACGAGGACGCGACCAGCCGCCCCACCGCGCTGGCGGCCACCGAAGCGACGCCGATCCGCACCAACAACCTGACGCCGCTGCGTCCCGCGCTATCGTCGACCCGCGGCATGAAGTAGCCCAAGTCTGTCCGTCGGCTCTCGATGCTCGGCCGGCAAGAATCGCTCCTCCGCCATTGCCACCCGCGCGAAAATGCTGCTAGGCCATGCATAAGTTTCTATAGAAACATACGTATGGCCTAGCTTTTGTTTTGCCGCGCATTTTATCCGATAAAGTGGCTTCCACTTTATCGGGATGCGCTCTAGGCTCAGCCCCGGAAACGCCATTCTGGAGATCGCGGTGACGTTCGAAAATTCAAACGCCTACTGGCGCAAGCGTTACGAGACGGGCGGCAACAGCGGCAAGGGCTCCTACGGCTCGCTCGCCGAATTCAAGGCGGAGTTCCTCAACCGCTTTGTCGAGTTGAACAAGGTGGCGAAGGTCATCGAACTCGGCTGCGGCGACGGCAACCAGCTGCGTTACGCGCGCTATCCCAAATATGTCGGCTACGATATCAGCGATGTCGCCGTCCGGATGTGCACGGACCTGTTCCGTGCCGACGCCAGCAAGGCCTTTCATGTCATCGACGACCGCATGGCGCCGGAAAGCGGCGACCTCGCCATGTCGCTCGACGTCATCTACCACCTTGTCGAGGATGAGGTTTTCGACCGGTACATGCGCCGCCTGTTCGCGGCGGCGAAAACCTTCGTCGTCATTTACGCCGGCAACCGGGAGATGCCGCCACGCGACCCGCACGTCCGCCAGCGCCGCTTTTCCGAGTGGATCGATGAAAACGCCGAGGCCTTCGCCTTTGCCGGCCGGCTGGAGAACGGCGCCAGGCTGCTCAAGGATGAAAACGGAAAGTCGATCACCTCGCCGAGCGAATTTTTCGTCTATGTCCGGACGTCGGCGATGGAACCGGTCGACGTGGTCATGCCCGTCATCAATCCGCGCCAGCTGGCCAAGGCCATGGATTAGGGTCCGTACTCGATTAGATTTCCGTCACGACGCCTCCGTCGTGGCGCCAGTGGATTTGGTCCCTGAGCAGGCGAAGGGGCCGCCGGCGTGTCAACACGCCAAGGACACTTCAACGCCCTCAGGGGCCAAATCCACGGTGCCCCGGAGGGTACGGGCCAAAAGGGCCATTACGGCGTCGCAAAACCTTGAAAGAGATGACTCTTCCGGCGGTTTTGCTTCTGGTACTGGACCTTTTGACTTCGTATCGCGACGAAATCCTAATCGAGTACGGACCCTAACGGCTATTCCAGCCTGTCGGCCTTGAACAGGGCCGGAAACAGCTTGATCCAGGCGCCGGTCACCACCAGCGAGCCGATGCCGCCGAACAGGGCCGCGCCGACCGGGCCCAGGATGCGCGCCACGACGCCGCTTTCGAACTCGCCCAGTTCGTTCGACGCGCCGATGAACAGGTACGACACCGAGCCCACCCGTCCGCGCATGTGATTGGGCGTCACGATCTGCACCAGGGTGCCGCGGACATAGACGCTGATCATGTCGGCCGCGCCCAGCACGATCATGGCGCCAATCGACAGCCAGATCAGCTTCGACAGGCCGAAGACGATGGTGGCCAGGCCGAAGACCGCGACGCCGCCGTACATCCACGGACCGGCATTGCGCCGCAGCGGCCGGGTCGACAGGTAGAGCGACATCAGCAAGGCGCCGATGCCGGGCGATGCGCGCAACAGGCCGAACATCTGCGGCCCGGCCGCCAGTATATCCTTGACGAACATCGGCATCAGGGCGGTGGCCCCGCCCAGCAGCACGGCGAACAGGTCGAGCGAGATCGCTCCCAGGATGACCTTGTTGCTCCAGATATAGGCCGCGCCCTCCTTGATCATCTCGGTCTTGGAACCGGATGGCGCATCGGGACGCGTCGGCGTTTTGATGGCGAAGACCGTCACCGCCGCGACCAGGCTGAGGACGGCGCAGAAAGCGTAGGCGAAGCGCGGCGAATAGCCGACCAGGAAACCGCCCAGCGCCGGCCCGACGATCAGGCCGACCTGCATGGCCATGGAGGTGACGGCGATCGCCTTGGGCAGCAGGGGCTTGGGCACCAGCATCGGTCCGATGGCCGACGTCGCCGGCGCGCCGAAGGCCCGGATGGCGCCCAGGGTGGCGCCCAGGGCGAACAGGCCCCAGATCGGCGGGTGGTCGAGAAAGGCGTAACCCAGGAAGGCCAGCGACAGGAGCAGGTTGCAGACCATGACCACCGAGACGATCAGCTTGCGGTCATAGCGATCGGCCACGATGCCGGCCGGCAGGGTAAAGGCGAACAGGGTCAGGAACTGCGACAGCCCCATCAGGCCGACGAACAGCGCCGACCGCTTGATGTCGGTGGTCTGGCGGGCGATGTCGTAAACCTGCCAGGCGATGGCCGCGCTTTGCGCCGACGGCCCCAGCAGGCCCAGCAGCCGCGTCAGCCAGAAGGCGCGAAAATCCGGGATCTGCAGCGGATGACGATTATCCTCCGGCTCGGGCGGGAGGTTCATGGCGGGGGCGGGAGATGTCACGGGCGCGCCTTCACAAAATTGAAGCCCAGCTTTATTCGAGTCTTTCCCCGCTGTCCAAAGGCAACATTTTTTTGCGCTCAGTCGCCGCGCGTGCTCTCGCGCAAACGTGCGCGGCGGCCACTTGGCCTTGCCTGATATCGGACAAGCCGATATCAGGAAGTCATGACTGCACAAAAACCGCTCGATCCTATTACCCTGACCCAGGCGCTGATCGCGCGGCCGTCGGTGACGCCGGCCGACGCCGGCGCCATGGATATCGTGCAGACCGCGCTGGAAGGCCTGGGCTTCGCCTGCGAACGGCTGAAGTTCGGCGCCATCGAAAACCTTTATGCCCGGCGCGGGACGGCGGCGCCCAATCTCTGCTTCGCCGGCCATACCGACGTGGTGCCCGGCGGCGTGCGCAGCCTGTGGCGCTACGATCCCTTCGGCGCCGAAATCCACGACGGCGCGATCATCGGACGCGGCGCGGTCGATATGAAGGGCGGCATCGCGGCGTGGATCGCGGCGGTATCGCGGCATGCCGACCTGCCGGGATCCCTGTCGTTCCTGATCACCGGCGACGAGGAAGGCGAGGCCATCGACGGCACGCGGAAAGTCGTCGAATGGCTGCGAGCACGCGGCGAGACGATCGACCATTGCGTCGTCGGCGAGCCGTCGTCCTCCGCGCGGTTGGGCGACATGATCAAGGTCGGACGGCGCGGGTCGATCAACGCCGCCTTCACCGTAACCGGCAAACAGGGCCATGTCGCCTATCCGCAACGCGCCCTGAACCCCCTGCCCGTCCTGGTCGACCTGCTGGCGGCGCTGAAAGGCCGCAAGCTCGACGATGGCTATGACCCGTTCCCGCCGTCGAACCTGGAAATCACCAGTATCGACACCGGCAACACCGCCACCAATGTCATCCCGCCCTCGGCCACGGCGCGCGTCAATATCCGCTTCAACCCGGCTCACTCGGGCATTATCCTGCAAAAATGGTTCGAGGCCATGGCGGCGAGCGCGGCGGAAAAATCCGGCGCCCGCGTCGAGGTCAAGGCCGCCATTTCCGGCGAGGCCTTCCTGACCGAGGCCGGCCCGTTCGTCGATCTGGTCGCGGAGGTCATCCAGGCGCAATTCGGACTGGACACCGACCGCTCGACCACCGGCGGTACGTCGGATGCACGCTTTATCCGCGCCCTGTGCCCGGTAGTGGAATTCGGGCTGGTCGGCCAGACCATGCACCAGATCAACGAGTGTGTGCCGGTATTAGAACTGCAGGCCCTGGCCGACGCCTATTCGGCCTTGATCGAAGCGTATTTTTCGAAATTCGGCTCTTCTTCGTAGGTGACGTGGGTCAGGTAAAGGCCGTGGGCCGGCGCCACCTGGCCGCAGGCGGCGCGATCGGCTGCCGCCAGCGCCCTGGCCGCGTAATCGACGTCGAAACGGCCCGAGCCGATATCGGCCAGGGTGCCGGTCATCGAGCGCACCTGGCGATGCAGGAAGGAACGGGCGGCGAAGACGAGATGGATTTCCTCGCCATAACGTTTGACGCGGGCGATATCGAGCGTCTTGACGGCCGACTTGGCCTGGCAGCCGATGAAACGGAAGGTGGTGAAATCGTGATGACCGAGCAGGTCGCGGGCGGCCTTGGCCATGATCTCGGCGTCGAGCGGCTTCTTGACGTGCCAGACGCGGCCCTGGTCAAGCGCCGGCGGCGAACGGCGGTTGAGGATGCGGTAAAGGTACATCCGCCCGGTCGCCGAAAAGCGCGCCGAAAAATCGGGGTCGTCGCAAACCTCCGCCGCCAGGACGGAGATGGGCTCCGGCAGCAGGAAGGCGTTCATGGCGTCGCGCACCACGGCCGGCTTGAAGGTCTTGTCGAGATCGAAGGAGACGACCGCGCCGGTGGCATGAACGCCGGTATCGGTGCGGCCGGCCGTGGTGATGCGCAGGGCCTGGCCGCTGAATTTCAGGATCGCCACCTCCAGCGATGTCTGCACGCTGGGCAGGTCGCCCTGGGCCTGGAAGCCGTTGTACGGCCGGCCGTCATACTCGATCGTAAGCCGGTAGCGCGGCATCAGACGAACTGGTCGCCGGGTTGCAGGTCGGTGCCGTTGAGGAAATCCCAGGCGTCCTGCGCCGTCTTGCCCTCACGTTGCAGGCGCAGGACCTGCAGCACGCCATCGCCGGTCGCGACCTTCAGGCCGCCCAGCAGCAGCGTGCCGGCGGGTTCGCCGGAATGCTCGTCCGTCAGGCGCGACATCAGAATCTTGACGCGCTGTTCGCCCTTGCCGGTCGTCATGGTGGTCCAGGCGCCGGGAAAGGGCGACAGGCCGCGGATATGGCAATCGAGATCGGGCGCGCCGCGCGACCAGTCGATGCGCGCTTCCTCACTGGTGATCTTGCGGGCATAGGTCGGTTCGCCGGTTTGCGCCTGTTCGACCGCGCCGCCGCGCGCGATGGCGGCCAAAGCGGTCGGCAACAGCGCGGCGCCGAGCGTAGCCAGCTTGTCATGCAAGGTGCCGGCGGTATCCTCGGGGGTGATCTCGACGCGGCCGGACAGGAGGATTGGCCCTTCGTCCAGGCCTTCGCTCATGCGCATGACCTCGACGCCGGTGAAGGCGTCGCCGGCCATGATGGCGCGCTGGATCGGCGCGGCCCCGCGCCAGCGCGGCAGCAAGGAGGCATGCAGGTTGAAACAGCCGAGCGGCGGATGATTGAGCACGGCGGCTTTCAGGATCTGGCCATAGGCGACGACGACGCAGGCATCGATATCGAGCGCCTCGAAACCGGCGATGGCTTCGGGCGTCTTCATCGATTGCGGCGTGCGCACTTCAAGGCCCAGGCCCTGGGCGAAGATATGAACCGGCGACGGGCTCAAGACCTGGCCGCGCCCCTTCGGCGCCGGCGGCTGCGAATAGACACACACGACGTCATGGCCGGCGGCGACCAGCTCGGCCAGCGCCTTCACGGCGAATTCGGGCGTGCCCATAAAGGCAAGTTTCATGAAAAACCTCGCAGCAACAGTGGCGAGGTCTAGACGCAAAGCCTTGCCGGAGCAAGCCTTAAGCGGCTTCGCTCTTTTTGGCTTTCTTGACCTTGGCCACCGCGCGGTCCCGCTTCAGCTTCGACAGATGGTCGATGAAAAGCACGCCTTCCAGGTGGTCCATCTCGTGCTGGATGCAGGTGGCAAACAGCCCTTCGGCATCCTCCTCGACCTGTTCACCCTGATAGTTCAGGTAGCGCAGGCGGACCTTGGCCGGACGCAGGACCTCGTCATAGATGTCGGGCACGCTGAGGCAGCCTTCTTCGTACGGCGCCAAGTCCTCGGATTTCGCGACGATTTCCGGATTGACGAAATAGCGCGGGTTCCTGACGCCTTCGGCATCTTCCGGCGCGTCTTCCGGCTTTTCCTGCAAATCCATGACGATGACGCGCACCGGCTCGCCGATCTGCACCGCCGCCAGGCCGATGCCGGGGGCGGCGTACATGGTTTCCAGCATGTCGTCCATCAGGGCGCGCAAGGTGTCGTCGACCTTGTCGACGGGTTTCGATACCTGCTTGAGGACAGGATGGGGTACGGTAAGGATGTCTCTTAGGGCCATGGCAGGGATGTAATCAACGAAGCCGTAAAAATCAAGATTTTAGGCTTTGCAGAGCTCAAACGCCGCATGGCTTACGCGCAAGCGTGCGCGGCGGGCGTTGCCCTTGCCAAACTTCAAGAGGTTTGGAGTTCTTCTTGCACCGGCGCCAGCGCCGCCAGTTTGGCCGCCACCTTCGGCTGGACCTCGATCGTCTTTTGTTCGTCGATCGACTTGCCTTCATGGTCGACCTGAAGGTCCTCGAAACGGCGCGCCTGGGTCAGGACCTTGGTTTCGAGCGAGCCGATGAAGTCGTTATATTTGTTGACGGCGCGGCCAAGGGCATCGCCCATCGATGACACATGGCCGCCCATCACCGACAGCCGGGCATAAAGCTCGCGGCCAAGGTCGGCGATCTGGTTGGCGTTCTTCATCTGGTCCTCGACGCGCCAGCCATAGGCTACGGCCTTGCACAGGGCGAACAGCGTCGTCGGCGTGACGATGATCACCTTCTTGTCCATGGCCTCGGTCATCAGGTCGGGCGCGTATTCCAGCGCCGCCGCCAGCAAGCCATCGCCCGGAATGAACATGGCCACGAAATCGGGCGAGACCTGGTCCTTGAACTGGTCCCAGTAGGCCTTGGCCGACAGGTCCTTGATATGGTTGCGCAGGCCTTGGGCATGACGGCGCAGGTGGGCCTCGCGCGCAATATCGTCGGCCGCCTCGGCGGCTTCGAGATAGGCGCTGAGATTGACCTTGGAATCGATGACGAAGACAGCGTTCGACGCATCGCCCGGCATGCGCACCACCACGTCGGGGCGCCGGCGTCCTTCATCGGTATCGAGGTTCTGCTGCTCGACGAAGTCGAAACGCGCCGACAGGCCGGCCGCTTCCAGGACGTTGCGCAGAACCTCCTCGCCCCAGCGGCCCTGCACGCCCGCCCCGCGGCGCAGGGAATTGGCCAGCTTGGAGGTGACGTCGCGCATGGCGTGCGACGCCGTCTGCAACTCGGCGATCTGGCGCGTCAGCCCGCCGGTATCCTTGGCGCGCTGCTCCTCCATCGCCTTGACCTGGGCCTCGAAGCGCGTCAGCTGCTCGGCTACCGGTTTCAGCGTGTTGCCGACCCGCTCCAGCGCCAGCTTTTCGCGCTCGGCCGTCTCCTTCAGGATCGCTTCGTTCGAGGCCTTCAGCGCCGCCTGCGACACCGCCTGGAACTGCTCGCTCATTTCTTTTCGCGCCTCGTCGAGGCTGCGCACGCGCTCCTGGGCCTGGGCCAGATCGGCGGCGCTTTTCAGCAGCTGGCCGTTCATATCCTCGTTGCGCGCCAGCAGGCGCCGCGTCTCGAAAAACGCCAGCAGCCAGGCGCCGGCGAAGGCCAGCGCCACCAGCAACAGGACAACGGGGATAAGACTTACCATGTTCATGAAATGTTCCATAAACGGATTCGATGGCCTTGCCAAGGCGCATTTTCGCTGACAGTTTGACAGGGTCAACGGAGGGCATGGGCGTGGATTTCAGCAATTTCATCCGGCGTACCTTTACCGGCCGCGCGCCGTGGACCTATCTCTACCTGTTCCTGATTCCGTTCATCAACTGGTGCTTCGACCACGTGCCGACCTTTCCTTTGCCCGGCCACGGCGACTGGAATCCCATGACCGTGGTGACGGGGCTGATCCTGGTGGTGCGCGATTTCGCCCAGCGCGAAATCGGCCACTTCATTTTCATCTTCCTGGCCATTGGTCTGGTGCTGTCGGTGTGGACATCGGACCCGACCATCGCCCTGGCCAGCGCGTGCGCGTTCGCGATTTCGGAAACCATCGACTGGGGCTTGTTCACCTTCGCCAAGCTGCCCCTGTCGAAGCGCGTCTTCGTGTCGGCCGGCGTTTCCGGGCCGATCGACGCCGCCGCCTTCCTGTGGATCGCCAGCTACTCGATCCCCGGCATCTTTAACTGGTGGTCGCTGGCGGGTTCGGTGGTCAGCCGCTTCCTCGGCTGCGCGGTCGTCTATTACTTCATGAAACAGCGCGAAAAGAAGCAGGCGGAGACCTCTGTAGCTTAGCGATGGTCCCGTCGCGGAACCGGTCCCGAATTTTGGATGAGATGCCAGGAGGCTAGCGCCGCAGGTATGCTAAATACCTGCAAGCGACGCAGACGCCGCAGATCGCCAGAAGGCGGGACCGGTTACCGGCGGGAGCGGAAGGCGTGGGCAATGGTCCCGTCATCGAGCCAGTCGAGGTCGCCGCCGACCGGCACGCCGCGCGCCAGATAGGTGACCGTGGCCTGGTTGCCGAGGCCTTTCAGGCGGTCGGCGATATAGTGTGCCGTCGTCTGGCCCTCGACGGTGGCCGGCAGGGCCATGATGATTTCATGGACATCGCCATCACGAACCCGCGCGATGAGCGTATCGAGACGCAGGTCCTCGGGCCGGACTCCGTCAAGCGCCGACAGCAGGCCGCCCAGGACATGGTAACGGCCGGAAAAGGCGCCGACCCTTTCCATCGCCCACAACGCGCTGTCTTCCTCGACCACGCAGATCATGGTGGTGTCGCGCGACGGATCGGAGCAAGTGTCGCATGGATTTTGCGTCGACAGCCGGCCGCAGATGCGGCAGGTGGTGACCTTGTCGGCGGCGTCCTGCATGGCCAGGTTGAGCGGGATCAGCAGTTGCTCGCGCTTTTTCAACAGGGCCAGCGCCGCCCGCCTGGCCGAACGCGGACCGAGGCCCGGCAGCTTCGACAGCAGGACCATCAGGCGTTCGATTTCGGGGCCGGCTCCGGCCATCAGCATCCTTACCTGCTTTGGCCCCGCCAAAGCGCAGAAAAGCGAAAAATCTCGCCGGGCCGCCCCAAGAGATTTTTCTCCGAACAGCGGGTGGTACGTGGGGGGAGGTTCGCTCCCCCCACGACATCAGAAAAACTTCGGCAGATTGGGCAGGCCGCCGCCAGGCCCCAGCTGGGCGCCGACTTCCTGCATCAAGGCCGTATTGACGTCGTCGAGCCGCCTGCGTGCGTCGGCATAGGCGGCGCGGACCAGATCGGCCAGGACTTCGCCCTCGCCTGCGCGCAACAGGCTGTCATCGATAACGAGCGAGATCATCTCACTCGAACCCTTGAGTTCAAGCGTCACCAGGCCGGCGCCGGCGCTGCCGCCGACGACGGTTTCCTGCAACTTCGCCTGCGCTTCGTGCAGCTTCGTCTGCACCAGCTGGGCCTGCTTCATCATGGCGGCGAAATCCATCAGTCGTCGTCCTTGTCCTGGGAATCGTCATTAGGATCCTCCGGCAAAACCACGGGCGCCGGAGGCTTGGGGCGGGGGCGGATAGCGGCGATTTCGGCGCCGGGAAAGGCGTCGAGCACCGCGGAAACAAAGGGATTGGCCTGGATGCGGGCGCGCGCGGCGGCGGTTTCGCGCCGGTCGCGTTCCATCACCGATTCCGCCCCGCCCGAACCTTCGATCGACAGCATCCATGGCTTGCCGGTCCATTCGCGCAGACGCACCGACAGGCGGCGGACGAGGTCGGCGGGGCTGCGCGGCGCCATCTCGAAGGTGATCGCGCCGGGCTTGAAGGCGATCAGGCGCACGAACTGCTCGACATCGGTGCGCAAGCCAATATCGCGCTTGTCGGCGATCAGCTTGACGACCTCGTCGAAGGTCTGCGGATCGGGCAGGACCTGCGGCTGCGGCCGCATCGCCACGGCGGCGGAGCCTTGCTGGGCCGAAGCCCCGCCGGTGGGCAAGCCCTGGGCGTTGACGGGCGGCACCAACGGCTCGCCGTTCTGCAGGCGTTTCAGCAGCACTTCCGGCCCCGGCAGGTCGGAGGCGTAGCACAGCCGGACCAGCACCATCTCGAAGGCGGCGGCGGAATCGGGGGCGCGGCGCAGTTCCTCGAACGCCTTCAGCATCAGGGTCCACAGGCGGCTGAGCGTACCGGCGGACAACTGCGAGCCCAGCGCCGTGACGCGCATGGCCTGCGCCTTCGGCAAGCGGGTCGCGTCGGCGCCCAGCACCTTGGCTACCGAGGTGGCGTGGGCGTATTCGAGCAGGTCACCCATGACCTGCGACGGATCGGCGCCATAGCCGTACAGGGTACGGAAGGCCAGCAGGGCCTCGCTCATCTGGCCGGAAATGATGTTTTCGAACAGCGCCAGCGTCGCCGTGCGGTCGGCCAGGCCCAGCATGTCGCGCACCACTTCGGCGCCCACCGCCTCGCCCGGTTCGCCCTGGACCAGGGCCTGGTCGAGCAGGGACAGCGAGTCGCGCACGCTGCCTTCGGCGGCGCGGGCGATCAGGGCGATGGCGTCGGCATCGATGCGCACGCTTTCGGCGGCGCAGATCTTTTCGAGGAACGGCGCCAGGGTTTCGGGCTCGACGCGGCGCAGGTCGAAGCGCTGGCAGCGCGACAGGATGGTGACCGGCACCTTGCGAATCTCGGTGGTGGCGAAGATGAACTTGGCGTGGGGCGGCGGCTCTTCCAGCGTCTTCAGCAGCGCATTGAAGGCGCCGGTCGACAGCATGTGGACTTCGTCG
>FTDB01002425.1_pt1 | contig 20659 bp, 16 predicted proteins | sample 1639741 | NCBI WGS metagenome assembly FTDB01 (sample SAMEA3914869, study PRJEB12502) | metagenome | biome: forest; material: soil | place: USA | collected 2012-03-12 | depth 0.1 m | reverse complement strand
TTCGCCAGCAGCGCATGGGTGCCGACGACGATGTCGCAACGACCCTCGGCCAGTTCTTCCTTGGTCGCGGCCGCATTCTTGGCGGTAACCAGGCGCGACAGTTGGGCGACGCGGACAGGCAAGCCGGCGAAGCGCTCGGCGAAAATGCGGTAATGCTGGCGGGCCAGCAGCGTGGTCGGCACGACGACGGCGACCTGACGGCCGGACAGAGCGGCGACGAAGGCGGCGCGCAGCGCCACCTCGGTCTTGCCGAAGCCGACATCGCCGCAGATCAGCCGGTCCATCGGGCGCCCCGACCCGAGATCGGAAATCACGTCCGAGATCGCCTTCAGCTGATCGTCGGTCTCGGCATAGGGGAAACGGGCGCAGAATTCGGCGTAAAGCCCGTCGGAAGGCGCCAAACCTTCGGCTTTCTTGAGCTGGCGCTGTGCCGCGACGGCGATCAGCTGCTCGGCCATGTCGCGGATACGCTGCTTCAGCTTGGCTTTGCGCGACTGCCAGGAGGCCCCACCCAGACGATCGAGCTGCGTGCCGGGGCTTTCGGTGCCATAGCGCGACAGGACGTCGATATTCTCGACCGGCACGAACAGCTTGTCGCCGCCGTCATAGAGCACGCGCAGGCAATCATGCGGCGCGCCGGCCACTTCGATGGAAACCAGACCGTCATACCGGCCGATGCCGTGATCGACATGCACGACCAGATCGCCCTCGGCCAGGGCCGAAGCTTCGGCCAGAAACTGCTCGGCGCGGCGCTTCTTCTTGCGCTGCGGTCGGAGCAGACGATCGCCGAGGATATCCTGCTCGGCGATCACCGCGATCCTGTCGGTGACGAAGCCATGCTCGATGCCGAGGACGGCCAGCACCGGCTGCGAAGCGGCTTCGGCCTCTTTCCAGCCGGAGACGGTCTTCAGACCCTTCAGCCCATGCTCTTCCAGCACGCCGCCCATGCGATCGGCCGAGCCTTCGCTCCACGCCGCGATCACGACCTGCTTGCCGGCGGCGCGCAGCTCGGCGACATGTTTGACGACGCCGTCATAGACATTGGCACCGGGCGTGGCGCGCAGATCGGCGAAGTTATGCCCCTGGCGAGCGCCTTCATCGAGGGTGTTCTCGGCATTGTCGGCCGGCGCGAAGGGCCAAAGCTGGCCGCCTTCGCGCGCATTGACGGCGCGATTCCACTCATCCGCTTCCAGATGCAGCATCTTGGGCGGCACCGGGCGGTAAGGCATCTCGCCGGTGCCCGGCGCTTCCAGGCGAGCCTGATAGTAATCCTCGACCAGGGCCGCGCGGGCGGCCCGCGCCTCCTCGATCTGCGGATCGAGCGTGACCTGGGCATCGGGCAGATAGGCGAACAGATCGTCAAGCCCCTCATGGAACAGAGGCAGCCAATGTTCCATGCCGGCGAATTTGATGCCGGCGGACACCGCCTCATAGAGCGGATCGTCGCCGGTGACCGGGCCGAACAATTCCCGATAGCGGGTGCGGAAACGCTGGATCGAGGCGTCGTCGAGCGTCACCTCGCCGGCCGGCAGCAAAGCGAATTCGGTCAGCTTGCCGGTCGATCGCTGGCTCATCGGGTCGAAGCTGCGGATATCCTCGACATCATCGCCGAACAGATCGATACGCAGAGGCTCGGCCGAACCCGGCGGGAACAGATCAACCAGCCCGCCGCGCAGGGCATATTCGCCCGGCTCCATCACCGTATCGGCGCGGTTATAGCCATGCCGCTGCAGATAGGCCTGCAAACCGGTCATATCGAGCGGACGCCCGACGGAAACCTGTAGCGCGACTTCGGCGAAGCTCTCGACCGGCGCCAGGCGCTGCATCGCCGCCGCGACGGTGGTCAGCACGATGCGCGGCTTTCCGCCGGCACCCCGGCCGGCTAACTTAGCCAGAGCCTCGACGCGCTTGGCGATGATCTCGACATGCGGCGAGACGCGGTCATAGGGCACGCAATCCCAGGCCGGGAACTCCAGGATTTCCGCGTCCGGCGCGAAAAAGGTCAGCGCATCAAGGAGCCGCGCCATGCGGGCATCGTCGCGGGCGATATGCAGCAGATCGCCGCCCTTCTCGACTCGCCGCGCCAGAGCCAGGGCGTCGGCGCCCTCGGGCGTACCGGCTAGAATTTTCCTCATTTATGCGCGTGATCCAGGGTGAACGATTTCAGCATCGCCATGATGTCGTCATCATATTGGGCCGGCACCGGCTTCGCGCCAGTCACCCACAGGAACAAATCAGGATCATTGACATCGAGCAGCGCCTCGAAGCGCGCCAGCTGGTCGTCCGAGAGCCCAGTCAGATGGGCTTCGGCGAAGCCTCCGAAGAAGATGTCGTTCTCGTTGGTGCCCATGTGGCGGGCCCGGAACAGCAGGCGTTTGCGCTGGATATCCATGATCGGCGCGCACCATACACGAAGCGCTCCGCTTCGTCATATCCTGTGATTTGTCCCAGTAGAGCCGGCCGAGCCAGGCGGCGTATTCTGTGGGTGGGATATCAAGGAGGGGATCGTGATGATGAAGCAGGCTTGGCTGGCCGCCGCCGCGGCGACTTTGGGACTCGCAAGTGGCGCGCAAGCCGCCTGCTCCCTCAATAAACTGACCTCGCTCAATGTGGTCGTGGAGAATGACCAGATCCTGATTCCCGGCACCATGCAGGGACAGAAGGTCAAATTCCTCTTCGACACCGCCTATCCCGCCAACGTCATGCCGTCCAGCGCCGCCGGGCGGCTCGGCGTGGCTGTCGCTCCGCTGGCCCAGCCCTCCTACATCTCCGAGCAGGATATGGAAGGCAATCATTCGATCGGCGGCCTGCTGATCCCGTCCGGCGCGGGCAAGGCCGACCCCGAGATTTCCCTGGATGGCAGAGCGATGCGCGGGGTGACGTTCGGCGTCTTCGAGTCGAAGGACAATTTCGGTCCCGGCGAAGTCGCCGGCGCCATCAGCGGCTATGTCTGGCGCAATTATGAGGTTGAGATCGATCTGCCGCACAATCTGATCACTCTTTACGAGTCGAAGGATTGCGCCGGAACCAATTTCGCCTATTGGGCTCAAAACTATAATGTCGTCGATCTGACCGAGTCCGGTGTCGGCGCAGAATTTCCGGTCAAGCTCAACGGCCGCGAGGTCACCGCCATTCTCGACAGCGGCAGTCCCTATTCCACCCTGGCGCAGAAAGCCGCGGACAAGCTGGGGATCGACCGTCCCAGCTCGGTCGCGGTCGTCGATGCGTCGCCGCCGGTCGGCGTGCAGTCGACCGATCTGGCATCCCTCATCCGCTTCACCCATGGCTACGGGCTGGAGGCGCAGGCGCCCAACATCGTCAGCAACAATGTGAACGATCTGGGGCCGCAAACCCCGAAGAGCTATTGGCCGGCCCCGATCGCCACGCTGACCATCGACCAGGAAGTCATCTCTCACCCGGTGATGCGGGTGGTGCCGTCTCCGCGGGTCGGGCATGAATTCGGCACCCGCACGCCGCGCAATCTCGCCACTTACGACGTTCTGCTGGGCGTGGACTTCCTGAAGACGCACCGCGTCCTGATATCCCACAATCAGAAGAAGCTCTATTTCAGCTATGTGGGTGGCGCTCTGCTCGGAAAACCCTGATGCGTTGAGGAGGAGCTGGCATGATCCGTGCGTTGCTTTGGGGCCTTCTGGCGGCGGTTTTGGCGATCCTGGGATTGGTCGGAGAAGGCGCTCTGGCCGCCTGCAGCGTCAGCAAGGAATTCGAGATCAATGTCGTCGTCGAAAACGACCAGATCCTCATTCCTGCCTCGGTGAACGGTCAGAAGGTCGAACTCCTCTTCGACACCGGCTTTCCGGCCAACATCATGCCGTCCGCGGCAGCCGGCAAGCTGGGGCTGGCAATGAGCGCCGCCAGGCCGTCGGAATATATGACCGACATGGATTATGGGTCGCACCATGGCGGCCTGTTGAGTTCGGAGGGCAGCGGCAAGGCCGACATCCCCGACCTGCAGCTCGGCGACAAATCGATGCGGGGCGTCACCTTCCAATATTTCCGCTCGAAGGATAATTTCGGCGGCCCGGACGTTATCGCCGCCCTGGGGAGTCTCGTCCTGCGTGATTATGAGATCGAGATCGATCTGTCCCGCAAGCTCATCACCCTCTTTCATTCCGAAGGGTGCCAAGGTGTGGCCCTCGTCTATTGGACCAAGGCTTTCACCTCCGTCCCTCTGGCGAAATCAAACTACGGTGCCGAATTTCCGGTGAAGCTCAATGGCCGGGTGATGACGGCGGTGCTCGACAGCGGCAGTGCCCACTCCACCATAACGGAACGGGCGGCCGATCGCGTCGGCATGAGCCGTCCCGCCAATTCCCCGGTCATCGAGGCACCGGCTCCCGTGGGAACGCAGGCGACCGACCTGGCCTCCCTCGTCCGCTTCAGCCATGGATATGGTTTGGCCGCGCGCTCCCCCGATGTCCTCAGCAGCAATATCAACGATCTCGGCGGGCAGACGCCGATCACCTTCTGGAGAACCGAGTTCGACAACCTCTTCATCGGTGGAGAGGAAATCTCGCCGATCGCTCTGCGCGTGGTGCGCACGCCCACCGTCGGACATGAATTCGGCACGCGTACGGCCCGCAACCTCACCGATTATGATATTCTGCTCGGAGTCGATTTCCTGAAGTCGCACCGTGTGATGATCTCGCAGAGCCAGCACAGGCTCTATTTCAGCTATCTGAACCAGGGAGAATTCGGCGAGCCCCAGTGATTTGTCGCCGTGGAACAACCGGAGGAACTTCGCCATGTTCAAGCCGATTCTGCTGACGATGCTTCTGGGAGCTGCAAGTCAAGGCGCGCAAGCCGCTTGCTCCCTCAGCAAGGAGATCGAACTCAATATCACCGTCGAGAATGACCAGATTTTGATTCCCGCTACGATACGGGGACAGGAAGTCAAATTCCTTCTTGAGACCGCCTATCCTGCGAACGTCATGCCCTCGAGCGCGCCTGCGCGGCTCGGCGTTCCGGTGACCCCGTTGATTCCGCCGGAATATATTGCCGATCGAGATACGATCAAGGGATCCCGTGAGAATGGCCTTTTAGCTTCGGACGGAGCCGGCAGAGCCGATATTCCAGAGCTTTATCTGGATGGAAAAGTGATGCGAGGGGTCACCTTCGCCGTCTTCTACACCAAGGACAGTTTCGGCCTGGGCGATGTAGTCGGTGCCCTAAGCAGCTATATCTGGCGCGATTATGAGGTCGAGATCGATGTCCCGCACAATCTGCTTACTCTTTACGAAGCCGAAGACTGCTCGAGAACCAACCTCGCTTATTGGGGCAAAGACTACAATGTCGTCAGCCTGACCGAGTCCGGCATCGGCGCCGAATTTCCGATCAAGCTCAACGGTCGCGAAGTCACGGCCATTCTCGATAGCGGCAGTCCCGTTTCCACCGTGACGGACAGAACCGCCGCCAAGGTCGGCATCGACCGCCCCAGCACGGCATCGAGCATAGATGCGCCGCCGCCGGTAGGCGTCCAATCGACCGATCTTCCTTCCCTGGTTCGCTTCACCCATGGCTTCGGGCTGGATGCCAGATCACCCAACATCCTTTCCAGCAATCTGAATGATCTGGGACCGCAAACGCCGAAGAGTTACTGGTCGGCGGGGATCGATAGCCTTTCCATCGATCAGGAGGTCGTCTCCCATGTCGTGATGCGGGTTGTTCCCTCGCCCAAGATCTCGCATGAAGTCGGCACCCGGACCCCGCGCAATCTCACCAGCTATGACGTTCTGCTGGGCGTCGATTTCCTGAAAACACACCGGGTCCTGATTTCCCACAAACAGCATAAGCTCTATTTCAGCTATGTGGGCGGTCCGGGCTTCGGGAAACCTTAGAGTACATAGAGAAAATGCCCAGCATCCGCCGGATGCTGGGCGGTGATCTGCACGGTCTCGCGATATTCCTGCGATAGCGCGAAATAGATCAGAACCACGGCATGTCCTTGCAGTTCGGCGTTGGCGTAGGCGCCGGTGCCGGGGGTCAGGCCTTCCGTGAAACGGCCGATAACATTCTGGTAAAACGGGATGTCGTTCACGCCGGGATCCCGATGCAGGACGTTGTGATAGGTGTCGGTGATATATTGAGCTTCGCCGGCGGTCGTCTGAGCGTAATTATGGGCGGGGTTGTTCAGATATTCCGGCGATGAGAGGAAATACTCGCTGATGAACCCCATCGGAATATTCTGCGCGGCGAGCGCTTCATAATAGGCCAGTCCCGCCAGGTCCGGCGTCCGGCCGAGCACGGCGGCATAGAGGGATGTGATCTGCACTCCGGAGGCAAGGCTGCTGCCGAGAAATTGCTCGCTGGCCACAATATAGGTGGCGTCGGCGAAGTGCAGCTCCTGGACGCCCGTGAAGTGATCGACGCTGCTGCGTCCGGTGCCGATGTCGGTGACGATGAAGGATTGTCCGTCCGCCGAGGACGCTTGAATGGAATATTGGGCCGCAGTGCCCGAGAAGGTCACCGAAGCACCATGGTCGGACGAATTGGTCACCGTGAGATTGGCCAGGCTTCCGTCGATCGCGACGGTATAGGGGCCGGCGATGCGGCCGATCACCCCGGAGTCCTTGGCGAACTGATCCGCCGACAGCGAGATCGCCGGGATCGGACTCGCCGCCACCAGGGCGATTCCGCTGATATTGGTTCCGTCATCGGCAATCAGAGCCTGCAGCGCATCGAGATTGTTTTGCACCGCGAGCAAATCATCGGTGATGATCACCGGCGCGGTCGGCGGATGAGCGAGAACGGAAGCGACGGTTGCTGTCGTTGTGGTCATGTCATTCATCTCCCCGAGAACGGCGCCGGAATATTCCCTGCGCCGCTCCCTGATTGATAGCTATACGTTAGATTTGTTCCTCAAATGATGTAGAGAAAATGCTGAGCATCCGCAGGATGTTGCGCGGTGATCTGCACGTCTTTGATAAACTCTGACGAGACCGAGAAATCCGCCAGCAATTGAGCATGTCCGGCCAGTCTGGCGGCCTGATAGGCGGCGCCGGCAGGATCCAGGCCCTGCGTGAATTGATTGATGATCCCCTGGTAATAGGCCACGGCGCCGGCTTCGGGAGCGCGATGCAGCAGATTGGCGTAGATGTCGGTGACGAACTGAGCCTCGCCGGCGGCGGTGGGCGCGTAAGCGTGCACGGGATTGTTCAGATATTCCGGTGAGGTTAGAAAGGTCTGCGCGAGCTGGTTTGCCGTGACAGCCGGCGTTGTCGCGATCAGGTTCTGATAATAGGCCAGACCGGCTATGTCGGGCGCCCGCCCGAGGACGGCGCTGTAGAGCGCGGCGACGTTTCCTGTGGTGAGGGTGCCGCCCTGCCCCGGCGTCTGCGCCACGAAGCCGATTCCGTCGCTGAATTGCAGAGCGGTGATATCGCTCAGATGGTCGACGCTGGTGCGGCCCGTGGCTGTATCGGTGACGGTGAAGAATGTACCGAAATTCTCAGATGCGACGGCATAGTGCGATTCCGCGTCGCTGAATTTGACGACGATGGCGGATCCGGCAAGTCCAGCCAAAGCGAGATTGGGGGCGCTCGCATCGACGACGAGGATGTGGGGCGTATCGATATCGCTCAAAGCTCTGCGGTCGAGATCGAGCTGGATGTTGGTAATGCTTAGAGCCGGGATCCCCTTATCGGTCAGAGCAATCTGGCTTATGAAGCCGCTATTGGCGAAAGCCTGGAGATTGTCGATCACCGACAGCAGGTCGGCGGCGCTGTCGGCAAGGGTGATGCTCATCTTCGGTTCATAGAGGATGATCGTATCCAGGATCTTGTAATCATTGATGATTTGAGCCGACCTCAAGGCCAGGACCGGCGCGTCGCCGTCAGTGAAGGTGATACCGGCGATCAGATCGCTCGACTGAGCCAGCGCATCGAGATGGGCGACCACATTGGCGGTACTGTCGAGGAGAGCAGCGCCGCCAGGAACGGAAGGCGGAGACGCCAGAAAGGCTGCGACGCTCTCGCTGGGCGGCATCAGGCGGGTGAAGGTGGGAACCGTGCCGAGTTGCGGCGCGACGCCATCGGTGGCCAGAACGTAAAGCGTCCCGTCGGCGATGGCGTTCAACGCGTCACCATAGGTGGTGGCGGACAGAAGCAGATCATTCCCCGAGACGCCGACCACCGCATAGCGATGGACGACGCTGGCGCCATTGATCGTCGCGGTCAGCACGAGAGTGGTGTTTTCGGCGCCGTCGGTGGTCACCGAAGTCACTTTGACGCCTTGAGCGCCGGCAAACGGACCGGGGCCGTCGATGACATCGTCCGTCTTCTCGATCAGGCCGTTGAGTTCGGTCGAAGACTGCAATCTCGCGCCGACGATGGCCTGAGGCGAGAAACTGTCATTGGTCAAAGTGCCGAGCGTATCCAGGTTCAAAATCATCATCCAACTCCAGGAAGGCGGTTACCCCTCTCCGACCTTGATCGGACAAGAGGGCGATCTATTCCCTGGAATGAGATGAAAACGGTGCCGCCGAAGGTCGGCGGCACCGTTGCCGGCGTCAGATCAGATAGAGGAAATGCTGAGCGTCGGCGGGGTGCTGCGCCGTGATCTGAACATTGGCGAGGAATTCGGCCGATGCCGCGAAATTCACCAGAACCTGAGCATGCCCGGCCAGTTCGGCTGCGGTAAAGGCCGAGGTCCCGGGCGTGAGGCCCGCGGTGAATTGAGCGATCACATTCTGGTAATAGCCGACCGCGCCGGCTTCGGGAGCACGATGAAGCAGATTGGTGTAGGTGTCGGTGATGAACACGCCATCACCGGCGGCGGTCTGAGCGTAATTATGCGCGGGATTGTTCACATATTCCGGAGCCGAGAGGAAGTTCTGCGCCAGCTGATTCAAACTCAGGCCCGGGGTCGAGCTGATCTGCGCCTGATAATAGGCGAGACCCGCCACATCCGGCGTGCGGGCCAGAACGGCGCTGTAGAGCTCGGTAACGTTGCCGGTCGTGATGCTGGTGGTACCGGGAGCCTGCGCCACGAAATCGGTTCCGTCGCTGAATTGCAGGGCGGTGATCCCGCTCAAATGATCGACGCTCGCCCGCCCGGTCCCGCTGTCGGTCACGGTGAAGCTCGTCCCGTCCCCACTCGGCGTCACGGTGTAGTGCGCGGCCGTGCCGGTGAACTGCACCACCGTGCCGCGGCCGGCGATTCCCGCGACGGTGATATTGGCGGTCGAACCGTCGACCGCCAGAGTGAAGTCGGTACCGACATCCTTCAGCACGGCGGTATCGGCCGCCAATTGAGCCGCCGTCAGCGAAAGAGTCGGCACGCCGGCATCGGTCAAGGTGATGGAAAGCGCATGACCACCGGCCACGAGACCATTCAAGGCGTCGATATTGCTCAGCAGATTGGCGGCGGTATCGCTTACATCGGTCATGGTGACATGGGCCGCCGTGGCGGCGCTGCCGGCCGAGGCCGCCGTCGCGCCGGTGACGGTCAGGCTGAAATTTCCGCCGATCTTTCCAAGCACGCCCTGATCGGCGCCGAGCTGCGCGGCGCTGAGCGTCAAGACAGGAGTGCCGCCATCCGTGAAGGTGATCGCCCCGATCTTCCCGGCGGCGCTGAGGCTTTGCAGCGCGTCGAGGTTGGCCTGAACCGCCGCCGCGCTGTCGATGACCGGCACCGGCGACGCAGAGGTCGCGGCGAGAGCCATCGCCACGGTTTCGCTGGCCGGAACCAGCGGTGTGAAGGTCAGGTCCTGACCTGAAGCGATCGTGCCGTTGGTGACATCCAGCACGAACAGATTGCCGCTCAAAGCGGCGGCCTGGCCATTCTGGATGTCGTTGGCGACCGTCGCGGCGGGCAGCGCTTTCGTGGCGGCGGCGCCGTCGGCGGCTGCCAGCAGGAGATAATGGCCGCTGACGCCGACCACGGTGAAGACCCATGGCACATAAGTCGTGCCGCCCCCGCCATAATAGCCGCCGCTGCTGGTATAGGCCCCCGTCAGGACGATGGTGTTGTTGCTGTCATCGAACGACGTCACCGCCATATTGTCTTCCGTGGCGTAGGGAGCCATGCCGGTCCGGGCGGTGACGGAAATGATGGAGCCGTTGGCGGCCGAACCGGATTCGAGAGACAGAGCGGTCAAAGACTGCGGGCCGAACAAGCCATTCATCAGGCTGTCGAGATGGCCGGAAGTGACGGTCATGGGATGATCTCCAAAGAACTGTGCTGAAGGCCCCCCTTCGCTTTCTTTGACGCCGATCTTGGGCCGCCTATTCCGATAGACATTTATTTTTGCTGTGGACAAAGAAACCCGGCGGCTTTTCATTTGGGTGATGCGCCCCGAAGCCCTCTATCCGCTTTTCGCTCCCGTCACTTCGCTTGCCGGCATCGGCCCCCGCCTCTCGGCGCTGGTCGCCAAGGCGGCTGGCGAGCATGTGGTCGATCTGCTGTGGCATCTCCCGGCGGGTCTGATCGACCGCCGCCAGGTCGTGACGATCGCCGACGCTCCGACCGGCGTGGTGGTCAGCCTCAAGGTGCGGGTCGACCGCCATATGCCGGGCTCCTCGTCCCGGGCGCCTTATCGGGTGCAGGTATCGGACGAAACCGGACAGCTGAGCCTGGTTTTCTTCCATGTCCGGGGTGATTGGCTGCAGAAGCTGCTGCCCGCCGGGGCCGAGCGTTTTCTCAGCGGAGTCATCGAACTCTTCAACGAAACGCGCCAGATGGCACATCCCGATCACATGGTGCCGGTCGAGGAACAGGCCAGCGTCGCCACCGTCGAGCCGATCTATCCGCTGACCGGCGGCCTGCCCGGCAAGGTCATGGGCCGGGCCGTGAAGCAGGCGGTGGAGCTGGCGCCGGAATTGCCGGAATGGCTCGATCCGGGCCTGAAAGGGCGGGAGAAATGGCCGTCCTGGCAGGAAGCGATCCGCCGTCAGCACGCACCGGAAAGCGCGAGCGATCTCGGCCTGATGCCACCCTGGCGGCAAAGGCTGGCCTATGACGAATTGCTGTCGAACCAGCTGGCCCTCGCACTGGTACGGGCCGCGCTGAAACGCGGCGCCGGGCGGAGCCTGACCGGTGACGGTCACCTCAGGGCAAAAATCGTCCAAGCCTTGCCCTTTGCGCTGACCGGTGCCCAGAAGCGGTCCGGCGAAGAGATTTCCGCCGATCTGACCGCCGGTGCCCGCATGCTGCGGCTGCTGCAGGGCGATGTCGGCGCCGGCAAGACCGTCGTCGCGCTGCTGGCCATGGCTCAGGCCGTCGAAGCCGGCACGCAAGCGGCGCTGATGGTGCCGACCGAAATCCTGGCCCGACAGCATCTCGCCACTCTGGAGCGCATGGCCGCACCGGCCGGACTGCGCCTCGCTTTGCTGACCGGCCGCGACAAGGGCAAGGCGCGGCAGAAAATCCTCGATGGGCTCGCCGCCGGCGAGATCGACATCGTCGTCGGCACCCATGCCCTGTTCCAGGCGGATGTCGCCTTCAAGGATCTCGGCCTCGCCGTGATCGACGAGCAACATCGTTTCGGGGTGCAGCAGCGACTCGATCTGGCCGCCAAGGGCCGCGCCGTCGATATGCTGGTGATGACGGCCACGCCGATCCCGCGCACCCTCACCCTTACCGCCTATGGCGACATGGATGTCTCGCGCCTCGACGAGAAGCCGCCGGGCCGCCAGCCGGTCGATACCCGCGTGCTGCCTCTGGCGCGCATGGAAGAGGTCGCCGGCGGCATTGCGCGGGCGGTGGCCGGCGGCACCAAGGTCTATTGGGTCTGCCCGCTGATCGAGGAATCGGAAACCAGCGATCTGGCAGCCGCCCAGGACCGCCACGGACATCTGCAAACCCTGCTCGGCCCCCGGGTCGGCTTGCTGCATGGCAAGATGAAGGCGGCCGAAAAGGACGCCGTGATGGCCGCTTTCGCCGGCGACGAGCTCGATGTGCTGGTGGCGACGACGGTGATCGAGGTTGGCGTCGATGTGCCGGCGGCCGCCGTCATGGTGATCGAACATGCCGAACGCTTCGGCCTGGCCCAGCTGCATCAGCTGCGCGGCCGGATCGGGCGCGGTGCCGCCAAATCCACCTGCATGCTGCTCTATGCGCCGCCTCTGGGCGAGATCGCCAAGGCGCGCCTCAACATCATGAAGGACAGCGAAGACGGCTTTCGCATCGCCGAGGAGGATCTGAAACTGCGCGGAACCGGCGAACTGCTCGGCACCCGCCAGAGCGGCGTGCCCGAGGGCCGCCTGGCCGATCTGCTGGCGCATGGCGAGTTGTTGGCCATGGCGCGCGACGATACCAAGCTGATCCTGGCCCAGGACCCCGACCTCGAATCCCCGCGCGGCAAGGCTTTGCGGACTTTGCTTTATCTGTTCGAGAGAGATGCGGTGGTGAAGACGCTGAGGTCCGGCTAGGGGGCCGGACAACTCGCCGGTTGACCCGCCTGATAGATCGCCTTGCTATCGAACACCGGAGCATTGGCCGGCTTCACAGGAAGCTCAGACAAGCGAATTTGCCCTTGCGATGGCGGCGGGGTCGCGCCTTCGGGGACTTTCAAGGCTTTGGCGATGGCGCTGCCTTCGCTGACGGCGCAATCGGCGAGAGATTGGGTTTTACCGGTGTCATTCGCGAACTGCGGGCCGCCATCCCCTTTCGGGTAGCCCTGCCAGGCCGGAGGATCGCTGAGTGCGGCCGAGGCGGCGCCGACGGCGATGCCGCCGACCGCGGCCAGCCCCAGCCCGTTCGACTTCATGAGGACGTTCTCGGCACGCGCGGCGCCGGCGAACAACAGAGCGACCATGAAAATCCAATGACGCATCATGCGCCAATATTAGCAAAGTCCGGCCGCTAAGGCTAAGCTCTCCGCATCATGTCACGACTTTCTCCCTGGCCCGTGGTCGCTGTCGGCGCAATCGTCTGGAAAGAGGAGCGTTTTCTCCTCATTCGCCGCGGCCGGCCGCCGCGCCAGGGCGGCTGGAGCATTCCCGGCGGGCGTCAGGAGGCCGGCGAAACCGTCGAGGCCGCCGTGCATCGCGAGATCCGCGAGGAAGCCGGCATCGAGATCGACATCACCGGAATTGCCGCCGTCGTGGATCTGATCGACCGCGAAGGGACCGAGCTGCTTCATCATTACACCGTGATCGACATGCTCGCCGAATGGCGGTCCGGCGAGGCGGTCGCCGGCGACGACGCCATGGACACGGCCTGGGTCGCGCTGGACGAGATCGCCGCTTACGACCTGCCCGACCTGCAAATCGACGTGATCACCCAGGCCGCCCGACAGCGGCGACGGAGCGCAGCATGACCATTTCTCCGAAAGTGCTCGAAACCGTCAGCACGCTGGTTTCCTTCGACACCACCAGCCGAAAATCCAATCTCGATCTCATCGATTTTCTCAAGGACACGCTGTCCGACCTCGGCGCCGATTGCCGCCTGACCCATGACGATGATGGCAGAAAGGCCAATCTATACGCGACCTTGGGGCCCACCGACCGCGGCGGCATCATGCTGTCCGGTCATACCGACGTGGTGCCGGTGGAAGGCCAGAGCTGGGCGACCGATCCCTTCAAACTGACCGAAAGCGACGGCAAGCTGTTCGGCCGCGGCTCGGCCGACATGAAATCCTTTCTGGCGTTGGCCGTGGCTCTCGCCCCCGAATTTCTGGAGAAGGGCCTGACCACGCCGCTCCATTTCGCCTTTTCCTATGATGAGGAGGTCGGCTGCATCGGCGTGCGGCGACTGCTGGCCGATCTCGAGGATCTGCCGGTCAAGCCGCGCCTTTGCATCGTCGGCGAGCCGACCGGCATGAAGGTGGTGGCCGGACATAAGGGCAAACGCAATTTCCGCTGCGAGGTGCATGGCAAGGAATGCCACTCCTCGCTGGTGGCCGACGGCGTCAATGCCGTCGAGGCGGCTGCCGAGCTGATCGCCCATATCAAGCAGATGCAGCGCGACATCCGTCGCGACGGTCCGTTCGACAGCGCCTATGAGCCGCCCTATACAACGCTGCATACAGGTGTCATCGAAGGCGGCCGCGCACTCAACATCGTGCCGGCGCATTGTCAGTTCGAGTTCGAAATCCGTGCCCTGCCCGTTCAGGATCCGGACGATCTCACCGAGCGGATCACCTCTTTCGCCCGCGATCGCCTCGAGCCCGAGATGAAGGCCGTCCATGCGGGGGCCGGCTTCGACTTCACCGTGATGAACGACACTGACGGCTTCGATCTGGATGACGATGATGAGGCGGTCAAGCTTGTGACCGACCTGACCGGCGACAATCGCACCGGCCGGGTCAGCTTCGGCACCGAGGCCGGGCTCTTCAACCGGGCCGGAATTCCGACGGTGGTGTGCGGTCCCGGGTTCATCGAACAGGCGCACAAACCGGATGAATTCATCTCTCTCGACCAGCTGGCGCAAGGCGAAGCCTTTCTGCGCCGCCTGATGGCGAGGATGTGCGGCTAACTTGGTTATGGAAATAAAGAAGTAATTTTTCTACAGTATTATTACTAAAGTATGGGTGGGCGTGAGAGAGGGACGACGGTGGCAGGACAGGATGATCGCAATCGGCTGAGGAAACTCGCCGGCAATATGGGGGAAGAGGACCGCAAGAAGCAGCTGGCCCAGTCGACCGAACAGCGTCGCGAGTTGGAGACCAGCTTCCAGAACGCCATCGTCAATCAGGAAAAACTGATCGATCTGGCGGAAAAAATCTGGTTGGCGGTTCCTGTGTCCCAACGTGCCAAATTCACTGCCGAGGATTGGCAGCGCTCCATCTATGACCGCTGCACCCCGGCCCTTCAGCGCGCCGAATCCAAGCTGGAAGAGAACAAGACCGACGAGAAGATGTTCGTCGCCAAAGTCAAAATTCTGCGTCAGATCTTCGCTTCCCAGGTTGTTCATGCCATGCAGTCCGTCGCCGATAAATACCGGACGCCAACCCCCTGACACCTGATTGACAGCCTCCGGCGAACAGTTAAATTGGCACCATGGCTCGTATCGAAATCGACTTCTCCAAGCTGACCATTCTTGTCGTTGACGACCAGGATTACGTCCGCACGATCATCGCTCAGCTGCTGAAACGACTCGGCGTCTCGAAAGTCGTCGAATGCGCCAATGGCGCCTATGCGCTGGAAGTTCTCGAGCATACCCGTCCCGACATCATTCTGTGCGACATCAAGATGGCGCCGATCGACGGCCTGCAATTCCTGCGCGACGTGCGCGGCGGCCTGGGCGGCAGCGATCCCAACGTGCCGATCATCTTCCTGACCAGCGCCTCGGACCGCGGCACGGTGCATGCCGCCATCACCCATGATGTCGACGGCTATATGGTGAAACCGGTTTCAGCGGAAGATCTGAAATCGAAGATCGTCGGCGTTCTCAATCGCCGTTTCTCCGAAAAGTTCAAATAATCCCGTGAATATCGTCATCCCCGCGCAGGCGGGGATCCAGACGTAGAGCCGCGTCGGCGGCGAGATAAGTCTTGTCCGCGCCGAAACGCGTAATGCTGGATTCCCGCCTTCGCGGGAATGACGTTATGCGCCATGCGCCGCCGTTACGTCCGCGATGGCTTTCTTGACCTCGTCGAAGGCTTCCGGCACCAGGGCCAGCCATTCGAGCGCCTCGCCCGCCTCGCCCGCTTTGCTGAGATATTCGATTTCCGAACAGACCGCCGCCAGGCGGAACGCACCGGTCATGCGCGCGGCGCCCTTGGCGGAATGGGCCACTTCGGTCGCGGCCGCCGTATCGCCGGCGCCGAGATGGCGGCCGATATCGGCCAGCAGCGGCTCGGTGCTGCTGATGAACAGCTGATAGGTATCCAAAGCCATCTCGTCGATCTCGCCGAAGGCTTCCTCCATGGGACCGGGGTCCAGGATGGCGAGGCTGGTATCGATCGACTTCATGACTTTCCCTTCTCTCCTTCAGCGGCGGGACTGGCCGGTTCCGGCGTCACCCGCAGGCGCCACAGGCGGTCGTCCCGCAAATAGGTTTCCGCCATCTTGCGGACATCGGCCGGCGTGACGCTCTGCATATCGCTGATCGTCGTGCGGATGATGGTCTGCCAGAATGGCTCGGTCTGAATCCTTTGCAAAGCGCCCAGCCAATATTCGTTCGTTTGCTGGGCTTTGAGCAAGGTTTCGACGCGCGGCTTGCGGGCACGCTCGAATTCGTCCGGCGAGACTTCCTTCTCGCGCAGATCGCGAGCGATCGCGGCGACTGTGTCGTCGAAGGCTCCCATCTTGTTTTCCGGCGTCTCGGCATAGGCCAGCATATAGCCATAGCCCGGGAATTCGAGCGAAGCATCGAGATCCGCCCCCGGTGAATAGCTGCCGCCCAGTTTGGTGCGGAACTCGTCGATCAGCCGTTCGCCCAGGATCAGCTGCAGCACGCGCAGCGAGCGCGCCGCATGCAGGTCCGTCATCTGATCGGCCGTGGGCCATGCCGCCACGGCGAAGCCCTGGTCGGGCCGGCCTTTGTGATGCAGCAGGATCGGCTCGCCGGTGGGACCCGGGAAAACGACATGGCGATTGGCGTCCGGCACGGCCGTCTCGGCATCGCGAGCGGGCAGCGCGCCCAAGGTGGCCGCCACTTCGGCAATGGCCTTGTCCACCGTGATGTCGCCGACGATGCAGATCTCGATCGGCTCGCGGGTCAGGACCGGTTCGATCAGGCTGCGCATCTGGTCATAGCGGACAGCCCGTACCTGGGCGAGATCCGGCTGATGCCAACGCTGGTCGCCATCATGCATCAATTGGCCGGCTTCGCGCTGGAAGACCGAGACGGGGTTGGCTTCCCACTGCGGGAAAGCATTGACCAGATTGTTGCGCACCAGCTCCAGACCTTCCGGCCGCCAGCCGGGCGCCGTCAGATAGGCGGTGATCCGCTGCATCTGGTTGGCCAGATCCTGCGGCCGGGTCGAGCCCGAGAGGTTGACGCTGTTGTCGCCCAGCGACAGACCGACCGAGGATTGCTTGCCGGTCATCAGACGCTTGATCTCGGGAAGAGTCAGCGCCTGATAGCCGCCGAGCAGAAAGGCGCCGCTGCCGATCGTCCAGGCCAGGTCCCGGCCGTCGGCGGAAAGATCGAGGCGACCATGGCCGATATTGACCGAGACCAGGATCTGGTCGGCATGGAACTGGGTCGGCTTGACCGTGAGACGAACGCCATTGGCAAAGCGCAATTGCGTCGTGCCCAGATCGGCGATCTCGCTGCGCTCGACCACCACGCCCGGTTCGCCGAAATTGGTGTAGGGCCAGGTCTCCTGGGAAACCTCATCCGCCTTTTGCGGTTCCGCGGCGACCTTGAGCGCCGCGTTCAGCGCCTCCTCGGCCCCGGTCATCGGCTGCGGGCCGCCCAGGAACAGCAGCGGTCCGTTACCGGTGAAGCTGGCGCGGAGGGCTGCATTCACCTCCCTAACCGTCACGCTCTTGATCATCTGGTCGAACATGGCGAGATCGGTGGCGGGCGTCACGAACACATCGCCCCGATCGACGCTGCCGGCCAGCCCGTCGGCCAGGGGAGAACTCCGCCGGGTCGAGGCGCTGGCGACCGCATTTTCCAACCGGGTCCGCCAATTCGCGCGCTCGCGCTCGAGTTCCGCCTGGGTTACGCCATCGGCAAGAATTCGTCCCTGCGCCTTGGTGATGGCATCGAGACCGGCCTGCCAGCCCTGCTCCGTGGTGGAGGCGCCGAGCGATCCCGCGGCGGCCGAGTGGCGAATATCCTGGAAAGAGGCGCCGGCGCGCAGGAACGGCGGATTGGCCGACAGCCGCATATCGTCGAGGCGCTGGTTCAGGATCATCATGCCGAGTGCCGAGACGGCACCGTCCCTCTCCCGCGCCTTGTTGTCCGGCCGCGGATCGGCGGGCTTGGGCCATTCCAGACTGATCGAGGTCGGCGCTCCCGGCTCGACCCGCGTGGCGATCTCCTGGCCGCGCTTCAGCGGCGGACCATAGACCGGATTGCCGCCGGCGGTGCCTTTGCCCTGCCATTGGGCGAATTTGAGCTTGATCTTCTTTTCGATGGCGGCGGGCGAGATATCGCCGACGACCACCAGGGTGGCGCGCTCCGGCCGGTAATAAGCTTCGTAGAAAGCGCGCAGATCGGCGGCATGGGCCGCCTTCAGCACCTCAACGTCGCCGATCGGCATATGCGATCCGATCGGCTGGTCCTTGAAGACGAAAGCGCGCTGATCCTTGAAGAGGCGGAAGACCGGCGTGTCCCTCGCCCGCTCCTCGGACAGAACGACGGAGCGTTCGAAATCGACCGACGCTTCGGACAGGCTCAGCTCGCCCGCCGTTTCCCGCATCAGCATCAGCGCGGTGTCGATGCCGGCGCTATCGTTCTTGGGCAGATCGATCTTGTAGACGGTCTGGGATTGCGTGGTGAAAGCGTTGCTGTCCGCGCCCAGAGCCGCCCCGAAGCGCTCCAGGATGCGGAAGGCCTCATTGTCCGGCACATGGGTCGAGCCGCGGAATGCCATATGTTCGAGGAAATGCGCGAGCCCCGCCTGATGCTCGTTTTCCTGAAAGGCGCCGGCATCGATGCGCAGGCGCAGCGACACCTGACCCTTGGGCATGTGATTGGCCATGACCGCATAGCGCATGCCGTTGGCCAGGGTGCCGAACTTCACCGCCGGATCGGGCTTGATGTCGCTGAGATCCTGCGGCCAAGGGTCGGAGGGCGGCGTCGCGTTCTTGGCGTCGGCCAGGCCGGGCAGACAGAGCAGAGCCGCCAGGCCGGCGAATAGGAAACGATGATTCATCCGCTAGCTTTCCTGTCGATCAGCGGGACGGATGCAGTAGCGACATGATGATCACGTCGAGCCATTGTCCATCGATGAAAACGCCTTTTCTCAATACGCCTTCCCGCTCGAAACCGAAGCCGGCATAGATATTGACCGCGCGCTCATTGTTGGAGAACACCGTCATGCCGATGCGGCTGATATTGAGATTCTTCCAGCAAAAGGCGATCGCCAGCGCAAGAGCATCGCGGCCATAGCCCTTGCTTCGCTCCGCGGCGTCGCCGATCCGGATGCCCAGCATGCAGGAGCGATGCACCGGATCGATCTGCGTCACCTGGACATAGCCGATGATCGGCTGAGTGCCGATCTTGCGGATGGCGAAGAAAACGCGCGAGGGATCCTTGGCCAGGTTGAACCAGAATTCTTCCTGGGTCTTCCACAGCGGCGGACGGTAGGGCTCATTGAGACGGGCGGCGTCGAGATCGTCCGCCCAGCGAAAAAGATTGGAAAAATCGGCCGGGATGATTGGGCCGATACTTACCAATGAACCAGTAATCATACCGACTTGACCCTGCTTTCAATGCACCGTGTAGCCGGCGATGTCGCTGAGCTTAGCACTCAGAGAGTTGGTCGTCTCCCTGTCCAGCGCGAACTGTACGCGGGTATGGCCGCCGGTATGGCCGACGACCCTGCCGCGCACCGCCGGCCAGCCGGATACGGTGAGGTGGACTTCGGTGCCGGCCGCGACGCCGATGTCGCGGTCGAGCTCGGCGCCGCCGACCGACATGTCGACCAGTTTCAGCGCCATATCGCGGCCATTGATCCGCAGCACCGCCGACAGCGAGACCACCACACGCTCATATTGACGGCGATCGCCCGCCTGCTGGATCGCGGAGAGGAAATCGCCGACGTCGGTGGCCAGCAATTCCGATTGGGCGATCAGCTCGGCGGCGGTGCTTTGCACCTGGGCGGCGGTCGTGCTGGTCAGGCTGGTGCCTTCCCGCACCTGGACGATGCTGCGCGAGACTTCGCGGGTGCCGTTCGAAGCCTCGACGACATTGCGCGCGATCTCGCTGGTGGCCGCCGTCTGCTGTTCGACAGCGGCGGCGATGGCAGCCGCGGCTTGATTGATGTCGGCGATGGTCTTGCCGATTCCGGCGATGGCGGCGACCGCGTCGGTAGTCGCCGATTGCACGGCGCTGATCTGAGCCGTGATATCGGCTGTGGCGCGAGCGGTCTGATTGGCCAGCACCTTGACTTCATTGGCGACCACGGCGAACCCCTTGCCCGCCTCGCCCGCCCGCGCCGCCTCGATGGTGGCGTTCAAGGCCAGAAGATTGGTCTGGCTGGCGATATCCTCGATCAGACCGACCACATCGCCGATCTGGCGAGTCGCCTCGGCCAGACCGCCGACGATGCCTTTAGCGCGGTCCGCATCGGCGGCTGCGGTCCTGGCGATGTCGACCGAGCGGCTGACCTGCTGTGCAATCTCGGTTTCCGACGCCGCCAATTCCTCGGCCGCCGAGGCCACGGTCTGGACATTGGCGTCCGCTTGGGTGGTCGCTGAGGACACGGTGGCCGATTGCACGCTGGTGGCCTCGGCCAGACGGGTCATTTCCTCGGCCGAGGCGCGCAGATCATGCGCCGACTGGGTTACCAGGACCAGCACGCCCTGGGCGCTCTGATTGAAGTCGCGGGTCAGCATTTCCATCGCCGCCTGGCGCCGGTCCTTGACCTGGCGCTCGGCGATCTGGCGATCGGCCAGTTCCCGGCGATCCCGCTCATTGGTGCAGAAGGCCAGCAAAGCGCGCGACATCTCGCCGATCTCGTCATGGCGCTGAGCGTCCTTGATGCTGAGATCGAGATTGCCGACCGACAATTGCGCGATGCTTTGCGCCAATCCCTGCAGGGGTGCGGACTGCCGCTGCCCCGCCGTCCAGGCCA
>FTDB01001989.1_pt1 | contig 20716 bp, 11 predicted proteins | sample 1639741 | NCBI WGS metagenome assembly FTDB01 (sample SAMEA3914869, study PRJEB12502) | metagenome | biome: forest; material: soil | place: USA | collected 2012-03-12 | depth 0.1 m | reverse complement strand
TGATCGTGTCGTTGAACTGGTTGCCGCGCAGCCAGGCATTGGCCAGGATCTGCGCGGCATTCCAGGTGGTGCCGTCGTTGAAGTGAATCTGTTCGATACCGTAACCGCTGCCGAAGAGTTGCGAGTCGAGCAGGATGGAACCGCTCTGGCCGGCAAACGTCAGACTGATCCCGTAGGTTCCGTAGTGGGTGACCTGGATATTGGAGGTGGTGATGCCGGAACCCAGGCTAAGCACGTCGGTATCGCCGGAATAGGGACCTTCATAGATCGTGTCCGCGCCGTCTCCCAGGTTGTAGATGTAGGTGTCGGAGCCGGTGTAGCCGTAAAGGCTGTCATTGCCTGCGCCGCCCTGCAGGCTGTCGGCCGAACCATCGAAGCCGAGGATCGTGTCGTTGCCCGAGGTCCCGGCATGGCTGAGATAGGCCGTGCGCAAATCCGAGACAGTCCATGTGGTGCCGTCGCTGAAGTGGATTTGCTCAACGCCGTAGCCGCTGCCGTAGAACTCGTTGCCGACCGCGATGGAACCGCTCTGGCCGCTGATGCTCAGCGACATGTTGTATTGGGACGTGTGCGCAACGACCAGGTTGGAGGTGGTGATGCCGGAGCCGAAGCTGATGACGTCGGTATCGCCGGAATACGGATTCTCGACGATCGTGTCGGCGCCATCGCCGATATTGTAGATATAGGTGTCGGAGCCGGTGAAACCGTTGAGGGTGTCGTTGCCCAGTCCGCCCTGCAACGTATCGTTGGTGTTGTCGAAGCCGTAGACCGTGTCGTTGCCCGAGGTCTGGGCGTAGGCCAGGTAATTGGCCTGCATGTCCGCGGTGCTCCAGACGGTGCCGTCGCTGAAACGTATCTGCTCGATGCCGAAGCCGCTACCATAGAACTGCGTGTTGAGGGTGACGGAACCGGTATGACCGGTGAAGGTGACGACGGCGCCGGTTTCGCCCGACCGCGTGATCACCGTGTTGGACGTGGTCAGGCCGCTGCCCAAGACCAGCGTATCGGTATCGCCCGAATAGGGCGACTCGGCGATGGTATCGGCGCCATCACCGAGATTGTAATAGTAGGTGTCGCTGCCGGAATTGCCCGAGAGCGTATCGTTGCCGAGCCCGCCGGCCAGGAAATCGTTCTGGCTGGCCACGCCCGAAATGCTGTCGTTGCCGGTGGTCGAGCCCGACAGGGCGTAGGCGTAGACCAGGTCCGACGCCGACCACAGCGTGCCGTCGCCGAACTGGACCTGTTCGAAACCGTAGCCGGCCGCCGGATTGATCTGGTTGTCGAGCGTGATGACCGCGCTCTGCGCCGTGAAATGCAGCACCAGGCTGTTGCCGGAGCGGGTGAAGGTCAGGCCCGACGGATTCAGTCCGGTGCCGAGAACCAGTTTGTCGGTATCGCCGGCATTGGCGCCTTCATAGAGGGTATCGGTGCCGTCGCCGGAATTGTAGGTGTAGGTGTCGGAACCGGTGCCACCATAAAGGCTGTCCGTGCCGTGGCCGCCCTGCAGGCTGTCATTGACGCCGTCGAAGCCATAGACAGTGTCGTTGCCGGTCGTCTCGGCCTGGCTCAGATAGGCCGAACGGATATCGGCCAGGCTCCACGTCGTTCCGCCGTCGAACTGGATCTGCTCGATGCCGTAGCCGCCGGCCTTGAACTGGTTGTCGAGCGTGATCGACCCCGTCTGGCCGCTGACCGTCAGCACGGCGCCGGTCAGGCCGGAGCGCGCAATCAGCAGGTTCGAGGTGGTGACGCCGGCGCCGTAAGACAGGGTGTCCGTGTCGCTGGCGGCGGCGCCCTCATAGATCGTGTCGGCGCCGTCCCCCAGGTTGTAGACGTAGAGATCGGAGCCCGCCAGGCCCGTCAGCGAGTCGTTGCCGGCCAGGCCTTGCATCACATCGGCCACGACCGTGCCGACCAGGGTGTCGTTGCCGGAGGTCGCCGGGGCACGGTTGGCCAGGGCCGTGACCTCGGTGACGTCGTAGGTCGTGCCGTCCGCGAAGGTGAAGTTTTCGATCTGGTACTGGTAGGTGGTGAAGAAGCCCGCGACCGTGACCTGGTCGGAAGTTCCATTGATCTTGGCGATCAGGTCGCTGCCGCTTTTCGAGAACGTCACGTCCAGCGGCGACACGCCCGATTTGAAGGCCAGGGTGTCGGGCAGGTCCTCATAAACGCTGGCGATGCTTTCGTAGATCGTGTCGCTGCCGTCACCACGGCCGAAATTGTAGGTATCGCCGCCGCCATAGCCGTAGATGGTATCGTTGCCGGCGCCGCCGTCAAAGACGTCGTCCGTGTAATAGCCATAGATGGTGTCGTTGCCCGAGGTCTCCGACTGGGCGATCAGGTCCAGGCGGATGTCGTTGTCGCTCAGGCTGGTGCCGTCGGCGAAATAGATGTGCTCGATGTCGCTGAAGCCGGGGAAACTGCCGAAGTGGAAGAACTGGTCAGTGACGGTGATGGTGTCGGTCGTGCCGGTGAAACCGAGGATCAGGTCGTTGCCGCTGCGCGACAGGACAAGGTCGGCGGCGTCCAGCCCGGCGGCGAAGACGATGGCGTCGTCGTCGCTGGTGCCGAAGTGGGCCACCGTTTCCTGGATCGTGTCCTGGCCGAAACCGGCTTCGAAACGATAGGTGTCCGGACCGTCGCCGCCTTCCAGCAGGTCGTTGCCGGCGCCACCGTCGATCAGGTCGGCATGGCTGGTGCCGGTGATGGTGTCGTTACCGGACGTGCCCTGGCTGGCGACGGCCAGAGCCGCCACGTCGGTGGCCGTCAGCACCGTGCCGTCGCTGAAGACAAAGCTCTCGACTTCGCTGTTCGCCAGGAACTGATCCTGGATGCGCAGCGAATCCGTCGAGCCGGCAATCGAGATCAGCAGGTCATTGCCCGACTTCAGGAAGCCGACATCGTCGGCCGTGACGCCGGCCTTGAAGGACAAGGTGTCCGGGTCGTCCTCATAAACCGACGCGATGCTTTCGATGATCGTGTCCTGGCCGGAACCGATGCCGAAGAGGTAAGTGTCACCGCCGCCGAGGCCTTCGAGCGTATCGTTGCCCGCACCGCCGTCGATGACGTCGGCGCCATAGAAGCCTATGACCGTATCGTCACCGGAGGTTTCCGACTGGGCGATCAACTGCGTCCGGATGTCGTCCGCCGTCCAGGTGACGCCGTCGGCGAAGCTGACGCTTTCGATATCCGACCAGCCGTCGAAATAGGCAAAGTGGCTGAACTGGCCGGTGATCGTGACCTGGTCCGACGCACCGGTGAAAGCGATGACGAGGTCATCGCCATCGCGCGTCAGGATCGCATCGGTCGACAGCAGGCCGGCGCCGAACTGAATGACGTCATTGTCGTCATAGGTGACGTAGGTGACGCTTTCCTCGATCGTATCGTGGCCGAAGCCGGCGTCGAAGACATAGGTGTCCGACCCGTCGCCGCCGCGCAGTACATCGTCGCCGGCGCCGCCGTTCAGGGTGTCGTCGGTATAGAAGCCGTCGACCGTATCGTCGCCCGTCGTTTCGTGCTGGGCGATGTAAAGCTCGCGCAGGTCGTCCGTCGTCAGGGTGGTGCCGTCGGCGAAGGTGAAGTTCTCGATCTCGTAGCTGCGGACGTTGATCGTCGTATAGGAGAACTGCCCCTCGATGAGCAGGCTGTCGCCGTCGTCGCCAACGGTGATCAGGGCGTTTTGCAGGCTGTCGCCGGTGCGTTCGATATGGATGTCCGCCAGCGTCACGCCGGTCTTGAAGGCGATGGTGTCGCCATCCTCGGCCAGGATATTGCCGGCATTGTCGGAAATGGTGTCGTGGCCGTCGCCGATGCCGAACCGGTAGGTATCGGCGCCCGAATCACCCTCGATCAGGTCGTCGCCCTCCCCCGCGTCGAAGACATCATTGAAGTGCGTGCCGAGGATATGATCGTCGCCACTGGTTTCCGAGGCCTGGATGATCCCGTCCATGATCTCGCGCCAGCCCATGGTGGTGCCGTCGGCGAAGACGAAGTTTTCGACCAGGTTGAAGTTCAGCGTGCCGAAGACGCCGGATTCGAAGAAAGCGTACTGCCCCTGGATGCGGACGGATCCACCATCGTCATTGATCGTGGCCACCAGGTCATCGCCGTCACGGGTGAAGGTGACGTCCGACGCGGCAATCCCGGCGCCGAATTGAAGCGTGTCAGTCCGGCCGCCGAGGATATTGTCCATTGCGTCCGCGACGGTATCGTCGCCGTCGCCGCGATTGAAGATATAGGTGTCGTTCTCGTTGCCGCCCGACAGGAAGTCGTTGCCGCGCCCGCCTTCCAGCACGTCCTCGCGCGCAAAGCCGTAGATGGTGTCGTTGCCGGAGGTCTCGTTGCTTTCGATAATCTTCTGGTCGATCTCGTCGGCGCTCAGCGTGCCGCCGTCCTCGAAGGTCAGGACCTCGATCTGGTTGGAGAAGATGGTGCCGAAGACGCCGGTATAGGTGGCGGCGAATTGCCCCAGGATCGTGATCGTATCGCTTGTGTCGCCGTCGATCGTGATCAGCAGGTCGTCCGAATCGCCGTCGCGATGGAAGGTCAGGTCGTCCGGCGAGATGCCGGTGCGGAAGGTCAGGATGTCGAACGCCTCACGGAAAGGATTGTCCTCGACGTCGTGGATCGTGTCGTTGCCGTAGCCCGGTCCGAAGACATAGATGTCGCCGTCACCGGCGCCTTCGAGCAGGTCGTCGCCCGTGCCGCCGTCCATGAAGTCATTGTCGGCCGTGCCGGTGACCGTCGTGCTGTCGGCGTCGGGATGGGAGGCGGCGCGCGCCATGTCAATGTCGTCCCAGACCGTTCCGTCGGCGAAGACCAGCGCCGCGATGCCTTCGTCGGGCCAATAGCCGCTGCCGAGCGGACCGGCCCATTCGCCGTAGAACTGCCCCTCGATGGTGAGCGTGTCGCCGGTGGCATTGTCGGTGATCGTCAGGTCGATCCCGTCGCGCGTCAGGGTCACGTCGTCGGGATTGAGCGTGGTGAAGCGAACCACGTCGTCGTAATGATCCTCCAGGGCCGGCTCGATGTCGTTGATGGTCGAATGACCGAAATCGGCGCCGATGATGTAGTTGTCGAGGCCCTTGCCGCCGGTCGCCGTCTGGTCGCTGCCGCCGCCAAGATAGAAGATGTCGGCGTCGTCCGTGCCCGTCAGGTCGCCTTCGCCGGTGACAAAGATATCCGGATCGAGGCCCAGGCCTTCGACGGCGGTCAGGACATCGAACGACGGGTGCACGCTTTCGAAGGCGCCGACGATGTTTTGCGCCAGGAAGCCATTGGTGTTGATGCCGCCGTCGCCGCGGTCGTAGTCGGCGATGATGGTCGACAGCAACGGATCCCAGGACTTGAGCCAGGTCAGGGGATCGCTCTGGCTGTCGGCCAGGGTCAGGAGGTTGGCGAAGGTGGGCATGAGCTGATGGCCTGATGCGCCATGGAAGGTGTTGCTGTCGACGTCATAGGCGATGTCGCCGAAAATCGGCGCGAAGGCGTCCGACTGAACCGCGACCCGCGCGGCCAGGAGGTTGAGCGTTTCCTCCATGGCGTCGATGGCCGTATCGACGACGGGCAAGGCCGCCGAGGCATCGTCCGGCTGTTCGTGGAACGGCAGGACTTCGCCAAGATAGCGTTCGAAGAAAGCGAGGTCTCCCCCCAGGATGACGCCGGACGTGAAGTGGTGGGTGGTGTAATCTATCGTCTGGTCGAAACTGCCGTAAGCCAGGGTCGCCAGCGTCGCCGAGGACGAAGCCGCGCCGGTGCCCGTCAGCACCTGTCCGTCGGCATAGACATAGGTTCTCGTGTAAAGCGTGACGCCATCCACCACGCTGGTCGATACCGACGACGATACGGGGTCGCCTTCGAGCGTCCACAGGCCGCTCAGATCCTGGGCCTGGCCTTCGGCGGTCGTCAGCGTCACTTCCAGGCCGGAAACGAACTTCAGCGTCAGGACGTTGGCGGTTTCCTCGCCCTCGGTAGTCGTCGACGCCTCAATATTCCAGGCATAGTCGCCGAGGTCGCCGTTATCGCGAATGATCGGGATGTCGCTGTAGTCCGGATTGGCCGCCGCGCCATGCACGATGTCGCCGGCCGCGTCACGAAGGGGCGAGCCGTCGGCCCACGCTGTCAGCAAGGGGCGGATATCGGCGCGCAAGGTCGCCATGTCATGGTCGGCCAGGTCGAAGCTCGACATGGTCAGGTCGACAAGCGACAGGTCGTCGGGCTCGACGCTGAGCGCCTGCCGCAGGCTGACCAGCGTGCCGAAGCCCTTGAGGTCGGGTTCGGCCGCCGCTTCCGTGGTGATGGTGATGTCCGGGCCGATATAGGTCGAGCGGCTGTTGTCGACGGCCAGGACCGCTTCGCCCAGCGCGCCGGTGCTGCCGTCGCCGCGGATGAAGGTCGACGTGGCGGTGATCAGGTTGCCGCCGACCGAATCCGTGCTAGGTGTAGAGGTGACATTCAGGCCGACAACATCATAGTCGCTGAGCGCCTTGAGTTCGCCGCTGTCGGACACGCCGTTCTGGTTGCCGTCGACCCAGATCTGGAGGTCGGAGAAGGTATCCGAGCTGTCGACGGTGCCGTCGCCGTTGAAGTCCGCCAGGCCGTCGTCGTCGGCATTGACCACGCCGTCATGATTGCCGTCGAGCGTGGCCAGGATGGTGAAGCCGTCGCTGGTCCCGCCGAACAGTTCGCGCGAATCCTCGATCTTGCCGTCGGCGCCGATGTCGCGCACCAGCATGCCGTCGTCGCGCCCGACCCAGCCGGCATATTCCTTGTAGAGATCGGCATCGATATCGAACTGCGGCGCCGTCGTCGACAGCATGTTGAGGTCGAAGCCGTCGCCGTCGAGATCAAGGACCAGCGGGTCCTTGCCGCCCCAGAAATCGTGTCCGGTCATAACCTTCGTTTCGAGACCGAATAATTCCCAGGTTTTCATGATATCAGCCTGGCCGGGCTTGAGATCGGCAACCCTGACAGCCGTGATCTTGAATTTTGCCAGGGTGATATCACCGTTACCGGTATATTCCGTTGCACCCGGAACATGCCCGTACGAGTCTTTCCAGCCCTCGATATACATGCCGTTCAATTCGCCGCCGTGCAGGCTTGGCGAAGTCAGGCCTTCCACCATGACGACCAGTTCGCCGTCCGGTGAGAGCCCCCACTTGATCATGCCGCCGTTGCTGGTCGGCATCAATTCCGACGACATGTTCTGCAAGGCGCCATATAGGCGCTGGCCGTTATACCAGAGCTGATCTTCCGCGCCGAAATTCTGGATGCCGACTCCGGCATTGACATTGACGATATCGACATCGTGCCCGGCTGTGCCCAGGTCGATCAGCGTGCCCGCGCCGGCGTGCAGGACCGTATCGGCGCCGTCACCGAGATCGACCTTCAGGCTTTGCGTATTGCCGTCGTCGTAAACGTCATTACCGTGTGAACCCACCACGCTTTCAAAATTTGTAAAATGAATGCCGCCCGTGCCAGATTGCCTTTTGCCATTTACGGCGTAATCAACCTGTTCGCCCGGGCCGAAATAAATTCCCAGTGACGGCCCCGAGGACCCGTCATTGATCTTTTCGAAGCTGATCTGGTCGCCGGCTGCATCCGATTGATCGCCACCATCGATAACCGTTCCGGTCAGGTTGGGATTTAAGGTATGAATTTCGACGGCGTCGTCCCGATCCCCTAATTCGATATTTTCGATGCCATACAAATGATCGGAATTGTCAGTTCCGTTTTGATCGACATCAATGACATCCGCTGTCACGACAATATGAAATCCGCCCAGGCTCGTATCCTCGGGCGTGGGCTGACCATGCGTGTAGTCGACTGTATCGATACCGGCGCCGCCGACGATCAGATCCTTTCCGTCTCCGCCCGTGATCGTGTCGTCGCCTTCGGCGCCGACCAAGACATTGTTGCCTTGGCTGCCCAGGATGGCGTCATTCCCCGCGCCTCCAATGATAAAATCATTGCCGTCGGACCCTATGAGGATATCGTCTCCATCACCGAACAACTCCAACGTCACGTGGTCGCTGTCTGTCTCGCTTCCAGGTGCATAGAAAGTCGTATCCGCGTTGTCGGTATGCAGGACGAAACGATCGATCAGACTAAGGCTGATCGTATCCCAGACCCATCCCATCGTTGCCAGATTGAGTATAGAACTGACACCTGAACCATTGACATAATCACTAACAAAATCATCACGGCCCACAATCACTGCCAGGGGAACCTCGCCGTCGACCGTCCATGTGCTGTCTGAAAGATCAACCGTAAGCACCCGCGTCGTGGTATTAAAATCCAGTACCCCCAAAGTAGTTTCGGCGTGATCATCAACCTCTATCTTGTGATAGGCGAGCCCGCCTGAAAACTGCGCAAGTATTTCTCCAAGCCCCTTGGCTCCCAGATTCAGGCTGGACGTCCCACTCAAAGCATGTTCAAGATCATCTGCATCATCGAACAGGGCCTGGACAGCGGTATTCCCAAATACTGTCGTGCCGGTCATGATCGCCGAGTAGGCAATCATTCGAGTCATTTGATCCGCCGGATTCACAAAGCCCGTATAGCTTCCGGGAGAAGCAACCGGAGTCGTCCCGTCGACAGGATTTTTTGCCTGTTGCTTCAAACCGAGCGCCGCGCCGACGCTATCGTTATACAGCGCGTTCAGAACGGCGTTGACGGATCTTGTATCCTGGTGCCAGTCTCCGAATGAAGGACTGATTTGGCCTTCCATAAAACTGGAGTAGGTCAAAAGTACATCCAGCGCGGCGCTGTGATGGTCAATAAGTACGTTTGGCCCCCCATGGGCGTCTGTCCAGCCGAAAGTCGAAAGCTCAGTGTCGTTGACCGTAAGGTTTGAAGTCGAAAATGCCGCGGTATAGGCCTCGGAAATGCCTGCGAGACCGCCTGTAACCAACGATAGCAAGGTGGCTAGTGAACCGGTAGGCGCCAGAGATCCAAATATACCTGAAACCAGACTTAATGCTTCCGCGCCGAGTCCCGTCAGAGTGCCATCGCGCAGGAATTGAAGGATTTCTCCTTCGACGTGATAGCCTTTAACACTGCTCCAGTTCGGTAATTGCGGAAGCGCGCCATCGCTTTCCAACTCGTTCAGAGCCAGGCCAACATATATCTGAGCCGCAGTCGGGCTTATGAGGGCCAATGCTATTAATGCGTCTGTCGCATCTTGGCCTGTCACCCCAAAGGTAGCCGCAGCGACAGCGGTCACGCTCATAAGATTTATGACTTCGGACACATACTCGACCAGAGCTACGACCGGATAAGGCATGGGATCGGTCACGAGTGCTTTGCCGTGACTCAGAGCGGCAACCATGCCGGCCAATCCCCCTCCCAGGGAATGGCCGGTAAATACAAAATTGGAAGGCGCCGGGTCAAAAGGAGTCAGATCATAATGGCCGGTTAAATTCAGAATATTCTGGTAAAATTCCAGGGCTAGGCCAGATTGGTTATTGATAGTTACGCCACCGCCGACGAGCCATCCGTTAAACAGATCGTTTGCGGCAGCCACCGTAGGGTTGGAAAAATTCAAATCGTCCGTGCCGCGATAATCAACAACTATCGTGCCGTCCGACAACCTGTAGGCTATCGCGTAGAAGGAATGCTCCGCGTCAACCGTACTTCCGATAATTTCCGCATTGCCAATAACAATTCCGCTGGAATCATCATCCGGCGCTGAAGGCATGAATACGCCTTGATTGTTATTGCGGCTGTACGAATCCATGGAAAGGATCGACAAAAATAAATCGTCGTAAGTCGGAGGCGGTGTATCCGGCATCTCTGTTACTTTCCTGTTTTGAAATTGTAGTATTGAAGGTGAGAGGACAACGTTAAGCCGTTACTTATAGTGCCACCGCTCAGGTACATTGAGCCACGATAAGATTCGTGGATATAAGAATTGCCATTATCTTGTCCCAGCCATGGCAATTTTAATTCGACCTGGCCGCGCGTGATCGGCTCACGCGTGTATTCGGCATGGATAGACTTCAAGCTGATGCCTTGGCCAAAGGTCCTGTCAAGATGTTGCGGATCGACGGACTCGACCGTTCTGGAATCATCAGGGTTGTCGAAAGTGACTAACCGTGGAATTCGATCAGGCGTCAGATCCCAGCTTTTCACATAAGGGCTAGGCCTCGCCCCCATTATGTCGCTGATTACGCCGTCCTGCAGGTAATTACCGCCACCGCACAACAGCATGAACAGATAACCATGCGCCCCGAGATCAACTGGCACCGCTTCGCCGCTGATGGCACAGCTGCCAATGCCCATTCCCCCAAGACTGTTGTCCGTGCCGGTACAACTGAACTGCATGACCGACGATCCGGTGCGCAGAACACCATTGTCGTCTACGGATACAGTGATCTTGATGCGCTGCGTTTGGGAGGGAGCACATCCGGCCACGGCGCAAACAAGTGCAGATACCGTCAACCCGGCAAGGATAAGCCTTTTCCATTCGGGGCTCACATGAGCGGAAAGCGGTTTCAGCGGATTCACGTCAAGCTCCAAGGCGCCCCGGTTGAGCCACCGGGCCGGTTTGCAGATGAGGCAAAAACCAGATTAGAAAAAATGAGTTTATGTGCCGGTATCACGACCGGAACCGCATGCGCCTGCGACACGTCAAGCGACGTCCCGGTCCGCGGCAAATGTCTCAAATCCCCCTTCGGTATGCCGTGCGCTCGTCCCCAGATTTTCATGCGCACACCGGAAGTTATGTCCGTTTCGACGCCATTTGCAACCTTGGAAAGAAAAACTTTTCGTGAATACAAGTTCCAGGGTTGTCGACAGCGACCGCAACCAACCGCGGCAAGCGTTTGCGAACGATGCGGTGTCGCGCGGCCAGCGAATTCGCGTCATCTGAAACTTGCCATTTCCCCCGGCAGCATCTATATGAAACTTGTCAACGACGATATTCCGGCAACTCTCTGAACTCGTAAGATCGAGTGCCGAGCTTTTTCCCTCCCTTGTCTACCGTTTGATCACCCTGCCGTTCGGCATGGCTGTTACCCCATAAAAGACCGTCCGGACCAAACCGGCGGCCGAGGACCATTATGACTACCCACGCCCAAACCCACACGACGCATCCACGCCGCCAACTGCGCGTCATCACGCCGCAAACCACCACGCCGCCCCTGTTCAGCCGCCGCGAACTGCGTCGCCTGGTCGCCGAGATGATCGATTAGATGTCAAGATTGAAACGTACCCCCTGAACAGGGGGTTACGCGTGCGGCGGTAATCCCGTACGGTGAGGTCATTTCCGGGGATGACCTATCATGCAGACTTTTGCGGCGCTTGCCCTTGCCGCCTTCTTTGTCAGCGCGCCGGCCCTGGCCGCGACGCCCGGCCTGCAAGGCCTCGAAGACCAGCGCCAGGCCGCCCTTGAGGCGGCACAGGCCGCGACCGGTGACGATGCCCGCTGCACTGCGCTCGATACCGCCATGACCCTGGCCTGGCGCGAAAGCAGCCTGTATCCGGGCAGCGCCGAGGTTGGTCTCGCAGGCTGGGCGGCGACGTGCGCCGGCGACTATCCCGACCGTGCCCACGTCACCTGGGACGAGGCCGACAATGACTTCAAGGCCGAACTGGTCGCGATGCAAACCGTCGCCACCGGCGCCTACAACGCCTCGGAGGCCCAAAGCTTCGACCAGGTATGCACACCCTTGCGTCACGGCATCGCCATGCTGATCCACGCCCGCGCGCGGATCGACGAAATGGACCAATTGGCGGCCCCGGACCAGCGCGCCACCGATACGGGTTACCGGGCAGCTGTCGACGACACCTTGGGCAAGATCACGCCCGATGGCGCCGAAGCCTGCGCCGACGGCACCTATCACCCGCCGATGGTCGAGCGCACCATCGACCAGACCCATTCCGTCACGATCCCGCAATCCCTGGCCGACCAGTTGGATGCCCACGAACAGAAGCGGCAGGATTATCTCGACCGCTATTACCGCTTCAAGGAGCAACTGGGCCCCGACATGGATTCCGAAGTGCAATCCAACATCTGCGCCGACATGAACATCATGTGGGAAAGCCAGCAGGGCGAGATCGCGGAACTGGACACCATGGCCGACCTGGCCAAGGCCTATCCCGACCTGGCCAAATCGTACACCGCGGCCGTCGATGCCATCAACGAAGCCAACTATGGTATCGGCGCGCCGACCTGTGGATCCTGAAAGACTGTCATGAAATACCTCATCCCCGCCCTTTGCCTCCTGGTCGCCCTGCCCGCTCAAGCCCAGGTCTCGCCCCTGGTCCAGGAAATGACCGACAGCTATCACGCGCTCCAGGACCGCCAGGCGAAGACCCAAAGCTTCATCGACGCCCAGGATCAGAAAGGCCTGTGCGACAACGCCAATGCCGGCCTTGACGGAGCCAACGCCTTGCTGACTCGTTTCACGGAATTACGCGCGCATACAGAGCTCAACCAGGACAACATCGCCGGCTTCGAAAAGAACGTCACCGCCCTGCGCGACGATGCCAACGAGGTCATCGAAAATTACTGCACCGCCACCGTCGATGCCGACGGCAATATCCACGCGCCTTCGATAACCGGTTTCAAGGACCAGGCCGAACACGACCAGGCCCAGGCGCAGTTCGACGCCTACGGTCAGTCGGCCAATGACGAATATAACGCCGCCCAGGCCGACATCGCCAGCGGCAATTCGGCCCTCCACGACAACAACGACCCCGGCCAGGCCTGCGACGATCTCCGCTCGGCGCGCCAGCACTATCTCAACGCCTTCGACGCCGCCGACGCCGCCAGGGACCTGCTTGTCAAGTACAATGACGACCCGGCCAAGGCGCAAGGCATGATCGACATGCTGACCACCGCACTGGCCCGGCTCAACCCGAACCTGCAAGCCTGCGAGGACGCAAGCTATTAAATTCGTCGCGGCGTACGGGCTTGCCGCCCCGGCGCCGTCACGACCATCCGTACGCGCGGCGCCGTCGTCTGGTGCGCCAGCGCATTGCCGGCCTCGTCGTAGAGAAACTCATCGATGGCGAAGATTTTCGGCTTCAGCCGTTTCTGGATGACCAATTCCGGACGCGGATAACCCTCCAGCTCCACCCAGCAACAATCGTAAAGCCTGATCCCGACACGCATCGAACACACCCTTTGTTCTAGGTCTGTTCTGATTTCACCCCCGGCGTCAAGGCCCAGCGGGCTTACAGTTTGATGTTTTCGCGGAAGTAGCGCTTGTAGGTTTCCATTTGCTCCGTCGTCAGGTCGTGCTGGAAGACGCTCGGCACGTCCGGCAGGTGGCCCATCGGCTCGCCGCCCTCGTCGAAAATGAAATAGTTGACCAGGTCGCGCCACGCCTGGCGCTGGTCGGCCGGCACGCGCTTCAGGCTGAGGGCCGCCAGGTAAAGGGTCGAAAACGGGGAATAGGCTGCGGCCGGCACCTCGTTCCACCAGTAATTGACCAGCAGGTTGAGCGGGCCGGTAGTGCGGACATGATGCCACCACAGGGCCGGTATGAACAGGGCGTCGCCCGGTTCCAGCCGCGCTTCCTGCGCGTGCCCCAGTGCCTTGTGGAACTTGGGAAAACGTTCGAAATCCGGCGCGTCCAGGTCCACCATGCTGATGGGCACGCCCGCCGGCGTCAGGTCGAGCGGGCCGGGATAGAGGTTGGCCACCTGCTCCGGCGGAAACAGGGTGAAGACCTTGTCGCCGGCGACATGGCAGGCAATGTTCACCGACTCGTCGAAATGGGTCTGGGTCAGCACCGAATTACCGATCCACAGCCGCGGATGAATGTCCTCATCCAGCAGCGGCATCGGCAGGTGCCGGATCAGGTCCGGCAGGTACTGGTCGGCCTGGATCGCCTGGACATAGATGGAATCGCCCAGGCTGTCCGCCGCCAGCAGGCGGTTGACCACCTGGGTCACCGTGCCCGGTATGTTGCGGTAATTCATGCCGCTGACGGTGTCGTTGTAAAAAAAGCGGCCCTTCTGGCTGGCGGGGCAAATCGCCACCTTGGCCGGCCTGCCGGTATCGAAGCGCGCCAGGTACGCGCCCAGGGCCGCCGGCGACTCCTGCGCGGCCGCGACGATCGGCCAGCCGGCGACCAGCCCCTTGAGCACGACCGGCCGGTTGCCCGGCTTGATCTCATGCTCGAAGGTGGCGCGATCGACCTTTTCAGCGACGGGGATGGCGGGGAACCGGGACATGGCTGCGCAACAACGTAACCCCGGAACAACTGAAACGCGTGCCGGGGGAAAATCCGTCGCTTGGATTGACGAAGAAATGTCGCTAGACATGTCGGATGCGCCCGCTGGAGATCGCCATGAAGCGTTTATGCCTCGCCGCCGTCCTGATGTTCATGCCGGCCCTGGTTCACGCCCAGGATGAGACGCCGTGCGCGGCGCAGGCGCCCCTGCCCGACTACGCCACCGGCTTCGATACACCGGCGGCCTTCACCGGCGACGGCACCATGGTCACCACCGGCCTGGCTGTGAAGCTGAAGCTGGCCCCCATCGAAACCGTGACCGGCCTTGTCGATGAGCAGCCCAAGGCCGGCACCTTCGCCGGCACCGCGACACTGGTCATCACCGCGCCCGGCGCCTATGGCATCGCCGCCAGCGCCGGCGCCTGGCTCGACGTCGTGCAAAACGGCAAGCCGCTAACCTCGACCGACCACGCCCATGTCGATTGCTCTGCTATCCACAAGATCGTCTATTTCGACCTGACGCCAGGCCTGTACGGCCTGCAGGTCAGCAACGCGCCCAAGGACAGCCTGACGGTGATGCTGTTCAGGAAGCCAGCCGGCTAGGGTCCGTACTCCCTTAGGATTTCGCCGCGATACGAAGGCAAATGGCGCAGTGCCAGGAGCAAAACCGCCGGAAGAGTGATCTCTTTCAAGGTTTTGCGATGCCGCAATGCGCCATTTTGCGTCGTACCCCGAAGGGGCGCCGCGGATTTTGTCCCTGAGGGCGTTGAAGTGTCCTTGGAGTGTTGACACTCCGGCGGCCCCTTCGCCTGCTCAGGGACAAAATCCACTGGCCCACGACGGAGGCGTCGCGACGGAAACCTAATGGAGTACGGACCCTAATCCTCGATACCGCCGATCGCCTTCTTGCGGTGATGGATGAACAACCATGCGCCGGCGAGGATGGCAAGGACGATCGGCCCGTAGAGCAGATGCGCCATGTCGGGCCTGAGCAACGGATCGATGATGTATTTGACCAGGCTGAAAGCATAGTAGCTGACAGCGAAGACCGACAGGCCCTCGACCAGGCCTTGCAGCTTGACCTGCAGTTTCGAGCGCAGATCCATGCTCCTGAGCAGGTACTGGTTCTGCACTTCCAGCGAGATCGAGATGCGCGCCCGAAGCAGGTCGGACACCCGCCCGATGCGCTGCGACAGGTCATCGAGCCGTCGCGACGCCGCCTCGCAGGTACGCATGGCCGGTTGCAGGCGGCGCTCGATGAAGGCCTGCATCGTCGAATAGCCTTCGACGCGGCTCTCGCGCAAGGACACCAGCCGGTCCTCGGTCAGGCGGCCGTAGGCCTCGGTCGCGCCCTGGCGATAACGCACGGCATTGACGCGGCTTTCAACCTCGGCGGCCAGCGCCATCAGCCGCTCCAGGCACTGCTCCTGCGTAGCCTGTTGCCTGGCCATGTCCTCGGTCAGCACCGCCAGCCGCTCCTCGGCGTCTCCCAGCCAGGCCATCAGGCCGCGCGCCACCGGAAAGCCCAGCAGGGCCAGCTTGCGGTATTGGCCGATCTCGATCAGGATTTGCAGCAGGCGCGGCAGTTCGTCGTTGCGCAGGCCCTTGTCGTGGACATAGATGCGACCCGCGCCGCCCTCGTGCATGCGGAAATCGCTCCAGATGCGCGCCTTGTCGCCGAAGACGTCGCAGCATACCGCCTGGCTCAGGTCGATCTCGCCGTCGAATTGCGCCGGCCGTGGCGCTTTCGCCATGACCACGATCTCGACGCTGCGGAAAATGCGGCCCGGCGCGCCTTCCAGCCAGGGAAAATCCGCCGTCTTGAGCTGGCAGAACCCCAGGTCCTTCACCGGCGGCCGCAGCGCGGCGTAACGCAGCCAGGTCGAAAACTCGCCGTGGCGCTCCCAGATCATGCCGCTGTCGGGACCGATGTCGTGCAAGGTCCAGCGTTCCTCGCCGTGGTCGCCGTCGAGGCTGTCGACCCAAGCCAGTTCGGCGGCGCGCTCGTCGTCGTCGACCAGGTAGAGCCAGCTCCTGACCGCCACCGGCCCCTTGAAAATCGGCAGGGCGCGGGCGTGCATCAGGTCGCTGAGCGCGCGCCTCTGCGGGTGGTCGGCAGGCTGGGTCATGGAACGGTCGTGGCTTTATTGTGCGTTGCAGCGAATATAACCGGACAAGGCCCTGCCGTAACGTCACGTCTTGTGTCCCTTCGCAACAGACCCGCATCGCTTCCTGATGGCGGCCGTGATGCAATGGCGGCGAAGGAGCCAGTCATGAGCAAGACATTCCACCCCGGCGATCACGTGCGCTGGATGACTTCGCAGGGCGAGACCGACGGCACTGTCGAAAAGGTACTGACACATCCGGCTGACATCAAGGCGCACCACGTCGCCGCGTCGAAGGACAATCCCGAAGTCCTGGTAAAAAGCGCCAAAAGCGGCAAACGCGCCGCTCACAAGCCGGGCGCGCTGAAGGCCTCGACCTGAACCGGTTTGTCGCCGCCGTCGAGGCGCAGGCGTTCCAGGATGACATTGCCATCGACGCGGTAGACCTTGAGGGTGTGGGCGCCTGCCTTCAGCTTCGGGAACACGGTTTGCAAGGTGACAAGATTGTCGGCGACGGCCTTGTCCCAGCCGCTGTCCTTCCGGTCGGGATCGAGATTGAAGGCCAGCGTCACGGGCGTGCTGTCGTCTATTCCCACGGCAACCCGCAGTCCGCCCTGGCCGTGCGTATCGAGCGTCGGTGCCAGTTCCAGCGACATCACATAATCACCCGGCCTGGACAGGGAAATATTGTAGTCCAGCTGCATGGCGCCAACGGCCTCGGGATCGCTCGCCGGCGCGGTCTGCGGCATGGAAATCACGCCCAGGGTCTCATGCCCCAGAAACGGAATCTCCAGCCAGCTAAGCCCCGGCGTTCGTTCCTGCCATGTCGAGCCATAGGCATTGATCGCGATATGCCCGTCGCTATCGTCGTAACGATAAGTCTTGCCATGACGCTTTCGTATGGACAGTTCCGGCGGCTTTACAGGCCTGTCCGATCCCATGGTCACGCCGTCGACATGGGCCAGGCCCGGCATGACATTGCTGTCGGGTTGCTGCCACGTCGTGTAACCGATGTGGGTCTGGTCCATCATGTGGTTCCACTTGCCGTCGAGCAGCCCGTTGTAGGTGGCGGCCAGGTCGGCGTCCCTGGCGAAATCCGCCCTGGCCTCGTCGGCCGCCGCGTTGGCCCGGATATCGTTCCTGGCGGCCAGGTCGCGGTTTTGCGCCACCTTGACGTAAAAGTCATAGAGATTGGCAAGCGCCGAAGCCTGATACCCGATGATTTCATCGAAGGCCGGTTGTTGCGACGGCGTTAGGGTCGCCCGTTCAAGGCCGGCATCGTGAGCGATGGCGGCGGCCCGGTCGCGAAGGACCGTCAGCGTACCAGTGTCGAAGCTGGCGGCATCGACCAGTTCGGGCTTGCGGAAAGCGGCCATCTGGCCATAACTCGACAAAAGATGTCCCAGGCCTATGGCATGAAACGGTCCGAACTGCTGCGCCGCCCACTGCGTCGGGTAAGCCGGCACTTCGCCATAGGTCATCGCCTTCGGATTCCACGCCATGTCCATGAAGAAGCTGAGCGGATACTCCATCGGCTTGATGTCGCCGACATTGACGATCCACAGGCGATCAGCCCCTGACTCGTAGGCCAGGTCCATCTGCTGCCAGGTCTTCTCGATCTGGTTGGTGTTGATCCATTTGTAGTTCCGCGGCCCGCCGACATAGTCGTAGTGGTAATAGATCCCATAGCCGCCGGCCCGCTTTGGCGCATTCGGATCAGGCAGCCGCCGGATATTGCCCCAGTTATCGTCGCTGAACAAAAGCGTGACGTCGTCCGGCACCTTCATGCCGTGGTCGTAATAGGCCTGGACCTCCTTGTAGAGCGCCCAGACCTGCGGCGTATCCTCGGCTGGTTTCCCCGTCACATCTGCGATGATCTGGCGCTGGTCGGCGACGATCTGCTCCAGCAACTGCGTGGCGGTGCCCTCGGTCATCGGCGCGTCGCCATCGCCGCGCATGCCGACGGTGACCACGTCTTCATGGTGGCCCTCGACCATGCGCTCGATGCCGCCGCGCCAGAAGGCGCGCAGGTTATCGGCGTTTTTGGTGTAGTCCCAGGCGCCGCCGGTAATGCCCTGGTCCTGGTGGCGGTGCCATTCGTCCTGCGCCCGTGTCATCGGCTCGTGGTGCGAGGTGCCGAGTACAATGCCATAATCATCGGCGGTGTCCAGGCTTTCCGGATCGTCGTCGGCGATCGACTTGCCCCACATGGCCGGCCACAGGTAATTGCCCTTCAGGCGCAGGTCGAGCTCGAACACTTTCGCATAAAGCTGGTGGTTGATGCCGCCGAACTTCTCGCGCGCCCAGCCGCCGAAGGCCGGCTCCTCGTCGTTGATGAAGAAGCCGCGGTATTTCACCACGGGCGCGTCTTCGCGCGCGCCACCCGTCACATAGACATTGTCCTTGTGCGCCACCGGCACGTCGGCCCACCAGTACCACGGCGACACGCCCATTTTCGCCGAGATATCGTAGGCGCCGTAGATGGCCCCGCGCTTGTCGGCGCCCAGGATGACCAGGGCGTGATGGCCGTTCGGCAGGTTCACCACCGACTGTTGATAGGCCTCCCACTTGCCGTCGATGGCCTCATCCCTGGCCAGCCCTGCCACCTGCCCGGCCTCTCCGATCACCACCACGTCGCCCGCAACGGCGTCAAGGTCATGCACGACGTCAGGCCGCACGCCCGAAACGCGCTGCAAATCGTCGGCGAAGTCTTCCGCGACACGCAAGACCGGCTTTTCGGCGGCGGCATCGACATAGACGGTCGCAGGCCTGCCATGATCGATCAGGGCGAAATCGCCATCGCTGCGGGTCTCGCACACCGCCACCGGCCCGTCGCACGCCCACGCCATGGCGGGCATCAGGGCAAGCACGGCGGCGAGGACGAAGACCTTCATGTCATGCCGTCAGGGCTGTCGCGATGGCGGTCAGGGCCAGCGGCTGCATCAGGTCGTAGCCGTCCTTGCTCGGATGGACGCTGTCGCCGCCGATGCCGAGTTCGGTCTTGAGCCCGCCGTCGGCATTGGCCAGCACCGGCCAGTAGTCGCAGTAAGCCAGCCCGTGCGAATTGCACATTGCCTGGATCCAGGTGTTGAGCGCCACGATCTTGTCGTGCGGATTGCCGACCTCCGGCCGCCACGAAAAGCTGGTGGCCGGCGGCACGCTGGCCATCACCACGGCGATGCCGTTGGCGTCCGCCATGGCCGCCATGGCTTCGAGATTGTTCTGCGTCGCCTCCTGGTCGTAGGGATCGAGGTTCTCGGCGATATCGTTGGTGCCGGCCATGATGTGCACGGCCTGCGGGTTCAGCTTGACGACCTCGGGCCAGAAGCGGACCAGCATCTGCGCCGTCGTCTGGCCCGAAATGCCGCGTCCGACCAGGCCGTTGGCGTCGAACCAGTCGCCCTCGAAATTGAACCAGTTGTCGGTGATGCTGTCGCCCATGAAGACGACCCGGCGCTTGTCCTGCGTCCAGGCCGCCACCGTGGCGTTGGCGGCATGATAGCGGTGCAGATTGGCCCAGTCCTGGCCGACCGGCACCACCTTCAGCGCGGCGGGATCGTTATAACCTTGCAGGGCCTGCTGCACCTTCTCCGCGTCGGGATCGGCCTGGGGCGCGTTCTGGGCCGAAGCCCTGCCCGCCACGCCCAGCGCCCCCGCCACCAGCGCCCCGCCCAACAGCCCGCGCCGCATCATATCCGCCATCTGCCCCTCCGTTTACGCGACGGTCAGCACGGCCGTCTTGAGGTCCACACTATTCGCTCCGGCCATGATGGTAAAGGTGCCCGGTTCGACGACGCGCTGCATGTCGACATTATAGAACTGCAAATCCGCCGGCGTGACGGTGAAGGTCACGGTCTGCTTTTCGCCGGGCTTCAGCGTCAGGCGCTTGAAGTGCTTCAGTTCCTTGACCGGGCGCGTCACCGACGACACGTCGTCGCGGATATAGAGCTGCACCACCTCGTCGCCGGCGACCTGGCCGGTATTGGTGACGTCGACGGCCACGTCGACGCTGTCGGCCGTACCTATGCCGGTCTTCGAGAGCATGGGCGCCGAAATGTCGAACGTCGTATAGCTGAGGCCGTAGCCGAACGGGAACAGCGGCGAGGTGTCGCCGTCGATATAGCCGCGCCGCGCCGACGGCTTGTAATTATAGAAGATCGGCAGCTGGCCGACATTGCGCGCGATCGATACCGGCAGCTTGCCGCCCGGATTGGCGCGGCCGAACAGGATGTCGGCGGCGGCGTTGCCGGTTTCCTGCCCCATGTACCAGCCTTCGACCAGGGCGTCGGCCTTGTCGTTGAGCAGGTTGACCGACAAGGGCCGGCCGTTGAGCAGGAAGACGACCGTCGGTTTGCCGAGCGCGAAGATCTGCGCCGCCAGGTCGTTCTGGCGTCCGATCAGGTCGAGCGAGTCCCGGTCGCCGAGGTG
>FTDB01002288.1_pt1 | contig 20737 bp, 12 predicted proteins | sample 1639741 | NCBI WGS metagenome assembly FTDB01 (sample SAMEA3914869, study PRJEB12502) | metagenome | biome: forest; material: soil | place: USA | collected 2012-03-12 | depth 0.1 m | reverse complement strand
GGGTCGCCACTTGAAGACGCTGCTAAAGTAAAGGCCCAAAGCCACCTTACCGCACTTGGCGACGCAGCGGTGTCATGGATTTATTACAATCCTGTGACAGCCCGACAGGCAAACCCGCCTGTGTGGTGAAATTGCAACGACGGTGGAGGTACGATCTCCAGCTGATCGCGTTCAGCCTCTCTCACTGTGAGCGCTGCGCATAGCGCCTGTCCCCACGGGTAAATCTTTCCCGGAAGGCTGACGCGTCGAATTTACGTGGCATTACCTGTGTCGCAAATCCGCATGGTCGGTCGGTGAGATAGCCGATCGAAAAGGTTCCTCCGCATGACGGCTTGGGTGGCCCGTCACACTTAGGGGACGTGAAGTCGCAGGCCTTGCCTTTAATGATACAAGCATATCGCAACAGGGCGGCAATACTTGACGCAATGATGCCATAAGACGCCGTATAGTTGTGCGCAGTTGAGTGTCGTGTCGCCTATTTCACGGCGGCTGAATATGGGGGGGTAATAGCGAAGCGGCTTTGCTGGAAAATCCAGGTTGGATGCGCGAATGCCCTTTGAAACTCTATCCGGATTGACATTTCCGACCTTTCTGTCCGCGCGCTCCAGCGTCCCGAAGCCTCGTCCCTGAGGCATGGCACGATCCGCACGGCGGTCCTTTACCCGCTGGGAAGGTTTGCGGATTTGTGTTACAGAAAATTCACAATACTCGCCTCTAAGTGCTTTACAAATTCCCCTTTCAGGTTGTACCGATAGGTGCGACTAGCTATTGGGGGGATAGCGTGGGGGATGCGGCACAATCGGATTCCGGCATTGATTGCCTGGTCGTGCTGCTGGGCTTTCACCAGATCGGCGCCGACCCGCAACAGCTGCGTCATGCCCTCGGCAAGGGCGGAGCGGCAGAGGCCGGTGACCTCGTTCGCCTGGCGCGACGCCTGGGTGCCCGTGCCAAGCTGGCGCGGTTGAAGCTGACCCAGCTGGACGGCGCGCCCTTGCCGGTGATCGCCCGTGACATGGGCGGAAACTTCTTTCTCCTGGCCCGCGTGAAGGATCGTGATGCCCTGATCCAGCGCCCGGGGCACGCGCCCGAGACCGTTACTTTCGACGGTCTGGCGGCGATCTGGGATGGTGAGGTCATACTCGTCACCACGCGCTCCGAACTTGCCGGTTTGCGCCGCTTCGACGTTACCTGGTTCATTCCGGCCCTAGTCAAATATCGGGGCCTGCTGGGCGAGATCCTGGCGGCTTCCCTGACGCTGCAACTGTTCGCCCTGGCCACGCCGCTGATATTCCAGGTGGTGATCGACAAGGTCCTGGTGCACAAGGGCCTGACGACGCTCGACGTGCTGGCGATCGGCCTGGGCTGCGTCGTCCTGTTCGATGCCGTGCTCAGTGGCCTGCGCGCCAGCCTGTTCACCCACACGACCAGCCGCGTCGATGTCGAACTGGGCGCGCGCCTCTATCGCCACGTCCTGGCCCTGCCGCTGGCCTATTTCGAATCGCGCCGCGTCGGCGACACCATCGCGCGGGTTCGCGAGCTCGACACCATTCGCGAATTCCTGACCTCGTCCTCTGTGACCATGGTCATCGACCTGCTGTTCACCGGCGTCTTCCTGGTCGTCATGTGGTTTTATTCGCCGTGGTTGATGCTGATCGTGGTGGGAGCCATTATACTTTATGCCCTCACGGCCGCCGCGGTGACCAAGCCGCTGCGCCGGCGCATCGAGGAGCGTTTCGCGCGCAGCGCCGAAAGCCAGGCTTTCCTGGTCGAGAGCGTATCCGGCATCCAGACTTTGAAAGCTGCGGCTGTCGAGCCGCAGATGCAGACGCGATGGGAGCGACTGCTGTCGGCCTATGTCACCTCCGGATTCCGCGCCGCGCGCCTGAATATCTGGGGCGGCCAGGCCATCCAGTTCATCAACAAGCTGTCGACCGTCATCATCCTGTTCGTCGGGGCGCGGCTGGCCTTAAGCGGCAAGATGACGGTCGGTGAACTGGTCGCCTTCAACATGCTGGCCGGCCGCGTGGCCGAACCGGTATTGCGCCTGGCCAGCCTGTGGCAGCAGTTCCAGGAAGCCCGCGTCGGTGTCGACCGGCTGGGCGACATTCTCAATACGCCGACCGAGGCGCAGTTCTCGCCGTCGCGCGCCGCCCTGCCACGCATCGAGGGTCGGGTCAGTTTCGATGACGTCACCTTCCGCTACAAGCCCGGCGGCAAGGAGGTCCTGAAGCGGGTCGGCCTGGAGATCGCCCAGGGCGAGGTACTGGGCATCGTCGGCCCCTCGGGATCCGGCAAGTCGACCCTGACCAAGCTGGTGCAGCGGCTCTATGTCCCCGAAAGCGGCCGGGTCCTGATCGATGGCGTCGACCTGGCCCAGGTCGACCCAGCCTGGCTGCGGCGCCAGGTCGGCGTGGTGCTGCAGGAAAACCTGCTGTTCAATCGAACGGTGCGGGAAAATATCGCCCTGACGGATCCTTCCTTGCCGATGGAAGCGGTGATGGCGGCGGCCTCCATGGCCGGGGCGCACGACTTCATCCTGGAAATGGCCGAAGGCTATGACACGCAGATCGAGGAGCGCGGCGCCAACCTGTCGGGTGGCCAGCGTCAACGGATCGCCATCGCCCGGGCGCTGATCACCAATCCGCGCATCCTGATCCTGGACGAAGCGACCTCGGCGCTCGACGCCGAGTCCGAAGCCATCATCCAGCACAATATGCGCTCGATCGTTCACGGACGCACCGTGTTGATCATCGCCCACCGCCTGTCGGCCATTCGCATGGCGCAACGCATCATCACCATGGAAAACGGCGCGGTCACCGAGATCGGCACGCACGACAGCCTGATGGAGGCCAATGGCCGCTACGCCCAGCTGTGGAAGACGCAGATGCGGGGAGGCGCGGCATGAGCGTCGCTCGGCACTGGAACATTCTGCGCGAATCGTGGGCGGCGGAGAGCGAGCGGCGCCGCGCCGATCAGCGGCGGCTGGTCGAGACGCAGTTCTTGCCGGCGGCGCTGGAGGTCACGGAGACTCCGCCGTCGCCGTTCGGCCGCGCCGTCATGTGGCTGATCATGGCCGTGGCGCTGGTCGCCCTGTTATGGGCGGTCCTTGCCCGCGTCGAGATGGTCGCCTCGGCCGAAGGCCGGCTGGTGCCGACCGGCCGCCTGCGCACGGTCGAAGCGCTCGAACCCGGCCTGGTCCGCGCCATTGCGGTGCGTGAGGGCGAACACGTCAAGGCCGGTCAGGTCCTGATTGAGCTCGATCCCACCGACGCCAATGCCGATGCGCAAAGCGCGCGGACCGAGCTGGCGACCGCCGGCTTGGCGCTGGCGCGGTCCAACGCCTTGTTGCGCTATGCCGGGGGCGGCCGCGCCACGGTCGACGCACCCGCCGGCGCCGCGCCGGAGGCCACCGAGGCCGAGCGCCAGCTGGTGGCGGCGCGCATCTCCGCCTACCAGGCGCGCACCGGCTCGATCGGCGATCGCCGCACCGCCGCCGAAGCCACGGCCCGGTCGGCCCAGGCCGAGATCGTCAAGCTGGAACGCACCCTGCCGATCCTGAGGAGCCAGCTCGACGACCAGAACGTGCTTGAGCAAAAAGGGTTCGGCGCGCGGCAGAAGGTGCTGGCGCTGCAGCAGCAGATCGTGGCCGCCGAGCAGGACCTAGTGTCGCAGCACGCGCGGCTGGACGAGGCCGATGCCCAGGCGGCGTCACTGGCGCGCGACGCCGCCGAGGCGCGCGAGCAGTTCGTCACCCAGGCGGCGCAGGAACGGACGGAGGCGGAAGCCCTGGCGGCGACACGCGGCGACGCATTCGCCAAGGCCGACCAGAAGCGGCAGTTGCAGACCCTGACAGCGCCGGTTTCCGGTACCGTGCAGTCCGTGGCGGTCACCACCCTGGGCCAGGTCGTCGAGTCCGGCAAGCCGATCGTCACGGTCGTGCCGGACGGCGAGGACCTAGTGGTCGAAGCCCTGGTCCTCAACCGCGACATCGGCTTCGTGCACATGGGCGACCCCGTGGTGGTCAAGCTCGAGGCCTATCCGTTCACGCGATACGGCACACTGGATGGTCGCGTCGCTGAAGTCAGTCCTGACGCCATTGTCGACGACAAGCGCGGCCTGGTTTTCCCGGTGCGGATCAAGATGTCGCAGAAGCAGTTTAAGGTTGAGGGTTCGATGCGGCCCCTGTTGTCGGGGATGAGCCTGACGGCGGAGATCGTAACCGGCAAGCGCAGTGTAATCAGTTACCTTTGGTCGCCGGTAGCCCGGGCGGTGAATGAAGCGGGGAGGGAGCGATGAGGGGCGGGCGCGGACTTTTCTCCCCCTCCCGGCAAGGCATGGGAGGCTCACTTGGCGGCAAGTGGTAAGAGCAACTCGCAGAAGTTCAGACTGTTGCGCTCCCTGCTGTACCTCGCGGGGTGGTTGATGTTGTTGCCGATATTCGGTGGCAATATCGCCATGCTCATCTGGTCCCCACCACAGGAGAGTGATCTTCTTCGCGTTGAAGGTCGGTTTGTCGCTCATGATCTGGTTGCCTGCGCGGGTAAGTTCTGCGTCAACGAGCCTTATGTGCTGATTACCCAGGGTGGTGGCAGGCTTGAACTGAACTGCGAGCCCGGCCCCTCGATCAATCAATGCCTGGATAGCGACGGGTATGGCCACAGGACGCGGGTGCTTTCGGGGCTTCAGGGGCGCGTCGCTTATTACGACGACAATCATGGCCGGCACGCTCCTTATCTCGTCATGCTTTCGGCGGACATCGATGGAAAGCGCGTGCGGGAATACCGTGAAGCCGTCGCTTCCATAAGAAATAGTAGCCTTTCATCCGATGAATATAATGGTGATAAAAAGATATCCGATAGATCTTATCTGCCAGGATCGCCAAGCATCGCCTATTACATACTTATAGGGTATGCGATTTTAGGTGCGTTTTTGGCGCTTAATTTCTTGTTCAATTTGGTCTCGTTCGCGTTTGTGTCCGGTAAGCGTTAGGATATGCTTGTCAGTTTTTCGCAATTAACAACGCCATTGTGAAGGGGAACGCCATGGGCGCAGCCGCCATTGTATCCGCCGCGTTTAACGTGAACAAAATACAACGCAAGCTGACGGCTTGCATGAATGCGATGAACAAGGCGATCGATGCCGCGGACGCCTATGCAAAAAATCCAAACCCGCAGACCCTGGCCAATATGGTTCGCCGAGGGGGGGATGTGCTGGCGGCATGTACGTCGCTCGCCAAGGATATCGATCCGACCAATACGGTCGGCGAGATCGCGTCTGACGCCGCAACCATCTGGAGCGCCGGTTCGAAGATCTATGACGACATCGACAAGATCTCCAAGGATCCGAATAACCCAAACAATGTCGCCCTGGCGCTCGATTGCGGCATCCAGGCGACGCGCGGCGGCTGGGCGGCCCTGAAGCTCATCGTTCTGGTCACGCCCGAAGGCGAGGGGGCCGGTGCGGTCGTACGCCTCCTCAATCTTGTCCGCCGCAACCGGAAATTCATATCCACGATCTCGGAAATCGGTGGCCAGGTATCCGAGGGGCTTGGGATATATTATAGCGTCACGCAGCAGATGGAAAAGAGTGCGCTGGCGGCGCAGTCCGCGGTCGTCATCGGCGGCAGTCAGACCATTGTCGTGACCGGTCATGTGTTCTCGTATGACCTGAGCAGCGGCATGCACCTCGGCACGATGTTCGACTCGCGCGGCACAAGCACGGATCTGTCGGACGACCGCTCGTTCACCTATGTCAAGGACAAGAACGGCAAGATCATATCGTCCTTCGTGGTGCCGTATTCGGCTTTCGACCACACCGGTGAAACCGGCGGAGAGGACCCGAGTTCACAGGTCATAACGCGCTCCTATTACGACGCCAACAACGTCAAGCTTTTCGACGTGCAGACGTCGAAGACGACGGGCCTGATGACAGTTCTCGTCGGTGGGCAGCCGGTCGTCCAGAACGCCTCGGCGGCGAAGGTCGAGGTGCAGACGGTCACGGTCATCGAAAACGGCACGCCCGTGCAGCGTCAGGCTGTGGTGGTCGGGGATCCGGACAGTGTGAATGCGAATGCCTATGTCTTGGGGCCGAACGGTACGGCGACCGGCGAAATTGTGCCTGTGCCGGTCGAGAAGCTTCCCAACCTGATTGGATCCGCGCCGTCATCGGGTAGCCAGGGCTTCAATCCCGACGCCACATCGGTGAAGGTCGGCGACATCATCGGGTCGTCTCTCGGCAATTATCTGGCGGGCGGGGATGCGCTCAAGGGGATCGTTTACTCGTCCGTGCTCGGCGAGATTGGCCAACGGATCGGCGGCGCACTGCAAGGCACGCCGCAAGGGGTATTCAGCGACAACGGCAAGATCGTCCACGACTCGGTCGCGGAATCCTTTGCCTCGGATGTCTGGCAGCGCATGGAAGGTGCGGCTACCGGCACGGTCAGTTCGATGCTGGCGGCGCAACTGGCGAAGTCTATGGGCCTGACGGGCTTTGGGGGAGAACTGTTCACGACCGTCGTCTCCAGCAGCACGAACGCCGTCCTGACCCAGATCGAGAGCAACCTGGCGAACGGCGTTGGAACCTTTGATAATATCCTGGGTGAAGGCGGCATCAACTTCGGCAATGTCATCGGAAGCGCCGTCACATCCTTCATCGGCGCCAAGCTCGCCTCCGCGATCGTCCAGCCGCAGACCCAGGCGGCCGTTCTGCTGTCGTCGATCGGTTCCGCGGTCGGCAGCTTCCTCGGAGGAGCCGTCGGCTCGTTCTTCGGCCAGGTCCTGGGTACGCTTATCGGCAATCTCTTTGGCCGCAAGAAGCCGCGCACCCCAACCGCGACGGCCGAGACGGTGCTGCAATTGCCCTACGCCCAATATGCCGTTGGCACGGTCACATCGGCGAACGGCGGCAGCATCGACCTGGTGACCGGCATGGCGTCCGATGCCCGCGATATTCTGAACAACCTGATCGGCGAGGTGACTGGCGAGGACGATCACGCTTTGGTTTCCAACGTCAACGGCTACGGTACGACACAGATTTACGGTCACTCCGGCAGCCAGTTATACGTCAAGGTGAATGGTGCTCAGCACAATGTCGATTCCGCTGACCAGGCCGTCGAATTCGGCACGCTGACCGCCATTCGAAATACACTGGTCATCGGCGGGGATCTGTTCCTGAAACGCGCGATCGCCAACTCCACGGCGCAGGACCTCACGGCGCTTGACGGAGATCTGCAGACCGCCAAGGACTATGAGTTCTATCTGCACAACAAGGCCTCGATCAATGCCGAGCTGGAACAGGCCTATCCCGTATCCAGCGATCCGGGCAAGCAGGCCCAGATCAACAATGACGAAGCGTTTTATGCGGGTGCAGCCAAGGACCTGGTCGACAAGGTCGTCGCTTCGGGGATTGAAAGCCTGTCCTCGTCGGAACTCAACACATACAACGGCAACAAGGACCAGTATGATCGCCTTGTGGCGATGATCAGTGCCCAGAATGTCGCGAATCCGTGGATCGTCACGCTGGACCGCGCTTCCGAGCTGAAACTCGATCAGATTCAAACTTCGGACTTCTACGGCGGCCTTGGCGGCTTCATGGAAAGCCTGGGGATGCAGGAGGTTGGCTATGAAAACGCCAGTATCGTGCAACATGGCGGCGGCGCGGTCATTTCGGTGAAAACACCCGGCCTGACGGCTGGCGTATTTGACGTTCTTTCGGAAGAACTGGCCGGGCCCGACAGCAACGATATTAAGGACGGCCGTTTCAGCGATCTCAATAATCTCTGGGATGTCGCCACCTACACGCCCAACGGTCAATGGTGGGGGCGTGGCGCCGATCTCAATGGCTGGTACGGCAACGGTAATGACGTGCTCTATGCGGTCATGAGCGGGCCAAGTAATGGTCAACTGGTCGACCAGCGGTCCGACTGGCTGCCGTCGCAGGCTGGTATTACGTACGAGGCCAGTGTTCTGGCGGCGCAGCACCGGGGCCTGGGGCAGGCCATTCTCGAATTCTACGACGCCAACCACAACTATATTTCCGGCGTCTTCCTCAACGGCACGGCCACCAACTATGGCGCGGGCGGCGGCGATCTGAATAATTTCAGCCCGTTGAGCATCACGGCCACTGCACCGGCCGGGACGGCCTATCGCCGCCTCAACCTGCGCCTGGCGTCCGATGGCGAATCCGATCCGTACGCCTTCTTCACGCATCCGTTTACCCGGGCCCTGACTGCTGGCAATGACATCGAGAACGATCACTTCCAGGGCCTGGGGATCAATGGCAGCACCTGGAATACGTGGACCAATACGACTACAGGGTCCGAGTACGGGGTCGATCTCGGGGGCTGGTCGGGCAGCGGGAACGACTCGGCCTGGGTGCATATGTATGGCACCACCTCGAACCAGGTCATCGACCTCGACTCCAACTGGTCGGACGCCGTGGCCGGCGTAACCTACCAGAGCAGTGTCTACGCCGCTCAACATCGCGGGATAGCTGAGGTCGACGAAATCTATGCCGACATCAACGGCAATCAGCTGGCCTGGGATTATATCGGTAGCGGCGGTCGCGAAAGCGGCGGCTGGAACGGCGATCTCAACAACTACAATGTCATCAGCGGGACCTCGACCGCGCCGGTCGGCGCCGTCAAAAAGCTGACGGTGCTGCGCCTGATTTCCAACGGCCAGGGCGATCCGTACGCCTTTTGGACCATGCCGGAAACACGGGCCGTAACCGACAATACGCCGAACTGGGAAGATGCCGGCCATTCGGTCTGGGTCGAGAATATGGGCGCTGTCGGCTATAATACGTCGGGAAGCATTACCAGCGGCAACGATCTGATCGACCGCAGCGGCTCGACCTCCGCGACCACCATCGACGATCTTTCGACCGCCGATGTCCTGGTGTCGGACGGCTACTGGTACCAGGATCCCTACGATGACCGTGCCAGCTACTGGGTCGACACATCCTATTGGGAAACCCAGTCGGTCACCGGTGGCGACGACATCTTCCTGGGCGGGCAAGGCAACGATGTCCTGAACGGCGAGGAGGGCAATGACTGGCTCGACGGCGGGGCCGGCGAGGATAATCTCCAGGGTGGCAACGGCAACGACATCCTGCTGGGCGGCAACGGCAATGACCACCTCGAAGGCGGCGCCGGGAACGATTACCTGGCCGGCGGCGCCGGTAACGAATGGAGTGGCATGGGCAACTGGTACGGCATCTGGGGCGGCGACGGCAACGATACGCTGGTCGGCGGCGCCGGTGTCGACGACCTGTGGGGCGGCAACGGCGACGATACCTTCATTGTCGATGAAGACGGCGGCTCGGAGTGGGACTGGTTCGATGGCGGCGACGGATCGGACACGGTGTCGTACGAGCGCTTCGACATCGGCATGAATGTCAGCATCAACAACCGGCAGGACTGGGGCTGGATTTCGATGGGCTACGGTGACGGCGCCAATAATATCGAGAACCTGACCGGTTCGAACCACAACGATACCTTGGCGGGCGACTGGAACAATAACGTCCTCAAGGGCCTGGACGGTGACGATCTGTTGTCCGGCCTGGACGGCAACGATACGATCGAAGGCGGTGCCGGCGCGGATACGATGGACGGTGGCAGCGGGGTCAATGTTCTGAGTTATGAGACATCGAGCACCGGTGTAAGCGTCAACCTGAAGACCGGCGATACCGCGGGCGGAGACGCCGAAGACGATGTCTTCGCGAACTTCCAGAACCTGCGCGGCTCGAAATATAATGACGATCTGACGGGCAATGACGGTTCCAATGTCATTGAGGGCCTGGGAGGTGACGACTGGATCACGGCGACGGCCGGCGGGACTGCGTCCTACTCGATGGAATACGATCCCTATCTCGACGACTACGTGGAGGTCTCGACCTGGACCGGCGGGGACGTTTATGACGGCGGCACGGGAAGCGACACGGTCGATTATTCCAGCGCAACGTCCGCCATATCCCTTTACCTCGGGGGCTACACTTCGACATCGGCCAGCAGCGGCTACGGTTATGGCGGCATGGCGCAGGGCGCGACCTATGTCAGCATCGAGAACGTCGTCGGTTCGGCCTATGCCGACTATCTCTCGGCGGGAAGCGGGAACCAGACTTTCGAGGGGGATGCCGGCAATGACTCGCTGGCCGGAGGCGCCGGTTCGGACACCTATGTGTTCGACCGCGGCGATGGCGTCGATAATGTCTACGACAACAATGCCGACGCTAACGTCGTCAGCCTGGGCGCGAACATCAAGGGCTCGGACCTGTGGATCGGCACGGCCGGCGGCGGCAGTGGCTGGCTGCAGATCGGCATCCGCGGCACCGGTGACTATATCAACATCTCCGGCAATTTCGGGACGCGTTACAACAACATCATCAAGACGCTCGACTTTAATGGCGCCAGCCAGGTCGACATCTCCAAGATCGACTTCATGCCGTCGGGCGCCGGCGACGGCAACGACGTGGTCAATGGCTCCAGCGCCTATAACGACCTGTTGCTTGGCTTTAACGGCAACGACACGATCACCGGCGCCGGATCATCGTGGGAGAGCAATGGCAACGTCGTCATCGGCGGCCTGGGGAACGACGTCATCCACACCTCGACCGGCGACGACCAGTTCGTCTACGACCGCGGTGACGGCGTCGATACCATCACCGACGACGGCGGCGAGGACACCCTGGTCTTTGGCTCGACCGTGTCGGCCGACGATGTCATGTACCAGGTGGTCGGCAACGACCTCTATATCGGCCTGAAGGACCCGAACGACGACAGCAAGACGGCGTCGCAGGTTGCCGACCGCATCCGCGTCGTCAACGGGGGCGTGCAATATCTGGTGCACGAAGCCGACTACTATGAAAACGAGGGCTGGGAGAACGATTACGACTATACCCAGCCGGTCAATACGATCGAATACGTCATGGCGGGCGGCACGTCCGTCGACCTGCGCAAGCTCGACATCGCCTGGACGACGGTGGAGACGTGGAATTACAACTACATCTATCCGATCGCCCTGGATCTGGACGGGGATGGCCTCAACTTGTCGCCGGTCTCGACCTCCGACATCATCGCCAAGACCGCGCAGGGCGGGCTGTCGCGCGTGTCGTGGGTCGGTCCGACGGACGGCTTCCTGGCCGTCGACCGCAACGGCGACGGCCAGATCAACAGCCTATCGGAAATCTCGTTCACCCAGGACAAGCCGGGCGCCAAGTCCGACCTGGAAGGCCTGAAGACCTGGGACACCAATGGAGACGGCCTGCTCGACGCCCGTGACGCCAATTTCGGCAAGCTCCTGCTGTGGGGCGACGCCAACCAGAACGGCCGCTCGACGCCGAAGGAACTGAAGACCCTGGCCGAGGCGGGCATCGCCGCCATCGACCTCAATGGCACGGGGACGGGCTATACCTCGGATCTTGGCGTCGACAGCTTCGTGCAGAACACCCTGCACTTCATCCGGGCCGACGGGACTTCGGGCGACGCCTACGACGTGGCCCTGGCCCGGCGTGTGCTGGGCTCCGATGGCCTCGATGCCGGCGCCTACCAGGCGGAATGGGGGGCTTCGAACGCCGACGGTACGCTCGGCCGCCTGGTCAACGACCCCGTCGCCGCGGCCAAGGCATTGCGTGCCCAGCAGAAAATGGCGGTGATGAACGGCATCGGCGCCAGCTATGCCGAGATCAAGACCGAAGCCCAGGTCGATTTCAGCGACACTGACGCCGTCGACGCCAAGGTGGCCCAGCGCTGGGCCAAGAAGTCGCTCAGCGAACAGACGGCGTGGGCCTCGGGTCAGTTGGACAGCGAGCCGTCCGACAAGGTCCGCAGGATCAGTTCGGACCAAGCCTGGGCCAACACCCTGAACACCGCCGACAAGGCCGCCAGGGATGCCACGGCCCATGCCGAACAGCAGGCGGCCGCCCAGCCGCAGGCCGAGTCTGCGAATCCGTCATCGCCGAGATCGGCCGGCAACCGCGCCCATCCGGATGCGTCGGCGCCCGCCGGCGGCCTGGCGCTCAGCATTACCGCCAGCGAACCGGTCCAGGATCTGGCGCCCGTGTCGACCACTTCCGACGCTGGGCCGGCACAGCAGCCCTGGTGGCAGGGCGGGCCGGACAACGGTGACCCGGCGTCCAGTTCGCTGTCGATGCTGCTGTCGGCAATGGCGCCCAAGTCCGATGCGCCGGCGACGGTGTCGGCCAATGACAGCGGCATGACCCAGCAGCAGCTTCTGTTGCTACAGGCCATGGCCGGCTTCGGCGGGACGACCGGCGGTTCGGCGGCGGTGTGGACGCATGACGACAAGGGTCATGTTCCGACCCTGGCGGCATCGAGCGGACTGACCAGTACGCAGCAATCCGCAGCGGCATGATAAGAGGAGCGGAAGTCGCGCATCCAGCGCGGCTTCCGGACAGGAGTAGACCATGGATGACAAGGTACAGACCGCGGCGACGCCGCAGAAAACCGTAGCTCAAGCACTGGGCGAGATCACCTGGCTGATGTCGCAGTCGCCGCTTCACAGGCAGCTGTTCATCGGTGACCTGGAATGGTTCGCCATGCCGGCAATCCTGCTGGAGCAGTTCCGCATCTGGAACGGCCCCAACAGCCCTGCCGCCGTGGCGCTATGGGCGACTGTGTCCGACGAAACTCAGGCACGACTGGTCGCCGGCGGCAATAAGTTGCGGCCGGACGAATGGCAGAACGGAACGAATCCGTGGCTGATCGATCTGGTCGCACCTTTCGGCGCCATCGACGAAATCCTGGCTGACTTGTCGACCAACGTCTTCAAAGGCAAGCCCTTCAACTTCCACCACATCGATCCGTCTGGTGCGCGCGTGGTGTCAAGTTATCCGCGGCCTCTGGCGAGCTGATCCGGAGCGGGGGGGGGCATGTTGCATTTCGTGTTGGCGGGCTGGTTCAGCCTGCCGTGGCCTTTCGACCACAAGGCGCCGCGTGCGCCGTTGCCGGCCCATGTGCCGCTCGGCAAGGTGCGTGAAACCACCTATACCCAGGACGGATGGACCATGACCATCCGCCGCGACGGCTTTACCGACACGGTGCGGTGCCGGCTGGTATCATTGAAGACCTTGTTCCAGGGACGCATCACCTATGCCGATGAGATCCTCGGGTTCCAGCTCGGTGACGGCGACAATGCGCTCGACGCGTGGTACCGGATCGATTCCGGACCGCCCCATCGCTGGCAGGATCTTTATCCGCAGCTGGTGGCGCGCGACGTCGCCCTGGATAGGGGGCCGATCGACAATCCTACCGGTGGCCTCGTCCTGATCCCGAAGGACCAGCTGGCCGGCGCCCGGGCGGTGACGATCCGGGTCGGTGATCGCGGGCCCGTGCGCACCTTCCGGATCGGCGGTTTCGCCGCGGCGCTGGCGACAGCCAAGTATAACGGCTGTGCCGATGAACGCAGTTTCCAGCGTGATCCATGGGGCTGAAAGTATGTTTTCTGGCCGCTGCCGGTCTAGCCGCGGGCTTGAGCCTGGCGGGTTTTCCCGCGCGGGCCGACACCCTGCTCCAGGCGATTATCCTGGCGTACCAGTCCAATCCGACCTTGCAGAGTCAGCGCTACGATCTGAAGGCGCTGGACGAAACCTATTTGCGCGCTTTTGCGGCGGTGCGGCCGACCGGCGAACTTGATGCGACGGGTGACTATACCGACACGCGCGCCGGCGACGACACCCAGGCGCTGCGCCTGGCCGCCGATCCCACGGTCGGCCGGCGGCTGGTGTCGAACAAGGACGATATCCGCCTGGTGGTCGAGCAGTTGCTCTATTCCGGCGGACGGGCGCGGGCCGAAATCGACGCGTCGTCCTTTCAGGTGCGCTCCGGCCGTGACGCGCTGCGCGCAGCCGAAGGCGATCTGCTGCTTCAGGTTATTTCGGCCTACGAAGATGTGCTGCGTGACAGCGAGAGCCTCAAGGTCCGCCAGGACGACGTCGCAACCCTGCGCCGCCAGCTGGAAATGACGACGGCGCGGCAGGTGGCGGGGGAGGTGACCCGCACCGATGTCGAACAGGCCCGTGCACAACTCCAGGCCGACGAAGCGCAGTTGACCCTGGCGGAAGCGCAGCTTCAGGCCAGTCGCGCCACCTATGCGGCCCTGGTCGGACAGAACCCGGGCACGTTGGATGCCGCCCCCGAATTGCCTCTGCTGCCGGCCCAGGTTGACGGCGCCTTCCGTCGCGCGGAAGAGCGCAGCCCGGAGCTCCAGGAAGCGCGGGACAATGAACGCGAAAGCGACCGGCACATCGAGGCGGCGCGCGACGCTGGGCACATGACCGTCACGGCCCAGGCTTCCTATGGCGTTAACGGCAAGCTGGCGCCTTTCGATCGCCGTGACCAGGACGCCGATTTCACGGTGAGCCTCAATGTCACCAAGCCCCTTTTTACCGGTGGCGCCTATGCGTCCGACTATCGGCAGGCTGTGGCGCGCAACGCCGCGGACCGGCTGCGCATCGAGGCGACGCGGCGAAGCGTCAACCAGGCGATCCTGACAGCCTGGAACCAGATGGCGGCGGCCCGGCTGAACGTCGCCATACAGGTGCAACAGCTCAAATCGGCCTCCATAGCCGCCGAAGGCATGCGGGAAGAATTTCGTTACGGCCAGAGATCAACGCTGGACGTGCTGGTGGCCGAACAGGCGTTGCGCGATGCACAGCTGGCGCTGATCGCTTCCAAGCGCGACGCCTATGTGGCGCGTGCCACGGTGTTGCGCCAGGTCGGCGATCTCGAGGCGCGGGTGCTGATCGTCGGCCTGGACGCCTACGATCCGTCGGCCAATCTGCGCGGCCTGCACGGCCGGCCGGGCCCGCTCGAAGCGGCGATTCTTGGCCTGGATGGTGTCGGGCTAAAGCCGGCCACGGGCCCGGTCGAACGGGCGCCGGTCCGAAACGAGACCGGATCCGTGCGCATGGTCGAGCCCAGGTCGCATGAATCCGATCCGACGTTCGGTACCGAAACTCCAACCGTCTCAGTCAAATGAGATATGCCATGTGGAAGACCAAGCCTTTCCTGTGCCTGAGCCTAGCGGTCGTCTTCTCGGGCTGCGCTACGACGGGACCGGTCGCGTCGAGCGACCCCCTGGCCTTACTGCGCCAGGCACTGGATGCTTCGCCGGAAACCCTGCAGCAAGCTGCCACAAGGCACGACCATCAGGCGGAATATGCCCTGGCCATTGTCTATGCCTATGGCCTGCATGGTATTCAGAAGGACGCCGCCAAGGCCGCCGATCTGCGCGCCCGGGCACAGGCAGCCGTATACACGCCCATCACGCAATATGTTCCCGGTCTGCACGGAAAGCCGGGGCGCACGGCCATTATCAACATGTCAACGCCGGGTGTCGATCCCATGGCGGCGCGCAGCAGCGACGCGTGCGCTCAATCCCTTGACGACGGCAGGAGCGATACGACGGCCTGTGGCGACGAGGGGCGGCGAGCGGAGTTCGCAGCCAAATGGCGCGAGGCCGCCGGGCACGCGCACGAGGTCAGCTCAACGAAGCCGATTGGGCCAAGGTCTGGAGCGTAGATCGGGACGGCGCGAAAAAGGTCGTGCCGGTTTGCGGTGTCGAGAAATCGAGCAGGCGATCGTAGGCCCCGGGAGGATCCCCGATATACATGCGTTCCAGCATCTTCTCGATTACCCAAAGGTACCGTGTATAGCCGATGAAGTAGGTGCCGAATTCGCCCTGACCTGGGCGGCCGAAGGGCATGTTATCGCGAAGGATGTCGTATTCGTTTCCTTCTGAGTCCGTTATTGTGGCAAGGCTCTTGTGTGATTTCCGCGAGGCGTTGTCGTCATCGAGCTCAATATTATCGATCTTGGTGCGACCTATGATTTCTTCCTGCAGGGGCGTTGGTGTCTTCGCCCAGGTACCGAGGTTGTGCAGGTATTTCTGAAGGACGACATAGCTTCCGCCGGCGAAATCGGCATCCTCATCGCCCACCATGGCCGCGGCGGGGAGGTCCTGGCCAGTGGGGTTGGCAACGCCATCGACGAAGCCAAGCAGATCGCGTGCATCGAAATACCGAAACCCCGAAACCTCATCGACGACCTTCACCGCGTCGCCAAGACTGTCGAGCAGAATGCGCTCGAATTCAAAACAGAGGTCAACCCGTTCAGCTCGAATATGAAACAGCAGATCGCCAGGCGTCGACGGAGCTGAATGGATATCGCCCTTCACAGGCGCGAACGTCTTGAGTTCTTGTGGGCGCCAGTCGCGGCGAAGACGATCCCAAAGCTCGCGACCGAGGCCGGCAACACAAGATAATTTGCCGGAAAGGTCACGGAAGCCGACGGTCTTGATGAGGTCATTCAAACCGCCAAGGACCTCACAAACCTTTGTAAGGGCCTCGACGGTGCCTTCGACGGTGACGACGAGAAAAATGGCTGCCGAAGATAGAGGAGCGTCAATGCTTTGCGCATCGATCGGGACTCTTTCACGTGCGTTCACTGACACTTCCGAATCTCCGCTCTGAGGCCGCTGCGGCGCCGTCCGCTGGTCCGCCACCTCACTGAATTGATAGACGTCTGCAGGGCGCCTGCGCTCGCAATCGTCCGAACTCCATGGGAATGAAACGCGTGATTCTATCTCGGCCCGAAAGCGATAATCCCTCCAAGCGTGGGTATTCGATGGCAGGTGAGACGTTCAATCTCGTTCCAATATGCCCGTTCAGCGCTGATAGACGCGGACATAGTCGACGGCCATGCCGTCGGGGAAGTTGCGGTCGTCTATGCCCTTCTGGCCGGCCCAACTGCCGCCGACGGCGACATTGAAGATCAGGTATTCCGGCTGGTCGAACGGCCAGGTCTGCGGCGTCGCATTGGCCGGCCGGCGATAGGTGTGGAACGGCACGTCGTCGATGCCGAAGGTCACGGCGTCGGCGGTCCATTCCAGCTGATAACGATGATAGCCCGTGCACGGCGAGGCGATGTGCGCCGCTTCGCCGCTGGGCGTATGGTGCTCGACCGACCACGGCGTGTGCGCTGTGCCGTAGACCGTGCCTGGGTCGAAGCCCAGTTGTTCCATGATGTCGAGCTCGCCGCCGGTCGGCCAGTTGTCGCCCATCAACCAGATCGCCGGCCAGACGCCGGCCGTGCAGCTCAGCCGGGCGCGGATTTCGAAGAAGCCGTAGGTCCAGCGCGCCGTGCCGTCGGTGATCAGCCGCGCCGAACTATAGGCCTGGCCGCCATAGTCGGGATATTGCGTCAGCGCCTCGTGCCGCGCCTCGATGATCAGTTGGCCGTTGTCGATCCGCGCGTTTTGCGGCCGGTCAGCCGAATAGTACTGGGCCTCGCCGTTGAACCAGCCGTCGCGGTTGCGCCAGGTATCGTAGCGCCACCTGGCCGGCGAGGGCAGGGTGCCGCTGTTGAATTCGTCGGACCACACCAGGTGGTATCCGGTCGGCACGGCCAGGGCCGGTGTGGCGGCGGCCAGCGCCAGGACGGCGCAGCAGGCGAGGGCGGACAGCTTCATGACGTCTTACTCCGCCGGATCGTAGACGGGAATGGGCTTGCCGGTCAGCACGCAGATCCAGCCGCGCCAGAAGTCGGCATAGTCGCGCACGATGTCTTTCCAGAAGCTGTACCCTTGATGGTACGGCTCATCGACGCCGATCGCCAGGCTCTGATCTGCATCACCCTTCCAGGTGCCGAACAGGCGGTCCCACAAGGGCAACAGGCCATAGTGGCCGACGCCGTCCTTCTTGTAGTCGAAGATATGGTGCAGGCGGTGATGGACCGGCGACTGGATGATGTACTGGCCGATGAAGCCGAAATCGGAATCGATGCCCGAATGGATGACCAGGCCGATCAGCGTGACGATCAGGTTGATCAGGATCATCTGGTCGACCGGCGCGCCCAGTATGGCCATCGGCATGTTGATCAGGAATACCGGCGTGAAGGCTGCCGGATGCTGGCGCAACGAGGTGATGACGCTGAAATCCTCGGTAGAATGGTGATAGCGGTGCAGCGGCCAGAATAGCCGGGTGTGGTCCAGGCGGTGGGTCCAGTAGTCGCAGAAGGTATAGACGAAGAAATAGCCGGCGACCGACAGGGCGTAGGGCAGGAAGCCGAGGCCGATCGACACGCCGGTCAGCCTGGCGATCCCGTCGTGGATCCAGGTGCCGGCCGCCGCCGACAGGCCGAACGTCATCAGCCGCCCGGCAATGCGCAGGACCTGCGCCTGGTCGGCGACGATGCAGCCGATGTCCATGCGGATCGAGGCGTTGCGCTCAAACAGGATGCGGCGCAGCGCCGCCTTGGGCCAGCCGACGATCAGGGCTTCGAGATAAAGCACGAAGGGCAGGACGATCAGCAGCCACAGGCCCGATTCGGACAGCTTCTGTTGCATGTGATGGGCGCCGATCGAATGGCCGGCGATATTGACCGTGATATCGTCGGAAACATGCGGCGCGATGACCTGCCACAGCTTCACCAGCAGCCAGGCATAGCCGCCATAGGCCAGCAATGCGCCAAAGCGCGACAGCCAGGTCAGGGCGCCGCGGCCGGCGCTGTGCCGTTGTGAACCAGCCGTACGCGTCGCCAGATTGGCGCGAACATCCGCGATACGGAGTTGATTTTCTTCGGAATTTTGTGTCATCGAGCGTCGTGGGGCTGGCGTCTGGGACCGTGACGGATGATCCGTCTCAGGCGTGTCCCTGCAAGCGCCGTGCCCGCGACAGGGGAATTTCGCCCCGTTTTCCAATAGTAAACCATCATTCAACGCTTATGAGCGTAGAACGGGTGTCCAACCTGCAAGGACAGCCATGATCCCCGGCGAGCGCGGCGTGCGCGCCTTTATCGACGACTGGCGCGACCTGTGGCCATCCCTGGCCCTGGGCCTGCTGGTCATGCTCGGCTTTTCCCAGGGCTGGCAATGCCCGATCTTCGGCTACACCACGACGCAGTCGGCGGCCGACGGCGGTATCATCCGGCTGGTCTATTATCCCGTCTATGTCTGCGGCATCGCCCTGGCGGTCATCGCCTGGCGACGATTGCTCGGCGCCGCCATACGCACGCCGCTGCTGCTGGCCCTGATCCTGATGTGCCTGGTGTCGATGGCCTGGTCGATCGATCCGCCGACGACCCTGCGCCGCTTCGTCGCCATGGTCATGACCAGCGCCTGCGCCTATGGCATGGCGTCCCGCTTCAGCTGGCGGCGCCTGTCGGAGATCCTGGCGGCGACCTTTACCTTCCTGGCTATCGCCTCGATCCTCATGGTCGTGCTGTTTCCCGACAAGGGCAAGATGGTCGAGCTGTTCCCCGGCGCCTGGCGCGGTGTCTATAATGAGAAGAACAATCTGGGCGCCACCATGGCCATCGGTTTCGTCTCGGCGGTCGCCGCCGGGCTGCACAATCCGACTCGCCGCTGGATCTGGGCCGGGGCGGCGGCGATGATGGCCGTGCTGGTTCTGCTGTCGACCTCCAAGACCGCCTTGCTCAGCCTGCTGATCGGCCTGTCGGTCGTCGGGGCGCTGTGGCTCGCCAGGCGTGGGCCGGTCATGGCGGTTCTGGTGAGCTGGGGCGTGGCCACAGCACTGGTCGGCCTGGCCGGAATCATCCTGACCATGCCGACCCTGTTGTTCTCGCTCCTGGGCAAGGACGCGACCCTGACCGGGCGGACCTTTATCTGGGACGGCATCATGCGCCAGATCCACACCCGGCCCGACACCGGCTTCGGCTACGGCGTGGTGTGGACCATCGAGGACCGCTGGGCGCCGTTGGCCAAGATCGTCGCAGTGGCGGGGTTCCGGCCCTATCATGCGCACTCCAGCTGGCTGGAAGTCTGGCTCGCCCTGGGAATCGGCGGGCTCATCCTGTGGGCCTGCGTCTTCGCCGAGACCTGGCTGAAGGGCCTGTGGCGGGCGATCAAGGGCGACGGCGGCTTTTTCGCCCTGCCGTTCCTGGCCATGTTCTCGATCGAAAGCCTGACCGAAAGCATGACTCTGGCGTGGAACGACCTGCGCTGGTGTCTGGTGGTGCTGGTCATCGTCAAGCTGTCGCTGAGGGGCGACGTCGACGCGGTCTCCACACAGGCGCCGGACGAGAGGGGCCCCGACGTCGTCACCCAGCGCCGCCGGCAAGGCTGACGGCGGGGGAGGGACCGGTCGTTATTGCGGCAACCATGTTAGCGCTAACTACCATGTGCCGCACGCGACTCATGAGGCCGTGTCCCGACTATCGGCACGCCTGGCGTCGCGGGTTGCGCCAAGTTCGGATTTTTTCGCGTGCGACGCGTTACAAGTGCGAAAAAGCAGCACCCTTACGAAAATTTTTTAATTTCCGCGGGAAAAAGTTTCCGGTGCGACGTTTGGATTAACTATCGGACATATTTCACTTTTTAATTCACTGTTTTTCAACAGCTCACCCCTATTGCCGTAAGGGGCGCGAAAAGTCCGTAACAGACACCTTGACGTTTAAGTGGCTGCCGGGTCATTTGGCACCCAAACCGCTTTGATACCGGTACGCAACCGTTAACAAAGAGGTCGCCTTTTGGGCTCTCGTGGTTCATACTGGCGCGGTTTGTGCTCTGGCCAAGGTGCGATACGGACGGCAGAAATCCGTAGGCGCCGCGCTCGGAGACGAAAGGTCCGCACGATGAAATGGCCGTTCCTCGGCCGCCTTTCACGTGCGATCTGTGGTTTAACATGGGGTAAACGCTTCCCCCTTTAGTCCTTGGTCAACCCATTCGGGTGATGTCCATATTCAGGAATTGGCGAAAAATGC
>FTDB01002814.1_pt1 | contig 20877 bp, 15 predicted proteins | sample 1639741 | NCBI WGS metagenome assembly FTDB01 (sample SAMEA3914869, study PRJEB12502) | metagenome | biome: forest; material: soil | place: USA | collected 2012-03-12 | depth 0.1 m | reverse complement strand
GCGCGCCAAGGCAGACTATATGCATACCTTCGGCGTCGATACCGTCGCCGACGTCGCCCGCACGCTGGCCATGTTCGGCGCCTTCACCGAGGGCATGGCTCTGTTCGCCAGCTTCGCCATGCTGCTGAACTTCCCGCGCCACAACAAGATGAACGGCATGGGCCAGATCGTCTCCTGGTCGGTGCGCGACGAGAGCCTGCATTGCGAGGGCATCACCCGCCTCTATCATGCCTGGAATGCCGAGACGGGTGCCGTCACCAAATCGGTGGCCGACGATATCGTCGACGTCGCCAAGACCATGGTCGGGCTGGAAGAGGGTTTCGTCGATCTGGCCTTCGGGCTCGGCGAGATCGAGGGCATGAAGGCCGAGGACATCAAATCTTATGTCCGCTACATCGCCGACTGGCGCCTCTCTCAGCTCAAGCTGACCCCGGCCTTCGGCTATTTCACCAAGGACGAGAACACTTATACCCAGGTGAAGAAGCACCCGCTGCCCTGGCTGGTCGAGATCCTCAACGGCGTGGAGCACGCCAATTTCTTCGAGCAGCGTTCGACGGAATATTCCAAGGGCGCAAGCAAGGGCAATTGGGAAGGCGTGTGGGGCCGCTTCGACGATCGCAAAACCGCCTGAGCGTCCTCGCCTTTACCGAAATGTGAGCCGGCGGCAGAAATGCGCGCCGGCTCAATTTTTGGGATCGGGGTTGTCTCTCTAAAGACCGAACCTGGCCATGGCGATCAAAGACAGAGTGACAATGATCGCCCCGCCGATGCGGGTGGCGATCTGAGCGAAGGGCATTAGCTGCATGCGGTTGGCCGCCGTCAGGATGGCGACGTCGCCGGTGCCGCCCTGGCCGCTGTGGCAGGCATTGACGATGGCGACATCGATCGGATACATGCCGAGCCGCCGAGCCGCCAAGAAGCCGGTTCCCATCAGGGTCGCCACCGTGGCGATGATGGTGATCAGCACCGGCACGGTGAAGGAGGCAACCAGCTTGTCCCAGGGGGTCAGCGCAACGCCGATGGCGAACAGCAGCGGATAGGTGACCGCGGTCGAGAAGAAGCGAAACACCACGAAGGCCCCCTGCTGCAGCGAAGGCGGCACGGCGCTGGTCAGCTTCAGCAGCACCGTAAGGGCCAGCATCACCACGGGGGCGGGCCATTCCCACAGCCTTTGCGCCAGCACGCCGACCAGATAGAGCGCCACCGCCGTCACGCCGGCGGCGGCGATGACCGAAACTTCGGGCACGGCGCCCTGCACCCCCTTTTCGCCGGGCTTCGGCTCGTCATGATCGTCGGGCTGCAAACGCCCTTCGCCGGTCAGATGCGGATAGCGTTTGCCGACAAAGTTCAGCGTGCCCGCCAGCAGGATCGCCGTAAGGCTGCCCAGCATCACCGGCGGCAGTATCTGGGCGAACAGATCGCCCTGCGGCTGACCGAGAAGGGAGCTATAGCCGATCGACAGCGGAATTGCCCCCTCGCCGACGCCGCCCGCCATGATCGGCACGACGATGAAGAACAAGGTATGCCGGGCGCCCAGGCCCAGCGCCGTTCCGACCCCAACCCCGACCACCGCCGCGACGACCGATCCCAACGCCAAGGGCACGAAGATCTTGAAGAAGCCGGCGATCAGTACATGCCGGTCCATGCCGAGGATCGAGCCGACGATGATAGACGAGATGAACAGATAGAGAAAATTGCTGGCCTTGGTGAAATCCGTCACCGCGGCGATCAGCGGCTGCGGCAGCAGATGGGCGAAGACCAGATAGGATGGCACGAAGGTGGCGAGGATCGCCGCCGCGCCGATATGGCGCACCACCGGCAGATGCTTGCCGATCTCGGCGCAGGTAAACCCGCCCACGGTCAGCAATGCGATGTTCATCAGGATGTCGGAGGGCACCTTGCCCGTCAGCACGAAGGCCGTCAGCAGCGCGACCAGGATCAGATAGACCGGCACCGGGATGATGCCGATCCGCATCTCCATCAGCCGCCACCACTGATGCGGCCAGAATGGCCGTGCCTCCTGCCGCAGATTTTCACCGTCTTTCATGCCATTCATTCCTCAACCTGCACGTCGTCAAATCGACGACATTTGCGACCGCCACAGAGTCGGAAACCAGTCTTCGCGCAGCTTCTGACCCGTTTTCATCCCATGGTCGGGATAAGGCGGCGACGTGCGGCCCGGCCGCTCGACATAGACGGCATCGTCGCCGACCCAGCGCAGCGACAACGCGCGGCGCCGCCGCCCGTGCGGATTGCCATGCGCGCCATGGACGGTGCGGAAATCGAACAGAACGGCGTCGCCCGGCTCCATTTCCCATTCGACGACGCGCAGAGAGCGGTCTTTGTCGGGATCGGGTACCGGCAAGTAATCGCCTTTCGCCGCATAGAAATCGCTGTCGTCTGCCCAGCGCACGGGCAGAACGGGCTTGCCCCACAGATGCGAGCCGGCGATCAGCCGTAAAGTCGCGTCCTTCACCGGATCCACGGGGATCCAGAAACTGACGGTCTGGTTGCCCTCGACGAAATAATAGGGGCTGTCCTGATGCCAGGGCGTCGGTTTGGCGGTGCCGGGCTCCTTGACCAGTACGTGGTCGTGGAAGAATTGCGCCGAGGAAGAGCCCATCGCGATGGCCGCGGTCTCTGCCGCCGGCGATGACTCGATGATCTCGCGAAATTCGGGGATGCGTTCCCAGTTGCAATAATCGTCGAAGAAGCGCCCGGGCTCGCCGGCCTTGGTGCTTTCCATCGCCATCGGGCCGGGTTCGCGCATATTGCGCTCGATACCGGCCTCGATCACCGGCACCCAATCCTTGAACACACCGCGCAGGCAGACCGCGCCGTCGCGCTTGAAAGCTTCCACTTCTGCAGGAGTCACCGGGTCTTCTCCTTGATGAAATCGACGAAGGCGCGCAATCCGGCCGGCATCAGCCGGCGCTCGGGATAATAGAGAAAGGGGCCGGGGAAATACGGGCACCAATCCTCGAGAACCGTCTCCAGCCTGCCCGCATCGATATCCGCCTGGCAATATTCCTCGAATGTCCCGCTCAGACCCAGCCCGGCCCGCGCCGCCGCCATGCGAAGCTCGGGATCGTTGGTCAAAAGCCGGTTGTCGGGCGAGAAAGTGGCGACGACCCCGTCCTTTTCGAATTCCCAGCGCAGCGTATTGCCGCGCGGGAACAGATGGTTGAAGCAGGGATGGTCGGCGAGCTCGTCGGGTGTGCGCGGCCGTCCGTGGCGGGCGAAATAATCGGGCGAGCCGACGATGCAGAAACGCTGAGGCGCCCCCAAGGAGACGGCGATCATGTCCTGTTGGAGGCTTTCGCCATATCGCACGCCGGCATCGAAACCGGCGGCCACGATGTCGATGAACCCTTCATCGACGATCACCTCGACCCGGAGATCCGGGTGAAGGCCCATGAACTCCACCAGCAAGGGTGCGAGGCGAAGCTGCAGGGCCGGGCTCGGCCCGTTGATGCGCATCGACCCCGTCACCCGCCCCTCGTCGCCCCCCAATTCGTCCAGTGCCGCGCCGATATCGGACAAGGCCGGCGAGATGCGGTCCAGCAGATGGCGGCCCGCCTCGGTCAGGGCGACGCTGCGCGTGGTGCGGTTGAACAGACGGGCACCCAGGCGATGTTCGAGATCGCGCACCCGCTCGCTGAGCGCCGGCGCCGACATGCCGAGCTCGATGGCGGCGCGGCGGAAATTGAGATGCCGGGCGACGGCGGCGAATAGCTGAAGGCCGGAAAGGTCGGGGCGCATCGTCCGGATCATAGTCAAATTGCTTCAATCACCCAAGGTGGAGCTTTGCTATGCTGACCTCCCTTCCCATGCGATCGGACGTTTCATGACCCCTTTGTCCCGCCGCGATTTCCTCAGCCTCGCCGCAGCTTACGGCGCCACCGCCTCGCTTGCCGCCCGCGCGGCGCCCTCGAAGATCGCCTGGACAGAACGGCGCGATCTTTTCCCGGAAGGCGTCGCTTCAGGCGATCCCGATGCGAACAGCGTCATGCTCTGGACGCGCCGTCCGCAGGGCAAGCGTCTCACCGTCGAAATCGCCGAGGACAAAGAATTCCAGCATGTCGTCGCCAGCACCGCCTGCCCCATTTCGGCCGAGGGCGACTGGATCGCCCGCGTTCTGGTCGGCAAGCTGAAGCCGGCCTCGGAATATTGGTACCGCTTCACCGACGAGCAGGGAAATGGCAGCCGGATCGGCCGCACGCTCACCGCTCCGGCCGACGACGATCCGCGGCCCGTCCGCTTCACCTTCGTCTCCTGCCAGAACATCAATTACGGCGAACAGCATGCCTTTCGCCGCATGATCCACGACGATGAACAGGCGCCGGCGGATAAGAAGCTCGGCTTCGTGCTGCATCTGGGCGATTTCATCTATGAGCTGGTCTGGTATCCGGAAGACCGGCCGCAGGGCATGTATGGACGGCGCATCCGCGACATTCTGCGCTATCCGAATGGCGAGAAGATCGCCGATTTCCACATCCCGACCGATGTCGGCGACTATCGACTGATCTATGCCACCTATCTGCATGATCCCGACATTCAGGATGCCCGCGCCCGCTGGCCCTTCGTCACCATGTGGGACAATCACGAATTCAGCTGGCTGGGCTGGCAGGGCATCCAGAAATTCGATGGCGAGAACCGCCCGGCTCAGACCCGCAAGGTCGCCGCCAATCAGGCCTGGTTCGAATATCATCCGACGCGGGTCAGACAGCCGTCCGGACGCCTCGACGGATTCCAGCCGCCCAAGGTCGAGAACGCCGCCGTCACCCGCTTCGACGATCACGGTCTCGGCCAGGAGCCCAATAATCTCACCGCCATCAACAGCCTTATCGGCTATCGCGCTTTGCGCTGGGGCCGCCATGTCGAGCTGATCATCACGGACCAGCACAGCTATCGATCGGCGGATCCGACCGACCGCCCGGAGGCCAAGGCATTCGAGAGCGACGATTTCCCCGAACTGATGTCCGAGGATGCCCTGCGCAAGCTCGATGCCGGCCAGCTTTGGGAAGGCGGCACGCCGCAGACCGTCCTGGGGGCGACCCAGAAGGCCTGGTTCCTCGACAGGCTCAAGCGGTCGCACGCCACCTGGAAGGTCTGGGGCAACACCGCCGGCACACTCGACATGCGCGCCGATCCGCAAAATTTGCCAAAGGGTCTCGGCAAGCCCTGGTCCGGCGGCTATGCCGGCTTCGGCGGCGGCGATCCCAGCACGGCCTTTCTCGAACGGGCCGAGATCTATGATTTCGTGCGCGCCGAGAAAATCTCCGGCTTCGCCACCATCGCCGGCGACCGCCACAGCTTCTGGGCCGGCCTCGCCGCCAAGGATCTGCCGCCCGGCCGTTTCGAGCCGGTCGGCGTCGCCTTTATTACCGGCTCGATTTCCGCACCCGGCATGGTCGAAGCGCATGAGGCGCGCTTCCCGAAAGACCATCCGCTGCGGCCGGTCTATATCGCCGACCGCGCCGATCATACCGAGCCCACCGTCAATCTGACCCTGCGCCACGGCGTGAGGACCGCGCTCGACTATGCCGCCCACGGCGATCTCAAACAGGCCCTGGCCTTGTCCAATCCCGACAATGCGCCGCATCTGTCCTTCGTCGATATGGGCGGGCACGGCTATGCGATGGTCGAGGCCGAATCGGACGCTTTCGCCGTCGAGTTCGTCTGTATTCCCCGCCCCAAGGAGAAAATCGACGGCGCCGACGGCGGCCCGCTGCGCTATCGCGTCCGCCATACCGCCAAAATGTGGCGGCCGGGCGAGACGCCGGCGCTGGAGCAGAAGGTGATCGAAGGCGATATCGGCCTGTCCGCTTGAGCCACGGGAATGAAGGGCGCATCCTTTTCGGATGGATGATTTTCTGCCCCGGCGACGGATCAGCAGCGGCGTCGAGAAATTGCCGCGCGCCGGAGCCGTGCCGCGCCATCAGCATGTCGAGCCTTACGTCACCCTGGTGCTGGGCGGCGCCTATGAGCAGATGGCCTATGGCGGCCGGCTGGTTCTCGGAGAAGGCGCCCTGGTGGTGCAGCCCAGCTTCGATTGCCATTCCGATCGCATGATCAGCGACGGGCTGGTGCTGCTGCGCCTGCCCTGGCGGCGCGACATGTCCCTGGGCGGGGTGTATCGCGGCTGCGATCTCGATCCGATCCGGCGCGCTGCGGAACGCGATGTCGCCGAAGCGGTCGGACTGCTCGGCGAGCATCTGGCCACCCGCTCGCCGGAGCCGCCGGTCGCCCGTCAGTGGACAGATCGCTTGGCCGCCGAGCTGGTCGGCAATACCACGCTGTCCGTCGGCGATTGGGCCGAGTCCGCCGGACTGGCCCGCGAAACCGTGGCGCGCGGCTTCACGGCCGCTTATGGCGTCGGCCCCGCCCGTTTCCGCTTCGAAATCCGCGCCCGCCAGGCCTGGGCGGCCTGCGCCGCCGGGGCCGCAGAGCTTGCGGAAATCGCCCAGGATCTCGGCTTTTCCGACCAGCCTCACATGACCCGTGCGGTGAAATGGCTGACGGGGCGGACTCCCGCCGCCTGGCGGCGGGAAAAGGCTCTATCCACAGGCGTGGCAAGCGTGTAAATCTGAGCTTTATTCCCCCTTGGATCCATCGACCCTGAGCGTGCGCAGAGTCCTGACAGTGCTGATCTGCTGCCTGTTCTTCTCTCCGCTGGCGCGGGGCGAGCCGGCGGACGGCTGGGCAAAGCTGCGAACCACGATCGCCGCCAATTACACGCGCGATCAGGGCCTGCCCCATCCGGTCGTGATGGCGATCGCCCAGGATGCGCAAGGCTTGCTCTGGGTCGGCACGCAAGGGGGGCTGGCCCGCTTCGACGGCTATCGCTTCCGCTCCTATCTGCATCGCGACAATGATCCGACCAGCCTGCCGGGCGACGTCATCTATGCGCTGATCACCGACGTCAAGGGACGCCTGTGGCTTGGCACCTATACCGGCGAGGTCGCCTGGTATGACGGCAATATCGACGGCTTCCATACGGTCCCCGAACCGCCCGGCGTCGGCGCGCGCGGCGGCGTCACGGCGCTCGCCGCCGATCCCGCCGGCGGCGTGTGGGCGGCCAGCAGCAGCGGTCTCGACCATATCGAGACGGATGGCCATGTCATCCATTACAGCCATCATGACAGCGAGCCCGACAGCCTGCCCTCGGATCTGATCCGCAGCGTACGCGTCGGCAAGGACGGCTCGGTCTGGGTCGCCACCTATCGCGGGCTGGTCAGAAAGCGGCCCGGCGCCGAGGGCTTCGAGCCGATTCCGCTGGTCGGGCGGCAGGGCGGCGTGCTCGACGATCTGGTGATCGGTCTCTTGGAAGGCAGCGACGGCCATATGTGGTTCGTCACCTTCCAGAGCCAGGTCGGACGGATCGCCGACGAGCGGCCGGTGGCGCAAAGCCTCTATGATCTGAGCTCGCCCGATCTGGGCGGCCCCAGCAGTTACGGACTGATCGAGGGCCGCGAGGGCGAGCTGTGGGTGGCGCGCGTCTCGGGCGGCATCACCAAGCTCTCGATGGCGAGCGGCGCCACCCAGGAGATCCGCCACGAACCGACCGTCGCCGTCAGCCTGGCCGACGATTCGGTGCGCACTCTGTTCAAGGGCCGCAGCGGCGTCGTCTGGGCCGGCAGCAATCGCGGCCTGTCGATGATCAATCCGATCAGCCGGGCAGTGGACAGCATCATGCCCTCCTCCGCGCCCGGCCGGCTGTCCGATCCCAACGTGCTGAACCTGGCCGCGGTCGGCAATAAAGCCTGGATGGCCTTGAAGGATAAGGGACTGGCGATGCTCGACCCCGAGGCCGGGGTCGTGCTGCCGGTCGGCACCTCCGCCTCGCTGCCGCCCGGCAGCGTCCAGGCGCTGACCGCCCAGCCGGATGGCACTTTGTGGGTCGCCGCCGGCACCGGACGGGCGCTTTACCGCGTCGACTCCGCCACCGGCAAAGGGAGCCCGGTGGCGTTTCCCAATGGCGACACCAGCATCCTTTCCTCGCTTCTCTGGACCGACGACACGCTCTGGGTGGGCGCCGGACCGCTGCTGCGCTATACGCCCAAGGACGGCGACTGGCAGACTTATCGGCACAACAGCAGTCCGGGCAGCCTGACCGACGAGAGCGTCAGCGTCATGCTGCCCGACGGCAAGAAGGGCCTATGGGTCGGCACTCAGCGCGGCCTCGAACATCTCGATCTGGCGTCCGGCACCTTCACCCATACCGTACATGCCGATGCCGATCCCCAATCGCTGCCCGGCGATTTCGTCGCCGCCCTGCTGATCGACCGTAAGGGACGTCTTTGGGTCAGCACGCTCGGCACCGGCCTGGCGGTCACCGATCCCGCGGCCGGCCAGCCGCTGCGCTTCAAGCATATCGGCACCAGTGAGGGACTGCCCAACGCGACCGCCGACGGATTGCAGCAGGACGAACAGGGCCGCATCTGGGTCAGTACCGATGACGGGCTGGCGGTGATCGACCCCGACACGCTGGCGGTGCGCGCCCTGGGCCGCGAAGAAGGGGTGGCCATTCCGTCCTATTGGAACGATTCGAGCGCCAAGCTGGCCGACGGCACCTTGCTGTTCGGCGGCGTCGACGGCATCAGCGCGGTGCATCCCGACCAGCTGATCCATACACCCTTCAAACCGGCGGTGGTGGTCACCGACATCCGCATCGGCACCCGCGCGGTGCCGCCGGCCAAGGCGCTGAGGACCCTGGTGCTGGGGCCGCATGAGCGCAATCTCGAGGTCGAATTCGCCGCCCTCGATTATTCCGCCTCGAACAAGGTGCGCTATGCCTACCGGCTCATCGATTTCGACGAGGACTGGGTGCCGTCCGATCCCGCCCGGCGACTGGCCACCTATACCAACCTGCCGCCGGGCGATTATCGTCTGCAGCTGAGGGCCACCGACCGCGACGGCACCTGGCTGGATCCCGTCACCCTGACGGTGGTGGTCGAGCCGGCCTGGTGGCAGAGCTGGTGGTTCCAGCTGCTGGCCGGTCTGGCGGTGGCCGCCGCCATCTTTGGACTGGTGCAATTGCGCACCCGCTATCTGCTGGCGCGGCGCCGGCATCTCGAGGCCTTGGTCGCCAGCCAGACCAAGGATCTGCTGGAAGCCAACAAGCGTCTGCAGGAAATCGCCTCGCACGACTTCCTGACCGGGATCTATAACCGCCGCTATTTCTTCGAGCTGGCCACCACCGAATTGGAGCGTGCCCGCCGCTCCGGCCGTCCGGTCAGCCTGGTCATGGTCGATGTCGATCATTTCAAGAAGGTCAACGATACCTACGGCCATGGCGCCGGCGATGAAGTGCTGCGCGGTGTGGTCCGCTGCATCAAGGCGATGCTGCGCGAGGGCGATCTGTTCGCCCGCTATGGCGGCGAGGAAATGGTCGTGCTGATGCCGGAAACCGCCGCGGAGGCGGCACGGATCGTGGCCGAACGCCTGCGCCAGGCCGTCGCCGCCGAGATTTACAGCCTGCCCGAAGGCGAGATCGGCGTCACCGCCAGCTTCGGCCTCGCGACCACCGGCAATCCGCCGGAGTCGCTGGCCGATCTGCTCGACCGCGCCGACCATGCGCTTTATGCCGCCAAATCCTCGGGCCGCAACCGCGTCGAGGAAGCGCCTCAGGCGGCGTGAACAACGGCAGGGCTGACAGGCGTTACGCCGACGATCGAGACCCAGCCTGTATTGGCATCGGTGCCGAGGACAAAATTGTCGGTCATATACTGGCCCGAGAACGCCAGGTGAAGCACCGTTCCATTTTCCTGAATCGTCAATACGCCCGAACTGGCGCTGCCCGCATAGCTCAGCCCGGTCACGGCCGACTGCATCACCGATCCCAGAACGATTTCATCGCCAGCGGTGAAATGCTGGAAGCGGCCGGTCACCGATCCCGGATTGTCGAGAATGAAGGTGCCGGTGCCGTCGCTATAGGCCAGATTGACCGAAACCGACCCGGCCAGTTCCGCATTGGCCGTCGTGATTTCGGTCTGGCCAAAGCGGTTGACGGTGACGAATTCAGGCGCCAGCAGGATCATGCCCGCCCCGGTCACGCTGCCCGAGATCTTGCCCTCGCCGCCGCTGTTGGCGCCGATCAGGATCTGGCCGTCATCGATGATCCGCGTCGCCGAGAGCGAGGTGGTGGTTTCCGGAATCGCCCCCATCAGGCTGACCTTGCCGCCCGGGGTGACGTAGAGCGAAGCCGCGGTGAAATCTGCCAGGCCGATCAGCTTCAGGCTGCCCGCCACCGACAGCTGGCCGGCGGTGCTGTAGCTGGCGGCGTCGAGTTCGAGCGTGCCCGACGGCGTGATCAGGGTAAGAGTCTGCTGGATCGGCACATAGCGGTCCGTCGACGGATCGTAGGACGCGATGATGTCGGTACCCGCGCCGTCGAGAATGAGGGTGGCGGCGTCGTTGAAGACCAAGCCGCTGGTCTTGAGGTCCAGCGTCGCGTTGGATTGCGCCATGTAGGATCCGCCGGTCAGCACGCCGAAGCCGTAATTGGTAAAGCCCGAGGCGGTCGCGGTCTCGACGACGAAGGTAGCGCCGACCGCAGCCTCGAGAAGCCCGCTATTGCTGAGATAGGCCGCCTTCAAGGTCAGGGTCGTCTGATCGCTGAGGCCCGTCGCGTCGCCGCCGATGATGGTGCTGCCGTTATAGACCGGTCCCGCTACATCGATCTCGCCGACCCCGAACAGTCCGGTGGTGGTGGCGCCATTGCCGTTGACATGCAGCGACTGCGCCGACAGCCTGCCGCCATAGATCTGGATGCCGGCGTCTGAGCCGATCGTCAGGCTGCCGGCCGATTGCAGGCTGCCATAAAGCAACAGATTATTGGCCGCCAGATTGAACGAACCGATGGAAAAACTGTCGCTTTGTCCGATCTGAACGAAGTAGTTTTGCCCGACATCGTTAAAAAAAACTTGTGCATCCGAAGTATCGGGTATCGTCCCTTGTGCCCAGAGAGACGAATTGTCCCAGTCCACGAAATTGTCCGCGGACGAGACCGAAGAAAGCGTGAATATCGACATGAAGGGTTCCTCCCACCATTAGTTTCCTGTAAAAGACCAACGGCCTGGGAGGGAAAAGAAGACCTGGCCTAGATTTGTCACAAGAAGAGTCGGGGTAAACACGGCCGTGATCCAGCAAGTCCTTGACATTCCGAGGTTTGGCGCAAAGATCGGACGGACTTCAAGCTCGGTAGAGAGTCACGGATGATCGACGGCGTGCAAGCGGCGCATAGTTCCTGGCTCCTATGCCGGGCCGGGGCGCATTTATGCGCTCTGCCGCTCGGGCAGGTGATCGAGGTCATGCGCCTTTTGCCCTCCGAACCGCTGGCCGACGCCCCTCCCTTCCTCAAGGGTGTCGCCGTAATCCGCGGCGCGCCGGTCCCGCTGATCGATCTCGCCCGCCTGTTCGGTCAGAGCAAAACCCAAGCCTCGCGTATCGTCACGGTCCGCGTCGGCAACCGCGTCCTCGGGCTGCTGGTCGCCGAGGTGAGCGGCATCAAGCGCGATGAGGATGTCGGCGAGCGCGACCTGGTGCCGCTGCTGCGCCTGGCGGCGCAGGAATCGGTCGAAATGGTGGGCGCGCTGGATTCCGAGGCTCTGCTGTTCCTCGGTTCGCTGCGCGTCCTGGGCGAGAGCATGCCGGCATGAAGGATGCCTTCGTCGCCCCGCGCGAAGTCGAGCGGTTCCGCAGCGCCATCCTGCACAGCATCGGCCTGCAGTTCGACGACGCCAAGATGGCGATGCTCGACGAGGTGCTGCGCCGGCGCCTGACCAAGCTCCACAAGTTCGGCGACGTGTATCTGACCGAGCTCGAACGCAATCCCTCGCCGCAGGAATGCGCCGCCCTGGCCGGGGAATTGACCGTCACCGAGACCTATTTCTTCCGCAACCAGGATCAGTTCGATGCCCTCGTCGGCACCGTGCTGCCCGACCGGATGGCCCGCCATGGCACGCCCCGGCCGCTGCGGCTGCTGTCGGCGGGCTGCGCCTCGGGCGAGGAGGCCTATACCCTGGCCATCACGGTGTCGGAGAATATCCCCAACCCGGCCTGGACGCCCGCGATCCGCGCCATCGACCTCAATCCGATCGCCCTGGCCAAGGCGCGGCGCGGCCGTTATTCCGACTGGGCCCTGCGCGAGACGCCGGACGAGATCCGCCGCCGCTGGTTCGTTCCTGACGGCCGCGACATGCTGGTGAACGACGTGGCCCGCGCGCTGGTGACCTTCGAGGACGTCAATCTGGCCGACGCGAACGCCGATCAATGGCGGCCCAATTCCTATGACGTGGTCTTCTGCCGCAATGTTCTGATGTATTTTTCGCCCGAACAGCGCCGCGCCGCCATCGGCCGCATCGCCCAGTCGCTGATGCCCGGCGGCTATCTGTTCCTTGGCCATGCCGAGAGCCTGACCGGCCTGTCCGAGGCCTTCCATCTCTGCCATACCCACGACACCTTCTATTACCAGCGCAAGGGTGCCTCCGAGATCGCCGCGGCGCCGCCTAAACCCCTGGTGGCGCCGGGACCGAGGCGCGACCGGCCGACCCTGTTCGACTCCGCCTGGGCCGACACCATCCGCGCCGCCTCCGAGCGAGTCGCCGCCCTGCTGCCCGACAATCAGTCTCTGCCGCCGCTGCAGCGCGGCAACGATTTGGCCCCCGCGCTCGATCTCCTTCATCGCGAGCGTTTCGCCGAAGCGCTCGACTATATCGGCGGCCAGCCCGATACCGAGGACCCCTCCACCCTGCTGCTGCGCGCCGTGCTGCTGCATCAAAGCGGCAAGCGCGGCGAGGCCGAGGACATCTGCCACCGCCTTCTCACGCTCGACGATTTCTCGGCCGGCGCCCATTACGTGCTGGCGCTGTGCCGCGAGAATGCCGGCGACCTGGCCGCCAGCGCCGAGCATGACCGCACCGCCGCCTATCTCGATGCGAGCTTCGCCATGCCGCGCCTGCATCTCGGCCTCCTGGCCCGGCGCAGCGGCGATCGCGAGCAGGCCAAGCGCGAATTGAGCCAGGCGCTGCTGCTGCTCGAACATGAGGGTGCCTCGCGCCTGCTGCTGTTCGGCGGCGGCTTCAACCGTGAGGCCCTGATCGCGCTGTGCCGCTCCACCCTGATCGAATGCGGAGGCCGCCCCTGACCAAAACGCCGCAGATCTCGCGCCAGGCCGCCGCCCTTCGCCGCGCCTTCGACCGCAGCTTCGCCGAGCCCAACCGCCCGCCGCTGGCCAAGACCACCGATCTGCTGGCGATCCGTCTCGGCGGCGATCCCTGGGCGGTGCCGCTGGCCGACATCGCCGGGCTCCATTCCGGAAAGCGCATCACGCCGCTGCCCGGCGGGCCGTCGAGCCTGCTGGGCATCGCCGGATTCCGCGGCAATGTCGTCGCCGTCTATGATCTCCCGGCCCTGATCGGCCAGGCCCCGCTCGCCGCCCCGCGCTGGCTGCTGGTGGCGGCCGAACGCCGTGTTGCCTTCGCCTTCGGCGAGCTCGACGGCCATGTCCGGGTCGAAACCAAACAATTGCTGCCGCTCGGACCCGAAGGCGGCGCCGCCTGGGCGAAGGGCTTCGTCCTGACCGAAGAGCAGCATCGTCCGCTTTTGCACCTGCCCGCCCTGTTGGCCGGCATTGCCCAGAGATCCAAGACCCCGGAGGGAAGTGACCTATGATCAGCCGTTGGACCTTCGGCCGGCGCCTCGCCGCCGGCTTCGGCGTGGCCTGCCTCATCATGCTGTTGATCGGCTGGGCCAGCTATCGCAACACCGCCGAACTGATCGATACCGAGAACTGGGTCAATCACACCTATGAGGTGCGCGCCCGGCTGGCCGATCTGACGGCCGCCATCACCTCGGCGGAAAGTGCCGAGCGCGGTTATCTGATCACCGGCAACGACACTTATCTCGATCCCTTCAAGAAGGCCCTGGCCGACGTCAAATCCGACTTCGACGACATCCGCCGCCTCACGTCGGACAATCCCCGCCAGCAATCGCGACTGGGCCAGCTGTCGCCGCTGATCGAACAGCGTGTCGGCAGCCTGCGCGAGGCCATCGATACCCGCCGCGCCAGCGGCAGCGACGCGGCGGCACGCCAAGTCCAGCAGAATGGCGGCATCTCTTTGATGGAGAAGATCACCGCGCTGGTGAGCGATGTCGACGGCGAGGAAGCCGAGCTTCTCAAGAAGCGCACCGACGAGGCGCGCGACGCCACCGACACCACCACGGCGATGATCCGTTGGGGCGGTCTGGCCGGCATCGTGCTGGTCATCGTGATCGGCAGTGCCATCACCAATTCGCTGGGCCGCCAGATCGGCTCGGCGGTCAGCCATGTCGAAAGCTCCTCGGCCGAATTGCAGGCCGCCTCGAACCAGCAGGTATCCAGCGCCACCGAGCAATCGACGGCGATGAACGAGATCAGCACCACGATCAACGAATTGCTGGTCTCCTCGCGCCAGATCGCCGATTCCGCCCAGCGCGTCGCGGCCTCGGCCGAACAGACCGCTCAGGCGGCGCGCGGCGGCCAAGGCATGGTCGACCAGACGAACGACTCCATCGGCAGCATCCGGCGGCAGATGGATCAGATCGTCATCCACATGCTGGAACTCGGCAAGAAATCCCAAGAAATCGGCTCGGTGCTCGACATCGTCTCGGAATTGGCCGAACAGACCAATATTCTCGCCATCAATGCCACCATCGAGGCCGCGGGGGCCGGCGAGAACGGCAAGCGCTTTGCCGTGGTGGCCGATGAGATCCGCAAGCTGGCCGACCGCGTCGGCGGCTCGGCCAAGGAAGTCCGCACCCTGATCGACGAGGTGCGCGGCGCCGTCAATACCACGGTGATGGCCACCGAGACCGGCTCCAAGGCGGTCGATGCCGGTTCGCGCAACTTCCTCGATCTGTCCGCCGCTTTCCGCCAGATCGCCGGACTGGTCGGTTCGACCACAGAGGCGGCGCGCGAAATCGGACTGTCGACCAAGCAGCAGACCAGCGCCGTCGATCAGGTCAATGTCGCCATCGCCGATGTCGCTCAGGCGGCGCGCGAAACCGAGACCAGCGCCAACCAGACCTTGTCGACGGCCTCGCAGCTGTCGGGCCTGGCGCGCGATCTGATGCGCATCGTCCGTCCCGGTTCGATCGGCTGAGGCTGAATGGCGCGCGATCCCTATAAATATTTCCGCATCGAAGCCCGCGATCTGCTCGATCAGTTCGCCAAAGGGGTTCTCGATCTGGAAAAGGAGGGCGGCGGTGCCCTGGTTCAGCGTCTGCTGCGGGTTGCGCATACGCTGAAAGGGGCGGCGCGCGTCGTCAAGCAGACGGGGATCGCTGACCGCGCCCATGCCGTCGAGGATCTGCTGGTGCCGTGGCGCGACCGCGACGGGCCGCTGCCGCGCAATGAGATCGACGCGCTGCTGGACGAACTCGATCAGGCCGAAACCCATCTCAAGGCCCTGGCTCCCGCCGAGGAAGCCGCCACCCCCGCCGGAACCGGCACGGCGGCGGTCGCCGAAGAGCCGGTCCGCAGCGTGCGGGCCGAGATCGGCGAGGTCGACATCCTGCTGGATGGGTTGGCGGAATCGCATGCGCTGCTGTCCGGATTGCGCGGCGCGGGGGCCGCGATGGAACAGAGCCGCCATCTCTCCGATCTGCTGGTCGCCCAATTGGCGCCCCGGCCCGGCACGCCCCAGGCGGGACCGCAAAAGCAGCTTTTCACCCTCGCCGACGATCTGCGGCGCAAATTGTCCGGCATGGATACTCTGCTCGACCAGACCGTCGGCCAGATGGACCGCGAGCTCGGCCAGCTGCGCGACAATGCCGAACAATTGCGCCTGGCCGCCGCCGAAAGCCTGTTCACCGTCCTGGAACGAACCGCCCGCGATGGCGCGCGCCAGCTCGGCCGCCAGGTCGAGTTCGAAGGCGTGGGCGGCGATATCCGGCTCGACGCCCCGGTGGTCGAGACGATGCAGCGCGCTTTGGTGCAGATCGTCCGCAATTCGATCGCCCATGGCATCGAATCGCCGGACGAGCGCCGCCGAGTCGGCAAGCCGGAGAATGGCCGGATCCGCCTCAGCGTCGCGCGCACCGGCCGCATGGTGGTGTTCGAAGTTTCCGATGACGGGCGCGGCCTCGATTTCGATGCGATCCGCCGCGCCGCCAAGACCCCGCACGCCAGCGACGAGGACACTCTCGGTCTGCTGCTGCGCGGCGGAGTCAGCACCTCGGAGCGGGTGACCGAAGCGGCGGGACGCGGCGTCGGGCTCGACGTGGTGCGCGACGTCGCCCAGGCCTTGGGCGGCACGGTGAAGGTCAACAGCGAGAAAGGCCGCGGCACGGCTTTCGTGCTGACGGTGCCGCCGTCTCTGTCCGCCGTCGATGCGTTGCTGGTCGAGGCGGCGGGTGTCGCCGCCGGCATTCCGCTGGCCTCGGTGCGCCGCTGTTTGCGCCTCGAGCCGCCCGATTTCGCCGATACCGGCATCGGCCTCGCCATTTCCTATGCCGATACGGCGATTCCCTTCCTGCCGCTCGCCGATCTGCTGACATTGCCCCGCCCGCCCGGCGAGCTCCGCTGGACGGCGGTCACGATCGAAAGCCCGGGCGGCCTGGCCGCGATCGGCGTCGATCGCTTGCTGGGGACCACGCGCGTCGTGGTGCATCCCTTGCCGAGCGATGCTCCCGCCGACGAAATCGTCGCCGGCGCCTCGCTCGATGCCGAGGGCAATCCGCGGCTGATGCTCGATCCCGAGCGGCTGGTGGCCGCGGTCGGCCGCGCGGCCGGAAATCTGCCGGCCGAGACCAAACCCAAGCCGCCGATCCTGGTGGTCGACGATTCGCTGACCACGCAGATGCTGCAGCGGAGCATCCTGGAGTCGGCCGGCTATCAGGTCGATGTCGCCGGCTCGGCCGAGATCGGCCTCGAAATGGCCAAGGCCCGCGATTACGGCCTGTTCCTGGTCGATGTCGAGATGCCAGGCATGGACGGCTTCGGTTTCATCGAACGGATTCGCTCGGACCCGGTTCTTTATCGTGTGCCGGCCATTCTGGTGACGTCGCGCGCGGCGCCTGAGGATCTGGCACGCGGCCGCGAGGTCGGCGCGCAGGGCTATATGATAAAAAGCGCTTTCGACCAGCGGGAATTGCTGGCGATGATCAAGCGCCTGACGGAGTAGTCCAAGGAATGTCGCGTATCAAGGTGCTGATCGCCGAGGATTCTCTGACCGTGCGCAAGCATCTGGTCGAGATCGTCGACTCCGATCCCGAACTGGAATTGGTCGGCGAGGCGGCGGATGGCAAGGAAGCCATCGAGCTGGCGCGGCGCCATCGGCCGGACGTCATCTCGATGGATATGATGATGCCCTTGATGACGGGGCTGGCCGCCACCGAATATATCATGGCGCATTTCCCCACCCCGATCCTGGTGGTGTCGCTGTCGATCAATCGCGGCGAGCTGTTCCGCACCTATGACGCGCTGGCGGCGGGTGCCGTCGATGTCCTCGACAAATTCGCCGGCGACCCGGACAAGGAGGCAGAATGGGCGAAGAATTATGTCGCCACCCTCAAGCTGGTCTCGCGCATCGCCGTCATCACGCACCCTCGTGGCAGGCTGGCGCCGACGCGCGCGGCGGCGGCGAGCGTCGGTGATCCCCGGCCCGGCCAGAAATATTCCGTGGCGGCGATCGGCGCCTCGACCGGCGGCCCCGGCGCCATTCTCGATGTGCTGAACGGCCTGCCCGACAATTTCACTTTGCCGATCCTGTTCGTGCTGCATATCAGCGAGCCGTTCGGCACGGCCTTCGCCGATTGGCTGGACGGACAGACGCCGCGCCGCGTCTCCTACGCCAAGGAGGGCGAACTGGTCTCCGCCGCCGCCGGGAAGGTGGTGATGGCTCCGCCCGGCCAGCATCTGGGCGTGCGCGACGGCCGGCTGCGTCTCAGCCTCGAGGCGGAGCGCCATTCCTGCCGTCCCTCGGTCGATGTGCTGTTCGAATCGGTGGCGCGCGATTACGGCCCGGCCGCCTGCGCCTGCCTGCTGACCGGGATGGGGCGCGACGGCGCCGCCGGGCTTCTCAAGATCCGCCAGGCCGGCGGACTGACCATCGCGCAGGATGAGGCGAGTTCGGTGATCTATGGCATGCCGCGCGAAGCGGCGCTGCTGGGGGCGGCCACCCATGTGCTGCCGCTCTCCGAGGTCGGACCCTTTCTCGGCCGGGTAGCGCCGCCGGCGCAAGGTGCGCGCCGATGAACGCTTCGCCCCAGATTCTGATCGTCGACGATAGCCTGACGGTCCGCATGGCGTTGACCGAGACGCTGGAAGCGGCCGGTTTCGTCTGCGTTTCCTGCCCGGACGGCACCTCGGCGCGCAAAGCCTTGGCCGAGCAGAGTTTCCTGCTGGCCATTCTCGACGTGATGCTGCCCGACGATGACGGCGTCGAATTGCTGACCCTGATCCGCGAGACGCCGAGGACCAGCGGCATGGCGGTCATCCTGCTGTCGAACGAATCGGAGGTGCGCGACCGCATCCGGGGCCTGTCCGCCGGTGCCGACGATTATGTCGGCAAGCCTTATGACGCCGCCTATCTGGTCGGGCGTGCGCGGGACCATGTGCGCCGCCTGGGCGTGACCCCGCCGGCCGAGGCCGTGACCATCCTTTTGATCGATGACAGCCCGACCTTCCGCAATGCCATGCAGGATGTGCTGGAAGGCGACGGCTATCGCGTGCTGCCGGCCATTTCCGGCGAGGAAGGATTGCGCCTGGCTGCCGACGCCCGGCCCGCCGCGATCGTGGTCGACAGCTCCCTGCCCGGTATCGACGGCGCCACGGTGATCCGCCGCATTCGCCTCGACGCCGCCTTGCGCCAGACCCCCTGCCTGATGCTGACCGGTTCGGACGATGACGGAGCGGAGCTGCGGGCGCTCGATGCGGGGGCCGACACGTTCGTCCGCAAGGGCGAGGAAAGTGCCTTGATCCTCGCCCGCCTCAGGGCCGTGCTGCGCAGCGCCGGCGATCAGGAAACCCAGCGCGCCACCACCAGCCTCGAAGCGCCGAAGCGGATTCTGGCGGTCGACGACAGCCCGACCTATCTCAATGAGCTCGGCGAGATTCTGCGCGGACAGGGCTATGAGGTGCAGCTCGCCACCTCGGGCGCCGAGGCGCTGGATCTCTTGGCGGTCCAGCCGGCCGATTGCGTCCTGCTGGATCTCGTCATGCCCGGCCTCGACGGGCTCGAGACTTGCCGGCGCATCAAGGCCGCACCGGGCCTCAGAAACACGCCCGTCGTGATCGTGACCGCCATCGAGGACCGCCGCTCGATGATCGACGCGCTCGCCGCCGGTGCGGACGATTACCTGACCAAATCCTCCGACGGCGAGGTCTTGCGCGCCCGTACCCAAGCGCAGATCCGCCGCAAACAGCTTCAGGACGAAACCCGCATGCGTCGCGAAGAGCTGCTTCGCCGCGAGGTCGAAGCGGCCAACGAGCGTGAGCTGCGCGAAGCCGCCGAGGTCAGGGCCTCGATGGCGGCCGAACTGGAGCTCAAAAATCAGGAGCTCGAGGCCTTTTCCTATTCGGTGGCGCATGATCTGCGCGCCCCGTTGCGCTCGATCGACGGTTTCAGCGTCGCCCTGTTGGAAGATTACGGCGATCAGCTCGACGAAACCGCGCAAGGCTATCTTAGCCATCTGCGCAAATCCGCCACCCATATGGCCCGCCTGATCGACGATCTGCTCAGTCTGTCTCGGGTGACCAGCAGCGAGTTCATCCGCAGCGAGGTCAATCTGTCGGCCGTCGCCCGCGACGTGATCGAAAGGCTGCGCCAGAACGATCCCGATCGCCGGATCGAGATCGATATCCAGGACGGGCTGATGGTCCAGGGCGATTCCTCGCTGCTGACCATCGCGCTGGAGAATCTGCTGGGCAATGCCTGGAAATTTACCGGCAAGGCCGAGGCGCCGCGTATTTCCTTCAGCCGCGAATGGCGGGACGGCAAGGCGGTCTTCACCGTGCGCGACAATGGTGCCGGGTTCAGCATGGCCCAGGTCGGCAAGCTGTTCAACGTCTTCACCCGTCTGCATTCGGTGAAGGATTTCGACGGGACCGGCATCGGTCTGGCCACGGTGATGCGCGTCATAAGGCGCCATGGCGGCAAGATCTCGGCCGAAGGCAAGGTCGGCGAAGGCGCCGCATTCTCCTTCACGGTGGAGGCTTCATGATCGAGAAGCGCATTCTTCTGGTGGAAGATGACGGAGCGGACGCGGCCCTGATGCTGCGAACGCTCGAGGATTGCCAGCCGCCCAGCCAGACTACGCTTGTCCGCAACGGCGAGGACGCCTTCGAATATCTTCTGCAGAATGACGAGCATGGCCGCCGCCGACCGCCGCCCGATCTGATCCTCCTCGATTGGAATCTGCCGGGCCTCGGCGGCGCCGGCGTTCTGGAGCGCCTGCGCAGCGAACCGCGCACGCGTTGGCTGCCGGTGGTGGTGATCTCAGGCGCGGCCACGCGGGCCGGCCATTCCGACGCTTATCGCCTGGGCGCCAATTCCTTCGTGGTGAAAGCGGTCGAAGCCGAGCAGTTCGAAGAGGCGCTCGAACTGATCGTACGGTACTGGCTGGGTGTCAATCACCCCGCGCCCTGGGTCAATTAAGCCGGCTTTCGTTCCAGAGCCAGACGCAAAGCCAGCCCCGTCAGCACGCCGGCCATCAGCCAGCGCTGCACCCTCAGCCAAACCGGCCGGCCGGAGAACCAGGAAGCGACCGATCCCGCCGTCATCACGATGGCGAGATTGACGGAAAAGCTGATGGCGATCTGCACCAATCCCAGGGTCACGCCCTGGCCCAGCACGTTGCCGCGGGCCGGATCGATGAATTGCGGCAGCAGCG
>FTDB01002796.1_pt1 | contig 20991 bp, 18 predicted proteins | sample 1639741 | NCBI WGS metagenome assembly FTDB01 (sample SAMEA3914869, study PRJEB12502) | metagenome | biome: forest; material: soil | place: USA | collected 2012-03-12 | depth 0.1 m | reverse complement strand
GCGATGCCGGCCAGTTGGATGATCTCGCCGGCGTCGCCGCCGACCATGTGGCATCCCAGCACGACATCGCTGCCGGCATCGACCACCAGCTTCATGAACACCCGGCTTTCGCCACCATGAAACGCTGTCTTCATCTGGCGGAACTTCGTTGAATAGATATCGTATTTCAGGCCCAGTTCCTTCGCCCGGTCCTCGGTCAGGCCGACCGTACCGATCTGCGGCTGCGAAAAAACGGCGGTCGGCACATTGTCGTGGTCGTAGGCCTGGGGATTGCCCTTGAACGCCGTTTCGACGAAGGCGATGGCCTCGCGGATAGCCACTGGCGTCAGGTTGAGCCGGTTGGTGACGTCGCCGATGGCGAAGATGTGCGGCACGGAGGTGCGCGAAAAGGCGTCGACCGGCACGGCGCCGTGCATGTCGGGCGTGATGCCGACGGCGGCCAGGTTCAGGGCCTCGGTCTTGGGCTTGCGGCCGGAGGCGTAGAGCACCTCCTCGGCGTTATAGGTCGAGCCGTCATTGAGCGTGATGATCTTGCCGCCGTCCTGGCCGAGCGCGAGATGGACCGGATCGAGATGGGTCATGATCTTGATGCCGCGCATTTTCATCTCGGCGGTCAGGTGGTCGCGCACTTCGTCATCGAAGCCGCGCAGGATCTTTTCGCCGCGATAGAACAGGGTGACGTCGACGCCGAGGCCCTGCAGGATGCCGGCGAATTCGACGGCGATATAGCCGCCGCCGACGATGGCGATCGATTTCGGCAGCTTCGGGAGATTGAAAATCTCGTTCGAGGTCAGGCCGTATTCGGTAACGCCCGGGCAATGCTGCGGCAGGAACGGCCAGCCGCCGGTGGCGATCAGGATGGTTTGGGCTGTGATTTCGCGAACCGCGCCGTCCTTCGCGGTCACGACCAGGGTGTGCGCATCCTTGAAGGCGGCGTGGCCGGCCAGGATATGCGCACCGGCGCGGGTCAGGTTGGTGGCGTAAATGCCCGACAGGCGGGTCAGTTCGGCGTCGTTCCTGTTGCGGAAGGTATCCCAGTCGAAGGCGCCCGAGTGCGCGTCCCAGCCGAAGCCGCGGGCGGTTTCGATCTGTTCCGGAACTTCGGAAGCATAGACCATGAACTTCTTCGGCACGCAGCCGCGCAGCACGCAGGTGCCGCCGGGACGGTCCTCCTCGGCGACGGCGACCTTCAGCCCCATATTGGCGGCCAGCCGCGCCGCCCGCACACCGCCGGAACCGGCGCCGATGACAAACAGATCGTAGTCGTAGTCAGACATCTTGCGCCGCCTTTACGGGTAAATCTCTTTTATACCTGCGTCCGTTCCGATCAGCGCCACCTCGGCCAGATCGAGGAACAGGCCGTGCTCGACCACGCCCGTGACCGATTTCAGCTCGCGCCCCAACGCATTCGGATCGTGGATCGCCCCGCACGCCACGTCAAAGATAAGGTTGCCGCCGTCGGTTATCCATGGCTGGTCGTTACGTTTCCGCAAAACCGGAACCTTGGCGATGTCGAACTCGGCCAGCACGTCACAGATGCGGTTGACCGTGCCTTTGTAAGCAAACGGTTCGACCTCGATCGGCAGCGGGAACTTGCCGAGCGTCGCGACATGCTTGGCGGCATCGGCGATGACGACGCAGGTTTTCGCCTGCTCCCAGATCAGCTTTTCGCGCAACAGCGCACCGCCGCCGCCCTTGATCAGGGCCAGGCCCTCGCCGATCTCGTCGGCACCATCGACCACGACATCGAGTTGGCCGACATCGTTGACGTCGCGAATGGTCAGGCCCAGGCTTTCGGCCAGGTGCGTGGTTTGCACGGACGTCGAAACCAGAGTCAGTTTGAGACCGGAGGTGGCGAGCGCTTTCACGAACCACGCCGCGGTGGAACCGGTGCCGAGACCGACCTTCATGCCGGCCTTGATATAAGAAAGAGCGGCCTCGCCGGCAGCCTGTTTCTGCGCGTCGCTCACTTTTTGGCCGCCTTTTCCGCCGCCTTCTTCTCGCGGAAGGCGGCCGCCCAGCTGTCTTTCTGCATCTGGGGCGCACGGGACAGGGCCAGCGAGTCCGGCGCCACATCCTTCGTAATGACCGAGCCCGAGCCGGTCATGGCGCCGTGGCCTATGGTCACCGGCGCCACCAGCGACGAATTGGAGCCGATGAAGGCGCGTTCGCCCACCACCGTCTGGTGCTTGAGGAAGCCGTCGTAATTGCAGAAGATGGTGCCGGCGCCGATATTGGCTCCCGCTCCCACGCTGCCGTCGCCGAGATAGCTGAGGTGGTTGGCCTTGGCGCCCTCGCCGACCGCCACGTTCTTGACCTCGACGAAATTGCCGATATGCGCGTCCTTGCCGATATCGGCGCCCGGGCGCAGGCGGGCATAGGGACCGATCAAAGCACCTTCGCCGACCTTCGCCCCTTCGAGATGCGAAAACGCCCGGATGACCGCGCCTGACGCCACGGTCACGCCCTCGGCGAAGACGACGTTCGGCTCGATGGTGGCGCCGGCGGCGACCTGGGTATCCCAAGCGAAGAAGACCGTTTCCGGCGCCGGCATATGGACTCCGCCGTCCATCATGCGGATGCGAACGCCATTTTGCCACACGCGCTCGATGCCGGCCAGTTCGGCCTGGCTGTTGGCGCCCATGACATCGCTTTCCAGCGCCATGGTGGCGCGCGGTTGCAGGCCGCGGCCGCGCGCGATGGCGACGATATCGGTCAGGTAGTATTCATGCTTGGAGTTTTCGTTCCTGACGTCATCGAGCAGCGAGAACAGCCGCGCCCGGTCGCAGGCGACGACGCCGGAATTGCAGGCGCGGATGGCCAGTTGCTCCTTGCTGGCCTCGCGCGCCTCGACGATTTCGCTGAGACGGTCGCCGTCCAGGATCAGGCGGCCGTAAGCGCCGGGGTCGTGGGCTTCGAAGCCGAGCACGGCCAGGTCGGCGCGTTCGGCCAGTTCGAACACCGGCTCCAGCACCCGCGCCGACATCAGCGGCGTGTCGGCATAGGTGACGATGACCGTGCCGTCGAAATCGGCCAGGGCCTGGCGCGCCTGGTTGACGGCGTGGCCGGTGCCCTGGGGCGGATCCTGGGTCGCGATATTGGCGGCGCCGACGCGCTTTTCCGCCGCCTTGCGCACCTCAGGACTATGGTTGCCGACGACCACGATCACCCGCCCGCAGCCGGCTTCGTGGGCGGCATCGATGGCACGGTCGAGCATGGTGCGCCCGCCGACCCGGTGCAGCACCTTGGGCAAAGGTGACTTCATACGCGTCCCCTGGCCGGCGGCGAGGATCACGGCGGCGCGACCGTCGTGGGCGTGATTTTGCATGGGACGCGACTCTTTCATGGCCCGGTTTGATTGCTTTTGCGGTCGATTTAGCCCAAAGCCAAGGCAAAACAAAGAGGCGCTTATGGATTTACGTGGTTATGTGCTGGCCTTCGATCTCGACGGCACCCTGGTCGATACCGCGCCGGATATCATCGGCGCCTTGAATGTCGTACTGCACGAGGAAGGCATCACCCCCTACCACCTCGATGCCGCCCGGCCGCTGATCGGGCGCGGCGCCATGGAACTGATGCGGCGCGGCTTCGCGCTGGCCGGCCATCCGCTGGCGCCGGAGCAGGAAAAGCCGCTGCTGGACCGCATGCTGGCGGAATACGAGGCCCATATCGATGTCTACAGCCGCCCGTTCGAGGGGATGGCCGACGCGCTCGACGTGCTCAAAGCGGCCGGCGCGCGCTTCGCCGTCTGCACCAACAAGCACACCTACCTGGCGGTGGAATTGCTGAAAAGACTTGGGATTTATGACCGTTTCGGCAGCGTGCGCGGATCGGATTCCGGCCCGCCGAAAAAGCCGGATGCGGCGCACCTTCGCGCCTGCGTCGAGGACATGGGCGGGGATATGAGCAAATGCCTGATGATCGGCGATTCCGAGACGGATTTGCTCACTGCGCGCAATGCCGGCGTGCCGGCGATCCTGTTCAGCTTCGGCTATTCCGACCGGCCGATCACCGAACTGACGCCGGATGTGCTGTTGGACCGGTTTGCCGATTTGCCGGCGGCGGTGGAGAGGTTGATAAAATAGGCAAAGCCCCTTGCGCCGCCGCATGGCTCGCGCTAATAGCCTGCCTCCCTGCTTTGGATGGACGCGTAGCTCAGCGGGAGAGCATTCGCTTCACACGCGAAGGGTCACAGGTTCAATCCCTGTCGCGTCCACCATTTCCTTTCCAGCTAGTGCCAACGTGTCAAAAACCCTGAAGGGCATTGACTTTGCGGCGGTTCTATAGCCTGAAATTCTGGAGTAGGACACCCGACCGGGAAAAGCCAGTTTCAGAAGCGTTCTTTTGTCCTCAAAACTGTCAGAAACCCATAATTTTGAAGGATTTGCGAGAAAGTCCATAGCGGTTCTATAGGCTTGGTCAAAGCTTCTGCGAGGCTTGCCGAACACGTCAAGCTTTTCACGGATTCCGACCTTCTCATTTTCGATTAGGCGAAGCCGATTCTGGAAACGGGTCAGCATGTCATAGCTGGTCGTCGCCAATGACAGATCGACCAGTTTATCGGCCTGGGCTTCCAGTCGGGACAGATCATCCTTCAGAGCTTTAACGCCATCCTGGACGCCAGTTACTCGGTCATCCCATAGGCGACGCATCACGGTGTAAAGCGCATGGAACAACTCTTTTGTAGGTTTCAACCCGTCCAGGACGTGTTCAAACTCACCTTGAATTTTCTCTCGCTTGATGGACTTCCCGTAGCTTTCACAAGAACGAGTCTGGCAGTTGTAATATGGATAGTAGGTGTTACGGCCTTTAGTCCATCCTGCCCGCAACGGCTGGTCACAGTCGGCGCAACAGACAAACCCGCGTAAAGGGAAATCTTCGTTGAAATCCTTCCGCGCGGGTGTATGGCTCCTAACGAGAAGTCGGCGCTGTATTTTCTCGAAAGTCTGGTAGGAAATTAGCGGCTGATGCTTGGCCGGTGTGCGCGGCACATTCCAATTCGGTGACTCAATATACCCCGCATAGGTAACGCGCGTGAGGAGTTGATAGACACGCTGCTGATGGACTTCGCCTTTTCTGTCCTTGGGGTAAGCAGGCTGTGACTGCAAGAATCGTTGCACCTCCGCTTGTGAAGCGAAACGGCCTGACGCATACCCTTCAAGCGCTTCCCTCACGATTGAGGCAACAGGTTCGTCGGGAACAAGATATTTGCTCTTTTTCGCCGCGCCTTCGTATTTGTAACCGACTGGTACGGAAAAAACCGAATATCCACGCAGGAGGCGACCTCGCATCCTGTGAATGACTTGTTCGCTATTATGCAGGCGCGTAAATTCAGCGTTTAGCGACGCCATGCCCTCGAAAAACTTGTCATAGCTGGTCGATCCAAACTTGAATGATGGACAGCCGTCGGCAAGTCAAGGAAATAACCTCGCTTCTCGCTGACGGTCACGCCGTCAAATCCTTGGCGCACCGCTACGGCGTGGATCAATCAACAATCTTTCGCTCGAAACGGCGAGCCGCTTAAAGCCCGAAATCGAAGACATTCCCTCTGTGAAAAGCGTTGACCGTTTCGCGGTCCAGGAAATCGTATTCTCGATCTGCCACTTGTGTCGGAAAACGCCTTTTCAGCGGACTATAGGTTTCACCAATAATTGGCTCACGCACTCCGCGAAATTGGTGCGCTGTTAGATCATAAATATTGCCGTCAAGTTCGACCCAATAATGGCTCTCATAGCGGTTACGCTTTGTTCCCTTAACGATGACAGCGCGATCGATGCCGTATTTTTCTTCCAGCAAGAATTTAAACAGCAGTGACGTACCTTGGCAGCTATTCATCGGGAAAGAGTAGGAAAACGGAAACTTGAATATTTCCGCCTTCCTATTGTTGTCGAGAAAGGTGACCAGCCGACACGCTGATTGATCGATGTCAGCTTTTACGACCTGCCGACCTTTCGCAAGAAGCGTCTCAAAATATCCTGCGTCGTATTCGTATTGTGTCATTGCTCCAACTGCTCGACGTGTTTTGCGGCATCCGACTTTGACATCTTTACCGCCCCCTGTCTTGTCTAAGGTCGCGATACTTGCCACCACGTTGCGGATCAATCGTCTTGGTGACGGCGCGCGTCATGGCTCGCTGGATCGAGCGCAGGCGCATATTCTGGCGATGGTCGACCAGATGAGCGGCTGCGCGGCGGAGATGGTTTTCCGCGCCCCGTATGTACCCAGGATGAACCGTCCGCCGGTTCAATGCCGTCAGTGTTTCGGCGCTGAACTCGACCAACCCTGCGCGGATTGGATGCCGTCAGAACTATCGCGTCCTGAACCACTCGCGGGTCTTGGAGAACTTCTTCTCCACCCGCGCCGAATCATGAATGAGCGAAGCTCGCTCAACCTGCGAACACATATGATTGCGGTATAAACTTGCCCGAACTATAGCGGTGTCATGCTAAGGTGAGACTATGTATAAATCCGACGTCACAATCCATCGCAATTTCGGGCCGATTTTCCAGTCGTATAAGGACGATGTGTTTTCGCTGAACGAGGTCCGGGCGGCAATCATCGCCTTTAACAAGGTCGATATTTTTGACCCGCCTGACGCACTTATCGACTACGTTGACACCGTGTTGCCCGAAGTCCGGTCTGGACACGTCACGATAGACTTTGCTCTGGCCGGATTGTGCGACGTGCTGGCTGCCATATCCAACAACACGCCGAACCAGCAAAGTTTTTAGCACACTTAACGAAGGCTTATGGCTCCGCCCTCGGCGCACTTCGGAATGCCTTCCGCCCGTCTTCATCCACTTCGTTCCTTGCAGACGGTTCCCCGCGAAGGCATCGCCTCCGTTTGCACACCCGCAGTTCGCCACGAGGCAAGGGTTGCAGGATGCAACCCGAGCAAAATTTAGTAAACTATATGTTGTGGCTGATTCTCATATGATTTCGGATCGCATTCTTAAAATGAGGGACTTTGCCTTCGACAATGACCACTGTAAAAATTTCAGAGCCGATTAAACCTGACGGATACAGGCAGCATATCTATTGTGAGTGCGGCAATCATCTCGACCTCATATTTGGTGATTTCGAGCAATGGATTGGATTCGTATCCGTAAAAATTATCGGACTTCCGACTTTGCACTGTGACAAATGTGGAAAAGATTTTCTCCCTGACAGATCACGGGGTTTTATATCTTATCTTTTGGATGAATCTAAGGAAAAGAAAACTATAAACGTATCGGCGAAGAGGAAGAAGCTTCAAACCAAGTATGATTTAACAAGCGTACCATTTATCTACGATCCCGACGATTACGAATACATACCAGGTCTGTCGCGGCCTTGGGATTCGGGTTTTTTAACACCTGTCTTTTTTAATAAGCATGTTCTATTGAAATATGACGCATCGCCAGACTACAGGGTTCATTTCGCATCAACAACCTACGGTCAGATTATACGCGAGGATGGATTTTATATATCATTCGGCATTAACAAGAACGACAAAGTCGTTATGTGGCTTGGTGATATCGCTCAATTGCCGGAACCAGAGCAATACTACTTGAGGTCTGAAAACGTCACGTCCGACCATTCAATTGGTAGTGAATTTTACGACGGACAAATTGAAGTTAAGTTCACTGATTTGACTGCTAAAGATACTCTTTTTAAGTTGCGTTCAGATTTTTTGGAATCTGTTTTTGAAAAAACTGGAAAGAAAATTGCCCATCTCGATGATGAGGTTTTGAATTTGGTAAGTACTTTTAACCCGCCCGTTATTGATACTGGTAAGGAGCGACGTCATATCGCTGATACATTGAACAAAATATATATTGAGTCTTTTGATAATAAGGCTCTTGGCGCCATACTTGTAAATATGGGAGGCGACCCAAAGGAACTGGGGACAATTAAGCGCCTTCAAATGCTCATAGAGCGATTTTCATCGAAGAATGAAGCCTTTTCGCTAATGTCTCCATTTTATATTCTGTATGATTTGCGCGTCGCATATTCTCATCTCTCATCTGGAGAAAGAGAAGTTCAAATCTTAAAGACTGTTACCGATCGCCTTAACATTCCGGAAGAGGCATCACTTTTGGAAATTTACGATGAGATTACAGCGGGCTTGTCGTCTTCCTTCGACAAAATGCGCAATCATATTAAAAATTCTAGCCCTTCCCCCTCCTAACATTTTACCCCAATTCCAGCCCACGATCTTTTGCCCGTGGGGTATCACGTTTGGATTGGCTTTGATCCATGTTTCGATATTTGGCCGCATCCTTATAAAGAGCCAACACCTGCCGGGCGGCACGCTCGCGCTCAATCATGATACTGCGCTGTAACGTCTGCCGTTCAGCCATCTGATCTGTAACAAGCATCTGGCGCTGTTCCCGGTCGCGTTGCAGACAGAAGAAGGCTTCCATTTCGTTCCGGGCTTTCATGGTGGCATGTTCGCCCGTCACCCGGTCCCAAAGACCTTTCCATCCATGCCGGATACGATTGGCGCGTTCCGATACTTCGCGCCGGTGACGTTCAGCCTGTCCCTGATCGAGCTTTTGCCGCTCAAGCTGGTGGCGGGATTTCATGTCCTGGCGCCTTTGCGCGAGCGGTTTCATCTGATTGGCGGCGATGCGCCTGGCCTCTTTAATATGGGATTGCAGGCGCGGGGTCAGTGTCTGGCTTATATGCGCCAAGGTGTCATCGACAGACCGTAAGCCGTCTGGCTTGCCGAGTTTTGCCACCACGTCCGAACTATGCTTGCCGACCATACGCGACAGGGCGAAGACTTCCCCTTCATGTGTCGTCACGACATGCGCGCGGCGGTCGCCGCGTGCGAGGAACAACCCGCGCTCTTCCAGCGCCTTCTCAAAGGCTTGCAGACCATCAGAAACAGCCCAGCACTCCTGTATGGTCGCCTTAATTGCCTTCGCGTTCAGCCCAACACGTTTGGCCTGTTGCCATTCCTCCAGGGTAAAATTACGCGGATCACGAAGCGTCGAATCCATAAACCCGCGCGGCATTTGCCAGCCGTTTTCAAGGTATAGCTGTTTGGATACCTCGCGCAGTTTCAGCTTGAAGTGGGGAAGATCAATCGCCGTCATGGTGTCGGCGTTAATCCGCGACCACGCGCAATGCGCATGACGACGGCCTTCCTTTTCGTGGAATACGACTATGCGTGGCTGGCCTGTCAGGCCGAGCTTTTCCTCGATAGCTTCTATGGCCTTTTCAAAGACATCCACACGGACGTTTTCTGTCGCAGGCGGGCTAAGGCTTAGGGAAAACAAATGCTGCTTGCAGCGCGTCCCCATTGTCACAGCCTGGGCTTCCTTCATGGCCTCCATGACATCGCCCGATACAAAGCCCCTGACTTCGTGAATCTCTACATGCTCATTATCTTGGGCGTTGAGCAGATGACGGCCCAGCGCCATTGCGCCGCCGCGTTTTGAAGCTTCGAGGATCACGTGCCCTCCGAAGCCTTGGCGCAGGAGGGTGATATTTCCGCCAGTCCCAATGCCTGAACCAGCAGGCGGCGCATGTCGGAGATTTCTTGTGCCGCCCATACCAGCGCAGCTTCGGTTTCCGGGGTAACAGGCAGGGTTCCGAGATTGGCTTGTTTCGCTAATTGGTTCATGTTGGACGATAGGCGCGTATTGCCAAGCTTCGCCAGAAGCAGAGCATAAGCCGCGTGATCCTTGATAGGTTTGCGCCGGATGGTACGGGGTAAGGGCAGATCGTTGCCGAAGGCGCGTTCGAGAATGAACGGACCCAAAGGCAAATCGCCCGCCATCTCCACCAGGGCGTCATACACATCACAGGCCATGCGCAGCGTGAACGTGCGGGTCGACTTACCTTTCTGTGATGTGCGTGGTGTCGTCATATGCAATGGCCATAGCCCAACGATCCCGCATCCTTGGGGGGATGCAGGGCGCTAGGGCTGATTAAGGTTGTTGGGGAAATGGAAAAAGGGCGGCACCGCTGCCGCCCTTAAATCAGCTCATGTCAAAGCTGGGTGACCGTGGCTTAGGCTTAGCGATTCTACCCGTCTGTTTGTTTTTACGTCTTCGATCCAGCATGTCGTCGTCAAGCTCGGGTGCGGCGGTTTCGTCGGGATTAGGGCTGGGCGACATATTTTCTAGGATGTGGTTCCAGTTTTCGAGAGTGTCAAAAAGCTCCTCAATCTGGTTCGCTGAAAATCCTTCTATGTCCACCATTTCCCTCCGAATTTACGGCAGTTTGCGCGGCTCGACGCCTTCATTGGTCATCACCACCGGCTTGATCGTGCCGTCGGCGTTGAAATAGAGATGCTCAATCGCCAGTTCGCGATGGTTGCCGTCTGTCTCGGTCAGGGGCCGGCGGTGATAGACGATGTACCAGTCGTCGGTGCCGGGGATATTCAGCACGCTATGGTGGCCGGCGCCGCGGGCGATGGTGTTGTCCTGTTGCAGGATGGTGCCTTCGCGGGTGAACGGTCCGAACGGCGTGTCGCCCATCGCGTAAGCCACCCTGTAATCCGGCCCGGTCCAGTCGCCTTCCGACCACATCAGGTAATATTTGCCGTCGCGCCTGGCCATGAAAGGTCCCTCGACATAGGTCGGGCTGGGCGTGATGTCCTTGTACATCGTGCCGTCGGGAAACGGCACGAGGCTCAGCAGGTCGCTGCTCAGGTGCACGACATTGCAGTGGCCCCAGCCGCCGTAATACATGTACCACTGGCCGTCGCCGTCGCGGAAGACCATCTGGTCGATCGGCTGGGCGCCGTTATGGATGCCGCCGATCAGGGGCCGGCCCAAAGCGTCCCTGAACGGACCGCCAGGCGTGTCGCTGACCGCCACACCGATGCCGCCAAGCTCGTTTTCATGGACATCGTTGGCGCCGAAGAAAAGGTAGTACTTGCCGTCCTTCTCGACCGCCGACGGTGCCCACAGCGCATAGGCCGCCCACGACACGTGTTCGACATCGAGAACGCGCTTATGTTTCGTCCAATGGACCAGATCGTCCGACGAGAAGGCGTCCATGAAGGTCTGCTTCAGGAACGGCGCCCAGATCCTGGGCTGGGCGCGGTGCCAGGCCTGGCCGGCGGTGAAGGTTTCCGGTGTTGCGGCCGTGTTGTCGTCGGCCGACCAGGTCGGGTAGATCCAGTACTGGTGCTTGAAGATGCGGATTTCCGGATCGGCGTACGAACCGGGCACGATCGGATTACCGGCCCACGCCGGCGCGGCCAGCCCCAAAAAGGCCAGCGTGGCCAAAATCAGTGCGCGCATGCTCAATCCTTCATCACCAGGCAGGCCTTGAGCGCCAGGCCCATGGCAGCGGCGAACGGCGTCGATTCCGCCCATTCGGTTTTCGCCCACAACGCTTCAAGTTCGGGCACGGTATGGCGGCCGTCGAGCATTTCGAGAAAGGCGCGCGGGCCGGGTTCATCGATGCGGCGCAGGTGCTGGTCGAGCGAGCAGACCTGGGTTTCGCCGTCCGCCAGTTGCGCCCGGACCAGCGGGCTGACCTGCGGCCGTTCCGGCACCTCGCCGGCACACGGCAGCGGCGCGCCGAACAGTTCGGTCAAGCCGAAATCCCACTGGTGGAACAGGGCGCGGATGATCGCCGGCTTGTCGCTGACCTCGCCGATTTTGACCCGCGCCGGCCACGCGTGCATCAGCTGGTCGATGACGGCGATCATGTCGGGATCGGTCAGTTCGAACTCTGTCCCCTTGCTCTTGAAGACGTTGTTCTCCAGCCGCTGCGCCTTGACGCCGACATAAAGCGCCTTGATGCGCTCGTTATCGATCTGGCGCACCGGCCTTTGTGTATCGCGGATGAACAGGCTCTGGCGGAAGAAACGGATACCGTCGTCGTCGCGCATCTGCGCCGCCCTGACGATGGCCACCTGGCTGTCGTCGGTGCCGCCCTCCTCGACGAAACCGTCCATCAGGATGCCGGGACCGGCGTCGGTCAGGTAATGCAGGCCGTGCGCCGCAGCCGCCGCGGCGATGTCGGCGAGCGCCTGGGGCGCGAAGATTTCGCCCAGTTCGTCGTGGTAAAGGACGCTGCCGCGCTTGGAACGGATGCCGCGCGCCATTTCGCGCATGGTGGCCTGGACGGCGCGGTCGTTGTCCTGCGGCTTGCCGTACTCATCGAGGAAGGCCTGGGCGGTGGCGATGCGTTCAGCCGGATCATTGATATGGCCGACATGGCGCAGCAGCATCTCGCGGATAGCGATGCGCAGGTGCCCGCCCGGCATGGCGTTGTAGCTGATATAGGCGACGCCGCCGGGCGCCAGAACGCGCCCGACCAGTTTCAGGATGGCGTCGCGCACGATCTCCGGCACCCAGGCATAGACGCCGTGGCAGACGATATAATCGAAGGTACCGTCCATGGTTTCGGCGGCTTCGAGGATGTCGCCGACCTCGACCCTGACATTGGTGAGGTCGGCGTCGCGGATCACCGCCTGGCCGCGCGCCACCGCCCGGGCCGACAGGTCGAAGCTTAAAGCGCGCGTCCTGGGATAGGCGGTGGCGATCGAGATGACGTTCATGCCGTCGCCGCCGCCGATTTCGAGGATGCGCGCCGTTTCGACCGGCGGCGGTTCGAGACCGTGCAGCCACGCCATGGCGAACAGGCGCTCGGGGTGCGTCTGCTGGAAGACGGTCGACGGATAGGCGACCTCGTCGTAGGAGGTTTCTTCGGTCATCGGCGGCCCGTGGTTTTAGCTAAACGCGTAGTCGAAGGCGCTGTCCTTGACGCCGACGCTGATGGCGTGGACCTCGGTGCCGTCCATCTGCTTTTCGAGCAGCGCGATCGACAGCTCGGGCAGCATGGTGTTGGTCAGGATGGCGTCGATGATCCGCCCGCCCGACGCCACCTCGTTGCAGCGCGACACGATCAGGTCGACGACCTCCTGGGTGTAGCTGAACGCGATGCCGTGGTTGTCCTCGATGCGCTTCTTGACGCGGTCGATCTGCAGCTTGACGATGCCTTGCAGCATGGTCGGCGACAGCGGAAAATAAGGCAGCACCAGCAGGCGGCCCAGCAGCGCCGGCGGGAAGACCTTGAGCAGGTCGGGCCGCAGCTGCGTCGCCAGCGATTCCGGATCGGGCTTCATCTCCTCGTCTTCGCTGAGCGTGGTGATCAGTTCGGTGCCGACGTTGGAGGTCAGCAGGATCAACGTGTTCTTGAAGTCGATGTGACGGCCTTCGCTGTCGTTCATGAAGCCCTTGTCGAAGACCTGGAAGAACATCTCGTGGACGTCCGGATGGGCCTTTTCGACTTCGTCGAGCAGGACAACGCTGTAGGGATGGCGGCGCACCGCTTCGGTCAGGACGCCGCCCTGGCCATAGCCGACATAGCCAGCAGGCGCGCCTTTCAGCGTCGAGACGGTATGGGCTTCCTGGAATTCCGACATGTTGATGACGATCATTGAATCGGAGCCGGAATAGAGCAGTTCCGACAGGACGTGGGCGGTTTCGGTCTTGCCGGTGCCGGAGGGACCGCACAGCATGAAGACGCCGACCGGCTTGTTCGGGTTATCGAGCTTGGCGCGGCTGGTCTTGATGCGCTTGGCGATGGCGTCCATGGCGTGATCCTGGCCGATGACGCGCTTTTTCAGCTCGTTTTCGATCTGCAGGACGCTGGCGATCTCGTCCTTGACCATGCGTCCGATGGGGATGCCCGTCCAGTCGCCGACGACCGCGGCCACGGCGTCGGCATCGACCACGGCGAAGACCATGGGGGCGTCGCCGCCGGCGGCGCGCATTTCGGCGATGGCGGCGTCAAGCTCGGCCTTCAGCGGTGCCTCATCGACCGGGGCCGGAGCTTCCTCACCTTCGGCGGTTTCCTTGGGCGCGCGCGCTTCGGCCAGGGCATTGCGCGCCGCCTGGACACGCGTCAGGGCGGCTTTTTCGGCGTCCCACTTGGCCGTCGCTTCGGCGAGGGCGGCTTCGGCCTCGGTCAGTTGTTCCTGCAGCTTGGGGCCGCGATCGTCGCTGCGGTATTGACCGGCCAGTTCACGAGCGGCAACCTCCATCTCGACCTTCAGCAGTTCGACCTTACGCGTGCGGTCCTCGACCGCCGCCGGCGTGGCGTGCTGCGAAACGGCGACGCGGGCGCAGGCGGTATCAAGCAGGCTGACCGCCTTGTCCGGCAGTTGGCGCGCCGGGACGTAGCGCTGCGACAGCTTGACGGCGGATTCGACGGCTTCGTCGAGCAGGACGATGTTGTGGTGCTTTTCCATCATCGGCGCCACGCTGCGCAGCATGGCGATGGCGTTGCCGGTCTCCGGCTCGCCGACATCGACGGTCTGGAAGCGCCGCGTCATGGCCGGATCTTTTTCGAAATACTGGCGGTATTCGGCATAGGTCGTGGCGGCGATGGTGCGCAGGCGGCCGCGCGCCAGGGCGGGCTTCAACAGGTTGGCGGCGTCACCCGTGCCGGCGGCTCCGCCCGCCCCGATCAGGGTATGGGCCTCGTCGATGAACAGGATGATCGGCTTGGGGCTGGCCTCGACCTCGTCGATCACCTGGCGCAGGCGCTTCTCGAATTCGCCCTTCATGCTGGCCCCGGCCTGGAGCAGGCCGATATCGAGGGCGCGCAGGGTGACGTCCTTGAGCACCGGCGGCACGTCGCCATCAACGATGCGGCGGGCGAAGCCTTCGACCACCGCCGTCTTACCAACGCCGGCCTCGCCGACTAGGATCGGGTTGTTCTGGCGGCGGCGCAGCAGGATATCGATCATCTGGCGCACCTCGGCGTCACGGCCAACGATCTTGTCGATGGCGCCGGTGCGGGCGCGTTCGGTCAGGTCGACCGAAAACTTGGCCAGCGCCTCGCCCTCGCCGCCCGAAAACGGCTGGTCGCCCTCGCCGCCGCTTCCGCCACCGGCCGGCGCCGACGATGCCACGTCGGTCGTTTCCGACGACGCGGCGCAAATCTTCTCGTAATTGGCGCCCAGCTTGTCGGCCTCGATCTTGCGGAACTCGGACGAGATGTTGCCGAGCGCGTTCTTGAGCTGCGGCGACTTCAGCATGCCGAAGATCAGGTGGCCGGTGCGGATGCGATTGGCGGCGAATTGCAGGGAAGCATAGAGCCAGCCCTTTTCGATCGTCTCCTCGATCTGCGGCGAGAAGTCCGAGATCGAAGTGGCGCCGCGCGGCAGGCTGTCGAGCATGGCCACGACATCGCGCGCCAGCTTGGTGTCGTCGAGGCCGAAAGCCGTGCGGATGGCGGCCACGTCGTTGCGCGGGTCCTGCAGCAGGACGTGGACCCAGTGAACCAGTTCGACATAGGGATTGCCGCGCATCTTGCAGAAGCTGGTGGCGGTTTCGATGGCTTTCAGGGACGTGGCGTTGAGACGCCCGAAAAGCGATGCTCTGCTGATTTCAGCCATTTAACTTGCCTCCGCGTAATGTTGTGCTTTGCGTGTGGGACGCTTCAAAATCGTGTCGCGCCGGATACGGTCGTTCTTGCCCGGCGTCATCCAGCTGGTCCAGCCGAGCCGCGCGCGGCCGTCGAGCTTGGCCGGCGGCACCAGCTTTTCCTCGATTTCCAGGGCGACGTCCCAGTCGAGGTGCGATGGCGCAAACGCATTGAGCGCCTCGGCGATCAGCGGGAAGCGCACGCCCGTCGGCAACAGGGCTTCGTAATCGCGCATGCTGCGGACGCGGACAACGAGACGGAAGGCGTCCGAAGCGATGCGGACGCGGCTCCCCACCACCATGTCGCCGCCCAGCGTGGCGAAGGCCTGGCCCAGGCGCGTGCGGTCGCCGGCTTCGATGGGGTGCCAGCGCGGCTGGAATTCATGGATCTGAACCGGCTGGCGCAGCAGGTGCGACAGGGCGTCCTCGATGCCGCGCGCGCTCCTTTGCGAAGCGAACAGCGAGGCATAATGCAGGCGGGCGCGGGCCGGAAAGGTGCTGCGCGCCCCCGCCCCCTCATAGGCGCCGGTGAGCGCGGACAGGTAGCCTGCGAAATCGTCTTCTTCCGGCCGGTCGGCCATGGCGGCCGGCTGGCTGTCGGCCCAGGCGCGGTAGAACAGTTGCAGCATGCGCCCGGCCAGCATGTCGAGGAAACGACCGAAGGGCCGCGACTTGGCGTATTTGCGTTCATAAAGCGCGAATTCGGTCAGGTGCAGCGGCAAGGCCCCCATCGGCCCGACCAGGCCCAGCCAGTAGCCGCTGACGTGCGCCCGGCCGCCCCTGATCTCGACATCCTCCAGCGTCGGCGCCGGGAAATTCATCTCGGGCGCCTGGGCCAGGTCGACGATGTTCTGCGACGGCATCCGGGAGCGGCCGACACGCGGCAATTCCGGCGCGCGCGCCTCCGCCCCGCGCACCAGCGGCAACAGCCCCCATTTGTGGACCGTTTGGCGCGCGAGCCCGAGAAAACTCAGATGTTGTGCTGGCGACCGATCCGGGGCGGCCATTTGGCGAAGACTCCTTCCAGCGGGCTTTCGAACTCGCACTCGGTAAAGGTGTTGATGGTGGCGAACTCCGCCAGGAAACGTTCGAGGATGGCGGAGAAGACGAACATGCGGGCGCGGTCGAACTGACCGTCGTCGAGCCTGATCCTGATATGATGGCCGCGCGCCACCGCCATGCGCTCCAGGCCCGGCACACGCCTTGTGATCATGCGCGAGGCGACGCTGGTGACACCGTCGATCTGGCGCCGCGACGAGGCGTCGTCCTGGCGGCTGTAGAGCGCCAGGTGATCGCGCAGCAGAGACGGATCGCCGTTCTCGCCATCGACCAGGGTGGCGTAGTTCGGCGTCAGGTGGCCGATGACGCGCCAGGCGGCGTCGGTCAGGCCCAGCGGCGGGCGCGGGCGCGTCGGCGCGCGCACCACCGCCAGCTTGCTGACCGGGATGCCGCCGACGGTGAAGTGGTTGTCACCACGAAAGGTCAGGGTTTCCGGCAGTTCGCGGTTGGTGACCAGCGCGCGTACGGCCAGTTCGTGCAGGTTGTCGATCAGGGCGGGCTGACCCGGCGCGGTCAGGCTGATCCAGGTTTCGGTGCCGATATAGTCATGCGTGCGGCGGACGCGCTGCTCCTTGGTCGAGAGCCGGCGCGAGCGCAACTGCGTGGTGTAGAAGATGGCGTTGCGCCAGTCGTAGAGCAGCGCGCCGAAGGCATAGAGCGGCGCCACGGGCTGGGGATCGAGATTGTCCTTGCCGTAGGCCTTGACGTCGAGGATGCGGAAGACCTCGAAATCGGTCGGACGGGTGCGGTCGGGGATGACGTGGTATTCGTGGCTGTAGGCGCTGAGTTGGACGCGGCCGAGCTGCTTTTCGAACAGGTTAACGGCCGGCGTGGCGAACAGGCGGAAATTGGTCGGGGTCAGGGCGTTGCTGAGCGCCGGCACGCTGCGCGAAAACAGGATGACGACGTCACAAGACCCTTTCGACGTGGCGAACGCCTTGCCCAGGCCTTCGAGCCCGACGAAGAAGAAGCGCTCCGGGCAGGCGAAATATTCGGTCAGCAGGCGGTAGCCGCGGAAGGAGCGCGCCTCGGCCGGCAGCAGGGCCTCGTTGTCGTCGAAACCGAGTTGAACGGGTTTGGGCAGCGGCATCCAGGGGCCGGACGCCGAATTGGCGTCGCGGGCGGCCACCGCGATGGTCTCACCGGTGATCTGGCGGTAAAGCTCGCCCGGAATGGTTTCGGAGCCGTCGAGATAGACGGCCAGACGGTCGGGGTTGATCTTGCTGAGGTCGGCGTCGCCGACGGCCGAAAAACGCAGGCGCAGGCCGGCTTCGGGGCGGACGCCGGACGCGGCGGCGAACGGCGCCACGGCGGCGCGCGAACCGAGATATTCGACCTGGGTGATCTTCAGCGGCCACAGCGTGACATCGTGGCCGGTCTTGAAGATGACCGGCACATTGCCCTGGTCGGCGGCTTCGGTGGTGATCTCGGTGCCGCGCGGCACCTTGAACCCCTTGATCAGGATCGGGTCGCCTTCCTTCGGCTCGAACGCCGCGACGCAGATCGACGGCGTCGGCGCCAGGTAGTGCGGCTGGATGGCCTGCAGCAGGTGCTGCGTGAATTCGGGATACTGGTCCTGCTGCTTGAGCTGGACGCGCGCCGACAGGAAGGCCACGCCTTCAAGCAGGCGTTCGACATAAGGATCGGGGTCGGTCGGCGTCTTCAGGCCCAGGCGCCCGGCCACCGCCTCGTGCTCCTCGCCGAACTCGCGCGCCGTTTCGCGCAGGTAGGCCAGTTCCTCGTTATAGGCTCTGAGCAGGCGGGGATCCATCAGTCACGCACCGTGACCGTGGAGGTATCAGCGTCGACATCGGTCTTGAAGGCGACCGGCATGGCCTGGACCGCCGAGGTGATGTCGCCGTGGATGACATAGGTGATGCTGTTTTCGCGCTGGCGGTCGGCAGCCGGTTCGACGTGCAGGCTCTTTTCGGCGATGCGCGGCTCGAAGGCGCGCACGGCGTTGCGGATATCGCGCGCCCGCTGCAGCACGACGCGGTGCGACTGCGCCTTGCCGCTGAGGTCGGAGATGCCGAAGTTGAGCACGCTGGTCTTGACGTGCGGATAAGGTTCGAGATCGGTGCCGGCGGCCAGGTTGGTGGTGTTGAGCAGCCACGCCAGGTCGCGCTTGACAGTGTCGCGCAGGGCGGTTTCGTTGAAGCGTTCCAGGCGCGGCACGCTGTAATGGCGCATGGTTTCGCGCGACAGTTCGGCCATGACGGCATTGTCGCGCAGGCCCGGCATGTCGAGGTCGGCCACCAGCTTGTCGAACAGGGAAGGATTAAGGCGCTCTGCAATCGTGGCCATGGCCGGCAACCCTTATCCCATGTCCAGGACGCGCAGCGACAGGAGGTCGCGCTCCTCGCCCGTCGACAGGGCCAGAACGTGCTGGCCAGTCAGCAGGGGCCCCATCGGGCTTTCGATTTCGTGGGTGACGCGTGCCAGGACGGCGGCATTGTCACCACCTGTTTCCGTGCCCGGATAGCGCCCTGGCAGGAAGCCGGCGACCGACTGGCCGCTCTTGAAGGCGATTTCGACAGGATACCAGATCAGGTCGCTCAAAGCCTGTGGCCCCTTGCTCTTGATCTTTTCAACGGCATCGAAGGGCACAAGGCCCCACTTGCCGGCGATGATCGCCTCCAGGGCCGGGCCGAAGCGGTGATCGGCATCGGCGATCCAGTCGAAGGCGACGCCGTCTATGCTGCCTTTCATATCGGGGGCGGCATCGTAGGCACGATCACGCGCCGCCTCGGCCTCATCGGCCTTGCCGGCGATTTCATGCGTCAGGGCAGCCGCCAGATCTTCGGTCCAGGCCTGCGACTTGACCAGAAGGGATACGGGAGCCTTGCCGGCGAACACGTCGGCACGACTCTGTTCCGCATCGATCGCCTGCCCGTAGGCGACGGCGAACATCTGGGCTTCGGGCGACAGTTGCGCGAGCGCGTTCAGCTGGGTGCGAGCCTTTGTCCACTCGCCGGTCAGCGCCAGCAGTTGAAAGAGGAACATCCTCGCTTCAACATTGCCGGGCGCTTTCCGGACCAGTTCGACAAGTTCAGCCCGCGCGCCAGCCAAATCCCCTTCGCGCAGCAAACTATCAGCAGATGACATCGAGCTTGTCTGGGACTAGCTGGCCACCGCCTTGTGCAGCTTGATATCGAAGCCGCCCACGACGTTGCCGCCGAGGTTGCCCTTTTCGTCCTGCGGCTTGTAGTTGAAGACCACCTTCGAATAGTTGAGCGAGATGGTTTCGACCAGGGTATCCTTGTCGTCGTCACCGGTGTTGACGAAGCTGGATACCAGCAGGTCGGTGAACTTGACGATATAGTATTCGGCGCCTTCCTTGCCGTCCGCCTTGCGCACGGTGATCATGGCGCTGGGGATGTGCTTGCCGGTGGCGCAGTGTTCCATCAGCGGCGGAGACGCCTTGTCGACGTGCTTGGTGATCTGAACATCGATGAATTCCGCCCGGCCGGCGCCGAGGCCCTTGCCGGTGTTCTGGGACGCACCGATCTGGTGGACACCGAAGGTGAACGCTTCGATCTTGATTTCGTCCTTGTGTTTGTCGTCTGTCGCCTCCCCCTTAATCCCGTCCAGCTTGAAAAACATATCGATAGCCATGGGTCGCTCTCCTGATTGTGAAACTAGGTCCTTACTTCATATTGGGTACGCGAACTGGGAACTGGGAACCGGACGAAAATATCAGCCCGCGCCTTTGGGGAGACGCGACACCATGCTCAAGGATACGTCCATGCCTTCGAGCTGATAGTGGGGGACAAACATGAACTTGCCCTTGTAATAACCGGGGTTTTCCTCGTCGGGAACGACCTGGATCTTGGCGTCCTTGAGGGGCAGCCGCGCCTTGGTCTCTTCCGACGAGCTTTCCGGCGCGCCGTCGACATACTGCATGATCCAGTTGGTCAGGTCGCGTTCGAGTTGCGGCGCCTCGCGGCTGCCACCGACCCAGTCGCGCACCATGCACTTGAGATAGTGGGCGAAACGGCAGGAGGCGAAGATATAGGGCAGGCGCGCCGACAGGTTGGCGTTGGCCGTGGCCGCCGGATCGTCATAGGCCTTCGGCATGTTGCAGGTCTGCGCGCCGATGAAGGTGGCCTGGTCGGTATTCTTGCGATGGATCAGCGAGATCAGGCCCGACGCCGACAGTTCGGCTTCGCGGCGGTCCGAGATGGCGATCTCGGTCGGACACTTCATGTCCATGCCGCCGTCGTCGGTGGGGAACATCGAGGTCGGCAGACCTTCGACGGTGCCGCCTGATTCGACGCCACGGATGCGCGTGCACCAGCCCCACGTCTTGAAGGCGTCGGTGATGCGCGCCGCCATGGCGTAGGAGGCGCTGCACCACAGGTGATTATCGTGCTCGCCGCCGGTGTCTTCTTCAAAGTCGAAGGCGTCGATCGGGTTCGACTTGGCGCCGTAGGGCGCGCGGCCGAGAAAGCGCGGCATGGTCAGCGACATGTAGCGGCTGTCGTCCGACTGGCGGAAACCGCGCCAGGCGGCGTAGTCGGTGGCGTCGAACAGCTTGCCGAGATCG